>JACCDZ011475880.1_pt1 | contig 10545 bp, 6 predicted proteins | sample 7449551 | NCBI WGS metagenome assembly JACCDZ01 (sample SAMN15323452, study PRJNA562643) | freshwater metagenome | isolation source: river surface water | place: USA:Blue River Watershed | collected 2017-08-18
GTAATGTTGCATAATTTCCCCCGAAAGAAACAAACTTTACGACACCTTGCAGATTCAAAATAGAATACCGATCTTTTTCATGGAATTGCACGAAAACATACCCCGAAAACAACGGCTCTTCAACGAGTTTCATCCGGTCGCTCCACTGTTTTTTTGACTTTTTGATTGGAAGATATGCAGAAATTCCCATGTTTGATAAGGCTTCAAATGTCTTTTTTTCGAAACGCGAACGTGTTCGAAGAACATACCAAATGTCATCCATCTTTTTCTGCATACCGCAAAAATAATATTTTATTCCAATATACAAAGGGTAAAACGTAATATTTTGTCTACGAATAGATGTATTTCATCTATGTTTTACCCTATTTTAACGATAAACAAATTTGAGTTTTGATACTGCTTTTGAAGCTTGTTTTCATCGGTTTTGCAAACTAGTTTGTTAATTGCTAGTTGGTTGATTTAGTTCGGTTTTATTGAATTCATGGTCAATTTGATGTTTCTGATTCAACGAGATGTTCTTTTTTGTCCAAGCAATTTGTTTTTCAAAGCGATGGGTTCGAACTTCGCACGCTGTCAAGTTGCAAATCTTGCACGAATAGGGCATACACGGATCGGTATGCACAAAGAGTTCTACTTTCGTTCCGAAATGATCGTTTACCATCTGATCCAATTTCTCAACCTCATCGTGCGCTTTTTTGACTGAAAAATAGTAGGGAAGTGTCAGGTGGCAATCCATGTGTAAGGTACTTCCATACTTGATAATCCGTAAATTATGTACGTCGATCCATTTATCGGGACGCTCGGTTTGGATCAACAGAACAAATTCTGAAATGAGCTTTTCATCCGCTTCGTCCATGATCCCTGCAATCGAATCGCGCAGAATTTTGTAGCCTGTGTACAGAATGACACCCGCAAAAACAAAAGCAACGACACTGTCTAGCCATTTGACTCCCGTAATCAAAATCAACACCAATCCAACAACAATTCCTCCGGTGGAGTAGGTATCGCTCTTTAAATGCTTTCCACTTGCTTCGAGTGCTAACGATTTGGTTTCTTTTCCTTTACGAACTGCGATACTTCCAAGCACGTAGTTCATGACCGCTGTAAATGCAACGAGTATGATTCCGAAATCTAATCGTTGGATTTGATGTGGATGTTGCAGATTGACAATCGATTCATAAATAATCAAAATGCCCGCTACAGCTATCAAACTACCTTCGATCGCAGCCGATAAAAACTCGATTTTCCCATGTCCGTAGGGGTGATTTTGATCCTTCGGAAGCGAAGAGAGATACAAGCTGTACAATCCGATAAAGCCCGTAATGATGTTTACAATACTTTCCAACGCGTCGGTCAGAATTGCGACAGATTGCGTGAAATACCATGCAGCGACTTTGAGGAGAAACAAGAAAATTCCAACCGCGACAATCCACTGTTGAAATGCAAAATTACTTTTCGATTTTACGGGTTGTTTCATCATGTCGATCGCCGAATAAATGCGCTTTTGCTGTTTTTACGAGTTTAATTATCGGTCGGTTTGATTGGAAAATCCGTCATCATTTTGTATTTATCTCCCAGTTTTCGCATGAAATATTTCCATTGATCTTCCTCGCCAATGTGCATGATTTCGTCCGATGAATCTACTTCTGCAACTACCCACGCATTTTCTTCAATTTCGCGTGTTAGCTGCCCTGCACTCCAACCAGAATACCCCAGAAAGAAGCGAATTTGGTGGTTTTCCAAATGTTCTTTTTTCACGAAAGAATAGAGCTGATTAAAATCTCCTCCAATCCACAGATTGTTGCCTATTGCGATGCTTTCATGCAGCGTTTCACCCAACGTATGAATGAAAAACATGCTTTCGAGCTCAACCGGACCGCCAGTACTCAATTTAACTTGAATGGAGGGGAAAAGTTCGTTTAATTCTTGCAAGTCAATTTCAATTAAGTTGTTGAGCACAAATCCAAAACTTCCCGATTTGGAATGTTCACACAGGTACACAACGGATCGCTCAAAATAAGCATCACCCGCAAATGGATCAGCGATCAATATTCGTCCTTTTTGTGGAGCGAGTTGGTTTTTAAATGCGATATCTAACACGAGGATATGGGTTATTTTCTAAGAATTTGACTGACTTTTAGTTCGGTCACTTTTCCGTATTTTGACAGTATTTTTTTGTTGAATTTCTTTTTGTTTCCAACCACAATTAGTTGCGTGTTTTTTCCAGCAAGGTGTTGTTGGTAGAAATTCACAATCTGCTCGAAGGTAAGATCACTGTAGTACGGTAAAAGTTGGAGCACAGGATCTTGTGTAAGTCCCATTTTTTGCCATTCGTCTACTTTTTCGATTAAACTTCGAAAATCAGGTTTGCTTGATTTGGCTTCGGAGATCAGCGATGCGCGAATAGCTTCTTCCCGCTCCGCTTTCAAGGGCATCTTTGTGATCAGTTGATGCATAACTTCGAGTGCTTCCGGGGTTTTGTCGCCCTGACAGCCAACGTATGCTGAAAATGAATTTTCGAGTGACGGGCGCGCAGCCAATTTGTATCGTGCCGAAGTAGAATATGCGAGCGATCGAAACTCGCGAATTTCCTGAAAAACCAACGACGACATGTCTCCTCCAAAGTACAAGTTGAACGCAGCGACATTTCCTTGATCTTCCAACGACATCGGCAATCCTTTTGTTAAAAAGAGAATTTGTGATTGAACTGCTTTTTTGTCGTTGACGAAATACACTTTCGGTGAGTCAAATCCTTGCATCGGATAGTAAATTTCCTGCTTTTCGGCCTTCAGTTGCGTTGAGAAGCGAATCGAACTGTTGATCGCCTCAGAAACAGATACGTGTGATTTTGATCCAGTGTAGTTGATCTTCACCGCATATCCTTGGGCGTTCCGAAACGATTCTATGAGTTGGTTCGGTTTTAGTTGCTTCAACTGCTTGGAATTCATTTCTTGTAGAAATTTTGATTTGGTTCCAAACAAAGCATATTGTTGCGCTGCGGATAGCAGATTCATGAGGTCTTTGTTGTTTAGTTTTCGGTTGGATGCAATTTCTTCGGTCAAACTGTTGATTGCTTGATCGGTGCCTTGCATGTGATCCAGAAATTCGTTTACGAGTTTCAAGGTTTGGTCAAAGTGAATATCCATTCCCTCGATTTCGAGGAAGGTGGAGTGTGCGTTGCTCCCGAAATTCATGGATGCACCTAGTGCAAAAAGCTTGTTTTTAAATTCGGTAACTGTCCATTGTTCGGTACCTAATTTTGATAAATAACTCGGAACATAAATCAGCAGCGAATCGTCTTGCTGACCAATTCCCCAAGCAATTTTCAGGTTGAAAATCTCGTTAAACGTGTTGGGAACGGTCCGCAGTTGCACATTTGGTATGATTTCGGACCGTTGAATCGCGTTGTTGAAATCTACAAATTGCGGTTTCAAATTGGCAGTTTCTGTTTTTCTCCATGCTTCACAGTATTTTGACACTTTGTTGTCGGGGGGAATGACTGCTTCAAATTTTGGTTTGGTTAGTTTGTCTTTTTTGGGTGAACCCATGGTCGAATATAGCGCTAAGTAATTTTCACCGTAATAGGTGTTGACCGTAGCAACAATTTCTTCCTTTGTGAAGTTTTTGATTTGCTTGAAGTTTGCCAAATACTGGTACCAAGGGGTATTGGAAGTATATGCGTTCATCATCAGGAGCGCTCTACTTTCATTGCTTTCGAGTTGTTTTTCGAAATTTTTCTGAGCCGACAATTTTGCGCCTTCAAAGAATGAAAGATCAAATTCGCCTTTGCGCAATTTTTGCAATTGTTGATCCAGTAGTTGATCCGCTTCTTCAAAACTTTGTCCAATTAACTTGGGGATTACAAACAAAACCGAAGCCGCATAATCGTTGTATTCCATTGGAAACATTCCCGAAAAAGTAATTTTACCTTCGTTGGTCAAATTGTCGAGCAGGCCGGAACCTTCGGAATTGGTGAGCAAGTAATTGGCTAGTTGCAATTTTTGTTGATCTGGATGTCCATTGGCAGGCGCTCTATAACCGCGCACAGCTGCTTTGATCGGTGTCGCTTTGATTGTAATGGTTTCTTTTCCAGCGAAATCAGCTTCGGCGTATGTTGGGAAAACGGGAACCTCGGCGGATCGCCAATCTGAAAAGTATTTTTCAATCAATTGAATCGCTTCTTCGGTATCGAAATCGCCTGAAAGTGAGAGTACCATGTTGTTAGCCACGTAGTACGTGTTGAAATAGTGATACATTTTTTCCAACGATGGATTTTTCAAGTGTTCAGTTAATCCAATAATCGGTTGTTGCCCGTACGGGTGTGTTTTCCAGAAATTTTTATTGAATTCATCCAACACGAAGAAGAATGGCGAATCCATACTTCTGTTTTTTTCTTCGTAAACGGTTTCCAATTCCGATTGAAAAAGTCTGAAAACAGGCTGTTCGAAGCGATGATCGTAGATTTTCAACCAATGTTCCAATTTGTTTGCTGGAAATGCATTGTGATAGGCAGTATAATCTTCGGTGGTAAAGGCGTTGACTCCCGTCGAACCGATTTCGCTCAACATGCGGTCCATTTCGTTCGGAATCGCATATTGTCCTGCCTTGATTGCCTCTTCATTGATTTTCAATTGGATGGATTCGCGCGCGGCTGCATCGGTCGTCTTGCCCAACTGTTCGTACAATTTTTCGATTTCCTTTAGATGAACGGATTCTTTTTCATAATCCCAAGTGCCCATTTCCTGCGTCCCTTTGAAAAGCATGTGTTCCAAGTAGTGCGCCATTCCAGTTGCGTCTTTCGGATCGTTTTTTCCGCCAGCTTTCACCGCAATGACACCAAAGATTTGTGGTGTGTCGTGATTTTCTGAAAGCATGACTGTCAATCCGTTTTTTAGCACAATTTGTTTCACATTCATCGGATCATTGAATGTGGGAATTTGTTCATTTTGTGCAAACGTGTTGATACAACTAAATACCAAGCAACCAAGGAAAAAATTTCTCATGTTAAAATATTGAGTTGTAAAAATAAGCTTTTCAGGAGTAGAATTGACAAATTAATCCCACTTGGAAACGGATAACTGGTATTTTAGATGTTTTTGTTTTGCACAGCGACGTTGGCGGATTGTGAATTTCGAATTCCAATTCCTTAAAATAACTCCGGCGGTTTTCGCAATTCCAGTTTGGCGTCTTTGAATAAGTTGGATGTTGAGTTGAGACTAAACAAAAAACTCTTGTTTGTTCCAATTGGAGTCCAATAAAAAGCTAAATTCCAGCAATGCATGTTGCGTGTGAAATTGAGCCGCGCATTGCCAATTTTTTGAGTTTTTAAGTCAAAATAGATGTCTGTCACAACTTTCCAACGTTTTGTAAAACTCAAATCGCCGTTCATCGCCAACGTGTGGGTTTGTGTGTAGTTTCGTGCGCTTTCTGGCGTTAAATTCGATTTGTTTTGGTTGGCAGTAATTGCATATACGTGAGTGAAACTGACTTTCCACGGAATCTCAAAATCAACGTACGTTTCAGGATGCAATGCAAAATAACGGAAGTCGGCATTCCAGTTTTCGATGAATTGCTGCTTGTTTTGCTGGATTTTATTTCTGCTTGCTTTGGGGGCCAATGTAAAGGTGCTATTGAAACTAAGGTTGACAAATCTTCCTAGTTTTCCAGATTCACTAAGCGCAAAATCGCGGGTACTTTTTCCCGTCGAATCGATCCAATTGTAGGGGCTAAAACTTCCGTTGGCAACAAAGTTGAAAAATTCAACTGGACTAATTCGGAGATCTGCGTTGATGTTGGAAAGGTTCATCGAGTCTTTCAAAAAATCATAGCTCCCAGAAAAAGATAAATTATCGATGATCCGTGTTTTTTTGAAACCAGTAAGTGTGTCTTTATCTGATTTTCGTTTCAGTTCAAAGGTGTTGACAAATCCAAAATTCAAGATCGATTGATCATTCGTCACTTGTTCTTTGTACAAACTTTTTTCGAATGCGGAGTAGTTCACAAGTGTATCAATTCCAGTTTGGTAACTCAATGATTTATTCAAATCGGGTACGTAACGATAGCCAAAACTCGGCGTTAAGATGTGACGCAATAGCGGCTGTTTTTTGCCGAGAAACTTGTAATAGCTGTAAAGCATCGTTGTTAGTTGAACATTGAGCGAAACATTTTGAGACATTCCAACTTGTTGGATTTGGGTTTCTTGCACCGTATCGTTGATTTCAGCTTTTCTGATTTGTTGAAAGTTGATTCGGTTCGAATAATTGACGGATGGTGTTAACTTTACCGTATTGTCGAGTACGCCGATTGTTGTTTGGATCGTCGAACTTTGTGAAACGCCATTCATGAATTTCTTTTGAATTTCAGCGTAGCGGTTTTGAGTAATCAAACTGTCGTGAAAAGTAGCTGAATTTTGCCCTTCCAAATTGTATGTCATTCCGATTTGCTCATACCATTTGATTGAACCAACTTTGTTTCTCCGCAAGGGTTTGAACGGAAAAAAGCGAGTGACATTGGCCGTGAAAACAGGTGCCGTTGCCACAAAATTTCTCGTTTGTGAATTTTGACGAATTGACGTTTTTAATCCCATCGTAATTGGTTTTCCTGGGAAATAACGCTGTAAGTTGATGTCGGAATTGAAACTATTTGTAAAGTAATTCGGATTCAACGGGTCTAAGTTGTTTTTGGTTTGATTGTCAGAGATGAAATTGACATTGGAGGAGAAATTCCAGATCGGATTTGATTTGGGGTCTTGTCGGTGTGTCCAAAGAAGGGTAACTTTGTTGTTGCGCGTTTTGCTTGGAAACGGCGCTTTAAATTGCTGAAAACCGATTTCGGTGGAGCCAGCATATTTGTATTTGATGCGGTATTCCGTGCGATTGGTAAGTCCCCACGTTCCGCGCGAGTAGAGATTTCCAAGGAATGTCGTATGCAAGCTGTCGTTGATTGGAATGTAGTAACCCAAGTCTTGTAAGCCCATTCCAAATTGCGACTGCGGAACAAATTTCGGAAACAAAATTCCATGCGATCTTTCTTTCGGCTTTTTTTGAGGAATGAATGCAAACGGAAGCCCGAGTGGGGTAGGTACTCCCTGAATCCATAGATTCATCGGCCCCGACACAATGCGTTTTTCGGGAACCAAGATGGCTTTTGAAAGTTGAAAATGATAGTGTGGTTCTTCCAAATCACAGGTCGTGAATTTTCCCTGTTTGAAATGTATTTGTTCGTTTGCTTGTCTTTTTGCAACGCCCATATACAGGAAGTTTTCATCTTGTTTGATTTTCACTTCTTGAATGTAGGCTTTTTTGGTCTCGTAGTTCACGCGGATTTTGGCGGCTTCCACTTCTTCTCCTGCTTGAATCAATTTCGGTAGCCCGATCCGCATGCTGTCTTTATCGTAAGTATACGACGCGGAGATTTCTTTTTTTTCAAAATCAACTAAGATGTAACTTGCATTCAAATTGAGGTCTTCGTACTCCACTTTTGCATCTCCAAATAAATGCAATTGTTTTTTCTTGAAATCGTTGAATATCGAATCCTTTGCACTGAACTTGGCTGTTGTTTCAAACGATTCATCGGTGGTGTAAATCGTGTCTTTTGAAGCGACCGTTTGGGCTACAACTTGCTTGCTCGACAACATTATTAACAATGCACCGAAGATAAGTTGAACTATGGAACGCTTTTTGACCAATGAATTGTATCTAATTTTGTAATGAAAGCTATTAAAGCAATGAAAATTCGAGTGCAAAGCTATAAAATAACCCAAACTCAAAGAGAAAAAATGTCTGCTATTAACACATTGTGTGCCATAATTCTTGTTTTTGTATGTTTTTTGAACACAAACGCACAGGCGCAGAAAGATGAATTGAGTTTGCAAACGATTCGTACGGTTTGCATTGATGCAGGACACGGAGGAAAAGACCCTGGGTGTCATGGTGCGTCGGCAAATGAAAAAACAGTTTGCTTAAACATCGCATTGAAACTGGGAAAGAAAATTCAAGAAACTTTTCCGGGAATTAAAGTAGTTTACACCCGCGACAAAGATGTCTTTGTTGAGTTGGATGAACGCGCCAAGATTGCAAACAAAAGTAAAGCAGATTTATTTATTTGTATTCACGCAAATTCAGCGTCACCAGGAGCCTACGGAGCAGAAACGTATGTGTTGGGATTGCATCGGACGGAGTCGCAACAAAAAATTGCGGAGCGAGAAAATAGCACGATATATTTGGAGGCTGACGGAGGTCAAAAGTACAAGGATTTTGATTTGAGTCCGGATGCGTTGATTGCACGGCAGTTGCAACTGGCAATTTACTTGGATCAATCGATTAGTTTTGCTTCCAAGTTGCAAGGTGAATTTAAAAAGTTAGGCCGTTTTGATCGTGGAGTCAAGCAAGCCGGATTTTTGGTGTTATATAAAACGACGATGCCATCGGTACTTATCGAATCTGGTTTCTTAACCAATCCCGACGAGGAAAAATTTTTAGCGGATACAGCTTCACAAACGAAAATGGCAGAAGCAATGTTCGTAGCGTTTCAGAAGTACAAAAACGAATTGGAAGGCGTCGACGAAATGAAAGGCGTCAAACCAACTGTGCCTTTCAATCCGCAACCGGGAACAACCGCGCCAACTGGAAACGAGGTTTCTGAAAATGTATATTTCCGAGTGCAGATCGAGACCTCAGATTCGAAAGTGTCGTTGACATCTTCACGCTTCAAAGGTGTAGAAGTGCAAGAATATCAGCAGGATAAGTTGTATAAGTACACGTCAGGTAATTTTGAAAACGATTTTGAAGCTGCGAATAAGTATAAAAACGCGATGCGTGAAAAGGGATTTCAACATGCGTTTGTTGTCGCTTTTCTGAACGGAGAGCGGATTCCCTTAGACAAGGCGATGAAACTTGCAAAAAAGAAATAGCTGGTGATTGAATGACTGCTTTTCTAAAAATCATTCTGCTACATTTCAACAAATTGATTATTTTTGAATTCTAACTTTAGGAAATCTTTCAACAAATGAAAGGTATAAAGTTCACAAACAATACTTTAAATGAAAATCTCTAAAGAATTAAAAACTGGTTTCATTGCAATAATAGCGATTGCTTTACTTGTTTTAGGTGTAAATTTTTTGAAGGGAAGCAGTTTTTTCGGTGGAGACGATGTTTACTATGCGTATTTCTCCAATTCAGGTGGTGTGACAGCAGCAACCTCAGTGATCGTCAATGGAGTAGAAGTTGGAAAAGTGATGTCGGTCGATTTGACAAGCGAAGCAGATTCTTCCAAACGTGTGTTGATTAAGGTTAATATCCAAAACAAAGATTTTAAATTGCCAAAATCGTCCGTTATCGAAGTCGGTGCGTTGGATTTTTTCACAAAAGGAATGATTATTTATCCCGGTTCAGATTTGTCGAGAGGTTTTTACCAGCCTGGCGATAAAATCCAAGGGCTCGTTTCGATTGACTTGATTTCACAAGTAAAATCGTATGTGGAACCCGTGAATCAAAAACTTCAAAAAATGATGGGATCCGTGGATCATGTAATCAGTTCAATATCTGCTTTTTGGGACACTACCGCAACTTCTTCATTGGAAGGAAGTATGGAAGAAGTGAAGATTGCGATCAAGCGTTTCGGGAGCGTTGCAGCCGAAGTAGAAGACTTGGTTCAAACGGAGAAAGTTCAATTGCATCGTATTTTATCCAACGTTGATAACATCACAAACAACTTGAAGTTGAGCAACGAAAAAATCACCTCCATCATTGGGAATACACAACGAATCACAGACGATTTGGTTTCTGCGGATTTCAAAAGTGTTGTTTCAGATGCACAAGCAACGATCAAAAGTTTGAACACAATGCTCAAAAACGCCTCCGAAGGAAAAGGTTCGTTGGGAATGCTGCTCAACGACCAGAAATTATACGACGAACTCGTCAATACGAATTTGGAATTGCAAAATTTGGTATCAGACCTTCAGTTGCATCCAGAACGATACATTCATTTTTCTGTCTTAGGAGCAAAATCGAAGGGTGTTCCGTTGACAAAGAGCGAAGAGAAAAAATTTAGAAAGTTTATCGATTCATTACCACCGACAAAATAAAATTTATGGTTGCTATTTTAATTTTTGCTGTACTGACAGTAGTAGGTTTTGGTTTTTTTACGTGGAATATTTCCAAAGTTAGATCCAATATTTTATTGGGTAGAGACATTGATCGCACGGACAATAAAGGCGAACGTTGGAAAACAATGTTGTTAGTGGCATTGGGTCAAAAGAAAATGTTTTCACGCCCGATTCCAGCATTGTTGCACTTGTGTTTGTATGTTGCTTTTGTAATCACCCAAATCGAGTTGATTGAAATTATTGCCGATGGGTTGACCGGACATCATCGTTTGTTTCACGACGCATTGGGCGGATTTTACACGTTTATGGTTAGTTTCATTGAAATCCTTTCGGTGTTAGCATTCATCGCTACTGTTGCCTTTTTGGCGCGACGAAATTTGCTAAAATTGCCACGTTTGACAATGAAAGAATTGGCTGGTTGGCCGAAACAAGATGCCAAC
>JACCDZ010068587.1_pt1 | contig 10542 bp, 7 predicted proteins | sample 7449551 | NCBI WGS metagenome assembly JACCDZ01 (sample SAMN15323452, study PRJNA562643) | freshwater metagenome | isolation source: river surface water | place: USA:Blue River Watershed | collected 2017-08-18
TGCCGGTTTGGAAAAGCGAATCTGGCAAGATCAAAGTTTTTGGATCAGTTGCCGAGTTAGAAAAAATTTCGGGCAAGAAAATCGAAAATTTGCATCGTCCATTCATCGACGAAATTGTTTTTGAAGACAATGGAGAAACTTATCGCCGCGTCACTGATGTGCTTGATTGCTGGTTTGAAAGCGGATCAATGCCTTACGCGCAAGTTCATTATCCATTCGAAAATAGAGAATGGTTTGAGGAAAATTTTCCTGCCGATTTTATCACTGAATATGTCGCCCAAACTCGCGGCTGGTTTTACACTTTGATGGTTTTATCGACCGCTCTTTTTGATCGCGCGCCGTTTAAAAATGTGATTTGTCACGGCACAATTTTGGACGAAAATTCGCAGAAACTTTCAAAACGACTGCGAAATTACGCCGATCCGCTGGAAATTTTTTCCACCTTCGGCTCAGATGCCATGCGCTTTTACATGATTTCGCAACCAGTAATGCGCGGCCAAGAACTTAGAATTGACAAAGAAGGAAAGGCTATTCGCGACACTCTTCGCCTTTCAATAAAACCACTAATTAACGCATTTAACTTTTTCTGTCTTTATGCTAATGCTGACGGCATCAAAGCGAAACGAATCGAAATTAATAAAAATTTTGCAAATGTTTTAGATCTTTACCTTTTGGCAAAATTAAAAAGCTCAATTGAAAAAATTGATGTCGCCATGAGTTGTTACGATACGGTTATTGCCTGTGAGGAGTTTAATCAGTTTTTTGAAGCTCTAAATAATTGGTATATAAGAAGAAGTCGTCAGCGCTTTTGGAAAAGCGAACTCGATTCAGATAAGCAAGATGCCTACGATGTTCTTTATACTGCTTTAATGTCAATGTGCGAGGCTGCGGCGCCACTTCTTCCTTTCACTACCGAATTTGTTTGGAAAAATTTGAATCCTAAAAATTAAAAATTTGAGCAAGAAGCCAAAATCTTGCTCAAATTATTTATTTTTGCTTTGCGTCTGGGATTATTTTATTAATAACGGCGCGTCTTGCAATGGTGTGACACAGCAAATTAGTAACCGCAATATTCAAAACTATCACCACTGTAATTTTAAAAAAGGAATTAAGTGAAAAGCGTTCAATTTCTATTCCAATCAAGATTATCGGCAAAATATAAAGATTGGCAATCATCACAATTTTATTCATCGTAAAAACATCTTTCGCTTTAAAGAAAGCCAAAGATGAAACCAATAAAAAGAAGGCTCCGAATACTGAAATTAAAAATGCTATCGCTGACATTTTAAATTTTTTTACGATTAAATAACAAAAACAACACGGCCACCAACTTTAGCAAAAACAATATGATGATGATGTCTAAAATATCATCAAAACTGGTCATCGCGTTAATCAAAATAAGCAAAATGATGTTGGTAAAAATAAAGTAAAATCCAGTGATTTTTTCGTAAGAATTTTGCGCAAAAAACAGCCGCAACGCCACCAAAAATAAAGAAAAAATAATCAAGAATGATACTAAGGAGAGCATATTTTAACTAATAAATTCCACTTGGATCAGAATCTGCTTCTTCCGATGAATCAATATTTTCAGAATTTATTGATTCCGAAATTTCAGGATTTTCATTAGCTTTAAAGGCCTCAAAAAACACCTCCTCTTTTGGAGTGTAAGGAGTTGGCATTTTACCAGTTCCACGATCTATTTTTACAAATTTAACCGAATTTGGCACGCGAAATGGCGTCGAAGGCTTATTTATCAAGGCTTGCTTCATGAAATTTATAAATACCGGCAACGCAACCGAAGCGCCGGTTTCTTCTGAGCCAAGGCTTTTCGGCATATCAAATCCGATATAAACCGCTGCAACTAAATCGGGTGAAAAGCCAACAAACCACGAGTCAAACGAACTATTGGTTGTACCAGTTTTACCGCCAATTATTTTTCCAATTGATTTTGCACGCATTGCCGTTCCTCGATCAACAACACCCTGCAACATTGAAGTGATTTGATAAGCGGTAGCCGAATCAATGATTTGTTCTTTTGAATCATCAAGATTTGGTAGCGGCAAGTCGAGAGCGTCTTTTTCAACATTTTCATCAAAATTGCTAATGAAGCAATTTTTGCAGTCTCTTTTGTCGCGACGATAAATAGTCTTACCATCACGATCTTGAATTTTTTCAATCATTGATGGAATGATTTTTTTACCACCATTTACCATCATAGAATATGCTGTAACCAATCTTAAAACCGTAGTTTCCGTTGAACCCAAAACTAAAGAATAAATTTTTTGCGGATTGTCATTAACCCCAAGCCTTCTTACAACCTCAACAACCTTATCCAAACCAACCTGATCGGCCATTCTAACCGTTGTGATGTTGCGCGATTGCTCAAGACCAGCTCGCAAAGTTGTTGGACCATAATATCCGCCCGAATAATTCGCTGGGCGATAAGGCGGAAGACCAACCCCCTGATTTAAAGAAATTTCCTCATCCATTATTATTGTTGCTGGCGTCATGCCATTTTCTAATGCCGCAATATAACCAAAAGTTTTCATCGTTGAACCTGGTTGACGCATTGCCTGAGTAGCACGATTAAACTGATTTGGCGCATCAACATATCCACCACTCATAGCAAGAACCCTTCCGGTATGAGGATCCATCGCAATAAATCCTCCATTAACTTCTGGAATTTGACGCAAATTGTAAGATTCATTTTTTTCTGATTTCTCAACCAAAATCACATCACCAACCGCTAAAATATCGCTGATTTTTTTAGGAGTTGCGCCGCGTGAATTGGTGTTAATGAATTTTTTTGCCCATTTTAAAGAAGAAAATTCAATTGATCCTAAAGAGCCATTTTCAATACCAATTGTCGCAACATCCTTCGCCAAAGAAATTACTACGGCCTTACTCCAATTTTCTTTATAAAGTTTTTTTGGATCAAAATTTCCTAATTCTTTTTGCCAATTTTGTGTTGGATCAATTTTACCTAACGGACCACGATATCCGTGTTTGCGGTCATAATCTTCAATTCCAGCTTCAAGCGCGGAAACAGCTATTTTTTGCAACCTTAAATCTAGCGTAGTTCTAACTACGATTCCATTCTCAAAAACGCTATCGGAGCCGTAAAGTTCGGTTAATTCCTTTTTTACACTATCTGAAAAAAAGCTCACCTTTACAACCTCTTCATCATCTTTAATTGTTAAAACAATTGGCTTGGAAGTTGCTTCATTAGCTTCTTTTTCTTCAATAAAACCCTCTTCAACCATTCTGGTTATAACCCAATCGCGCCTTATTTTTGCTTTTTCTAAATTTTTACGCGGATCAAGCTTTGAAGGAGCCTTTGGCAAAGTTGCCAATAAGGCCATTTCTTCAATCGCCAAGTCATCTATTGATTTATTAAAATAAACTTGAGCTGCTGCTGCCACTCCGTAAGATCCTGACCCAAGATAAATTTGATTCAAATAAAGCTCTAAAATTCGATCTTTTGAAAAAGCTTGTGACATGCGAAAAGCCAGAATTGCCTCTTTTACTTTTCTTTGAATCGTTCTTTCGCGAGTTAATAGAAAATTTTTAACAACTTGTTGCGTAATTGTGGAGGCGCCGCCCATGCCTTGATCACCCTTCAACATGCCGAAAAAATTTCGCACTGAAGTTCTAAAAATCGCTAAAGGGTCAATTCCTGAATGCTTGTAAAAATTTGCATCTTCAGCAGCAAGAAAGGCGTTAATTAAATTTTTTGGGATTGTATTAATTGGAACGAAAATTCTCTTTTCTTTCGAAAATTCCGAAATCAAAGAGCCGTCAGCAGCGTAAATTCTGGTTGTAATTATTGGGTTATAATTTTTGAGCTGCTCGTAATCGGGAAGATTTTCGCTATATCGCTTGAAAATAAAAAAACCAAATGTCGCCAAAATAAGAATTAAGAAAATTCCGGTTGCCACAATGGCGCTAAAAGTTTTTTTCATGTTTTGTTTTTTGCAAAATATTCATCAATCGCCATAGTTAAGCCAATGGCGATTTTTCTTTTGTAACTAAGACTGTTTAGAAGTTTTTCCTCTTCTTTGTTCGAAAGATAACCTAACTCAATTAATACCGAAGCCATATCGGGCGCAGTCAAAACTGCAAAGCCGGCAAATCTATGAGTGTTTTCCAGATTTTCAACATCAAGCTGCTGCATTGATTTAATAACCATCGACGAGAAGCGCGAAGAACCATTCATCGTTTCGCGCTGCGATAAATCAATTAAAGTTTTCATTATATCTTGACTAGCATTTGAAAAATTTATGCCGCTTATAATGTCAGCCCTATTTTCTTTTTGCGCCAATAATTCCGCCTGTTTATCTGAAGATTTTTCCGATAAAGTATAAATTGAAAAACCATAAACCGACTCGTCAGAAATTGAATTTGCATGAAGCGAGATAAAAAGATCCGCCTTTTTTTTACGAGCAATTTCCACTCTTTTTTTTAACGGAATAAAACGATCGTCATCTCTAGTTAAGTAAACCTTATATCTTCCAGTGTTTGAGAGCTGCTTTCCAAGTTCTTTAGCGTAAGAAAGTGTGATATTTTTTTCCTTTGTTCGCGCAAAATTTCCTATCGTTCCTGGATCTTTTCCACCATGACCAGAATCAATAACTATAACCGGAGTCTTCTTTATTATATTAGCTTTTAGATTCTCAGTATCGCTTTTTTTAACCACATATTTTGCCGAACCTTCATATTCCTCAAATTCTTCAATTTTTTTTAGGATAAATTTTTGCGCTTCAGACTCTTTTTCTAAAGATTTTGATTGTTCAGAAAATCCAGAAATATTGATTAGCAAAACTTCTTCGCGCCCATTTTTAGAGCCTTGAAAATAACTTTTGCCCAAAAAGATTTTTTGATTTAGGTCAAAAACCAGCCTTAAACTTTGTGGATTTGTTGTATTGCGATGAGATTTTACGAAATTAGGTAAAGCAATTTCGATATTTTTTTTCTCTAATTGAGTTAAAGCAAAATCAACCACCAAACGCTCAGGATTTTGCAAGGTAAAAACCTTAAAGTCAGTTTTTTGCGAAAGTATAATTTCAATTTGATTATTTTTGCTAAATTGAACTTTTCTTAATTGAGCCTTTTCAGCTGCAAAAACTTTATTTTGCAGGCCAAAAAAAATCGCCAAAAACAAAATAATTGCTGAAGATGTTTTTATTTTTTTTTCGACTTTTTTAAGCAAAATTTGAAATTATTTAAAAAATTTATTTAGCGATTTTAACGCACGAGCGCTACAGGTTGTTTATTTTGCTGCGGCAAATTTTTAACAGCAACATCCCCTACTGTGTGGTCTTTGTTGCTATTTGACTCACTGTGCATGCAAATGGTATTAGCCAATGAATCTAATTGCTTTGTTAAATCGGCACTTATTTTCCCGCTTTCAACTTCATTATCATTAACTTCATTAGTTTCATTATCATTCCCTTTAGCTTCATTAACATTCTCTTCAACTACATTCGAACGCTCTTTTTCAACCTCATCAATCTTCTCTTCAACTACATTCATACGCTCTTTTTCAACCTCATCAATCTTCTCTTCAACTACATCCATATTTTGCTCTTCATCTTTTTTATTTTCGTCCTTCTCTTTATCTTTTGTTCCAAAAAGCTCGCCAAAAATATCTTTAGCCATTTTAGCATTTTTTTCTTTTTGCTCTTCTTTAAGCAAATCTTCTACTGAACCAATACCAAATACCGCCGCCAAAATTAATTCAAAAAATTTTTTTATACTTTTTATTAAACTTTTAAAAAAACCTTCATCTTGCGGGATCAAGCTTGGTTCATCATCCTGATTTTCCTTTTGATCTGTTTTTAAAGGATTATTCGAAGCCGTCTCGCCTTTTCTTAATTCCTCATTTTTTGGATTTTCAAACGCTGGATCTTCAATGCTTTTTAGACTTTTGGGTGCTGGATATTGCTTTAGTAAGTAATTATTTTCTTCAGTTGTAGTCAAATAATTGCTTTCTTTAGTTACAGGCATTTTAAAATTATTAATTTTGTTATTTTTTTTAACTTAAAAAAAGGCTGCAAAATAAATCAAATCAAAATTGAGGCGATTGTTGAATTTAAATAAAGAAGAGCCAACAATCGAATAAATTTCCTCACAAAACACCTTCCTTTACAAAAATTCCTTTCACTTAAAATTAATTCTTATGACCAAAACGCTTTACGATAAAATATGGGATTTGCATTTAGTTTACGATGACGGCTCTTCGAGCGCTATTTATGTTGATCGCCAATTAATTCACGAAGTAACTTCGCCACAAGCTTTTGAAGGTCTTCGCATGGCAAAAAGAAAACCAAGAAGATCAGAAGCTCATTTAGCTGTTGCTGATCACAATGTCCCAACAACTACTGCTGATCGCGGCAACGGAACTCGCGGCATAAAAGATGAAACCTCAAGAATTCAAGTTGAAACTTTAGAGGAAAATTGTCGCGAATTTGGTATTAAATATTTTGATCTTGATGACAAAAAACAGGGAATAGTTCACATAGTTGGACCAGAACAAGGACTTACTCAACCAGGAATGGTCATAGTTTGCGGCGACTCGCACACTTCAACTCACGGTGCTTTCGGCGCTTTAGCTTTTGGCATTGGAACTTCTGAAGTTGAGCATGTTTTAGCAACTCAAACCCTAATCCAAAAGCGCGCAAAAAATTTTCTTGTCAAAGTTGAAGGAAAGCTTGGTAAGGGCGTAACCGCAAAAGACATCACTTTAGCTGTAATTGCTAAAATTGGCACGGCTGGCGCAACTGGATGCGTTATTGAATATTCCGGAAGTGCAATTCGTGATCTTTCAATGGAAGGCAGAATGACAGTTTGTAATATGGCAATTGAAGCCGGAGCGCGCGCTGGATTAATCGCTCCAGATGAAAAAACTTACGAATATTTAAAAGGTCGCCCACTTGCTCCAAAAGGTGAAAATTGGGAGAAAGCTATAAAATATTGGAATTCTTTAAAATCAGAAGAAGGCGCAAAATACGACAAAGAACTTCACCTTAAAGCCGAAGAAATTGAACCTCAAGTTACTTGGGGAACTAGCCCAGAAGACACTTTAGGAATTAGTGAAAAAGTGCCAAATCCGGAAAATTTTTCCGACAAAGGAAAGCAAGAAGCAGCAAAAAGATCTTTGGAATATATGGGCTTAAGCGCCGGAACTCCACTTTCCGAAATTAAAATTGATAAAGTTTTTATTGGCTCTTGCACCAATGGCAGAATTGAAGATTTTCGCGCCGCTGCATCAATTCTAAAAGATAAAAAAATTGCCTCAAATATTAAGCTAGCAATGGCCGTTCCGGGATCTGGATTAGTGAAAGAACAAGCTGAAAAAGAAGGTTTGCATGAAATTTTTAAAGCCGCTGGATTTGAATGGCGCGAACCAGGATGCTCGATGTGTTTAGCTATGAATTCTGATAAATTAGAGTTTGGCGAGAGATGCGCTTCAACCTCAAATCGTAATTTTGAAGGAAGACAAGGTCGCGGCGGAAGAACTCATCTTTTAAGTCCAGAAATGGCGGCTGCAGCGGCTATTTACGGCCATTTGGTTGATGTAAGAAAAATTTAACAAATTAAGGAATTTGAGTTTTTTGCCAAAAACGAAACTCAAATTCCTATTTTTTTGAGCAAATGCCATTTTTTTTCAGCAAAAAACAGATTTTGATCTCGCGCAACTATAACTCAAGCGGCTCTGGCTTTGCAACGCTTCCACTTAACTCATCAAAAAATAGCGAAAATAATTTAACCCTAATTCAAGATTTAGTCGCCATTTTCCTCGCTATTTTCCTATCCTCAATTGGTTATGGAATTTTAATGGTTCTAATTTCGCTACGCCTTGAAGCGAATGTAAAAAATGAAATTTTAATCTCAATTTCCGCCGCAACTCAAATTGGCGCTGGCGTTATTTTTTCAAAATTTTTACCAAAAATCGGTCAAAATTTTGGACTTATAAAAACAATTCAAATTGGCTCTTTAATTTCAGCCGCCTGCTCTCTTCTTTTGTACCATTACTTCGGTTACATTTTTTGGCTAATGATAATTTATTTTATCGGCACATCTTTTTTTGTTTGTGGCGTCAGCAGAAATACCGCCATGATAGATTTGGCACCAAGTAAAATTCGCGCCTTAATAATTTCTTTTGGCACAATAATTGTTGCAGTTGGAAATGCCGCCGGACCTCTCATTTTAAAGCTCCTTAATAGCTCCGACAATTTTTTTGCCTTTTTATTGGCGGCGTTATTTTTTGCATTTTCCACATTACCCTTGCCAAGACTAAAAAAAATCGACAGCAAAATACGCGAAAGTAAAGCCATTAGCGTATGGCGATATATCAAAAACTCACCAAAAATTATGTTTGCTGGCTTTTGCGTAAGCTATGCAATGTCTTCAGCTAGCGCATTTATAATTATTTATGGAATAAGAATTGGCATGGCGCAAAACGAAGCCGCCATTCTCCTTTCAATTTTACTACTTGGAACAATTTTTTCGATGCCAATTGCCTATCTTGCCGACATTTTTAATCGCAGATTTATCATGATTTTATCGGCTTTTTTGGCGATTATTTGCGCTATTTTTTTAAACTTTGCCTCAGACTTAAAAAATATTCACATTCTACTATTTTTAATGTTCGCCAGCCTTTCTGGACTAAAAATTCCGGCGCTAGTTTTGATTAACGAAAAATATAAACCAACTCAAAGGCTTGCCGTAAATAGCGCCTTTTCTCGATTTGGCCTAATTGGAAATATTGTTGGATTATTTTGTACTGGAATTTTGATAAATCTCTTTGGACCAAATGGATTGTGGCTTTCCATCATTTTTATAATCGGAATATTTTTGTTATTTTGCGCCGTAAATTATCGCAAAAAATTTAAAAATGGCGAAATAAAATTTTCTGATTTTTCAATTTTTAACAAACAGCAAACTGAGCAAATATATGATTCATAAAATCTGTAAAAAATCTTCAAAAAATAAGGTTGCGTTCCTTAATTTAAGCGGCGTTATCGGCAAAGATTCAAAACTTGAATCGGGACTTAATTTTCAAAATTGCGAACCACTTTTAAAAAATGCTTTTGAAGTTAAGAATGTTAAAGCGGTAGCGCTTGCGATTAATTCACCAGGCGGCTCGCCAGTTCAATCAGAATTAATTTATAACTACATTCGCGAACTTTCGATTGAGAAAAAAATTCCCGTTTACACTTTTGCCCAAGATGTTGCGGCATCCGGCGGCTATTGGCTTCTTTTGGCTGGCGACGAAATTTATGCCCATAATTCGTCAATTATTGGCTCAATTGGTGTTATTTTTTCTGGCTTTGGCTTCGTTGAAGCTATCAAAAAACTTGGCATTGAAAGGCGCGTTTACACCGAAGGAAAAAACAAGGCGATTCTTGATCCATTCATTCCCGAGCAAAATGAAAATATCGAAATTTTAAAAGATTGTCAGCGTGATATTTTTGAGAATTTCAAAGCCTTAGTAAAAATGCGTCGCGGTGAAAAACTTGGTAAAAATGAAGAATTTTTAAATGAAAAAATTTTTACTGGCGCGTTTTGGTCTGGCAAAAAAGCTGCTGAATTTGGTTTGATTGATGGCGTTTGCGACATGCGCAGTAAAATGAAGGAAAAGTTTGGCGACAAAGTTGAAATTATTAACATTATAGCCAAAAAAGGCTTCATAAAATCACTTCTTAGTGAAAAAACTTCTATTGCCGAAAATATCATTTCCAAAATCGAGGAGCGTTTAATTTTTAACAGATTTGGATCGTAAAATTGCCATCGAAGCTGAAAAATACAAATCAGCTCAAAATCATGTTTTAAACAAAACTAATGCAATTCTTAATTTTTCCGATCAACAACCAACCAAGCGACATTAACAAAATTGAGCAACTTATTAAAAACTTTTTAACAACAAATTATGACTTTTTTTTCCTCTTCCCTGAAAGACTCTGATCCAACAATCGCCAAATCGATTTCACACGAACTTGATCGCCAAAAATATCAAATCGAATTAATCGCTTCAGAAAATATCGTAAGCCGCGCCGTTCTTGAAGCGCAAGGTTCAATTTTTACCAATAAATATGCAGAAGGTTATCCGACAAAGCGTTATTACGGAGGCTGCGAATTTTCTGATGAAGTTGAGCAGGCTGCCATTGACCGCCTTTGTCAACTCTTCGGCGCAAAGTTTGCCAATGTTCAGCCACATTCTGGCGCTTCAGCAAATCTTTCGGTTTACCTCGCACTACTTCAACCAAATGACACAATTTTAGGAATGTCACTGGCCGCTGGCGGACATTTAACGCATGGCGCGCAACGCACAATTTCTGGCATGTGGTTAAAATCAGTACAATATGGCATTCGCTCTGAAGACGGCTTGATTGACTACGATCAAGCTTTGGAATTAGCTCGCGAACATAAGCCAAAATTAATCGTCGCTGGAATTTCTTCTTATCCACGCATTGTGGATTGGCATAAGTTTCGTGCCATCGCTGATGAAGTTGGTGCTTTATTAATGGTTGACATGGCGCA
>JACCDZ011210715.1_pt1 | contig 10540 bp, 10 predicted proteins | sample 7449551 | NCBI WGS metagenome assembly JACCDZ01 (sample SAMN15323452, study PRJNA562643) | freshwater metagenome | isolation source: river surface water | place: USA:Blue River Watershed | collected 2017-08-18
ATCACCGTTACTTTATTCTCATATCTCTTTTCCAAACGACGCTTCATACCCATGAATGTTTTGATGCCGTCACTAATATCACCCGGAGCAATACCAGCCACATGCGCCATAGCAAAACATCCCGTGATATTTTCCGCATTGTATGCACCGAGGAGAGGACACTCAATGTTGTAGGTCTTTCCGTGATAAATGATATCAAACGCAATTCCTGTCGGAGTTGAAACTACTTTTTCATAGCGATAGTCGGCGTCTTTGTCTTTTCCATAACTCACAAACTCTCGCTTCGCAGATTTCAAAAGCTTCGGCAATGTCTCTGTGTCGAGGCATGCTACGACCACACCGTCGGCAGGCACCATACCAATCAATTCTATGAAAGCATTAAAATATTCCTGTTCAGTAGGATAGAGGTCAGCGTGATCCCATTTGACCGCAGTGAGGAGAAGGTGGGTCGGTTTGTAGTGGAAAAACTTTGCACGTTTGTCCCATTTTGCTGTCGAGTACTCATCACCTTCAACAATAGACCAGTCACCAGTATCAACTGCAGCTGAAGGTGCACCGTCCTGGGTGAGGCCGCCAATCATGTACGAGGGCTTCTTGCCTGCGTGTTTAAAAATGTGCGAGAGGAGAGCGCTCGATGTCGTCTTGCCGTATGTTCCTGATGCCACGATTGAGTGTGGTTTGATGAGGAATTCTCCTACGGCTTCAGGATAGGATTTAAAAGGGATATTCTTTTCTTTAATATAAAAAAACTCGGGATTGTTTGAAGATGTCGCATTTCCTACGACAACAAAGTCAGGTGCGCCTCCCTCAATCATTTTTTCAGGATGCCAACCAGAATAGTAGGGAATGCCGAGGGTAGTGAGGTGAGTTGAAATAGGTGGAAAGAAGCCGGCATCAGAGCCAGTTACTTTAAAACCTTTTTGCCAGAGAGCTGTAGCCACCGCAGACATGGCGACTCCACAGATACCGATGAAATGGACTTTTTGAGTTGGTTTCATAATGAAATCCTATTCTAAGTGATTTGCCTCTAATTTAAAAGCTTACTCGTGATGATACTTTTCGTTTTTCAGGATGGTGAAAGCTCGGTAAAGTTGTTCGAGGAAAATCACACGAACGAGGTCGTGGGGAAATGTCATTTTTGAGAGAGCGATTTCACCATCCGCCATATCACGCACGGTCTGAGTAAAACCAAATGGTCCGCCTACTACAAACGCAATACTTTTCGGACTCATATTCAACTGCTTTTCTATAAACTGCGCCATTTCAACAGATCGATACTCACGACCTTTTTCATCGAGGAGGTACACCCGTTCAAACTTTTCGAGTGTTTTCTCGAGCTTGTCATCAGTTGTTTCAATGAATTCAAAGGGGCTGTATCGGCTGATGCGTCCTGAATAATCCTGAATTGATTCCTGGAGTTCTTTGATATTTGTTTTGCCTACGGTTACGAGTGCGATTTTCATAAACTCACTTTAGGGTTAAAGCGTGAATTACGCAAGGAGTGTGATAGTATATGTGTATAAATCTTTTTGCATATGACCACGAGTCAAAAGTTTTCCTCTATTTTGTCGTTTGACAAGCCTACTAAATTAGCGGCATTCGTGTCCGGGTTAGCGGCCTTGTTGCTTCTTATTTCTTTTTATTTTGCATATCGTTACTACCCGGAGTACTTATCAGACAGTATTTCTCAAAATGTTAACAGGGGAATCCTCACTGAATTCAACACATTAACCGAGGCTCGTGATCGCATCTTTGAAGATGTGAACATACAAAAAGCAGCAGAGATAAGTGATGGACAGACTCTTGTGTCGCTCCTGGGTGAAGCGCGTGTACGCGAATCAATTGGTCCTATGTCGGTTGTTGATAAGGATGGTTTTGTGATATCAAGAACGAGATACTCACAGTCTCGTGGTGACAATATATTTTTAGAGACCGCCATAGGACGGAGGATGGCAATGAGTCAGGAAAATGTGGCTTCAATTGAAGAGAGCACTCTCAGTTCAAGGGAAATATTATTTATAACAGGCCGTTACTTCAAGAAAGAAGATAAAAATCAAGGGGCGTTATTTGCCACCTACATTGTTGATGATGTTTTTGCAAAGCGGTTTGCTACTACATATATCGGACCTAGTGCGCGCATTGCTTTCTATACGAATCAATACGGGATTTCGGGATCAAATATTCCAATCCAGCGTAATCGTGACATTCTCGACTCAAATATTCACGCTAACCCTGATTGGTCCACTCAGGTCAGCGATCATTTTGTATTTCGACTCGAGGGTGCGCGTATTTTCATGATGAAACATATTCAGCTCAAAGGTACCGAATCTACTTTTGGGGGCATTGTTGTTTTCATGCCACTGACACCGTTAATTGTTGGGGCGCTTTTGGTGATAATCATACCTTTCATCATATTTATCCTTACGTGTCTCATTTTGCACGGTCGTTCGCATAGGAAATGGGCGTACAAAACAGCTTTATTGTTGGGATTTACCGGTGTGATTAGTACCGTTGTGTTTTTCTATATATTTTTTAAAACTGTTCCAGTTATTAAAGATGGTCACTATCCACTCTATAATTCTACTCTCAGGCTACAGCCCGAGAGTGGGGTGTACAACTCTGAATTTGAACAGAAAGTGTCTATACTCTTGGACTCTGGAGGAGAATCCGTGAATGTCATAGGTCTTACTCTCAAGTATGATCCGGCAGTAGCTGAAATAAAATCTGTCGATACAGAAAAATCTCTGTGTCAGTTCTTTATACAAAATAAAATTGAAAACGGATCTTTTACTCTTGAGTGTGGTCTGCCCAATCCTGGTTTCCGGGGAGTCGGAGGCATTATTGCGGATGTGTATATTAGAGGAAAGAAAAATGATGTATCACTTTTCAAATTTTCTGAAGACACTGAGGTTTTGGCAAATGATGGCTTGGGCACAAACGTGCTGAGACAGGCCGCTGGTGGAAGTTATGCATTTAATAAAATATTAAATTCAACTTCTTCTTTGTCGTTTAATGTAATTTCATCATCCCATCCGAATGCGGAACGGTGGTACAAATCGAGAGATATTCGACTGTCATGGTTGCCACAGGTTCCTGTGACTGTGAAAATTACTGATGTTCTCGGAAATAGCAAAGAAACAACTTTTTTGAAACCCATAGCATTTATACATGCGGATTCGGACGGTACACATAAAATTTCTGTCAGTCAGCTCAATGGTAGCGGGTCTACAACACTGATGGTCAATGTTGATAGTGTTCCTCCGAATGATGTTGTGTTAAAGGCAAGTGAAACAATTGTTGGTGTTGGCGACATTGTCAGATTTGAAATACAAGCAAAAGATTCATTGAGCGGCCTTCAACGTACCTCGTATTTGAGAATTGACGACAAATTATTTTTCCCTATTGGAAACCAAATACACATCCCCTTTTATGAAAAGGGCACATATCGAGTAACACTGCGTGCATATGACAATGCGGGAAATTACGCTGAAGATACCGTTGAAATACGCGTAAAGGCTTAATTATTAAGGCGTAAGAATTGTACGCAGATTTGTTGTGTCTGCCTGCCACGTTGTACCATCAAACCATTCACCACCCAGAAACTGGAGTTTGTAAGTATCTGTTGGTCGCTGGAGTGAGCCAAGGTACACATATGTCTTGCCCTGTGACTTTGCCCAGTCGAGTGTTTTAGTCATCATACCGAGACCACGTGAAGGGTCGGCAGGGTCTTCTATATAAAAAGGAAAGCTGTAGTGGAGGGTGTGATTAGTTTCTCGGGATATAACATAGCCGACAGGTGTTCCTGTTTTAATATCAGTAAAGATGAGGAGTTTATTAAAGTTGGTTTTTGAACCGTCAGTAACAATTTCTTTTGCTTTATTTGCAGAGAACACATTGTCACCAAATTTTTCGTAAAAGTCTTTTGCCAGTTTGCCGATCTCCCATGAGTAATCCGCATAGGGGATATCTGCCACCGTGAGAGTGAGATGTTCTGATTTGCGGAGGATTCGTCTGTTTTCGCTCGATGGTACATATGCGCCGAGGTCAATGCGGAAGCTACGAGTCTTGTTCATCACGCCGCGGTCCACACGGGTAAAGACGTAGCCAGAGTCATACATCTTTTCGATATGTGAAGATGAGAAATCGGTGATTGTTTGGGTATCCCAGTTGAGGTATGGCATATGTGGGGTGGGTTTAAAATTAGTGAAGTCCAAGCCATACACCAACAAGCACGAATCCGAAATGGATTATCCAGAGACGCATTATTGTTTTTTCTTCGCTCCAACCACGGAGTTCGAGGTGGTGATGAAGTGGTGCCATACGGAATACTCGACGACCGAATACGTGACGACCGATAGTTTGGATGATAACGGTGATCGCTTCTGCGTAAAACATAAAGGCAATAAACGGAAGTATTGCCATACTGTTTACAGCGAGAGCGTTGATGGCGAGGAGTGCACCGAGACCAAGCGATCCAACATCACCCATCTGAAATCGTGCGGGTTTTATATTAAAGAAAGTATAAGAGATCAGTGAACCTGCTGTGACGGCGTTGAGGATAGCGAGTGAGTCATATCCAGAAACCCATGCCAGGAATGTGAGGGCTCCGAATGTGGGGATAAGCATACCTCCAGCGAGACCATCCATACCATCTGAAATGTTTACAGCGTTTGCTGTGAACATCACGATGAGGATGATGAGGGGAATGATGAAAATGCCGATGCTGAGGTATCCATAAAAAGGAACGTAGATATCCTGCCATGCTTCACCAAGTTTGTAATAAATCCACCAGGCAGAGATCGCACCGGCGGCAAACTGCAGGAGAAGTTTCTCATGAACGAGGACGCCGGTGCGCTGTTTTGAACCAAAAATTGTTGTGGCACGTTTGAAAATAGTCCACGGAAATGTGACGACAAGCCAAGCTTTTACATACCAGGCCTTGTGCACACGGATGAGGGTAAGTACTTGAGAAAGTGACCTCTGACGACGTTCGTTACCAAAAATATTGAGGAGGTCATCGATGGCACCGAGGAGAGCAGCAATAGCGAGTACACCAATAGGTACCCAGGTGTACTGACGATCCCAATTCCAGAACAAGGTAAAAATCATTATTGTTGCAACCACAAGGACACCTCCCATGATAGGGGTGTTTGCCTTTTCTGGATGAGCGCCGAGTACGAGGGATTGACCACCAGTGCTTTTACGAGCGATACCAAAGTGACGGAGGATATGGATGAGTAGAGGTGCACATAACACACTCACAATACTTGCAGCGATACCAAAGCCAAGGATAGTGCTAAGGCTCTGAATCTGAGATGGTAAAAAGTCAGTCATATACTTAGTCTATATTAAATTTCAATCTGCGAACAGAAACTTCGGTCGCATTTTTTGCACTTTCGAATGTATAATTTTCGCCACCTATTCTACCTTGCTCTGTCCATGTACCAAGGAGGAGATCGTTGCCTGTCACTTTAATCTCACCCGTGCGAACACCGTGACCGTAGAGTCCGTCAGAAGGCCACATGTATGAATGGGCATAAGAAATTTTTGTTTCCGTCTGATTTTTTTCGAGTGATGTAATAACGAGGATATGGTTATAGGTCTTTTCTTTACCCGTACCAATAAAAGTAATTACATCACCCGCTTTTGCCTCGGCCACTGTAATAGCCGCACTATTTTTGTCACTTCTAAAAGAATTTACTCCGAGGTTTTCTGCGGGACGCAATCGAGCGAGAAATGATCCTATAACACCCTGACGAATAGAAGTCATAAAACGGGTAAGGTTTTTGCCTGTTTTTTCCTGAGCAAACGCATCGAGTACGTGATAGGCAAAGCCAGAACAATCAATACCCAGGTCATTTTCAACCAGAAACTCTTTAACCTCGTCACTCGGCAATGTCTCTATGTGTGCATGAGAAAGCTTCGAAAATATACTTGCTTCTTCGACGATTTCAGCTGGGCTTCCTTTGCCTTTTAATACACGGAGGCCACCACGTGTCTTGCGGCGTTTGTTATTAAAGTAAGGGCAGGGCACGGGCACATGAAAAGGAAGTGCTGTGTACAAAGCAATCATGGCTGTAGCATTTTCTCCAATGGTGTCAGGATTTATTTGATGCATGACGTAATAGTTGTACCTAAATCATTCAGGTTTCCGTGGTTTTTCATTATACCGGCACTTGATTGAATACGGAAAAGTTCTTTGTTGTGGATAGTGTTTTTATATTCCATTACTGTCAGTTTTTTTGCACACAGTGACTGCACATCAACTGTATGGGTCGTGTGTGTGACACGTTTAACAATTTGTGCACCGTCTTTAATATGCGAAATAGAGAGAGGGAGCAGGCGACCGAGGAGTGCACTCACATGGGCTTGAAAAATAGTTGGTTTTTTGGGCGCGCCAGTTTTCTGTAGGGTGGATTCAAACACCGCTGACGCTGCCTGGCGCGCATTTATCTCGAGCAAATAGAGTGTCCCCGTCGCAGAATCTTTTATGACATCAATGCCAAAGAGCCCGCGCCACGAGTCGTGTTTTAGTCGCGATCCAACAACGCGGGCGATGCGGGTGATTTCTTTTACATCAGAAACAGTGGGCATAGACCAATCATTTCCGATCGTTGAAAAGGGTAGATCGGTAAAAGGGGCGAGGCCTGTGATCTGATAACTCGGTGAACCAACAGTGGTGCCGAATCGATGAACCAAAGCGTTTACGGTAAAGACAGGTCCTTCAATAAAATCCACGACACGACATTCACGTTCTGGAAATTTCGCCTTGAGCGCATCGAGCTCGTCGGCAGAGGTAATTACATACGTGCCCTGACCTGTATGTGTGTGATTAAACTGCAGAACAAAACGTTCACCTTTAAAATCAATATCTTTAACCTGCGTAATTCGATGAGGGGGCAATAGTTTTGCATCCTGGCCCAGCCATTCTACCTGTGAAATTTTCTCTTCTACCATTTTAGCTGTAGCTGCAGATGGATTGAGAAGGTTCCAATGCATTTCCTGTGCGAGCCTCTCTATACGAGGTGTGTTTTGAAAAATTATGACGTCTGCATCGTGTGTATCAATTGTTTTTTGCACTTCAGGCAAAAGTAGGAGGTCGTAGGTATCGAGAGTCTCATATTCGGTCGGCGCTTTGACGAGCCAAACATTGTCAGGGTGACTTTTCTGTATTTCCCGGCCATGGGCTGTATCATTAGAAATGATGAAATAGTTACCCCCAGGTTCCATGCCCAAAGCCCGCTCTATATCGCGGGTGACGTAAATAAGGGGTTTTTTGAGGACAAGAGTCATACCTGATAGTATACTGAACACACGAACTATGGCTACTCTTTATATAGTTGCAACACCAATAGGGAACCTCGAGGACATTACGTTTCGAGCTGTTCGCGTATTAAAGGAAGTTGGCGCAGTTTTCTGCGAGGACACCCGAACTTCGCGAGTTCTCTTTTCAAAATACGGAATTACCACTCGAACCGAGAGTTTTCATGCCCAGAGCCCTCTCTCGCGCATAGACTATATTTCAGAGCTCCTCGAAGGGGGCACAGACCTCGCTCTCGTATCCGACGCAGGTACTCCAGGTATCTCTGACCCGGGTATGGTTCTTGTTTCAGAAATTCGAAAGAGACTTCCTCAGGTTCCCGTCATCGCAATCCCCGGCGCATCTGCACTGACAGCTGCCGTGTCAGTTGCGGGCCGACCACTCCATGAGTTTGTGTTCCTTGGATTTTTGCCGCATAAAAAAGGACGTCAAACAATATTTGAAGAAATTAAAACAGGCGAGCGTCCATATGTGTTTTACGAGTCTCCGCATCGCATAGAAAAAACTCTCGAGTCTCTAAAGGATATTCCAAAAACCGTAACCATTTTGCGCGAGATTACAAAAATGTATGAGTCATATGTTTCTGGTACTGCCGAGGAAGTTCTTTTGTCCTTCAAGAATAATCCGAATACTCTTCGTGGGGAATTTGTTGTGATAGTTGGATAGGGTATACTGTCTATATAATTTTACATATATGAAATACAGAAATCTCATCATCACTCTCGGTTTTGTTGTAATTCTCATTCAGTTTTTAGGATTCCCACAAGCATGGAGAAATGCGTTCTATGCAATCACTGGAATAGCCATCATTACTTTTGGATATCTCTCTGAAAAGGAAAAGAAAGTGAAACCGGCCGAAGTAACTAGCTCTTAATATTGTGGCAAAAGGAAGAACCAAAGAAAGTATTCACGCATACAGAATCGGAGCCTTGCTCGTAACAACTTTCATATTCCTTTTTGCCTTCACATATATCGGAGTGCCTGGCATAGGCGAGATTCAATACAGTGTCAAAGGTGATGTTCCTGTCGCCACTAGCTCTATTCCTGAAATCGTTGTTCCAAAAGTAGCCCACGTAAAAACTCCAGAGGCTGTAAAAGGTATATATATGACATCGTGTGTTGCAGCAACACCCTCACTCCGTGCCAATCTAGTTAAATTGATTAATGAAACCGAAATAAACTCGGTGGTAATTGATATCAAATCTTTTGACGGTTATCTTTCTTTTTACCCAGAAAATAAAAAATTAGAAGGTGCTGTAGGAGGATGCGTCGTTAAAGATATGAAAGATTTTATAAAGTCGCTCCACGACGACAATATATATGTCATGGGTCGTGTAGCGTCATTCCAGGATGCTCTACAGGTAAAATTGCGTCCTGAACTCGCTGTAAAACTAGCATCGGCGACATCTACCGTCTGGAGGGATCACAAGGGTATTCCGTGGATAGATGCTTCGGCTCGTCCTCATTGGGATTATCTCATCGCTGTTGCAGAAGAGTCTTATAATCTTGGTTTTGATGAAATAAATTTTGACTATATTCGTTTTCCATCTGATGGAAATATGAAAGATATCAGTTATCCGTGGAGCGGAAATAAAAAGAAGAGCGATGTTATGAGATCTTTTTATGCGTACCTTCATGAAAAATTGAACCCACAAGGAATTACTATTTCAGCAGATCTCTTTGGTATGACCACTACCAATACTGATGATTTAAACATCGGACAGATACTTGAAAATGCATTGCCGTACTTTGATTACATTGCACCAATGGTGTATCCATCTCACTACCCGAAGGGCTTCATGAACTTTAATGATCCGAATCAACACGTCTATGAAGTTGTAAATTATTCTATGAAAACAGCTGTCCAAAGGACTGTGGCAACAACAACGATTGTTGCTTTGCCTGATTCTCGTATTGGCACAGGAACTCCTGCACTGTATGCAAAACCATCTTTTGATAAAAATAAAATGCGTCCGTGGCTTCAGGATAATAACTATCCTGTAACGTACACCGCAGAAATGGTTCGTGCTCAGATTCAGGCAACATATGACACAGGTCTCAATTCTTGGATGCTTTGGAATGCGGGAAATAGATATACGAGGGCTGCTCTGAAGGCTGAATAAACGCTTGTATTTGTCAGAGAATATGGTATAGTTTTATATGAAACCTGCAACCAAAACTGTTAGATACTGTACCGCATGAACATTCATCTATCTTCTCGTCTGCGTTCGAGTGTCGGCATTACCCAAAAAGGGAAATGGGTTCCCTGGTATAAAGCGCTCAATCCTATCGGAATTGTTGCTTGTGTGTGGAGGGGTGTCAGTGCTCTTTGGGGTCACGAGAGCTACCCTCTCCAGCCAAAGTAGAGTCTGCAGAATGTTTTACTACAAAGTCCGCCCTTTACCAGGCGGCTTTTTTATGTGTAGAAAAGTGATTGGACAAAAATAGATTAAAGATGTAATATTTTTTGTGTCAGTATCTTGTGTCCGGACACAAGATTTCTCTTACAGCTAATGCATGAGTTGTAAAAGAATTTCATTCCGGATTGTTGTTAGGTTCTGTTGTTCTTATGGCACATCACCTCGGAAACAAGCGCACTGTCGCACCTTTTCCATCATCGCAGCCTGGCCGATATCAGGCACGTGGTATGGCGGTGGCGGAGGGTCGTGAAACCAGTCACATGCCTATAAAGGCGAAGCCGAAACCTGCTTCTCCGGAAGGGTGTGTCGGTTCGCTTGAAGGTCGTCGTTTTATGAGTTTTGCGCGGACTGCGTGGGCTCCATAAATCGCCGTTTCCGAAACTACGTAGCACGCTCCCCAAAGGGAGAGCGTGCTATTTTATTTGTGAGGACTTTTCACACAGGGTAAAAAATGGCACAATAGAGCAAATGACTAGTAATGACAAAGTAACATATTTCGGACAGACCGATTCCAGAAATAAAGTTGTTAAATTCGGCATCAAAGCCGAAGACCGTACTCGACACGTCTATGTGATCGGAAAGACGGGTATGGGTAAATCAAACCTCCTCGAGGTCATGGCCGTACAAGACATTCAGAGTGGTGAAGGTCTCTGTTTCATAGATCCGCACGGAAAAACTGCCGAACTCCTCCTCAATTACATTCCTGAAAATCGAATAAAAGACGTCGTGTACTTTGCACCATTCGATATTGATAACCCTATTTCATTCAACGTCATGGAGGATGTAGGCTATGACAAAC
>JACCDZ010563533.1_pt1 | contig 10539 bp, 17 predicted proteins | sample 7449551 | NCBI WGS metagenome assembly JACCDZ01 (sample SAMN15323452, study PRJNA562643) | freshwater metagenome | isolation source: river surface water | place: USA:Blue River Watershed | collected 2017-08-18
GATGACCCGCCAAATATTGTTTGATGGTTTCAGGTACTTGGAATAACAAACTCCAACGCTCAAAGATTTCTGCCACAGACCAAGTGGCTGCTTTCGCTACATCAACCTTCACCAAAATGTGGTAGTGATTCATCATGATGGCATAGGAAGCCACATCAATTGCGAACATATTCGTCAGTAATTTCAAACGTTCGACAATCCATTCTCGTCGATGCTCAAAGTTACAACCATCGATTTCACCGCACAAAAAGGAACGACGCACACAGCGGTAGGTTAAATGGTAAAACGGGGTTTCGCTCAAGGCAATCTGCTTATTACGTGGTTTTGGCATGCTGTCATCCTGACAAATTTTCCATGTCCTTTAACTGTGGTTGCAAAAATGTTAAAGTCAAGCCAAAGAGTGGCTGTCCGGAATTGATCGAAGAGTGGCTGTCCGGAATTGATCGAAGAGTGGCTGTCCGGAATTGATCGTTAAAGTCAAGCCAAAGAGTGGCTGTCCGGAATTGATCGGAATTGATCGCACGGTGCAAACCTTTTGCCGTTCAGTTGTTTTCAATAATTACATAACCCGCATATTGTCCATCTTCAAATCGGAATATGATCACTCGCGGACATTTTCCAGATTCACATTCGGCTGCGCCGAACCCGACAGATACGAACTTGGGCACTTCCATCTTATCGCTCGCCACAACACCGCCAGCAACGCTGATACTATTGATGACGGGATGCAATACCTCATCCAGATCAGCCACTGGAACAGCAATAGCGACGTTATCTTTAAACAGTGTTACAGATGCTAACCGAGCGCCATCACTGGTAACTTCAACGCTCAGCTTATAACCACCTTTATATTCAAAGGTTGATTTTTGTGCTGACAGTATGAGATTGCGCGAAGCCATGCTGCTAAATGACATGCCGAATAACGTAAATAAAAAAAGCATTAATTTCATAGACCACCGCCATCTATTGAATACATTGATTTGATTGTTAAACACCACAACGATTAATAGTAATAAGCGAAGCGAAAGCGGAAATGGTCAGCGCATAACAACATAACGCTTCAAGCTCATAGCATTGGCTGGTTAGAGCGGCTGAAATTCAGCAATTGAATAGCTACACTCATCATCCATAACTTGTTGATCCCAATCGACCTCAATGTCTAATGGAAAACCATACATAGGGTGATATTCAATATGCACTTTATCGGCTTTTAGGATGGCTTCGCGCGCTAATTCAAAGCGTTCTTCAATGGTAACAAGGCGCTGACCTGCAACTAATTGCGGCGCGCCATCCGCGACTTTCATTTTGTTATATCCAATAGACATACAAGCATCTGCCGCAACAAATGAGTAATCACGGAGGCCGAGACCTTTCCAGTGTGTAATTTTGGATCCGACAGTTTCAACCGTCTCGGCATAATGTGACCAGTGATAAAAACCCCAGAATGAAGTTAATAATACAAGGGGCATGCCCAAGCTAAAAATTACGGAAGATACATTTTTGGAGTTAAGCACTTCCATCGTCAATACACCTTTAAAAACAAGCATTTACTAAGAGGCATTGGCTGTCGCCATTTCGTTTAAGCACTTTAAAGCAAACTCACCCCGTTCAGAGACTGATTTCGAGTTATCTGCAGCAAATTGCTCAGCAAAAACCGTGGCAGTTAATCCCAGATTGCCTAACTCCCTAATCAGGATCTCGGCGGAAATGCGTCGAACCACGGATGAACAATCTTCAGCTGAGCGCTTGAGTAAGTCGACGAGTGGCGTTGAAACTTCTAACGTCCGCTCACCAAGGATAGGCTCTAGCCGCCCCACGCAATACCTCAAATCAGTCCAAACCCATTTTCGACCTTCGACCCAGACAACCCGACTTTCAAATAAACAACGGTATGCTTTAGCTCGAACTGACGGCTGAATTGCGGTTTTAGCGATTTCTTCAATATGATCATCAAGTATCGGAGTTCGACCTAGCTGAGAAAACAGCGAAGGCATTGGTCCGGACGCTGACAAAATTAATTTTGACCGAAGGGACTTGGCTATCCCCTTTTCACCGATGATCTGCAGCAGAACAGCTTTATCTGCTTGTTCTATCCTTCCCCATGAATTCCAATTAGATAGAGTGACACAGATTGCTTCAACTACATACTCTGGGTTTGTCGACCTCGAAATTGCTAAGAGCTTTTCTCGTGCAGCCCTTCGAACTGCCGGGACCCAATCGTTGAGTCGACGAACTGCAATAGCATAAAAGAAGGTATTCGGTGCGGGCCCGGACAGCGCTCTTAGCGCATTTTCGCGTTCATAGCCATCCCAGCTAAGAAGGTCAAGCCACGTTACAAATGGCTCTGGTTTTGCCCAAATTTTCCATTTTGGAGGCATAGTTCCACTGAGAGAAGATGAGAATTCTGTTCGGATCAAACGCTCCCAGTAATCAAAACTCAACAAAGGCAACTGCGACGTGACAGCAATGAGTTCGGACATATCAGCACCACCTTTTGCGCCCGAATTAATCGCACTAGCAAATGTCTTTACCGCTGAAATGACTTTATCTTCGATATTCCCTGATTTGTGTATCAACTATCCTTGCCTCTTAGTATCGCCAGGATCCCGCAATGCCGGCTGCTTTATCCAAGATCCCTGCTGATAATTGACAGTGATGGTATAAACCTCGTCAACCCACCACGACTTTTTAAGGTCATCGCTTGGTTTTTGCAACTTTACTTTAAAAACTATGCGGCTTGGTGGCTCTGGTGTTTCTGGAAAAGCGACCCACTCCATAAACTCCCAATTATGCCCGTCAGGTAATTGATATAGCTTTTGCTCTGGATATTCGCCGTATGCTGACACCGCGATATAAAGTGTTGATTTTGGGCAAGTACTGGGTGAACCATCACATTCACCCTGCGCTTGCACGCGCAAAACACGAGCAAACATTTTCGATGATTTAGGTGTTTCGGCTAACAACTCGAAATTTGTAAGAATTTCATTTAGCTTTGCATCTTTAATCACAGCTAAGTTTTCGGCATTGGTGATACAGGGCAAAAATAAAAGCATGAGTATTGCGGTATATCTCATAAGGTCCTCCTCGCCTAATTCATCGGCGGTATTCTGTTTGATGTTATGCAATTTTATTGGCCAGCAATACCAGAGTTTTGCAAGGGTTCAACGCCAACAGAACTTGCTGAAATGCTGTCAGATCAACGGATTAACTTGAAACACGCTGTTGTAAATTGTCCATTTCTGCATGCCATATTTCGTTGATCCCGTCTTCATCCCAGAGCTCACTTAATTCAGAATCTTCTCCAAGAATACGGATCATCGCTTTTTGGGCACTTAGAATCAGCTCATTGCCAGGGAGGACATTTACAGATTTCACCCATGCGTCAATGGCTCTGGAATACGAGGTCATCGCGCCAAAATTACCTTTCAAGCGCGCAATAATTTCGCAGGCTACCAGTGCTTCACTTGCTAAGTCAGCATCAAGATATTCATCCGATCCAATGACTAAATTAATTGCTGCTTCGATTTTATCCATGCTTGGATTATCCGAAAAATCGACCGCCCAATCACAAGCAGTATCATTGCCAAAAGCGTCTTCAGCCCATGCACCCATCTAATATTCCTCTTCAATTACAGATCACCCATCCGATTAGAGCCCCCGCGGGGTGTGCAGCGAGCTTTAACTGCGCACAACCTTTCGACGTCAATGCGCTGATTCGGGGTAATTCACTAAATGTTAGTTCGGCTGCCCATACCAAGGATGCTCTTGGTTCGGCAAATAGGGCCAATCCGTCATGGTTGGCAATGTCACAATGGCTTCCTGATATTGCTGGGCGCTAAGAAACATACCGCCTAAATTATTGCCGCTATTGAAGGCATAAAATTTAACATCAGAATTTTTTAATTGGTCATTCACGATCTTAAACAAAGCATACGTCGCTCGACCTAGACTTTGACATTCATCGTCGGGTTGTGTTGGCCCATAGATATCATAGACTTCACCATTAGCGATGATTTGATATGCATGAATATTAGTCGCTGGATTTTCTGTAAGTTCGATGGGCTTCTCAACATATTTGGCAAGCTCAGGCTTAATCACAGCATAGGCAGAGAGAATTCCGTGCTCGGCCAGATCTTCTGCATCAAGCAAGATCATCTTTTCGTAATCAAGCGTATTATTTGAAATCTCTTTCGAATGCACCAATGAAGTAAATCCAAGGAATACTAGCCAAAATACAATAACGTTTCTCATCGTAAACCGTCCCACCGGCCGCACCAATGGGCACAGCAAATACCGCAGTACAACGGGCCATGTATGGTTAGCGCTGAAGTGTTGAACAAACAAAGATGTATGCCACTAATAAAATTGCCAATGCTGGCATACCTAAGGGTAATCCATTGAATAATTTGGTTCGTTGAGCAGGCACGTTTGCGCAAATTTGGTTCAGACTCACTTTCAATCAAAGCCCTAAGCGGCCGCGAAAAATGCAATTGCATGTTAGTTGGAACTGATGTTAGTTGGCGCAGATATTTCGTGCAAGTGCACCACCCCCAGTCGCTTGGAGTCACATTCAAGTTGATAATACCGGCCAGCTTCAACCTTGATCCCACGTTCTGTGGCGTCCTCGTTAACCATTATGGCAGTCACCTCACCCTCTTCATAAAGAAATGCACAGGAGTAACTGACGAGGAACCACCCAGGAGTCAGCCAGACCGCTGAGTCTTTGGCAGAATTTAGCGAAGTCCATGGTATTTGACTGTGTAAAGAACCAATCCCAAGCAACACGCCGCTCGGTGCTAGCAAAAGGGCAGCATCCTGCGGCTGTTCAGGGGCCTTGTTAAGAACGGTGCCACTTACACAACCGCCAAGCATAACGAGAAGAACACAACTGAACCAACACATTTGCGCTTTACCGGAAAATACCACTCTTCGACTGAGCATCGAAAAGAACGACTTGTTAGTGGTTTTGATTTTTTTCATGCGCAAATTCCATTTTGAAATGTTGGATTAATGCTGGAGAGCTGCACCAGATGGGAACGAAGTAAAAAAGCAACATAAAGCCAACTGCTTGTAGAAATCGCCCCCATAAAAACCCGTCAATCATACAGAACGATATTAGATGCAATACAAGCGCTGTGATTGCTATTTGATAACCAAGATATTTGGTTTTCAATAAACATAAAGCAAACACCAAGCTTAGAAGACCGGTAACAGACCCAACTAAAATCGGATACAGTTTTAGCTCATCGTTGGATACAGTTTTAGCTCATCGTTGAAGCTCGCAATACTTATCAGCAACACGGCAATCGGAAAAAACATGGGTGCAACCGCAGCCTGCCTTTGTGAAATTACATAAGACTGTTGTTTCATTTTTACCTGAAAATTTTCATCAAAACCAGTAACTCCATGCTCAACATGCAAATTTTGATGTCGGCTTTTGTGCGCGTACTTTTAGAACTACGGCTCCATTACCACAAACATTTTGTCTTCCTGCTTCGTCACGATAATGCTTAACGAATGTCACTAGCGAATTCCCTGCGTGCAAACTCCATCCGTTCAGTTGTCGCCGCCCAGTTCAACATAGGCAATGAGGATTTACAGGTTATCAGTTGGCAATTTGAATTTCACTTTCGGTCACTTCAATATCTTTGCCTGAATCGGTTTCAATAATGTAGGACGGGAACGGCGCAAATTTAACAACAGAAACAACCGAACCTGAGTCTCCAACGTGCTTTCCTGACACGACTTCAACAGAGTCATTCATTAAAAATGCCACACCAGGCAAACGCTCGCCGCCAAGCCAGTTGTTGTGAAGTTCGGACATTGATTTCATGAGTGACTGCATGACGAAGCGTAATACTGCACCGCCTTCGCGGCATCCCAAACGCAGTTGTTTGGGTAACTCTTGTTAAGGTTTTTCGGCACTGACTATTTCTGCATGTTGCAACAAAATATACCCTAGTAAAATCAGCGGAATGTTAGTTGTCACAGGATTAAATGCTTCCATTAAAATATACGGGGTCATCACTGCCGCAAAAACCAACAACCCAAATAAACCTGCCAGATTAAGCACTTGCACCAGTTTAATCCGATACATCAGAATAAAAACCAGTCCGAAGATGACTTCGACAACACCGGCGCTTTTTATCAAGAAATAAGTAATATCCTCGGAAAAACCGAGGCTGCCGGTCATTGCCTGCTCTAATGGCGCAACTTGTAATAATTTGGGAAACAATCCGTGGTAAACCCACATGAGTCCAATGACATACCTAGCTAATTGGATAGTGTTCAAAAACTAAAATCTCCAAAAATGTAAAGAGTCATTCTCAACGGCAAATTTAGCGTGGTATGAGCGTTATTTTCCAAAGCACTACCTTATGAACTAAAGCCATAGTTACGCAAACTCATTGGCGTATGCCTCGTAAACACTAGATTGATTCAGCAGTTTAGCCGAGCGATCCATGATTGGATCGTTAGAATCCGCGATGCAGATAGCAATGAACCTACCCGAATCTTTACCGCCAAATAAATTATTTTTATCCAGCTCGAAGAGCGTGTTAAGACAGATCTCAAGAACTTCTTGACGCCTTTCGTCCCATTCCGGGTGATCGCAATCCATGATGTTCGCAAGAAGGCTGTTTACACCATCAAAGATCCCAAAATCGTCGAAATTTGACCACTCTACGGCAATGTATTTGTAGTACCTGTACATTTCATCTGTTGCTGGAACGGTTATATCTGATTCCCGATTGCAAACCGGCCCGATACTACAAAGACTGTCGTCGGTATAAAGCGTGTAGCCATAGAGATCGTTAAATGATTCGCGAACTTTTGCATAATGACTTTCGATGGCCCTTTTTAATTCCTGTTTAAATTCAACCATTTTTAAAATATTCCTGAGGGCTAACCACGAGTTAAACGACATCGAAGTGGCACACCGAGCCTGATGAATCAAACAGTCACTAGTCAGAGGAAGTCGCATGGGACAGTCTATCCGTTGTGAGATTGACATTGCAAAACTTGCGTTTCAAATACATGGCAAAAATGCTAAATCCGTTGACACAGTTATGGTTCACAAACGGTTAGCTGCACTACTTTGCCAATAAGCCATTCATGCGGATGGGCATTGTGTTGGTGAAAGGATACCAGTGCCACTTGCAAATACTCGCTCGCCCCAACATGCGATTTGTTGCGGTGAAATCCGAGTCACAACAAGCGGTGCGGCTGATACAGTGAATGCACGAACAACTTGTTCCTGAGCGCCTAGCATTGATGATCCAAATCCGCAGCTATTTGATTCAAATCGGTATTGTTATTGCGCAAGGCCGACCTTTACTTGCCACAAGACGATGAACTCTAGATAGTTCAGTTACCGCCACGGTTGTTCTAACCGGTACCTGCCTGGGCAGCATTTTATCTTATGGAGGACTGATGATAAGAAGCATATCTTTTCGATTCATGACCTTAGTTACTTCGTTACGAATTGCTTGGACTGCCTCGCAGAATGCTGGATCATTGACAATACAAGAAAGGAATTCTAACTCCTCATCAAAAGATTCGCATTGCTCAGGGCCAAGAACAGCATCAATTATTGGTTCAATGGTGCTGCTAAAGTGCAGGTTGTAGGCCGAACCAAAAGCCAGACACCGCATCCAAAGACGTTCAGATAAGTAAACCCAATGCTCATCTTCGATTGGCCTCGGCAACCGATTTTTATGAATCGCGGCAATTCCGACGGGCTCGTCGTCAATGAACTCGCTTGGTCGAATTAGTTTTTTGTAGTTTTCGCGCACGATGCATCCCCCAAGCAACTGCCAAGTGCACCACCAGCCAAAGACCTTCGCTTATTAGGTTTATTCTGCATCACTTTTTTGGCCCTCTTTAACTTTTGGCCAGTCCTAATCACATCGGTAATTAATTCTCTGAGACCAGAATCTTCTATCAAACCTGTGCTCTTCACCAGGACACAGGATGACGCGAATTGTTATTCCTTTATGGCTGAAGTAATTGTTTACGCCAGCCATTATTTTTAAATTCAAATAACTCTCGCCGGTGCAATCGATTCTCTTGAAACGTCAGAAACTCAATTGAGATAGGCTTAATACAATAGCCGCCCCAATTATTGGGTCTCGGCACAGGCCGGTCAATAAACTGAGCTGATGCTGCTTCAAACCGCGTGATTAAATCGCATTCTAAAGTTAAAACATCACTTTGGGTAAATGCCGTGGTAATAACCTGTGCACTTCTGCTTCGACTGTGCCAAAAGCAATCAGCTTCTGCATCAGTGATCACTTGAGCTGAACCGACAACACGGATCTGGTAGCCAACATGATCCCACCAGATTGTCATTGCAGTTTTTGGGTCTCGTGAAATCTGCTTGCCTTTGGCAGAATTAAAATATGTGCAAAACACAAAGCCTGCATCACTTACCGATTTTAAATCGACAAACCTGCCCGCCGGATAACCATTTTCATCAATTGTGGAAACGCAGACCGCACTTTTTTGCTGCAATGGGCTATCGACAAGCGCTTCGTGCCACCAACTTGTAAATTTACTAATCGGATTGTCCATAAGCCTCAACTCATTTAGCAATAACGTGGACATATACAGCATCAAGACTTTGCGGATTGTCAGAACTGCAGTTTTGGTGCAACGGCTAGCTGTCTATAACAAGAACCGAGCAGCAACCACTCGTTTTGCACATCAACGGCTACTCTAAAAATAAAGTCGACTGCACGAAACCGCTTCCCCGACCAACACAAAGCTTTTAGCCACTATAAACCATTCTGACCAGTCGTCAGTTTGCCAGAAACCATCAAAATGGAACCCTGTTTCTTTCAGCGTTCCGTGCATTACTTCGTTCACCGGAAAATTTGGATTTGGGTGATTCAGTGGGGCTTTGCTGTCGTACCAGATCAATGCCTTTTCGGCAGTAACACCAAAAAGATTGAGCTTCGCATTCCTGATTTCAATTACATTCCCATTAGTTTGAGGATGTTCAGGTGCTACCACAACAGATCCAAAGGTAATTTCAATTGTGTTACCACATCGCGAAACTGACTCAATTATCGAGTCATGAAAGCTCAATTGATTAAAAAAGGTAGTGATTTCCATTATGCTTTCAACACTTTAGCAAGGATTAAACCAAACTGCGCGGATAAAACCCTGCAAGTATTTGTCCTGCTCTCCCTTTAGCAATAACTTAAGTAATTGGTTAGGGAGTGACATACTGATACCAAATCTCCATATCGCCATCAGACCCAGTGAGTCCTCGCGAGCACGTTACCCTGCTTAAATTGCTATAATCGCGATGCGGAACGCAATACATGACATTTGCATCGATGGACACTTCCAGTTGTTGAACTTTATCAGGGCCGCAATTCATATAACGAGCGCTACCTTGAAAATTACGCCCAGCTGATTCCCCTGCCACGCTAAGCTCTTCTGCATCTTCATCGCCAGAAAGCGATAAAAACCCTGTATAAGTTAATTCGGTGTTGTGGTGCCTTGAATCGTAAGGACAAAAATGATCAGTATAGTTTCCATAGCGTTCCTTACCCTTGCAGCATCGGCCTCGTTAGCACTGCCAGCCAGAACAAATACGCGCGATTAGCAGGGTATCGTTAATAACACCTCGGATTGGATACTCCATTTGTTTCGGTGAAAGTTTGCCAACCCGTTCTTCATTCTTCCCGTCCCACAACCACCAAACATCAACAACACCTTTTGAATTCGCAGTTCCGCAACGAAAAACTGGAAATTCTTTGAATTCATTTCTTACAGGTAAATTTCCAATAGACTTCACTAATTGGCGATTAATCGCGGCGTCTAGTGGAAAAAATGTGGTGAACTGGTGCAGAGCGCACGATAGTCTGGCAATGTCTTCGACTTTTTCTCGCACTTGTAGAACACGAAGCAACCCGCCATAAATCTTGTGCTTGTGTGTGTATTGCGCATAACCAAAACCACCATCAGTTAATGGGATCTCGACAATGTCACCAATTTTTGGACGTTTGTTCATAGATTATCTGTAGGGCTAATGCCCAAATTTAGCGTTAAAAGCCGTGCAGCGGATTGACGTCGCCGCCAGCGCGCTTTGCTTGCGATAATTTTTGTTAGCGTCTGTACTCGCAAAGACGCGCAACCTGTTCTTGTGTTTCTTGTGAAAATTGAGCTAACTGCTCATCGGATAAAACACCGTAATGCCTCAAGGCAGCAATTTTAAACACCGCATTACTACGTTTTAGATCATTAAACATTTCAGCGATGGCATCATCTTCTTTTCTTATTTCGTTCCAGAGCTCTAAATACGCCCCATGCTCTCGATTTTTGCGAGAAGATGATATTTGCTCGATGCGCCGAAATAGGTTCTCGCATGCGTAGTTGAGCAAGTTTTCTTTAAGACTGACAAGTCTTTTCCAATCTTTCTCAGGTACAGATGACATCTGCATTCCCTCCAGGGCGAGAACATGATGGGCCCTTTATGTCTTGAAATGTTTGATATATCAATTTAACTCGCCGAAGTTAAAATCAATAACC
>JACCDZ010168664.1_pt1 | contig 10536 bp, 9 predicted proteins | sample 7449551 | NCBI WGS metagenome assembly JACCDZ01 (sample SAMN15323452, study PRJNA562643) | freshwater metagenome | isolation source: river surface water | place: USA:Blue River Watershed | collected 2017-08-18
CTGAATCAGCTGCTCCAGAAGCAACAGAAGAATCCATGGAAGAGACAACGGAGGCTCCTGTAACAATTGATCCAGCGGCAGCAACAGGAGAAGCCCCATCACGTTTCATTGGAAATTGGAAAGATAGCTCTAAGTCAGTAATGGTGATTACTTGGAAGGCTCCAGCAGGCGATGTATCGGGTTACACCGTTGAAACCCGCGCAAATATGGGTGAGTGGAAAGTTGTCTCTGAAGTTTCTGCAACTACCTATGCTGCGGAATTTGCTAAGACTTCTACAGAAGGATCAACATCATTCCGAGTCACTGCAGTTTATGCAGATGGTTCATACGGAGTTGCACCAGCGTTTGGATTTGCTGGCCAATTCGAATAAGAAGCACTTTGTAAGAAACCCCGTCAGAGATGGCGGGGTTTCTTATTTACTTTGCAACTTCTCGAGTATTGCGCTGACATAAGCATTTACACCCGCGGGCACCAAATGAACTCCATCCGGTGCAAAGTATTCAGGGTGGCCCTCTGAAATAGCGTTCCAATCAACCACATATGCCTGCGAATACTTTGCTGCAACTTCACTGATGATCTGATTATTTCCATCTCTCCAAGGGCGAGGAACAGCGGTATTTACAACGATAATTTGGGGCTGCGCCTTCACCACTTCAAAAATCTGTTCGACCTGTTCGCGAGAGAGCGCATTGTTATTGCCTAAGTTGAAGATGATGGGCGAGTCCGAAGCTTGCGGTTGATCCTGAATTAAGACTTCAAGGAGCTCTGGCGCTTGCCGACCAATTCGAGCGTTAACAAGTGAGATTGGTTGGTTCTCCTCTAGAACTGAGCGAATACCAAGAATTACTGAATCGCCGGTAACCCATAGCCCATCTTTTTCGGTTGGCACCACGGTAGAAGTATCGACAGAGAGAGATTTTTCAAGGGCCGTGCGGGCATCGCTTGCAATCGAAATGGCGCGGACGCTGATGACTGCAGCAATAATCACAACAACGACAGTTGTAGCGCTTAGTAATGAAGTCTGACGGTTCCGTTCTCTCTTTGTTCGATACTTGCGCCCTTTAATCCAATATTGAATGACGCCGCGACGGATTGGAAGTTCGACGTAGCGAAGTGAGATATCAGCCAGAGCGAAGACAATCAAAATGCGAAGTGAATAAAGCGCCCATGCTTGACCTGCTAGATCTACGGTAGGGCGCGTTACTTGAAAGATAACCCAGTGCCAGAGATAGATTGCGTAGGAGCGCTCACCAATCCAAAGTAGAACTTTATTCTGCAGTACGGGAGCAAACCTTGATGCGGGGTGGACAATCGATGCAATGATTGCAGCACCAAAAATACCCGCCAAAGGAAAGGCGATTTTATACATTGCTGGATTCGATGCATTGATGAGTAAGAAGGTAGCCAAAATTCCAGCAAAGCCGACGAAGCCAATACCATCTATAAAATTCTGACCTTTACGAGTTAGCTCAACTCTAAAGTTCTGCGGAATCCAACTCACCGCAAGAGCAGCTCCCAAGAAGAGCCCGATGCTATGTGTATCTGTGCCGAAGTACACGTGGCTCACCTTTGAGGCGTTAGCGGCATCAATGGAGAATGAAACAAAAAGCAGTGCGATGCCTGAGGCAGCAGCAATCAAAAGCGCTGCAATAGGGATGTGCTTCTGACCAAACTTCTTGAGAATAAAGTAGAGAATGAGTGGCCAGACGAGATAGAACTGTGCCTCGACAGCTAGCGACCACGTGTGCTGCAAGAGCGGTGGGCGACCGATACTTTCAAAGTAATCTTGTTCATTTGCAACTAACCTCCAATTGATGGTGCCGGTGAGCGCAAAAGGAGTATCAACCAGTAACCGTTTGATCGTATCTGGCGCCCAAATTCCGACAGCGATGATGGTGGTTGTGAGCATGAAGAGCAGCGCCGGAAGCAGGCGACGAAGGCGGGCGAGATAAAAACCGCGGAGATCTAAGCCACCACTCTGCGCAATCGAGTCCAGAAGCATTCGCGTAATGACATATCCAGAGATAACGAAGAAGAGGTCAACTCCGAGAAAACCACCAGGGATCCATGAGAAACCAAGGTGGTAGAACATCACTGCAATGACTGCAAGCGCACGCAACCCATCGATTGCTGGTATGTATTGGATACTGCGTTTGGCAGCCATAAAAACTACTTACGCTTTGCTGGCTTTTTCTTAGCTACGCTCTTTGTGCTTTTCTTTGGAGCGGCGATGGCTGCGCGAGTTCTCTTGCTCTCAATTTTGATGGGAGCAGATTTCTTTACCGTTCCATCCTCATTAAATGAAGCATCAACTTGTGACTGCATGCGCGCTAGGCGAGCAAAGGCGGAATCGAGCTTTTCACGGGATTGGGCAATGGCAGATTCTGCAGCGGTAAGCGCTGTTGCTTGGCTGCGATAGAGGCGTTCTGATTCAAGGATGATATCTGCAAGCCAGGCTCGATAATCATTGACGTTTTCTGCAGCCTCTGAAATAACTCTCTCAGCTTCGCGACGAGCAGCTGTAGTAAGAGCCACCGCTTCGCGCTTTTTATTTTCGACGATTGAATCTGCTTCACGGACCTTGGCATCTGCAATGTTGGCAGCTTCACGGCTGGCATCGCGGATAATCTCGGCAGCTTCTGCTTCTGCAGTAGAAATATATTTACGGCCACGGCTTTCAGCTCCCGCCAGAATGCTACGAGCTTTATTCTCGGCGCTTTCTAAAGTGTCCTTAGCGGCGCGATTGCTCTCATTCATTAAACGTTCAGCAGCAGCGGTGGCTTTTGCCTCGCGACCTTGCGCCGATTTAATCATCGACATTGCGGTCTCGGTCGCCAGAATTTCAAACTCTTCACGGCTTAAGCCAGTGATATCACGACGTGAACGTAGATCAGCTAATTGTGATTCAAGTTCGCGGATGCGGTCGACAGGGTTGGCAATAGGCGCGCGCTCTTCTTCTTCGCGAAAACCTACCCAACTACGGAACTTCTTCTCTGCCATTGCACTTCACTCACATTCTTCAACCGTGGAGGTGCCAAGATTAGAGCATCTGGCTACTTTCGGTAAATGGCGAAGGAGACCGCTAAATACTGCGAAATCCAAGCAGCAAGCACAAAGACATGAAATAGCTCGTGGAAGCCAAAATACTTCGCATTACGTCCAGGTAGTTTGAGCGCGTAGAAGATGGCTCCAATTGAGTAGAGCAGCCCACCAATCAAAATTGGCAGTAACACCCATAAACCACCCTCTTTATAGAGTTGCGGGGTATAGATGGCTGCAACCCAACCAAGAAGTAAATAGTTTGCAACGTACAACCAACGAGGTGCGCCAACCCAGAAGACGCGCAGAGCAACGCCAATGAGCGCGCCAGTCCAGACAACTGCCAGCAAGATATTGCGATCACGATCTTCAAGAAGTGCAACTGCGAACGGAGTGTATGAACCTGCAATCAATAAGTTGATGTTGGCATGATCCCAGCGGCGCCAAATCTTCTTCTTCGCGGGCACCCAAGGTACGCGATGGTAAACGGCAGAAACACTAAAGAGCATAATCGCAGTAAGTGAATAAAGCGCAACAGCAAGTTTGAAGGATTCACCACTAAGAACAAAGAGCACGAGTGATGCAGCAATAACCAGCGGTGTTGCAATCAGATGCAACCACCCGCGGAGCTTAGGTGGGACTAATGGTGGTTCGGTGCTCACTTTCAGAGCCTAGTCGTTTTTAAGATTACGCACAGATGAGACAAAAAGAGATGCGGTTGCGGCAATGAGCGTAATTAATCCAGTGACCATTAAAATTGTGTTGATTCCAAAGTGCATGGCCAGCGGTCCGGCCATCACTATTCCAAGAGGTGCAATACCGAATGACCCCAAGGTGTCATAAGAACTCACCCGTGAAAATGATTCTTCCGGGACATGATGCTGGAGCGAGGTATTCCATGTCACCATGAAGACCTCGAGGCTAATACCTGAGAAAACAGCTGCAAGAATTGAAACGATGAGCGGCATATCAAAGGCGAGTGTGAAATCCCAGATAGATGAGAATGCAATCAGGATCATTGCAAGAAAGAGTGGTCGCTCAATCTTTACTTTAAGAATCCAAATTCCACCAATCAACATTCCAATGGAAAGTCCAGCGAGGTTATATGACCAGTGCTGTGGACCTGTCTTAGGGTCGTTGAAATTGAGCGGTCCAAGTACCGAAAGCATCGAATCGAAGGCCATATTGATTAAAGCAAAGGTAAAGACCATCGCAATTACCCAAGAACGTGAAATGAACTCGCGCCAACCAACTTTGAGATCATGAATCATCCCAGGGCTCTTATCTTTTGCACGTCCCGTGATTGGCAGCAACCACACGATGACGCCTGCAATAAAGAAGGTGATGGCATCGGCTAATAAACCCCAACCAGCGCCGATAGTGGAGACGATGACTCCACCACCGAGTGTTCCAACGATGTATCCGATATTTGTCAGCAACCCAACGACTGCATTTCCTTGCTGCAATTTTTCTTTCGGGACAATTTCTGGAAGAACGCCAGACATTGCCGGCCACCAAATTGCATTAAGTATTCCAAATATTCCACCCATAATTGCAAGTAACCAAGTAGATGAAAAACCGGCGATGAGTGAGACTGCGCTAACGCCTGCAACAAAACTTCCGATCATGTCGCTACTTCCAACTAAGCGATTACGTTGAAAGCGATCAGCGATGACTCCACCAAAGAGCATGAAAACGAGGAGTGGCACAAAGCGCGCGGCCATGACTATCGATAGGTCTTTCCCGGTCGCCCCAGGCAGGCTGAGCACGCCGTAGGCCAGGGCGATAGGCGAGATGCCGTTTCCTACATTTGAGATAAATCGAGAGGCGGCGAGTGAGTAAAACCCTGGATAGCTTCGAAGTTCCCGCATCTGATCAAGCATTCCGTAAGGGTACTCATAGAGTTTAAATGTCCGTTTTCTCCCCAAATTAACGCTCGAGTAGAGAAAAAATCACAGGAAAATCACAAATGGTTGGTGCAAATCGTCCGCATCAGGTTCACACTTAAGGGGTCAGGGTCGCTGGAGCTCCTCGAGGTCTCCATAGGTTTCTGAACGGAACGGGCCGACCGGCTCGGACTGATACAGCTCTCACGGAGGATTACTACATGTCAGTAACACTCGATAGCAACCAATGGAACCTCGTTTATAACGTATTTTCATTTGGTTTGGTTTCAATGCTTGCCTGCACCATTTATACATTGGTGTCGCAGTCACGCGTTTTGCCTAAGTATCGCAATGCACTCGTGATGTCATCAATGGTTACATTCATCGCTGGCTACCACTACTGGAGAATTTTCAATTCTTTCGGTGAAGCATCAGAAGGTATGGCAGTAAACGTGTCAGGCGAGCAGGGCGCATTCAACGAGGCATACCGCTACGTTGACTGGCTACTCACTGTTCCACTTCTACTTGTAGAAGTAATTGCAGTGCTTGCACTAGCTAAGGAAGTTTCACGCTCACTCATTACTCGTTTGGTTCCAGCTTCAGCTGCGATGATCGCACTTGGTTACCCAGGCGAAATCTCATCAGATCAGAACACACAGGTTCTTTACGGTGTTCTTTCAACAATCCCATTCCTCTACATCCTCTACATCCTCTTCGTAGAGCTTGGTAAGTCACTTGAGCGCCAGCCAGCTGGCGTTGCAGAGACTGTAGGACGTTTGCGTCTTCTTCTCATCGCAACATGGGGTGTATATCCAATCGCCTACATCTTCAACATTGTTGGAGATGAATCAGCATCATCATTCGTTGCTGTACAGGTTGGATACACAATCGCTGACGTTCTAGCGAAGTGCGTATTCGGTCTTACAATCTTGAAGATCGCACGCATGAAGTCACATGCTGAAGGCATGGCAGCAGATCACTAAGTGATAGGCAATTAACAGAAGGGCGTCGGGAAACCGGCGCCCTTCTGCTTTACACTCACACTATGAATACGCACCGCATTAATAATTACAGAATGGCCGCCTACGCAGCCCTTGCTGCTGGCCTTATCAATCTGCGTTACCAAACCGGCGCTGAAGCGAATCTTTCCAAGAGTTTGGTCTTAATCATTCCGGGCGCACTTCTCTTTGCACTTTCATTTACAGGATTTGGCAAGCGCTGGCTACAAACACAGACCGCCGCTGCGATTGCAATCGCTGGCGGCGGCCTGTTACTTCTCTATAGCTTTATTCTGTAAGTCATTAACCCTTTGCTGCAGTAAAGCCAATCTGTAGATCAGCTTTTATATCTTCGATATTTTCTAGGCCAAGACTTAAGCGAACTAGCCCTGGAGTAACACCAGCCTCTAACTGTTCTGCAGGCGATAGTTGCGAGTGAGTTGTGGTTGCAGGGTGAATCACGAGCGAACGCACATCACCGATATTTGCCACATGGCTAAAGAGGACTAAGGATTCGACAAATTTCTTGCCTGCTTCGACCCCACCCTTGAGCTCGAATGAGAGAACAGCTCCAGGTCCCTTGGGCGCATACTTGGTTGCCAGCGCATTCCACGGCGAGGACTTCAAGGCAGCATAGTTAACTTTCTCTACATCAGGATGGGCTTCTAGCCAGGTTGCTACAGCCTTCGCATTCTCAATGTGTCGCTCGATTCGTAATGAGAGGGTTTCAAGACCTTGCGCAAGTAACCATGCGTTAAACGGTGAAACTGCGGCTCCTACATCGCGGAGTAATTGCAAGCGAATCTTGAAGATGTATGACAGGTTCGCACCGAATGCAGAACCAACACCGAGTGCTTGTGCGTAAACAAGGCCGTGGTAGCTAGGGTCTGGCTGGTTAAATCCTGGGAAGCGTTCTTGATGCTTGGCGTAATCAAATTTGCCAGCGTCGATGATTGCTCCAACTACAGCATTTCCATGGCCTGATAAGAATTTAGTCGCTGAGTGGACTACAACATCGGCGCCGAAATCGATTGGCTTAATTAAATATGGTGTCGCCACCGTGTTATCAACAATAAGTGGAACACCAACAGAGTGAGCAACATCAGCGATGGCCTTGATATCAAGGATTTCATTCTTTGGATTAGCAATAGTCTCACCGAAGAAAGCCTTGGTATTTGGCTTTACTGCCCTCTTCCAAGATTCTGGATCACTTGGATCTTCCACGAAAGTAACTTCAACACCAAACTTTGGTAGCGTGTAATGGAAGAGGTTGTAAGTTCCACCGTAAAGACTTGGGCTGGAAACAATGTGGTCGCCAGCTTCGGCTACGTTGAGAACTGCAAATGTTGTCGCAGCAGATCCTGAAGCAAGTAGAAGTGCAGCAACACCGCCTTCGAGGGCGGCCAATCTCTGTTCAACGGCATCTTGAGTTGGGTTCATGATGCGGGTGTAGATATTTCCAAGCTCTGCTAAACCAAAGAGATTAGCCGCATGTGTTGTATCGCGGAATTGGTAAGCAGTAGTTTGATAAAGCGGCAGTGCACGAGCTCCAGTGGTTGGGTCGGCAGTCTGCCCTGCATGAATCTGCAGAGTTTCAAAAGACCAGTTGTTAGACATTTTTTCTCCATCGCAGTAGGTGTCAGTTGTTGGCGAGTGAGAGAGATATATGAATCAACCGCACTTGCCAGTTTCCTGACCTGTTCGTCACCCGGAGCACCCCACCGCGGTGGAGGGTTGCCGTCTACTGAGCCGGGGCTAATACGTAGAACTCGTGAACACAACAAACTTTATACAGTCGATGCGCAAATGAAAAATTGCAGTTGAGTCTTCTTTGCAAAGAACTTGCAGGTTCACTTTCTGAAGGAGAGATCAGCCTTCTTCATAGCGCTCGTGATAATGCGAATGGCATTTGGCCCCATGCCATGGAGATCCTTGATGGCATCGAGAGATGTTTTTCGTAGGTCGCTCAACTTGTAGTACCCATCATCAATCAGGGCTCTTCGCGCGGGCGCCGCCAAACCTAGTTCGCGCCAAACGCCATCAACCTGCGCATAGGCATCGAGATCTACTTCTCCTCGAGTTACCTCACATCGAGATGCAGCTTTTGCTGCTCTTCGTTCTGCTGCAGCGCGCATGGCTTCGCCCCTCAGCTTCTTAGCCTTAGCTGGAGATTGTTTAGCCATAGATATATTCAATCGTAAATTTTGGTGCGGGAGGCGGGACTTGAACCCGCACGCCGGAGCACAAGTTCCTAAGACTTGCGTGTCTGCCATTTCACCACTCCCGCGGCATGGCCAAGATTAGAGGTACTACTGCACAAGTAACAAACTCTCCTGCGATGAAGGTGAACCGCTAACCTTGCCAAGTGGAAGCTTCGCTTACAGATCAACTATCGGCCGATGTACAGGCGGCAGTTACGCGCGCCTTCGCTGCCGTGGGGTTCACAGGCCAAGTTCCCGCAACTATCACCCTTGAGCGCCCCAAGAACCGCGATCATGGCGATTACGCCACTTCGATAGCGCTGCAATTGGCAAAGGAGGCTGGCAAGAGCCCGCGCGAAGTTGCCGAAGTTCTCCTTCCGGAGATTGCAAAGATTGTTGGCGTAAGCGCTGTAGATATTGCCGGCCCAGGATTTATTAACATCACACTCAACCGCGCAACACAGGCAGAACTCGTACGGACGATTCTTACAAATAAAAAAGAGTACGGCCGAGGCAAGGCTTTACATGGAGTCGCAATCAATCTTGAATTCATCAGCGCAAATCCAACTGGCCCACTGCACTTGGGACACACACGTTGGGCAGCGGTGGGAGATGCCCTGGGTCGAGTACTTAGCGCGGCAGGAGCTGCCGTAACACGCGAGTTTTACATCAATGATCGAGGTCGCCAGATGGATCTCTTCGGACAATCAGTACAAGCAGCAGCCACTGGCCAACCGATTCCAGAAGATGGTTACCAAGGAAATTACATTACAGAATTAGCGAAAGAAGTTTTGGCAGCCAATCCCAAGATTGCAACGGCAGAAGAATTTCGCGAGGCTGCCTATAAAGTTCAATTGGCGCAACAACAGCGCGTTCTTGAAACTTTCCATACATCTTTTGATGTCTGGTTCTCTGAACGCTCGCTCCATGAATCAGGTGCGGTTGAGCACGGCCTTGAAAAGCTGCGTTCGCAAGGCCATGTCTTTGAAGAGGCCGGTGCAGTCTGGCTACGCACAACAGATTTTGGTGATGATAAAGATCGCGTCATTGTTAAAGAAGATGGCGACCTTACCTACTTCGCATCTGATACTGCCTATTACATTAACAAGCGCGAGCGTGGCTTTGATATCTGCATCTACATGTTGGGCGCAGATCATCATGGCTATATCCATCGCCTCAAAGCCACCGCAGCTTGTGCGGGCGATAACCCTAACTACAACGTCGAAATCATGATTGGCCAATTGGTAAAGATCATGGAGGGCGGCGAAGAACTTAAGCTTTCTAAGCGCGCTGGAACCATTATTACTCTCGAAGAACTTGTCGAAAAAGTTGGGGTAGATGCAGCTCGCTACACACTTATTCGCTATCCGGTAGATACACCAATGGTGATGGATGTTGATGTCTTACGCCGTAACACCAACGAAAATCCCGTCTACTACGTGCAGTATGCGCACGCGCGTATCGCTGCGGTACTGCGCAGCGCCAAAGAACTCAAGATTGGTGCAGAGCTCGATACCTTCGACCCAACGCAGTTAGTACATGACCGCGAGAACGAATTACTTGGCGCCCTTGCCGAGTACCCACGTGTTGTTGCAAGTGCAGCAGAATTCCGCGAACCACACCGCGTTGCCCGCTACCTGGAAGAGTTAGCGGGCGTTTATCACGGCTTCTATGCAGATTGCCGCGTTCTGCCATTGGGAGATGAAGTCGCAACTGCTGTTCACTCAGCGCGCGCTGCGCTATGCGCTGCAACAATGCAAGTATTGGCGAATGGTCTTGATCTCTTAGGTGTCAGCGCACCGGAGAGGATGTAGCTATGTGGTCAAAGAACGTTTCATTTGAGTCTGGAGTGCTTCATCTTTCAGGAATTCCAGCAGCAAAGTTGGCGCAAGAATTTGGCACTCCTGCCTTCTTCTTGGATGAAGATGCATTTAAATCGCGTGCAATCGCTTGGAACAATGGTCTTCGAGATCAGTTTGGAGACCATGCCGGCACAATCTTTTACGCAGCAAAGTCATTTATTAGTACTTCAGTGGCCCAATGGATTGAAGAAATTGGAATCGGAATCGACGTGTGTACGGGTGGCGAATTAGCCGTCGCTCTCGCTGGTGGCATCAATCCAGCGCGCATCGAGGTTCACGGTAACAATAAGTCAGTTGCTGAGATTGATCGCGCTGTTGCCGTCGGTGTCAAAACCATTGTGATGGATTCTCTCTTTGAAATTGAAAGAGTTGCTGCAGCTGCCAAGAAACATGGAAAGCGCCAAGCAGTCATGCTCAGACTTACTCCAGGCATTGAAGCCCATACACACGAGAAGATTTCTACTGCACACGAAGATGTGAAATTCGGATTCTCAATCGCCTCAGGGGCTGCTTGGAGCGCTGTGCAGAAAGTACGAGAACACCCTGAAC
>JACCDZ011904963.1_pt1 | contig 10534 bp, 10 predicted proteins | sample 7449551 | NCBI WGS metagenome assembly JACCDZ01 (sample SAMN15323452, study PRJNA562643) | freshwater metagenome | isolation source: river surface water | place: USA:Blue River Watershed | collected 2017-08-18
CTCCTGCCCCATGGCGCGCACGGCACGAACCGACTTCAGCGCCGAATTGGGCCCGATGCGCCGCAGCTCCTCCAAGGAGCCATTGAACATTCTTCCCACTTTGCCGTAGACCGAAAACATGCGGATTCCTTCACCCCAGGCATGCAGCCTTGCTTGCTAAGCATTGGACAGGAAAAGTTGCTGCAAGTCACTCAGAAAATCAAAGCCGCGCTCTGTCGGGCGCACCCGCGCAAGATCACGCTCCACCAGCCCTTTGGCTTGAGCTTCACGCAGCCCCGCTTCAATGGCGTTGACTCCGAGGCCGGTGCGCTCGGTAAAGTCGCGCAATGAAAACCCATGGCGCAGGCGCAATGCGTTGAGCAGGAATTCGAAGGCCAGTTCGCTACGTGCCACGTCCTCGTCCTGTGCCAAGGGGCATCCGGCCAGTGCCTGCTGCATGTAGAGCTGGGGTTCGCGCAAGCGCACTTGGCGTACCACGCGGTGGGCAAAGCTCAGCTTGCTGTGGGCGCCTGCGCCTATGCCCAGGTAGTCGCCAAAGAGCCAGTAATTGAGGTTGTGGCGGCAGCGGTGCGCATCCTGCGCGTAGGCCGAGACTTCGTAGCGGTGCAGGCCCTTTGCCGCAGTGCGTTCGGTGATCGCGTCGAGCATGTCGTAGGCGTCATCTTCCTGCGGCACCTGCGGCGGGTACTTCGCAAAAAGGGTATTGGGTTCGATGGTGAGGTGGTACACCGAAAGGTGTGGTGGCGCAAAGGCCAGCGCAGTGTCCAGGTCGTTATGCAGCTGATCCAGTGTCTGTCCGGGCAGCGCGTACATCAAGTCCAGGTTGAAGGTCTTGAACGACTTGGCGGCCTCTTCCACCGCGGCAATGGCCTGGGCACGGTCATGCACCCGACCCAGTGCCTGCAGGTGGGCATCGTGAAAGCTTTGCACCCCAATGGACAAGCGTGTGACGCCCGCTTGCGCATACGCAGCGAAGCGCGCACGCTCGAAGGTTCCGGGGTTGGCCTCCATGCTGATTTCACATCCCGGCTCCAGTGGCAGGCGCGCCCGCAAACCTGCGAGCAAGGTATCGATGGAATCCGGGTCGAACAGGCTTGGCGTTCCGCCGCCGAGAAATATGCTGTGCACAGCGCGCCCCCAGATGGACGGCAGAGAGGCTTCGAGGTCGGCCATCAGCGCGTCGATGTAGCGGGCCTGGGGTAAGCCGGAGCGCGCATGGGCATGGGAGTTGAAATCGCAATACGGGCACTTCTTGATGCACCACGGCAGGTGCACGTACAGAGACAACGGCGGCAATGCCTGCAGCTGCAAGCTGCCGCTGCGCATGTAGTGCTGGGCGTCCTGCGGCGACTGGCCAGCACCTCCCTGCCCTGCATCGACGATAGGGATATGCACCACGCCCCTCGGTTAGCCCGCAGCGGCGCCGAGCCAGCGTTCCTGCATCAAGGCCACCATCGCGCGCGCTGCGCGCCCACGGTGGCTGTTGGCGTTCTTCACTTCGACTGGCAACTGCGCAAAGGTCTGACCGAATTCGGGAATCCACATCACGGGGTCAAACCCGAAGCCATTGCTCCCCATGGGCTCCCGGGTGATCTCACCCGCCACCCGCCCGACCGCAATCAAAGGTTCCGGGTCATGAGGGCTGCGCACCGCCACAAGCGTACTCACCATGGCCGCACGCCGGTTGGTGTGGCCCTGCATTTGCTCCAGCAAAGCACGCACGTTGTTGGCATCACTTTTCTCGTAACCAAACTGGGTGGCGTAGTAGGCCGTGTCCACCCCCGGCAGACCACCAAATACATCGACGCACATGCCAGCATCATCCGCCAGCGCGGGCAGGCCGCTGTGGGCGCTGGCATTGCGCGCCTTGGTCAACGCGTTTTCCACGAAGGTTTTGTAAGGCTCTGGAGCTTCTGGAACACCCAGGTCACCCTGACGTACCAGTTCGCAACCCAGCGGGGCAAACATGGCTTGTAGCTCCAGAAGCTTCCCCTGGTTATTCGATGCCAACACGATTTTCATGCCAAATTGGGCTCTAGCCCCCGTATTTGCTGCGCAAGCAGCTCCTATATTGATAGCGATTGATTTTGCAACTGCATGAGCTCCGCCACACCTTTTTCGGCCAATGCGAGCAGCGAATCCATCTCTGCGCGGGTAAAAGCCACGCCCTCGGCCGTACCCTGCACTTCCACGAAATGGCCCGCGCCGGTCATCACCACGTTCATGTCGGTGTCGCACGCGGAGTCCTCGGTGTACTCCAGGTCCAGCAAAGGGGTGCCCTGCACGATTCCGACACTGATGGCAGCGACCTGCGCCGTCATGGGGGTTTCGGTGATTTTTCCCTTGGCCAGCAGCCCGTCCACCGCATCACGCGCGGCCACAAATGCACCGGTAATGGCAGCTGTTCGGGTCCCGCCATCGGCCTGAATCACGTCGCAGTCCAACTGGATGGTGCGCTCACCGAGCTTCTTGAGGTCGAACACCGCACGCAGTGAACGGCCAATGAGGCGCTGGATTTCCTGGGTACGTCCGCTTTGCCTGCCCTTGGCCGCCTCCCGGTCACTGCGGGAGTGCGTGGCGCGGGGCAACATGCCGTACTCGGCCGTCACCCAGCCCTCACCACTACCGCGCTTGTGCGGTGGCACACGCTCCTCTACCGAAGCGGTGCACAGCACTTTGGTGTTGCCAAACTCGATGAGCACCGAGCCTTCAGCGTGCATGGTGTAGTGGCGGGTCAAGCGCACCGGACGCAGTGCGTCAGCAGCACGCTCGCCAGAGCGGACGTAAGCAGTCATGAAAATCCCCCAGGAAACAGTGTCAGGCTTTGCGCACGGCCGCCGAGCGGCGGATGGCGTCATTGATTTCGGCAATGGAGCGTTCGATGGCGTCGTCGTCCAGATCATCAGTCCCGGGCTCATAGCTGCCAGCCTGCACCGTGGACGCGAAGACCCCATCGTCCATCATTTGCGTCGAAATGCTGCCACGGGTGGACTCAAACGCGTCGGGGGTTTCCCACTCGACGGAAATCACCGTCACGTTGTCGCTGTGGGAGCCGCCATTGCGCAGGGCTTTCTCCACCAGGTCAGGGGTAGCATCGTTGAGGCGCTTGTGGGTGAGCTCGTACACGATATCGGTGTCCTGCACCGAACCCCACAAACCATCCGAACACAACATCAGGCGGTCACCCTCTTTAAGCCCCACCGGACCTGTCACGTCAAAAACTGGCCGAATCGGAGACCCCAGGCAGGTAAACAGCACGTTGCGGTTATTGCCCAGCGCGGCCAACTTGACCTTGTCGTTGCCCGCTTGCTCCAGGTAGGAATGGTCCCGGGTGCGGGCCAGCAGTTCCCCTTCGCGCACGAAGTACAGCCGCGAATCACCGCAGTGCACCCAACTGACCGCGCCGTCCTGCATCAAAGCAGCAACAAAGGTAGTGCGGGGTGTATCCAACAGGCCTTTTTCCGCGGCATAGCGAAGAATCTGGCGGTGGGCGGTAAGGATGGCAAGGTTAAAGAATGCGGCCACATCCTTCACCGATGGCGTGGCCTCTTTCTGGTAGAGGGCGGTCACCGTCTGCAGCGCAATCTGCGCGGCCACTTCACCGTCGGGGTGTCCTCCCATGCCGTCGGCCAGCATGAACAAGCTGGAGCTTTTGGTGTAGCAGTAGCCGTGGCGGTCTTCGTTCTTCTCGCGCCCACCTTTGCGGCTGATCTGGAATACGGAAAATTTCATTTGGGTTTGGCCGCCGCAGGCGCTGCCTTCTTGTTGTCAGACATGAGGCCTTCGACTTGCATGCGCATTTTTTCCGCCAGCGTGAGCTTGGTGTAACGGCGCTCACCCTCACGGCCCAACTCTTTTTGCAGCGCAAACACCGACTGCGGGCGGGACAAGGGGTCCAGTGCCATACACCACTCCACCACCTCAATGAGGTTGTCGGAGTAAACCCCGCGCAGTCGGCCCAAGGATGTGGTCAACCGGTCTTTTTCCTGGCGCTGGGGCGCATCGTTGGGTGGGTAGCCCTGCATGCAGGCGTATATACAAGCGCCAATCGCGTAGATGTCGGTCCAGGGCCCCATGGAAGCGTCCCGGCGGTACATCTCGGGGGCGGCAAATCCGGGGGTGTACATGGGGCGGATGAAGTTGCCCTCTTTGCTTAGCACTTCGCGTGCGGCACCAAAGTCGATCAACACCGACTTGTTGTCGTCGGTGATGAAAATGTTGGCGGGCTTGATGTCCACGTGCAACATCTTGTGCTGGTGCACGATGCGCAGCCCACGCAGGATTTCGTCAAACAAAGAGCGAATGGTCGACTCGCGGAACACTTTTTCCTGCTTGAGGTCCCGAGCAGTCACGATGAAGTCCTGCAAGGCGGCGCCTTCCAGGTAGTTCATCACCATGTAAACGGTTTCGTTTTCACGGAAGAAGTTGAGCACGCTCACCACCGAGGGGTGGGAGATCTGCGCCAGGGAACGACCTTCTTCAAAGAAACTCTTCAAGCCCAGGCGGTACAGCGAGAGTTTGTCCGGCTGGATTTTCGGAGCCAACTCACCCGGGCCGCGGGTGGCCAGTGACGAGGGAAGGTACTCCTTGACGGCAACCTGCTGCCCATCCGAGTCCAGCGCGAGGTAGACCAGACCGAAGCCACCGGCTGCGACTTTGCGGACGATGCGGTAGCCCCCGATAACGGTGTCCGGTGGCAGTGGAGCAGGTTTAACCTTGGCGTTCATAGTGCGTCAATCTAGCCTTCCAGATACCGGCGGGTACCTGAATGGCGCCTCCATTGTGATGAATCCCTTGGCTCGGCAGCGGCGGTACGGGTTATTCTCTAGGCCCACAAGAACTACCGTACAGAACCTCCATGCCAGTTTACAGCATGACCGGCTACGCCACAGTGCAAAGCACGGCCAACACATCCGGCACCACCGACGCCCCCGCCGACCTGCCCCAAAGTGGATCCATGGGCCTGGAAATCCGTTCGGTCAACAGCCGCTTTCTGGACCTGACTTTCAAGCTACCGGAAGAGCTGCGTCAGCACGAGTCCGGCCTGCGAGACATGCTCATTGCCCAACTCAAACGCGGCAAAGTGGAAGTGCGGGCCTATATTGACCGCAACCAGAATCAGGGCGTAACGGAACCTTCGCCTAGGACACTGCAACGACTCAACTCCGTGCAAGACAACATCCGTGCCTGGCTTCCCCTGGCAACGCCCTTGAGTGTGGCCGATGTAATTGCACTTTCATCCCACCAGCAATCTGGCGCAGTGCAGGACTGGGGGCCCACAGCGGCAGCGCTGATGGAACAAGCCATTGGCGCCCTGCGCGAGTCTCGCAAACGCGAAGGCAAGCGACTAGCCGACATGTTGTTGGACCGCATTGCGCAGCTGCGTACCTTGGCGCAACAGGCTCACCCCATGATTCCCCAACTCGTGGAGCACCAGCGGCAGCGCTTTCTGGAGCGATGGAAAGAAGCCATGGCCCTGGGCGAAGATGCGGTCACGCCACAGGCGGCGCAGGAGCGCGCACTGAGCGAAGCCACTGCCTTTGCCATACGCATCGATGTCGCAGAAGAGCTGACGCGGCTCGACTCTCACCTCGAAGAAATCGAGCGCCTGATCCGCAAAGGTGGCGAAATCGGCAAACGCCTGGACTTCCTCATCCAGGAGTTGCACCGCGAAGCCAATACCATGGGCTCGAAGTCCGCCGCACTGGAGCTCACACGGGTGTCCGTGGACATGAAGGTGCTGATCGAACAAATGCGCGAACAAGTGCAAAACATAGAATAAGGGGTTTCACACTCCCCTCCCGGCAGGGCCGCTTATGGAATACCCAGGAAATCTTTTTGTCGTTGCGGCCCCGAGCGGTGCCGGCAAGTCCAGCCTCGTGAAGGCGTTGATGGAACTGGATGCTGGTGTGCAACCCTCGGTGTCGCACACCACGCGCGCACCACGGGGCCAGGAAAAACATGGGAGAGAGTACTTTTTTGTCTCCCACCAGGAATTCGACGCCATGGTGGCGGCCAACGCTTTTGTGGAGTGGGCCCATGTTCATGCCAATCGCTATGGCACTTCGAAAAAGGCCATCGAAGACCGCATGGCACAAGGCGCAGACATCCTGCTGGAGATCGACTTCCAAGGTGCCATCCAGATCAAGAAAATTTTTGCCAACGCGGTGTGCATTTTTATACTCCCACCAAGCTGGGAAGAGCTGCGCTCGCGGCTGGAACGCCGGGGCGAAGACACCCCCGAGGTCATGGACATGCGCATGAAAAACGCTGCTCAGGAAGTGGCCCACGTCGATAAATTCGACTTCGTTATAATCAACGACTCTTTTGACCGTGCGCTTTTTGACTTGAAAGCGATCGTCCATGCCCAGAGGCTCCGTTTGGTTGCGCAACGCCGCGCCCGGGCTGAAACATTCAAGGCACTGGACATTTCCTAGCTTACCCGGAGTTTTTTATGGCCCGTATTACCGTTGAAGATTGCCTGGAGCAAATTCCTAACCGCTTCCAACTCGTTTTGGCCGCGACTTACCGCGCCCGCATGCTCAGCCAGGGTCACACACCCAAAATCGAGAGCAAGAACAAGCCCGGCGTGACTGCATTGCGTGAAATCGCTGCTGGCAAAGTGGGCTTGGAGATGCTCAAGAAAGTACCGCTGTAATTTCGGCACCCCCCACTAAAGCACCGCATGGCGGTGCTTTTTTTTGCCTGCAGTGCAGCAAAGCCTGGCCGCCGCGCTAAAGTTCAAGCATGGGCAACTCCAGTCAGCTACCAATAGAAACCGCCAATCACCACGCCAACAACGCTGCAGCCGCCAGCTTTGCAGCCTTGACCGCGCGGCTGGACTACTTAAGCCCCAGCGATATTGAGCAGGTACGACTGGCGTACCGTTTTGCCGACGAAGGGCACTTAGGGCAGCTGCGCAAGAACGGCGAGCCGTACATCACCCACCCCATTGCCGTCGCGGCCCAATGCGCTGAGTGGAAGCTCGATGCGCAGGCCCTCATGGCCGCGCTCTTGCATGACGTGATGGAAGACTGTGGCGCTACCAAGGTTGACTTGATCGAACGTTTCGGCGCACCGGTGGCCGAATTGGTGGACGGCCTGACCAAGCTCGACAAGCTGCACTTCAACACCCGTGAGGAAAATCAGGCAGAGTCGTTCCGCAAAATGTTGCTGGCCATGGCACGCGACGTGCGGGTCATTTTGATCAAACTGGCGGACCGTTCGCACAATATGCGCACCCTTTCCGACATGCCACGCTCCAAGTGGGGGCGCATTTCGTCGGAAACGCTGGAAATTTACGCACCCATTGCCCACAGACTGGGCCTGAACCAAACCTACCGAGAGCTACAGGACCTGTCGTTTCGGCACCTGTTTCCTTGGCGCTACGCCATTCTGGCCAAGGCAGTTGCCAAGGCCCGCAGTCGGCGGCGCGACCTGATTCAAAAGGTGCAAAAGGAGGTAGAGGCAAGCTTTGGCGAGTTCGGCATGGACATCCGTCTGGCGGGCCGCGAGAAGACGCTTTACTCGATCTACCAGAAGATGGACCTCAAACACCTGAGCTTTGCCCAGGTGACCGACATCTATGGCTTTCGGCTGATTGTGCCCACCGTGACGGACTGCTACACGGCGATGGGGCTTCTGCACCAGATGTACAAACCCGTGCCGGGGAAATTCAAAGACCACATCGCCATTGCCAAGGTCAATGGCTACCAGTCGCTGCACACCACGCTGGTGGGGCCCGCAGGTGTGAATGTGGAGTTCCAGATGCGCACCGAAGCCATGCATTTGGTCGCGGAGTCTGGTGTGGCAGCGCACTGGTTGTACAAAGTCAAAAACCCCAATGAATCCGCCCACGATCGCCTGGGTGCGCAATGGCTGCAATCCCTGCTCGACATCCAGAGTGAGACACGCGATGCGGCCGAATTTTGGGACCACGTCAAGGTCGACCTCTTCCCGGACGCCGTGTATGTTTTCACCCCCAAGAGCCGCATCATGGCGCTGCCGCGCGGTGCAACGGTGGTGGATTTTGCCTATGCCATCCACAGCAGCATTGGCGACCGCACCATGGCCGCGCGCATCAATGGCGAGCAAGTCCCCCTGCGCACGGAGCTCAAGAACGGTGACGTCATTGAGGTGGTCACTTCGGCCGGAGCAGCACCCAATCCGGCATGGCTCAGTTTTGTACGCACCGGCCGGGCACGCTCCAAAATCCGCCACCACCTCAAATCGGTGGCCCATGTGGAAAGCGAATCGCTGGGCGAAAAATTGCTGCAACAGGCCCTACGGACTGAAGGCATCGACAGCTTCGATGGGCAAAACCCAGCGTACACCAGCATCTGGGACAAACTGCTGCGCTTCACCGGCAACAAGTCACGCCAGGAGTTGCTCACCGACATAGGCCTGGGAAAACGCATTGCCAACATCGTGGGTAAACGCATTGCCGCCTTGCTGGCGGAGGCGGGCGAGCGCCCCGACGCCGTGATGTTGACCCAACACCGGTTTGCCAACTCGGAGGCCGGCACACTCAATACCATCACCATTGACGGCAGCGAAAACGCCTCCGTCACTTTTGCCAACTGCTGTCGCCCCATCCCTGGCGACGCGATCGTGGGCTATCTGGGCCGCGGCGAAGGCTTGGTAGTGCACACGGCGGAATGTGCCGTGGCGCGCAAATTGCAAAACAAGGATGCCGAACGTTTCATCGGCGTCGAATGGGCCGACGAACCGGTGCGGGCATTCCAAACCAGCATTGTGGTGACTGCCCACAACGGCAAAGGCGTTCTGGCACGCATTGCCGCCGCACTGGCCCGGGCCGAGGCAGATATATTGCACATCGATATGGGACAGGAAGCCGCGCAAGAGTCCACCGAACTGCGCTTTCTGATTGCGGTGCGCGACACCCAGCACCTGTCGGTAGTGACCCGTGCACTGGCGCGTACGGCCGATGTCATGCAGGTGCGCCGGCTCACCTCGGGACAAGTGCCCGTCTGAGTACAACACTGAGTCCACTCAGGGGGCTGGGTAGCGCACTTCGAGCACCTCGATTTCACTAACCCGCTCGGGCATGACCAGTCGCAGTACATCGCCTACCCGCGCTTTCAACAAAGTTCTGGCGATGGGTGAAATCCAGCTTACATCGCCTCGGGCGGAATCTGCTTCGTCAATGCCCATGATCCGCACGGTACGCTCGACGTCTGCATCGTCCACATAGGTAACGGTAGCACCGAAGAATATCTGTTCCTTTTCGTGGTGGATGCTAGGGTCGACCACTTCGGCCAATTCGAGGCGCTTGGTCAGAAAGCGTATGCGACGATCGATTTCGCGCAAGCGCTTCTTGCCATACAGGTAGTCCCCATTTTCAGAGCGGTCCCCGTTGCTGGCGGCCCAATGCACGATCTCCACAATCTTGGGACGCTCGTTATCGATGAGCTCCAGCAGTTCAGCACGCATTTGGGCATAGCCCTGTGGCGTCATGTAATTCTTGCCACCCTGGGGTATTGGAGGCAGCTGGGCGTCGTCGTCGTCCGGATCGGTTTCTTTGATGAATGCGCGACTCATGGTGATCCCCACGGAATGGACAAAAGAAAAACCCCTAGAACATTGCTGTTCTAGGGGCATCTTTTGGTGCGGCTGGCAGGAATCGAACCCACGACCCCTTGGTTCGTAGCCAAGTACTCTATCCAGCTGAGCTACAGCCGCGAAGCCGCTATTCTAGCACGAGAATTTTGACGCTTTCCCGCCCGGAGCAAAATTATGTGCTCTTGGCAGGCATCAACGCCATCGCACGTTCGGCCATGGCCGTTATCGTCAAACTGGGGTTAACGCCCACATTCGCGGGGATGGCGGAAGCATCAATCACGTACAGACCCGGATAGCCAAAAACTTCATGGCGCTCGTTGACCACTCCCGAATGCACGTCTCCACCCATGACACAGCCACCCAATATGTGGGCGGTCATGGATACATTGCCCAGCGTCTCCAGCACCGAATTTCCAGCCAACCCACCGCTTACTTGGGCAAAAGCGCGTGCCACCTGGTTGGCCTCCGGTATGAACGCGGGTGCGCGTTGCTGCCCCACAGGCACTACGGAACGCAAACCGCTGCCACGCCAACGAGGCGCCAATGCAAAAGTTAGCTCATTGTCGACCGCCTGCATGACTGTGAGCAGGGTGGTGCGGCGCGCAAACCCCGCGCCGGCGCGCAAAGGTAGCAAGGCATCCCACGGGTGGCGCAACAGCTGCCATACGGTTTTTAATGCGCGCTTCCAGGGCTGGGCATCACTCACCAGGGGCCCCGTCTGCAAGGCAAGAATACGGTGCGAAGGTGAACAGCGGTTTTGCGTCACATGGGTGCGGCCCCAGTAGAAGTGCGATGAAATGGTGGCGCCATCGCGGACATCGGCCTTCGCATCACGCGACACGATGGGAACAATGCTCTCGCTGTTGGTGCGCACGTGTTGGCCCAGTACGGGGGACAAAGCAGGCAGTGTCACCCAACGGTCACGGCAGGCGAGCAAGAGCTCCAGCGTTCC
>JACCDZ011552033.1_pt1 | contig 10532 bp, 9 predicted proteins | sample 7449551 | NCBI WGS metagenome assembly JACCDZ01 (sample SAMN15323452, study PRJNA562643) | freshwater metagenome | isolation source: river surface water | place: USA:Blue River Watershed | collected 2017-08-18
AACTATATGGTGGATATACACTAGTATTTAACGTATAACCTCCACTTATACCCATAGTTTGTTCAGGTAAATCAACCCCAGATGTATTATTACTATTTATAACATATGAGGCATCACCAATAGACGTAGTTAAAAATCCCTCAGCATGTGAGTTATCACCAATAGCCGTAGTCATATACCCCTCAGCATGTGAGTTATCACCAATAGCCGTAGTCATATACCCCTCAGCATGTGAAGACACACCACTAGCTACTGTACCACTAACACCTTGCTCACACCTACCAAATATTTTTACATTACCATTAATATCCATAATAAAATCATTACCCTATAATTATAACCCTATAAACACCACTAACCGAAACCTCAATATCAACACTATTACTTGTGTAATTATTAACAATATCAGGTATTATCATAACCCCACTACTATTTTTCAATTGAACTTGAACATCTAAACCATTTAAATTATGTGTTATTGTTGAAGAAACAGAACCTGTAAACGTAATATCATCAGCAAATTTACCAATAGAAGATGGTGTGAAATTCTCCAAAACTTTAACATCACCACTCACATTATCCCTAACCAAAACATTATAATTGGTTAATGCTGAAGCTGGGATGTAATTGATATTTAGATTAGGTACATAAACAGTATCAACACTATCACCAGTTATATTTTCACCACCAATAACAACACTTCTATCACCATTAACTTGTGAATTTTTAGAATGCACAAACGATGTATCACCACTAGCCACAGTATAATACCCACTAGCTTTTGAATAATAACCAACCGCTTTAGTAACCCAACCACCAGCACTAGAAGACAACCCAATAGCCGTAGTTGATACACCCTCACTATGCGAAGCAGTACCAATAGCAATCGTAGCATACCCCTCAGCATGAGAACCATCACCACTAGCCATTAAATTATCACTAACACCAGGAATCACAGTACTAGGTGGTGTATTAACATTAACACCCAATTCAGGTATTATAAACATAGAAGACCCCTCTGAGTGAGAACCATAACCAATAGCTGTTGTTGACCTACCCTCAGAATGCGAAGCATACCCAAAAGCGGTAGTTAAAAAACCCTCACTATGTGAACCTTGATTTAAAGACAATGTACCATCCCCCTCTGCGTGTGAAGCTTTATATGTTGCAGTAGTACCAAGACCCTCAGCATGAGAACCATCACCACTAGCAATTGTAGACACACCCTCAGTATGTGAGTTATCACCAACTGCTATTGTATAACTACCCTCACTATGCGAAGCAACACCAATAGCCGTAGTTACATACCCTTCACTATGCGAAGAATCACCACTAGCGATAGTTGAACTACCCTCACTATGTGAAGCACCACCAAAAGATGTTGTAAAATTACCTTCAGCATGAGATGTAATACCAATAGACAACGTATCATACCCCTCACTATGTGAATAATCGCCAACACTGTTTGTATTATAACCTTCAACATGTGAAGCATAACCAATTGCTGTTGTATAACTACCCTCACTATGTGATGATTCACCACTAGTTGTAGTACGATTACCCTCAGCATGCGAACCAACACCTAAAGATACTGTGTAACTACCTTCACTATGTGAATAATCACCTATAGATGAATTATAGTAACCTTCACTATGTGAAGCAACACCACTAGAAATAGTGTTTTGACCCATAGCTATACTATAATCACCATAAGCATCAAGACCACTACCATTTATGGTTTTTAAACTATACAACCCAGTAGAACCTGAAACCCAGTAAGTATCAACATCAGCTAACCCACTTAGTGATATATTAATTTGTGAATTATCACTATTAATTAAATTAAGTGTATTACCACTACCTAATGTTCCACCTGTTAAATATATATCAGTATAGCCACTTAGAAAACCATTAACATTAAAAGTCTCACCACTATTATTTGTAAATGTGGCAATACCATTACTACTATTATACGTACCACCAGTAACAACCATATCTGAACTTAAAATACTTAAATTAGTATTATAAGTCGACCCATCTGAGTTACCAATAGTTAAAACATAACTACCATTATTAAAAGATAATCCAGTTATAGTTACTGAAGAATAATCAACTAATTCAACAGCTTTAGTTGATTGATTATACCCTAAAACTTTATTTAATGTGTTATTAGTTAATGGTGTTTCATATATGTTTAAATTTCTAAGTATTACCTTATTAGAAAAATTATTTAAAGTTACACCACTCAAACCAATTAACAATGAATTTACTGATGAACCACTCAAAATAGTTCCAATACCACCAATAATCATACTACCAGTTGACTGTGAAGTTATTTGGTTATTTATACCACCATAAATATGTGACCTAGTAGCTGATGCCCCAACACCATTTGAAGGGTATGATGCATTAACAGTTGAAATATTAGTAGAACCCTGACCACCAGCTATCAACCACCTTGTCGCTGAATTAACACCACCATTATTACTATAACCGTTACCTAAAGCTAATGATGAAGTTGAATTTGACTTAACAAACCCACCCATTGCCATTGATGTGAAATATGTTGCATCAACATAATAACCTTTAGCAAACGAATAATCACCATTAGCATTAGCCTCGAAACCGATAGCTTGCGAAGCAAAACCAGCTGACGTATTATTCTCACCAACACTAGATGAATAACTACCACTAGCGGTACTATAACCACCAAAAACTAATGATGAATAACCACTACCTGTATTTAAAAAACCACTAACAAATGAACCTGGACCAATAATTGAAGAATCAACTCTAGGTGGGTATAACCCAGAAAATGGTGTAGCTCTAACATAATTACCAACATTTGTTGAACCAGAATCATCAACAGTATAAAGTGGTGCTTCAATATTAGAAGTATTTGTGTAGGTTTTTAAAAAACCATATGTATTTTCAGTTGAAATATCTAAACTCTCAAATATTTTTGTTGTTGCTGAATTAACAATAAATCTAGGTTTATTATCTCTATAATACTCCCAATCAGTTGATGTGTTAGCAATTGAAGAAACCGACATTGTTGAATCCCAATCATCAGTTAAACCACTAATAATGATATTAGAACCATCAGAATTAATTAATGTTAAATCACCATTACTATATGTACCACCAGTCAAATATGTTGATGTACCACCAGTCCCACCACTAAAACTAGATAAATCAATAGTAATATCGTTACCATTTATTTTATGTAATATTAAATCATCACCAATAGTTTCACCACTATATATTAATTCACCTTTTAGATATATAAAATTATTATCAACATCATCCCATGATAATACTGAATTTTTAACAATATCATTAAAAGGTGTAACCCAAGGACTAATAGTATTTCTTAATATTAATTTATTATTTGCCATTTTATTAATAAATATTAATTATTATCACCTCTATTAGTTAATAATGAAATTTTCTTTAATATTGACTGGGTTTGATAACCAGCTAAAAATGATGTAACATAATTAATTGGTAATATTTCCTTCATATATGTATCAGTACAAATAACTAATAAAATGGGTATAGCTATACTAGAACCAACAAATGTTAACATATCTTTTTTACCATAACATTCTTTTAATGACTTTCTACAACTAGCAACCCTAAAAAGTTCGTGTATTACTAACCCACCATAAGCCAATAAGAAATAAATTAAATTAAGTTTTTCCATTTTTATTTGTTTTTAAATGTTATTATTAACATGTTGTACCACTCCAGTACTTATTATAAGTATCAAGACATCCTTTACTAATATCAGAAAAGTTTAAATTTCTATCAAATAATTTAAATTGCGATATACTACCAATAAAAGAACCCGCAAAATTCTTTTCTATATTTAAATTTAAATCATCAAAATCTTGACCATCAAAAGTCATACTCTCTAATAAACCTTGAGTCCCACCACCAATACTAATATTATAAGGTACACCAATCTGTTTATCATTATATTCGTCCAACCTTTTAGGTATTATCTCATCAACACTATCAAATTTAGCCTTAAGATTACAATCAATATAAAACATAAGTGAACCCTTTCTTTTCTTATAACATTTCAACTTATCTTCATCGACATATTCATCAGGTTTATACCTAACTGTAATTCTAGTCCACTCATTATCTAATACCATACCACTTAATGAATATTGCTCTTCCACTGTAATACCAGTTTGATATACATCATCAACACAAACCCCAGTAAACCTCAAAGCTCTATACCCAATTGAACCATCATCTTTAATTCTAAAACCAATAGCGTTATCAATAAGGTCAACATCTTTATCTATTTCCAAAACATAATCACTATCACCACTATAAGAACAAACAGTTTCTTTACCATAATTATCATCATCTTTAGGTTTACAACAAACATTACACCCACAAGTCACTCCACTTGTTGAACCACTAAAAATATCATTATTATTACAATTTCTATTTTTAGCCCTACCATAAATTAGAAATGGATTCCTAAAATCTGTTTTAATTTTTCTAAAAGTACGTGTTGTTATAGAATCACCAGTAAAACAACATGCTGTATGTCTACCATATTGGTCACTATCAACAGGTTCACCGCAACCACCACAAATAGAATCCCTAGCCCTACCATAAATTAAAAATTGATTTTTAATAGTTCTAATATCACTAATTGGTGGGTTAAGATAAATATCATAACCATAATCATCAACCAAAACAATTTCCGTTTCTTTAATATCAGTACAAAAAGTAGTAACAGAATCACCACACCCACTAATAGACTCACAATCAATTGTACAACCCGTATTATTACCCTCAAATATATTCCAAAATTTATTTTCTGCTCTAGTACCTAAATAAAAGAAAAAACCTTTATTGTTAGGGTATTTATCATTCAAAGTTGTACCAGTGTAACCAGAACAACCAGCTTCTTTTTTTAACCATACATCCAAAGTAAACCCATCACCATATCTATTAGGTAATACTTCATAATCATAACCATCTAATTTATAAAAACCTTGATAAAACCCACCACAAAGTCTTACCGAACCACCTGCTAATTGGTCTTGGTAATAATCAATAGGGTATATAAACTGATTAGTTGAACCACTAACAGAATTTAATATTAAATTGGTATCACCACTATTAATTATTAATGTAGAACCAGTTAAAATATTAACTAAATTAGTATTTTTAGTGTCACCAGATTGTTTATTATACAATAAATAACCATTATCTAAACCAGTTAAACCAAAAGTGTCAATAGTATAACCACTATTAATAGCACCACTCCAACCAGATAATGAATATATAGTGTTCACACTAGAACCACTAAATGTTGAATTATTATTAAAATCAAACCAAACTATAGGGTTATCATCATTTGGTGTATAACCCATACCATCATTAGTTAAATAGAAATCATAAAATTTATAATTTGTTAATTTTAAATCTATTTTAGCGTGATTATGTGAACCAATATTACTCATATTATATATTTTCTAATTTAACTTTTTTAACACCTTTATTAGTGTTGATATATAAATATTCATCATCACAACTAATTGTGTATAAATTATTTTTAAAGGTATCATTATACTTTGGTAAAACAAAACCATCACTTTTAATTAATGTATTAGAACGCCAATTACCATCACCATCAATAATAAATTTAGAATCAACACCATCAGACACCCCATTTTTAATAATTAAACCGCCGTCCATAGAGGTATAATGATTACCATTATAGTTTAATTCAATATTATTATCTTCAGACAATACGGTTTGAACCTCAAAATATTTGGTAACCTTATTTTGATACAATTCTTTAATAGCCTCAACCAATAAAGGTGTGACATTATCATAATGGACACCCATGAACTTTTCATCGCTATTTTGATTAATAAATGTTAATTCAGGTGAAACCTTTTCAACATCCTGAGCTATAAAACCAAATCTATCCACCGATAAATTATCCCTCCAATTAAATTTAACACCATTTAATTTTAAAACCTTATTTAAAGCATTATTAATTGGTGTTATATTAGTTTTTAATCTAAAATCAGATGTACTGGTGGTTAACGTACCATCAGAAGTGTAATGTAACGCACCAGATGATGATGAACTACCAATAACCCTAAACCTACCATTACCATTTACATCAAGTAATTCAGTAGGTGATTCAACACCAATACCAACAAAACCCTTAGTTACACCACTACCACATATATGTACATGTGATACATTAGCATCAACATTTAACCCCGCATAAAACCTAATAGCATCATATTTAGAACCACCTGGACTTGGTGAATTTATTATATTTAAAAAATTAGCCTCACCACTAGCATAAACAAACGCATCTGTGGGTTTACCAAATCTATCAGAAGAAGGTAATGAATTATCCTCACCAATAACACCAACTTGTATACCATGGTTTAAAGTGTCTAAATTTTTAGCTGTTTGACAACCAATAATCATAGTCATATCACTATCACCAGATAAATATACCGTTTGGAAATTATCAAATGATGGTGATGATGTGTTATCATCATAATAACTAAAATTACTCCTACCATCATAAGAGTCAATATCAAAAGTTTTGGAGGGTTCTTTATTAATACCAAAAAATGATGGTTGGTTGTTATCTACAACCAAATTAGGTACATAAACTGTATCCTCACTAAAACCAGTTATATTATTACCACCAATAACCATACTATTATTACCCATAGCTACATTGTTACTATATTTAGGTACTAAAGAATTAATACCGGTTGAAGCCGACCACAATACATCAACAGTCACACCACTAGAATCTGGTAACCAACCAACCAAACCATCCGAATCTAAACACTTCAAGACATAACCAATTGTTGGTCTATCTGAAACTATTAATTTTTCGGTTTTTAAAATACCTTTATTATCAACCCATATAGTTCTATCTGTGAAATCAGTAGTTCCAGCTGAATAAAAATAAATATCACTACTAACACTACCCGTGTAATTATTTGGTGAAACCTCAATCATATTTAAAACATAGTGATTCAAAACAGACACACCACTATACGTTAAATTAACAACATTACCATCTATAACTGTTGATGTTTCAACACTAAAAACTATATCCGTATCTTGTGTTATAGCACTTATAGAAGGAGTTATTGCTGACAACAAAGATTCAACATTGTCAACACCACTAACACCCCAATAATATAATGTAGATGATGAATTGCCACTAAACTCACTAATTATATTAATATATTGTGAAGTTAAACCAGTTAGTTCATAATTTGGGCCATTAGTTAAACCACTAAAAGGTAAACCAAACGTTGTTGCACCAGATAAATGTGTATTAGTTTTCTCAAATTGTTTTATTTGTCTATTATTTGAGTAATCCAACTTAGTTCTAAAGGTCATAATATTTATATTTATTAATAAATATTCACACTTTATAATATATTTATATATAAATATAAAAACATGAAATTTAAAAAATCATTTTTTGAACAACACAAACCTATTAATAAATTACTAGAATTGGTAGATGGTGATGGGTCACCAATAAATGGTGATACAAGTGATTTTGGCAATACAGAAATACAAACTGGTCCAATAAATAAAACTAGTGATGATGATAGTAACTATGAAAAAGATATATCACCAACCACAGATAAAATGGTGGGTTACCATAAACCACATAGTTGGCAAAATTTTTGGAGCGCACCATTCAATAAAGGACAATTATCAATACATGAACAAAAAGATAAAATAAAAAATATGTTAGAAGCACTAGTGAAAAACAGTAATTATGATGATATTGTTAAACGAAATGATGATAATGATATTAATAATGGTAAAACGATTGAAGATATTAATAATAAAGCAATTTTATCCATTGTTAACACATTGATTAGACAACTAAATAATGGTGGTATTAGTAATGAGGATAAAAAAATAATATTAAAATATATAAATTCAAATGCCTAATCTAGATTTACAAAAAAATAAATACACTATTGATAATGATGAATTAAAAAAATATTTTAATTCAGACACTATATCATATGATAATTTGTACACTAGAAAAAATAGATTAGAAAATAAAGAAACATTAAACGATGTCGAAATTAAAGCTTTAAAATGGATTGATAACTTATTAAATAAAGAAACAAAAAAAGTTGACACCACAAAAAGAATACAAATGAACACTGGTAAAGAAAATAGTTTCAAAGATACACACACCAAAGATAAAGACAACAAAAACATAACAAAGGTTGGTGGTTTAGTAAAAGTAACTAGTAGTGGTGAACATTCAAAAACATCTGACCAAATATTTAATAATAGAATGACTTATTATCAAAACGAAAGTTATAGTAATAAAATTAAAACGATTAAATATTTAATAGAGTATTTAGATAATAACAAAAACATAATTTAATTTTTAAAATGGGAAATAAACTAGAACAAGCAGCAATTGAAGCTAGAAGTAAATTGATACCTAAAAATTATTACAATAACGCTGATGTTAATAACAATTATAATGCTACACATACAAGAGCACTCAGCGATGAATCAACACCTATAAATGGTAAAGGTACTGGTATATATTTAGACACTAACAATGGTGGTGGGTCATTAGATATATATGGTGTACCATCACAACCAGGTTCTGGTAGAATAGCAGCAATAGCTAATAATGGTTCAAAATGGGGTTATACACCACAAAATCACTATAAAGCACCAGACACAAGTGGTAATATAGGTCAAGTTAGTTTTTAATATAAAAAAACATGAAACTTTACAAATTATATAATGATATTATAATAGAAGAAGTTAGTAATTTAAAAAAAAAATTATTAAATGAAGGTGTTTTAGAAGATTTAAAACATGCTATGGAAAATACGTACAATGTTTGGTTTAAATATAAAACTGAAGATGGTACTATAACAGATAGGTATGTTCAATTAGATAAATTAGGGACATCTTTAGCTAATAATGAAATTGTTAGACTTTGGCAAATTGGTGGTAAAACAACCAATACTAAAAATAAAATAACCGAAGATGAAATAGATGATATTAACAATATTGAAAATGATTTAAGGTTTAATGATAAAACAGATGATGAGTCTAATAATACTAATGTCACCAACACAAATAATGATATTGATAACACTAATGATATTAATTTAAACAATGATATTGATAATAAAAATGATATTAATTTAAATAATAACAATGTGAATACAAAAAAAGACAATATAATTAACTACGATAAAACAAATAATGTTGGTGATGATAAAACAACTAAAACTGATTTTAAAGATAAATCTAATTACACTATAAATAAAAGTATTGATAATAATAAAAGTGGTAATATATCAAATAAGAATGTTTGGGGTTGGAAAACATTTAGAGTTGATAGAATAATACCTGGAAGTATAAAACCAACCAAAATGAAATACTATAAACCAATTAAAGATATTAATTCACCTTATAACCCAAATGGTGATAAATTAATGAAAGGTAATATAACAGTTGCAAATTATAAAAATGTATAAATATGAGTTATCCACAACCAGTTGATTTAAACGCACTTAGTGGTGTGTTAAGCAAAGCTAAAAAAGTTATTAAAATGGTGGAAAATGATGATGTTAAAACATATAAAGGTGGTAATAGACAAAATTTTAACGACTATGAAGACACACCAACACAAGTTAAGACAACACAAAAAAGTATAACACCAACAAAAACACAAATTGAAACATCAAAATTACCTAGTAATATAAAAAAAATGATGTTAGAAACCCCATTACCAACCCCACCACCAACGCCATCATTAAAACTAGAAGATTATGGTGATGATTATTACGAAAAACCTATAGATTATTCAAATAAAAACGCATACAGCTTCAATAAAATTAAAAATAATGATAACAATAATAATAATGGTGTTAATATTGAAGATTTAAAAGAAACAATTAAAGATGTGTTAATTGAGTATTTAAGTAATGAATATACAAAAAAAATAACTGAAAATGTTGTTAAACAAACCATAACCACACTAATAAGAGAAGGTAAAATAAGTAAAAAAATAGTATAATAATATTTTTATTTATTTTTTTTTTAGGTAACCATATTTTGGTTACCTTTTTTTATTTACAATGAAACAAAATAGTGTAAGATTAACTTATATTATTTAAATTATGAATAAAAAGATTAGAATATTAGTATTACCATCTGACCGTTCTGGTGTAGGTGCTTATAGGTCAGTAAACCCACACATAGGTCTAGAAGAATTATATCCAGACGAGTTCCATGTTGACATAAATTACGAACCTAATTTCGAGGACGATGAATGGTTAAAAACATATGATATTATACATTATCATAGGAGTTTGGGTACTTTTGAAGATAATGATAAAAACCTACAAAAAATAATAAACTTAGGTATAACACCAATTATGGATATTGATGATTATTGGTCACCTGGTAATCATCACCCAGCACATTTGATAATAAAACAA
>JACCDZ011715047.1_pt1 | contig 10532 bp, 10 predicted proteins | sample 7449551 | NCBI WGS metagenome assembly JACCDZ01 (sample SAMN15323452, study PRJNA562643) | freshwater metagenome | isolation source: river surface water | place: USA:Blue River Watershed | collected 2017-08-18
AAATCGTCAGCGGCACGTCTCGACATATCGAGTGTTTCTAACTGTCAGACATCCAGCCCAATTCGTTAGGGAGTAAAGTCATAATGAAAAAGAAACCTGTCGAAGCACGCTTGCCCCGCCTGAATCTGGGTGCGCTGGCAATCGCCACCAGCTGCATGATGATGTGGGCCACGACGACCCAGGCCGCCACCATCGCCCCGAAAGCGGCGGCCACGACACCGTGCAATACCATCGAATCGGCACCGATGGTCAACGTCACCGTCGGCAAGTCCTTCCGCCTGAAGACGACTTCACCGGTCAGCCGCATCCTGCTGGGTAATCCGGCGGGCACGCAAGCGGCACAGCCCAAGGAAGGCGCAGAGGGTGACGACAAGAAAGCGCCAGAAGGCAAGGCCAACGCGGGGGTGGCCGGGCTGGATGTGATCCTGCTGAGCCCGAGCGAAATCTACCTGCTGGGCAAGAGCGTCGGCTCAACCAATATCATCCTGCTGAGCCGTACCGGCCAGTGCATGCTGGTCGATGTCACCGTCGGGGTGGATACCGCCTCGCTGCAAAGCTCGCTCAACGACATGCTGGCCGGTGAAGGCAGCCGTATCAAGGTGAGTGCCGCCTCCGATTCGCTGGTGCTGACCGGTACCGTGGCGGATTCGACCCGGGTCGACAAGGCCATGACGTTGGCCGCAGCCTATGCCGGTCAATCCAAAGTCATCAACATGCTGTCGGTGGATGCACCGCAGCAGGTGATGCTGGAAGTCAAAGTGGCGGAAATCTCGAAGAAGCTGCTGGACCAGGTCGGTATCAACCTGGCCGGGGTGCTGAATCATGGTGGCTGGAGCTTTAACTGGGATACCAATTTCCTGTCCGGCAACGCGTCCAACGCGATCGGGCTGTTGTTGGGCGGTTCCAATAGCAGCACGTCCAATCCGCGCAGCTTCAAGATCGATGGTCAGCACGATGACGGTCTGGTCAAGGTCTTGGCCGAGCCGACCGTGATGGCGATCAGTGGTCAGGAAGGGAGCTTCCTCGCCGGTGGCAAGATATTTATCCCGGTAGCGCAGAATAGTAGTAGCGGCGGCCAGACCATCACCCTGGAAGAAAAAGAGTTCGGCGTGGCCCTGCGCTTTACCCCGACCGTACTGGATGGCGGCAGGATCAACCTCAAGGTAGCGCCAGAGGTCTCCGAGCTGAACGCCAGCGGTGTCAATATCACCGGCCTCAATGGCACCGCCATCCTGCCATCGTTCACCACCCGACGTGCTGCGACCACCGTGCAACTGCGCGATGGCCAGAGTTTCGCCATCGGCGGCCTGATCAAGAACAACGTTACCACCAATATCAGCGCCTTCCCGCTGCTGGGCGAAATCCCGATTCTGGGCGCCCTGTTCCGCAGCAGCAGCTTCCAGACCGACAAGACCGAGCTGATCTTTGTGGTGACCCCACGGCTGGTGAAACCGCTGCCACCAAACTATGCCTTGCCGACCGACAACTACACCCCGCCAAACCGGGCTGAGTTCTTCCTCGGCGGCAAGATGGAAGGCAAACCGCCAGCCGCCGCAGGCGCCAGTTCCGGCGAAGGTGCTCCCCCGCCGGTGCAGCCACAAGCCCCTCAAGCGCCATCCGGCTTTGAAGTGAAATAAGGAGGCCAAGTCATGCGAACTTACAAACTGGTGATGATTACCCGCACGGTCTTGCTGGCATCACTGCTGACGGCCTGCTCGTCGACCCCGTATCTGGATAGCCGCTTCGGCGAGGCCGTCAACATGGCCAAGGCGCAGCAGACCATCAATCCGGAGGCCTCGCAGGATATGGATCCGGTCACCGGCATCGATGGCAAGGCGGCGAAGGAAGGTATGGATCGCTACCACGAGTCGTTCAAGACGCCGCCATCCACCGCCAACATTCTTACCATTGATGTATTGGGCGGCGGCAAATAATCCCGCCTTGTTTCAGGATCAGATGCATGAGGTGGCTTTATGAAACGCACTGGCAAGCTACCGGGCCGGCGATATCAGGAAGGCGCGGTAGCCATCATCGTCGGGCTATGTATCGTTGTCCTGGTCGGTTTCCTGGGACTGGTGGCTGATCTTGGGCGACTGTTCATCACCAAGACCGAGTTGAGCAACGCTGCAGACGCCTGCGCACTGGCCGCGGCGGCCGAGCTGAAAGGCGATGCCGAGTCGCTGAACCGGGCGGAAAGTGCCGGCATCACCGTCGGGCAACGGAATAGTGTCAACTTCCAGGATGATGCGGTTTCAGTTCTGGCCAATAGCGACGTCACTTTCAGTGAAACGCTGACCGGCACCTATTTCACCAAAAATGCGGTGGCGGCAGCCAGCATCCCGAACATGAAGTATGCCAAGTGCACCTTGCCGCAAACCGGCATCATGCCCTGGTTCATGCAGGTCATGGGGGCTGGTGCGCAAACGGTGACCGCACATGCGGTGGCGGCGCTGTCGCCATCGCAGACCAACTGTGCCATTCCGGTGGGGCTGTGTTCACAAACCCCGCCTTATTTGCCCTCCACGCCAACTACTTGTCCTGATGGCACGGCACCTGACAGCCATGGCTTTTGTGTCGGTAAGTGGTATGGCAGCCGCTTCACTGCCGGTGGCGGCTTTACCGGCAGTTTCAACCTGATTGACTACTCTCCCCCTGCCGGTGGTGCCGTTGAACTGTCCAATCTACTGACCGGGTCAGGGCAGTGTGATCTGACCGTAAGCAACCCAGTTGGACAAACCGGTATGCAGCAGTCCATTGCCCGGGCATGGAATACCCGTTTTGGTCTGTACCAAGGTAGTGACAGTGTGAGTACTGCGCCACCTGACTTCACGGGTTTTGCCTACACCGCGACCTCCTGGGTCAGCCAGTTCAATGCCTACAACGGCACCTCCGGCTCCACGCCCAATTTTCTGGCGGCGAGAGTTGCCAATACCATTTACCAGGGGGATGCCGCGGCAGGTATCACCCTGCTTGGCAATCCAAGCAGTGCCACTTCGACACAGCTGGATAGCAATGGCGCGGACCGCCGTCTGGCATTAATGCCAATTGTCAGCTGTGACGCCTGGTCCAGCTCGCAAGCAATACCAATCCAGAAGTTTGCCTGTGTGTTGATGTTGCAACCGATGCCGGGGCCGGGGGACGAGATCTTTGTTGAATACCGCGGTCAGGCAGATGTGCCGGGTAATCCGTGTGCGACGCTGGGGCTGCCGGGTGCCGGTGGTGGTATCGGTCCCAAAGTGCCGGCGTTGGCGAGATAGGAGATGGCCATGCAACCGCGCTCTCGTCAACAGGGTGTTGCCGCCGTCGAAATGGCGATCCTGTTGATGCCGCTAATTTTTATCGTGTTCGGCATCACCGAGTTCGGCCGGGCGTTTTACCAGTTCAATACGGTGACCAAGGCCACGCGCGATGCCGCGCGCTATCTGTCGGCGCAGCAGCCCGGCACCAAGGATACCGAGGCGACCTGTCTGGTGCGCTATGGCAACACCAGTTGCAGCGGCACCTTGCTGGCGCCGGCACTGGGTAGTGCCACGGTGACGATTTGCGACTGGCAGCGCTGCGCAGATCATCTCGCGCAGGGCACGGCACCGGTTGTCAATCTGGTGTCGGTAACGGTCAGTAATTACCAGTTTGTTTCGCTGGTTCCGTTTGTTACCGCAGATCTGTCCACCATTACCTTTGGCCAGATTCGCACTGTAATGAAGGCAAACCTATGAAAACCTCATTCCGGCAGCTGCGGCTGCCCCGCAGGCAGGCACAGCGTGGCGTGGCGGCCGTGGAGTTTGCACTGGTCGCCATGATCCTGTTTTCCCTGTTGCTTGGCATCATGGAGTTTGGCCGGCTGATGTTTACCTGGAATTCGGCGGTGGAGGCGACGCGGCGCGGTGCCCGCCTGGCGGTGGTTTGTGACATGAATGCGGCCAACATCAAGACATCGATGCAGAAATTCCTACCGATTACCAACGTCAATGACATTGTGGTCACTTACGCGCCAAGCGGCTGTACCGGCGCGGCAAATTGCCAGAGCGTGACGGTGTCCATTTCGCCCAATGCGCCGGCATTCCATTACGTCTTCCCGTTCATGAATGAGTCGTGGCGGATACCGGCATTCAGTACCACGCTGACTCGGGAAAGTCTTGCCACCGGCACTGGAGCCGATGCCAACCCTGATTGTGCGTCGCCTTGATGGTTAAACCATCGGCGGCCAATCAACGCCTGCGGGCGCAACCATTTTTAGTTGAGGCGCAATCATGAGAATCTCGATTATTTCGCACAACACCAAGAACCTGGATGAACTGCGCCGCTTTGTCGAAACGGACAGCAGTCGCGATGTCAAGGTGTTCACCGGTGGGGCGGAGATGCTGGCTCCGGTTGCCGACCAGTTGCGCCCCGACATCATCATTCTGGAAAGTGCGACCGACGAGGCCCTGGCGGATTTTTCTCCGCTGGCACAGCTGAACCTGCGCCACCCCGACATCACCCTGATTCTGCTGTCCAGTAGCCAGACGCCGGAAGTGTTGTTGCGGGCGATGCGTGCCGGCGTGCGCGAGGTACTGCCCTCCCCCGTTGGCCGCGATGCGCTGCATCTGGCGCTGGTACGGGTCGAAGAAAAGCGCAATCTGCAGAATACCTCGCGTCAGAAGGGCAAGGTGTTTGCCTTTATCCCGTGCAAGGGCGGCAGCGGCTCGACCTTCCTGTCGACCAATCTTGCCTACAACCTGGCGTCGCAGGAAGGCAAGAACGTGATCCTGATCGACGTCAACCTGCAGTTTGGCGATGCCTCGTTGTTCATTTCCGACCACAAACCGACGACCAATCTGGCCGAGGTGGCGCGCCAGATCATGCGCATGGATGCCTCATTCCTCGCCTCCAGTCTGCTGAACGTGCTGCCCAACCTGGGCATCCTGTCGGCGCCGGAAGACCCGGTGCAGGCGATGGAGGTCAGTCCCAGCCACATCGATACCCTGGTCAACCTGGCGCGTAATCACTATGACGTGATTATCCTGGACGTTGGCCGCGCGCTGGACCCGGTCAGCATCAAGGCACTGGATCACGCCGACGTGGTGTTCCCGGTGCTGCAGATCACGTTGCCGTTCATTCGCGATGCCCGCCGGCTGCTGGATGTGCTGCGCTCGTTGGGTTACTCGCAGGAGAAGATCAAGCTGCTGGTCAACCGCTATGAAAAAGGCGGCGACATCCGGCTGGAAGATGTCGAACGCACACTGGGGATGACGGTGTACAAGACCATTCCCAACAGCTTCAAGGCGGTGGCGACTTCGGTGAACCAGGGGATTCCGATCAGCAAACTGTCGCCCAACAATCCGGTGGCGCGCACCCTGCAGGAACTGGGGCGGGAACTGGTGCAAGGCGGCAATGGCGAAACCTCGTGGTGGGGCAATCTGTTGCAGCACATTCAGGGTGGCATCCCGCCCGTTCGTAGCGGCGGTGCGCTGGGGCCCACATCGGCGCCGCAAACGCCCGAGTAATGCCTGGCACCTTCATTGAATGGAATGCTTGTTAACGATAAATCTCTCGGCAACTAAGACATCAGCCTGATAACCCGCCACTTCGGGGTCCGAGCAGACTGATCATCGGCAAAGGGGTAGCTATCATGTCATTGCGCGATCGGCTCGAATCAATCCAGCCCAGCTCCGAAACCTTGCAGGCCATCGTCAAGTCGGCCACGTCGGCCAATTACGAGTCCTATCACGACCTGAAATCCCGTATTCACCAGAAACTGCTGGAGCGGGTTGATCTGGGGGTGATGGAGAGCCTCGCCCCCGAGCGCCTGAAAGACGAGCTCAAGATCCTGGTGGAACGGCTGCTGGCCGAAGAAAATGCGGCGCTCAACGACAACGAGCGACGCAGCCTGGTCAAGGACATTCAGCACGAGATGCTCGGCCTCGGCCCGCTGGAACCCCTGCTGGCGGATCCGACCATCTCCGACATTCTGGTCAACACCTTCCAGCAGGTCTATGTCGAACGCCGCGGCAAGCTGGAACAGACCGATGTGCGCTTTACCGATGATGCGCACCTGATGAAGATCATCGACAAGATCGTGTCGCGCGTCGGACGGCGTGTCGATGAATCCAGCCCGATGGTCGATGCCCGCCTGCCGGACGGCTCCCGCGTCAACGCCATCATCCCGCCGCTGGCGATTGACGGGCCGATGCTGTCGATCCGCCGTTTTGCTGCCACCCCGCTGCGCCTGAATGACATCATCGAGCTGAAAAGCCTGACACCGGACATGGGCACCGTGATCAAGGGGCTGGCCAAGGCCAAGATCAACATGCTGATTTCCGGGGGTACCGGTAGCGGCAAGACCACCCTGCTCAACATCCTGTCCGGTTTCATTCCCGATACGGAGCGCATCATCACCATTGAAGATGCCGCCGAACTGCAGCTGCAGCAGCCGCACATCATCCGGCTGGAAACCCGGCCGCCCAATATCGAGGGCCGGGGCGAAGTGCCGCAACGGGCGCTGGTGCGCAACAGCCTGCGCATGCGGCCGGATCGCATCATTCTTGGCGAGGTGCGTGGTGCCGAGGCCGTCGACATGCTGCAGGCGATGAACACCGGTCACGAAGGCTCGATGGCCACCATCCACGCCAACACCCCGCGCGATGCCATCACTCGCATGGAAAACATGGTGGGCATGGCCGGGATGAACCTGCCGCCCAAGGTGATCCGCCAGCAGATCAGCTCGGCGCTGAGTGTGGTGATCCAGGTGGCGCGCCTTACCGATGGCAAGCGCAAGGTCACCAGCATCCAGGAGATTACCGGCACCGAGGGTGACGTGATCACCATGCAGGAGATCTTCCAGTTTGTACAAACCGGCATTGGTGTGGACGGTGCGGTACAGGGCTACTTCTGCGCCACCGGTGTGCGGCCGAAGTTCATCGAGCGCCTGAAAACGCACGGCGTGGAGATTTCGGACGCGCTGTTCGACCCCAGCAAACGATTCGAGTAGGTGCCATCATGGACACGACCTTTGCCATCCTCATCCTGCTGATCTTTGTCGCGGTGGTCTTCCTGCTGGAAGGCGCCTTCCTGACCTGGAACTCGTACAAGGGTCCGGAGGCCAGTCGCATCGAACGCCGCTTGCAGGCGATGTCTGCCGGCGCGCACCACGGCGAAGCGATGCAGCTGATGAAAGAGCGGCTGCTCAGCGACTCCAAAATGATACAGCGCGTCCTGCTGGCATTCCCGCGCGTGCACAAGCTGGACCGCATTCTGGTGCAGTCCGGGCTGAAGCTGAATGTGGGGGTGTTTCTCGGCTTCAGCCTGGCGCTAGGGTTGGCCGCATTCATTGCCAGCCGCTTTTTCCCGCTGCCGCTGCTGTTGTCGCTGCTGATCGCGCTGGCAGGCGCCTGCATCCCGTGGATGATCGTCATGAACGCCCGCCACAAGCGGCTGGTGCAGTTCGAGGCGCAACTGCCGGATGCACTGGACCTGATGTGCCGGGCCTTGCGCTCCGGCCATGCCTTGCCGCAATCGTTGAAGATGATCGGCGACGAAATGTCCGATCCGATCGCCGGTGAATTCCGCATCGCCTTCGACGAGGTCAACTACGGCTTCTCGATGCAGGAGGCGCTGATGAACCTGGCGACGCGCATCCCCAGTACCGACCTGCGCTATATGGTGATCGCGGTGCTGATCCAGCGCGAAACCGGCGGCAACCTGGCCGAGCTGCTTGGCAATATCAGCGCGCTGATCCGGGCGCGGCTGAAACTGTACGGCACCATCCGGGTGCTGTCGGCCGAAGGCAAGCTGTCGGCGTGGATCCTGACCCTGCTGCCGTTTGCAGTGGGCGGGGTGATCCAGCTGATCAATCCGGGCTTCCTGAAGGTGTTATGGGAAGACCCCAGCGGCTTCATGATGGTCGCGCTGATCGGCTGCATGATGATCGCCGGGATTTTCTGGATGCGGCAGATCATCAAGATCAAAGTCTGACGGCACCCCTACTTGTCATGGCGAGGAAACAGTCATGAATACCTCACAATGGATCTACCTGGCGATCATCTTTCTGGTGGTGTTTGGCGTTGCGCTGACCATCTCGATGCAAGTCGCCCCCAACCGGGTAAAGGCCCGTCTGGAAAAGGTGGTGCAGGCGGATACCCCGCTGGACACCGACAATGCCTCGGCCTGGGTAGCCAAGGCCATCAAGATCGCCACGCCACTGGCGAGGCTGTCGGTGCCCTCCGATGGCTGGGAAAGCTCGCCGATCCGCATCCGTTTCATGAATGCCGGCTACCGCGGCACCTCGGCGATACCGCTGTACTTCGGCGCCAAGACCCTGTTGGCGCTGGTGTTCCCGGGCGTGCTGTTTCTGTACATCGGCCTCACCGGCGGGCACATGGAAGGCAACAACTTCCTGATCTCGATGCTGTTTGCCGCCGCGGTCGGCTACTACCTGCCCAACATCATCCTGGCGCGGCGCATCGAGCAGCGGCAGCAGGAAATCTTCAACAACTTTCCCGATGCCATCGACCTGCTGCTGGTCTGTGTCGAGGCCGGCTTGGGGCTGGATGCGGCGCTACTGAAAGTCGGCGAGGAAATCCGCATCAAGAGCACCATTCTTGCCGACGAACTGCATCTGGTGAATCTGGAGCTGCGCGCCGGCAGCAGCAAGGATCGCGCGCTGCGCAACCTGGCGATGCGTACCGGGGTGCAGGAGGTGGATACCCTGGTGGCGATGCTGATCCAGGCGGACCGCTTCGGTACCAGTATCGGCGAATCGCTGCGCGTGCATGCCGATGACTTGCGTACCAAGCGCCGCCTGCGTGCCGAAGAAGCCGCCGCCAAGATTCCGTTGAAGCTGCTGTTCCCGCTGATTTTCTGCATCTTTCCTGCCCTGCTGCTGGTGTTACTGGGGCCGGCATTCATCCAGATCTACCGCGTGTTGCTGCCATCGTTCGGCGGTGGTGGTTAGCCGGGCGTGGCGCAAGCCGTTATCGAGCATGTCATGGGAGAAAACGCCATGAAAAACACACCACTGCTGTTGTCGCTGCTGTGCTGTGTCCCCCTGCTGCAAAGCTGCGAATCGGTGCCGCCGAAACAGGCGTGGGGCTTCCAGCCGCTGCTGAAGGTGCGCCATGGCAATGAAAGCCCGGCGGCGTACTATCAGCTTGGCCGCTACTATCAGGGCCAGAACCGTAGCGACCTTGCCATCCCTGCATTCCAGCAAGCGCTGGCGCTGGACAAGCACTACGCCGAAGCCCACAACGCGCTCGGCAGCCTCTACGCCGGTCGGCGCCAGTTCGAGCTGGCGATTATGGAATTCCAGCTGGCATTGTCGGCCGCGCCGGATACCGCGCACTTCTATAACAACCTTGGTTATGCCTACTACCTGCAAGGCCGCCCGGTCGAGGCTGCCGCCGCGCTGCAGAAGGCAGCGGCGCTGAAGCCGGGCGATGCCAAGATCACGACCAACCTCAATCTGGCATTGGCGCAGAAAACCAAGGCCGAACTGGTGCAGCAGGCATTCACCCCGGCCACGGCCAGTCCGCCGGCAAGCACCGCCAGTAATGTCGCCGTGCCGCCAGTAGCCCAGCCAGTAACAGAAGCTGCGGTGGCAGTGCCCGCGCTGGCACCGGCCAGCCCGCCGGCTGCTGTCGAAGCAATAGCTCCGTCGCCATCCCTGCCCACCACCCCGCCGCTGGTGGCGGAGCCGGCACCCGTTATCGCACCACCGCCGTCACTCCAGCCGGCACCAGCCGAGCGGCAGCAAGCAGTAGAACCGGCGGCACCAACCATGTTGGCCGCAGCGCAGCCAGCGCTGCTGACGGATACGCCGCCAACGTCGCGCACAGCCCTGTACGAGGTGTCTAACGGCAACGGTATAACCGGCATGGCCCGCCGCGTAAACCAGGCCTTGCTCGCCCAGGGCTATCCGGCGGCACGGCTCACCAACAGCAAACCGTTCCGTCAGCCGGTGACCGTGGTCGAGTACCGCCCTGGTTATGCTGGCGTGGCCGCAAGGCTGAGCGCCAGCCTGCCGTTGAAACCGGCCATTACGGAAAAAGTGGATCTGCGCCAGAGTACCGATGTCCGGCTGGTGCTGGGCCGCGACGTGATGACCCACCTCGCGCTGGTCACACCACGGCAGCGAGAAACCCAGCTGGCGCTCGGTGCACCGCAACGGCTGGTGAAACCTTGAATGGCGGTTGCCGAACAAGGTGATGGAGGATGTTTCGAATTGGCAATAAAAAAAGCCCTGAAGGTTCAGGGCTTTTTCACGGAATGCTGGCGGAAGCGGTGTCCGCTTCAAATACGTCCACCGCCATCCACGGAAATACATAAAAATCAATGAATATCATAAAGTTACAAAGCTATATTGTCCATGCTTGTCTACGGATATACCATAGCAGCCACCCTACAATGGCTACCAGATTGGCTACTATGTCACTCCTTACAGATCGCAAAGCTCAGGCACTGAAGCCTACCGACAATGCTCTCCCGCACGGGGGCGTTACTGGACTGAGCTTGCACCCGCTAAAGACTAAAGGACATGGCCAATGGAAGCTCAGGTT
>JACCDZ012104023.1_pt1 | contig 10532 bp, 11 predicted proteins | sample 7449551 | NCBI WGS metagenome assembly JACCDZ01 (sample SAMN15323452, study PRJNA562643) | freshwater metagenome | isolation source: river surface water | place: USA:Blue River Watershed | collected 2017-08-18
AAATCTTGTGGTTCAGAGGCTAAATCAGGTGGATGTTGTTCATCTAAAAAAGCTGCTGAGAAAAAATCGGAATAGTTTTTATTAAATAAATTCAAAACGCCTCGATGTAATCGGGGCGTTTTTTTTATATTATTTTTATAAAGTGTTTATTGTTTATATTTCATGTCAACATCCGCTGTTAATGTTTTTAGAAAAGCTATCATTTCGTCAACTTCTTGATTTGATAATTCTTTATTGTTTTGAAGTTTACTCATAATTTTAATAGCTTCTGCTAAACTTTTTACTGAACCATCGTGAAAATAAGGTCCTGTTTTTTCGATATTTCTTAAACTAGGCGCTTTGAAAACATATTTATCCGCTTCATTTTTAGTAATTTCGTACAAACCGTTGTCAATATTTTTACTTTTAGTGTGTTCCCAGTAATTTCCATACAATCCAAATTTTTGCATCATTTGACCACCGATTGCTACTCCACTATGGCATGCTACGCAACCATTATTTATAAAAGAAGCTAAACCTGCTTTTTCTTTTTCAGTAAGTACTTTATCATCACCATTTAACCATTTATCAAATCTACTTTCAGGAATTAATCTTCTTTCAAAAGCTCCTATGGCATTTGTTAGGTTTTTGTAGCTAATGGGTTCTTGTTTATTTGGAAAAACTTTTTTAAACCACATTTGATATTCAGGTATGCTTCTTAAACGATCTTCTAAAAATTTTTCTGATGGGATGTTATGTTCTACAGGATTTAAAATAGGCATTCCTGCTTGTTCTTCCACATCTTTGGCTCTACCATCCCAAAATTGATTGGCATGTAATGAGGCGTATATTACTGTTGGTGAATTTCTATTACCAAATTTATGTTCGTCACCCGGAGAAGTTGGTAAATTGTCTACACCATACGTATTTAAATTGTGGCAAGAATTACAACTGATGTTACCTTCTTTAGATAATCTCTTATCGAAATACAACATTTTACCTAAAATTACTTTGTCACTCATTGAATTTGATAAATCAACGGAAGTAATATTTACAGGATTATTTAATTCTTGATAATTTTCAGGTAAATCTTCATAAGGAAGTGACGTAATTGATTTAAATAAATTACTTGCTTCTTCCATTAAAGGAGTTATTGTTATTGTTTTAGCTTCTGTATTTTCAGATTGATTACAACCATATAAAACACTGAGTGTAACTGCTATTATAATTTTTTTCATGGTACTCTATTTATTTTCAAATTTCATTATAAATTGAAATTATAACAATGATTTTTATCATTTTACAAAAATAAGAGGCACATTGTGCCTCTTATTTTACTTTTTCAATACTGTATTCAATACTAAATCTCTATCTAATTTTTTAGTACAGAAGAACCAATCTTTACAATCTAAGTTTTCGACATCATCCATTCTTTCTTTTGCAACGCCACAAGAACCTGCTGTAGGTACAATCACGTCATCACCTGGTCTCCAATCTGCTGGACAAGCTACCTCAAAAGCATCAGCAGTTTGTAAAGCAATTAAAGCTCTGTAAATTTCGTCGAAGTTTCTACCAATGCTTAATGGATAATATAAAATTGTTCTGATAATTCCTTTAGGGTCAACAAAGAATACTGCTCTTACTGCTTTTGTATTGCTTTCGCCTTCCATGATCATTCCATATTTTTTTGAAACTTCCATGGTAATATCTTCAATCAATGGGAATTTCACTTCTACATCTTTCATTCCTTTGTATTCGATTTTTTCTTTGATTGTTCTTAACCATGCAATATGACTATATAAACCATCTACTGATAATCCTAACAATTCACAATTTGCTTCTTGAAATTGTTTCTCCATACTAGCGAATGTCATAAACTCTGATGTACACACCGGTGTAAAATCGGCTGGATGACTAAAAAATATTATCCATTTTCCTTCATAATCTTTTGGGAAGTTGATAGTTCCTTGAGTTGTAATTGCTGTAAACTCTGGTGCTTGCTCGCCAATTCTTGGCATAAATACTTGATTTTCCATTTTTTTCTATTTTAAAATGTGATTACTAATTTTTGATGGTACAAATTTCAGTTGAAAAAAAAGTGTAAAAAGTAACATGTGTTTCTTTGAATAATAAAATATTATTGTATATTAAAGTTGTGATAGTTTCTATCTATTCTTTTATTTGTTTTATTGATGTGTAACAATCGTTACAACCTACTATTTTTAAATAGGTTATTTTTGTGTAAAATCATAAATCATGAAAAATTTCTTAGCTTTATTTTCATTCATTGCACTTATAGGTTGTCAAAATGATAAAAAAGAATTTCAACCTGTACCTGACAAGGAAACTACTAGTGTTGAAATGAAAGAACACGAGGGAAAAAAACTAATGGAAACCCATTGTTATTTGTGTCATAGTCCGAATGCTGGAGAAAATGAAGGAAGAATTGCACCTCCAATGGTTGCTATTAAAGCTCGATACATCGATAAAGAAGTTTACAATAAAGAGGAGTTTATTGCTGCCATGACTTCTTTTGTGAAAAATCCAACAGAAGATAAAGCCTTGATGTATGGTGCTGTTAAAAAACATGGTTTAATGCCAAGACAAGTATTTCCTGAGGGAAGTGTTGAAAAAATAGCTGATTTTATGTTTGATTATCAAATCGAAGCACCTTCTTGGTTTAAGGAACATTGGGAAGGTCATGGCAATGAAAATTGGACTCAATCTGGAAAACATTATAAAGTGGCTGAGAAAGAAAAGTCTTATTCTGACATAGGTTTAGAATATGCTTTAGGAACCAAAAAAATATTGGGAAAGAATTTGATGGAATCGATTCAGAAAAAAGGAACTTTAGAAGCTTTAGTTTTTTGTAATCATCGAGCTATTCCATTAACCGATAGTATGTCGACCAAGTTTAATGCTTCGATAAAGCGTGTTTCTGATAAAAATAGAAATCCAAACAATAAAGCGAATAAAGAAGAATTGCAATACATTGCCCAATTTAAAAAAGATTTGGCTGAAAAAAAAGAAATTCAACCTATTGCAATTGAAAAAGGAAATCAAGTCCAATTTTATTATCCTATTGAAACCAATATTATGTGTTTACAATGTCATGGGACACAAATTAAACCTGAAGTACAAAAACAAATCCTGAAATTATATCCAAACGATTTAGCGGTTGGTTATGGCGAAAATGAAGTACGTGGTATTTGGAGTATTACTTTCAAAAAATAATGTGATGAAGCAGTTTTGGAACGAAAGATATACGGAAGATACATTTGCTTATGGCAAAGCACCGAATGAGTTTTTAAAGGAAAATATTCATTTATTACCACAAGGTAATATCTTGTTTGTAGCAGAAGGAGAAGGAAGAAATGCCGTTTTTGCAGCAAAAAATGGACTCAAAGTTAGTGCTTTTGACTATAGCGAATCAGGACAACAAAAAGCCTTATTGTTAGCTAAAGAAAATGGTGTTACCATCGATTATTTGGTAGCTGATGTTTTACAGTTGCCTTATGAAAAAGATTGTTTTGATGCTTTGGTATTCATTTTTGCCCATTTTCCGGCTGAAATTAGAAAAGAAGCTCATTTAAAATTACTTGGACTACTACAACCAGGAGGTAAAATTCTATTTGAAGCTTTTGGCAAAGAACAACTGAATTATACTTCGGGTGGACCAAAAGATATTGATATGCTTTTTTCTGAAGAAGAAGTTAAAAATGAGTTTCCTAATATTGTTTTTGAAAGGTTGTCTACTGAAAAAGTAATATTAGATGAAGGACTCTTTCACCAAGGAGAAGGAGTTGTTGTTCGATTTATTGGAACAAAAAAATAACCTCAAGCTTTCACTTGAGGTTATTTTTTTATTAAAACTTATAATTTACAAATAGTGTAAAATTTCGACCAGGTTCTGTAATGGGTGTTCTTCCAAAATCAGGTTGGTTGTTAAATGCAAATGTAAGGTGATTGTTATAATATTGATCAAAAATATTTAATACTGCACCACCAATTGAAAGGTTTTTTAGTGGAGAAAATCCCGCTTTAATATCCATAACTTCATAGCCTGGAGTTGCAATCTCATCAAAACTTTGTGAAATTTTAGGTTGTCTTGCTGTTATGTTATATTGAACAGAAGCCCAGAATTTTTCAGTTTCATACCCTAACTTAAAACGAGTTTGTAAGGGTGGCGTTAACGGAAGGTTTTCATTAAAATCTTTATTTTCTGTATAAACGTAAGCCAGTTCGGTTAAAAAATTAAAATGATTATACAACTTAACATCTAAGTATGTTTCAAACCCTGTTTTCATAGCACTATCAATGTTTCTGAACACTTTAGGGTGAATTGGAGGTGTTGTAGGGTTATATTTTCTAATTAAAGTTTCATCAACCACGCCTAAAATGTAGTTTTCATAAATAGAATAATAGGTTGCTATTCCGTAATTGATTTGGTTAATAGTTTTTGCTTCGAAATATTTTTTCCCATTGAAACTAATTTCAAATTGGTTGTTAACTTCAGCTTTTAAATTTGGATTACCCACATATTCGTATGGATCTCTTCCAATATTAAAAAAGGCTATAAATCGTTCTTCAATGGAAGCGGAACGAGAACCTCTACCAAAAGAAATTTCTACTGTTTTGTGATTTGGCAAATACTGTTTAAAAGAAATGTTGCCACTGTAATTGGTTTCGTTTCGTTTTCCAAAATTTGGATATAAAGCTGCAAATGTTGGGTCTAAATCTTCTGCATTTGAACTTACAAAGTCTAATCTTGATCCAAGAGTTAAACTAGCTTTTTCAGTAATAAAATAACGGGCTTCTAAAAATGTTCCCAAAGTATTGGTATAACTGTCTTGCCAAATTTTATCTTCAAAAGCCAAAGGAGTAGGAATTAAAACTCCCATCATGTTTCTTTTTACTAATCGGTTTCTATTTCCTTCTCTACTTAATGACACAAAATCTGTTCCTCCAAAAAGTTTCCAATTTGTTCCCAAATTCCATTCTGATTCTAATTTTCCACCAAAAGTAGTAGCATCTACCAATGCAATAGCTTCTGAATTAGTGAAAGAAGGTCTTTTGTAATTGCTCATGATATGATCTACAAAAGAATAATACACTTTGGCATGTAAGCCTTTGAAATAATTGTTGCTACTCGTTAATTTATAATCTAAACTACCAATAGTACTGTCGTCTTTATCGGTGTCCATTGGTAAACCTGCATGTAAAACATCTCTACCAAAATTCTGTCTGAAACTGGCCTGTAAACTGTTTTTTTCGTTAAAGTCGTAACCAAATTTAAGTCCATAACCTGTATTTCTAAAAGATGACGGAATTTCGTTTTGGTTTCCATCTTCATAATTTCCATAATCGCGATAACTTACATTTCCAGCTATATAAAATTTATTTATTCTACTCATCAGATTTATCATGTTTACGGATGAATTTCCGTTACTTTCATAACCTGATGAAATACTTCCCTTTATTTTTTTATTAGCAAGAGCACCTGTTTGGGTCACCATATTAATTACACCACCAAAATTGGTTCCATATCGCACAGAAAATGGACCTTTTATTATTTCGATTCTAGTAACTTCTTCTGGGTTAACCAAAGTAGTAATAGGATCCATGCGATTAGGACAAGCATGATAAGCTTTTGTTCCACCGTCGTATTGAATATTTAATTGTTCGTATTGCGATGCTCTGAAGTTGGGCTCAACAGCATAATTTCCTCTTTTTATTAGGGAAAAACCATTGATGTCTTCAAAAAGTTGTCCTGAGTTTTTTGGTTGAACTACTTTGTTTTGATAATCAGACTTAATTATTACTTGCGCAGGATCTTTTCTTATGTCTCCTGAAACTATTACTTCTTTTAATGGAGTTACTTTTATACTGTCTGAGGGTATTTCAACTTGGGCATTTGCCATAGCTGAAAGCCATAGCAATGCTATAATGACTATTTTTTTCATTTTTATATATTGTTATTGTTACTGTTATTTTTAACCTAAAAACAATATATTTTGTGGTGGATGAAAAAGTTTATTTGTAAAAATAGGGTTGTATCTATTTAGATAAAAAGCGTTTATTGTTTTATGTTTAACTATAAAAGAAACAAGTGAATGGAAAATTTTGGTTTCTTGATAAAATAAAATTTCAATAGGGAAGTTTCTATTTTCTGATTTTTCAGATTGTAAAGGTTTGTTTGACTCTGAAGTTTTTTTAATTTCTTTGTTTAAATGACATTTACCATTACATTTTAGTTCAGGTTTTGTTTTGTTAGCGCAATATTTTTCTGTAAAAGCTTTGTTGTTTGTGGTGAACTCTACTACTAAATAAGAAAATCTCATTGTTTGAAAAAACATAGAAACAATAATAACTACCGAAAAAAAATGTAAATATATTTTTTTCAAAACCCTTTTAATTTTTGCGAAATTATCTAAGATTTACAAAATAGACTGTAATAATTGTTACAGTTCATATCAATTAAAGATTATAAGTTTACCCATTATTTTATTTCGTTGAATTGCATTAATTGACTTAGTACAATTATAAAAAATAATAGAAAAGAAATTCTAATTTCAAATTAACGAAATACAAGCAAATGTCGCGGTCTAAATAATTGTGACTACTGAAAAAACTTATTAATATGAAAAAAATACTATTTACCAACTGGCACTTGATGCGATGGATTCGACTTATTTTATCTATTACAATAGCAACGCATTCGATTAAGACAGAACAATATTTCTTTCTTTTTTTTGCTTTCTTCTTTTTAATTCAGGCACTTTTTGATACTGGGTGTGGTTCAAGAGGATGTTCTATAACTCCAAATGAAACTCCAAATGAAAAATGATTTTTCAACTTTAAGAAATATGAATTTAGTTCTTATAAATTCTATAGAACCCGAATGTGATTCCTGTAAAATGAGGATGCCCATTTTGCAAAAAGTAAAAGGAATTTTGGGAAGTAGAATTGAAATTTTTAACTTAGACGAAGTTTCATTTAAAGCATTTTCAAAAAAATTTAAACTTCAATCATTTTCTTCTTTAGTATTACTGGCAAATGGAAATGTCATTTGGGAAACCTCAGCAGTATCCTCTAAAGATGAGTTGATTCAAATAATAACAACACACAATTAAAAACAATCTAATCTAATTTATTATGGATGTCGAAATATTAGCTCGAATTCAGTTTGCCTTCACAGTAGCGTTTCATTATATCTATCCACCATTGAGTATTGGTTTAGGCTTACTAATGGTTATTTTTGAAGGACTCTATTTAAAAACTGGCAAAAAAGAGTATGAAGTTTTAACCCGATTTTGGTTGAAAATTTTTGCTATTACCTTTGGTATTGGAGTGGCCACTGGAATTATCATGGAATTTGAATTTGGTACCAATTGGGCTGTTTATTCCCGTTATGTGGGTGATATTTTTGGAAGTGCTTTAGCTGCTGAAGGTTTATTTGCTTTTGGATTAGAAAGTACTTTTTTAGGGATTTTAATTTTTGGCTGGAATAGAGTATCACCGAGAGTGCACTTTATTTCCACAATAGGCGTTTTTTTAGGCTCCATGTTTTCTGCAGTTTGGATTGTGGTTGCAAATAGTTGGCAACAAACTCCCGCAGGATATCACATAGTGGGTGAAGGTCTATTGGCACGGGCAGAAGTAACTGATTTCTGGACTATGGTTTTTAATCCATCAAGTGTGGATCGAATTATTCATGTATGGCAAGGGGCATTTTTAGCAGGTGCTTTTATGGTTTTAAGTGTACATGCTTATTATATTAGAAAAGGAAAATTTGTTGCATTATCTAAAGTGGCGTTTAAAATAGCTTTAGTTGTTGCTACAGTAGTTTCCTTTACACAATTATTATCGGGACATAGTTCCGCAGATGGTGTGGCTGTAAATCAACCAGCAAAATTAGCTGCAATGGAAGGGCATTATGAAAAATCGGCACCAGCAGATTTGTATCTTTTAGGTTGGGTTGATAATGAAAAACAAGAAGTTACTGGTATAGGAGTTCCTGGTGGATTATCATTTTTGGTTCATCAAGATTTTAAAGCACCAGTTACTGGTTTAAATGCATTTCCGAAAGAAGACCAACCTAGTCAGGTAAATGCAGTATTTCAATTTTATCACATCATGATTTCTATTGGAATGTTCTTGATAGCTCTTACTTTTTACGCCTGCTTTTTATGGTGGAAAGGAAAACTATTTGAAAGCAAGTGGCTAATGTGGATTTTCTCATTCTCTGTTTTATTACCTCAAATTGCCAATCAAGCAGGATGGTTTGCTGCAGAAATGGGTCGCCAACCTTGGATTGTATATGGTCATCTAAGAACTAGTGAAGGCTTTTCACAGGAAGTTTCAAATAATCAAATTTTGTTTTCATTGATATTGTTTTTAGTTGTTTATACATTACTATTTCTTCTATTTCTGTATTCTTTGAATAAGAAAATAAAACATGGGCCATATGAAGATGACCTTCACAATCAATTAGAAACGATTTAAACAAGAAGTTATGGAAACATTTTTAGGTATCGATTATCCAACACTCTGGTATTTAGTAGTTGGGTTATTGTTTTCGGGTTATGCCATTTTAGAAGGATTTGATTATGGTGCAGGCGCTTGGCATTTGTTTTTAAGAAAAGATGAAAGCCGTCGAATTGCCATTAATGCAATTGGACCACTATGGGATGCTAATCAAGTGTGGTTAATTATTGGAGGAGGTGCTTTATTTGCAGGTTTTCCTGTTATGTATGCCACTATGCTTTCGGCTATGTATATTCCGTTTATGTTGTTTTTAATGTTATTAGTTTTACGTTCTTCTGCTATCAAATTTAGAAGTGCAGAAAAAATGATTTGGTGGCGAAAAACTTGGGATATCATTTACTTTGTATCGAATACCCTTATCGCCTTTTTATTAGGTGTCGTTTTAGGGAATGTGTTGCAAGGTTTTGAAATAGGTGAAAATTACACTTATAAAGGAGGAATCTTCTTTTCTTTTCTGAGTCCATATGCCATTATGGTAGGATTAACAACTCTTTCTATTTTTATGACACAGGGTGCTATTTTTCTGTTATTAAAAACAGAAGGAAGACTACACACACGATTAACGTTTTTATTGAAAAAAGGAATGATATTCTTTATTGTGAGTTTCTCTATTACTTCTTTATACACTTTAGTATTTATTCCAGGGGTTACAGATAATTTTAGAGAAAATCCAATATTCTTTATCCTTCCTATTTTATCCTTTTTAGCTGTAGCTAATGTTCCTCGTTTGGTTTCTAAAAAGAAGTATTTTCAAGCCTTAATATTTTCTTCTCTTACCATGGCATTTTTATTAATGTTAGTTGCTTTTCAATTATATCCAACATTGTTAATTTCTACTATTGATCCGAAGTTTAGTATTACTATTTACAACGCTGCATCTTCACAAAAATCATTAGGCATTATGCTGACTATTGTTTTGATAGGTGCTCCTTTATTAGCAGCTTACTTTTTATTTCTCTATAAAACATTCAACGGAAAAGTTAAGCTGGACGATACGAGTTATTAATTTTTTTGAATTCGCCTCGATTTTTCGGGGCGTTTTTTATGTAACAATTGTGGCTGTAATTTGATTATTAGTGAGTTAATTTTGAATAATAACTTATAAATAAATTGAATTATGAGAACGAAATTTTTTATTGCAACAGCAATTGTTATGGCTTTGTTTGCCTTTTCATGTAGTAACGATGAAAACAATGTAAATTCTGAAATATTAAGTCAGGAAGAAAAAGATGGATTATTATTCATGCTTGAAGAAGAAAAACTCGCAAGAGATACTTACGTGTATCTGTATAATTTATGGGGAATTAACCAATTTAATAATATTAAAAATAGTGAACAAAGTCACATGGATGCCATTGTAACTATCTTAGAACAAAATAATATTGATTATACTATCTTACCTCAAGGACAATTTTTAAATGAAAATTTACAAAGTATTTACGACCAGTTTGTAATTAATGGACAGATTAGTAGTTCAAACGCATTGCAAATTGGTGCAACAATTGAAGATTTAGATATAGTTGATTTGGAAGATTATATAAATGAAACAACAAATAGTGTTGTAATATCAACCTATGAAAACTTACAATGTGGTTCTAGAAATCATTTAAGAAGTTTTGTTTCTTCTATTGAAAATAATGGCGAAACTTATACTCCTCAATATTTGTCTCCTGAAGAATATAATAATATATTAAATGGATCTCGTGAACAATGTAATTAAAGTTTTATCGCCCCGATTTATTCGGGGCGTTTTTTTTTATGTAACAAATGTTGCTGTATGACAAGTGCCTAACTTTTACATTTGACATATTAAACGAATCAAAATGGCAAAAATAGTTGTTTTAGGAGCAGGTATTGCAGGGCATACGGCAGCCGCTCACTTAAGAAGAAAACTTTCTAAAGACCACGAAGTTTTAGTAGTTTCTCCCAATAGAAATTACCAATGGGTTCCCTCAAATATATGGGTTGGAATAGGTAGAATGAAATCTAAAGAAGTAATTTTTCCT
>JACCDZ010015969.1_pt1 | contig 10531 bp, 14 predicted proteins | sample 7449551 | NCBI WGS metagenome assembly JACCDZ01 (sample SAMN15323452, study PRJNA562643) | freshwater metagenome | isolation source: river surface water | place: USA:Blue River Watershed | collected 2017-08-18
ACTCATATGCACTTATTCTATCAAGGTTATGAAAAACTAACTTTTCTCCTTGATTACCTGACAATTTAGTTTGGGTAGCCGTAGACTCTTGGATGATTACTTTATCAAAATGTCTATGCCAATCTGGAATTGATGCATTTAAATTGTCTACAGTATTCTGTCCAGCAATTAAAGTTGAGCCTGCTTGAAGAAATTTTTTTACTCTGAGTGCAGACCAATAGGCCAATAGGCCATATTTGATTCGTTCATTGTCGTGTGCAAAGAAAACAACACCGCGTGTCATAGATCAGTTAAACTCCTAACACTTCGTTGTTTTCTTAATTTTTGATATTCTTCTCCGTACTTTTCAATTGCAAGACTATAGGCATTTTTAGCAGTTGTATAAAGTTCCTGCGGATCATCGACTTTAATTGGAGTACCATTAACATCTAAGTGCCAATGTTGTGTAGTGTCAAATCCTCCCAACCATTCAACAGTAACTTTAAACAACCCACCATTATAGGCAATTGTAGTATCTGTATCAAAAAGCTCTTTTAAATATCTTTTCTGCTGAGACAGTGTAGATTGATATTGTGCAAAACCTAGAGCGGTTTCAATTTGATTTTCAATATTTTGAGTCATGCATGTAATTATCTAAGAAAATCACATGCACAATTGATATTGATTTGGTTAAATTTAGGTTAAAGTACCAAAAGTAATAGTTCCGGACTGGGTAAATGTGTAGGTCCTCCTACCACCAGAAACTGTATAGGTTGGACTTCCAGTTGTTGATGCTGCGGCATTCAATCCGTCTGAGTAACTTATAATTACTACTCCGGAACCTCCATTACCTCCGTTAGCAGACTGTCCTGCACCACCACCGCCACCACCGGTATTGGCAGTTCCTGCAAATCCGCTTTGGTCATCTGCACCGCCTCGGCCACCGCCACCCTCGCCGCCGTTACCATAATTGTTGAAGTCGGTTGTTCCGCCACCACCGCCAGAATATCTAAGTCCGTTGACATACCATTGAGGACCATCACCGCCTTTGAATTCTGGATATGCACCACCACTGCCGCTTACAGGTGCGTCGTCTGCACCGCCGCCACCTCCACCAGCACCTATGCCGTTTGATCCGCCGGGATTCCTAGCAGTACCGCCGGCGTTGCCATTAGGAGATCCACCGGCACCACCTTGGAAGGGACCTTGACCGCCACCGCCACCGCCACCACCACCTGCGGTATAGGTTGCAGCAGTTGAATTATTAACTAGAGACGACGGGTCACCTGTCAACCCTTGCGGTGCTGGATATTCGCCGCCAGCACCACCAGAACCGACTGTAATTGTATAGGTAGTCGATGGAGTTAATGTAATTGAAAAAGCATTAAAGCCACCACCACCACCACCAGAGCCACCACCACCGACACTATCATCAGGTGCGGCACCACCGCCACCACCACCGCCAACTACTAGTACGGTAGCTTCAAAATTATCAGTCCATTGTGAAGTAGTTGCAACAACAGGGGCAGGTGCAGTTATTGCGTCAATACTGTAATATCTAGCAATAGAAGCGTAGGCATTAGTATTGACATCTTCGTCAACTGCTGGACCTGTACCAGTTTGATCTCCAGTGTCGGAATCACTAACAGTAAGAGTAAAAGATACTTGAGTGGTTCCAACTTTGGTGATTTGAATACGTGCATAGTTTTCTGCATATTGAGAAACATTTCCGTATTCAGTTACATCAATATTTGTAGCGTTGACCCAATTTGTTCTATTATAGGTCTGAGTACCAATAACATTTAAAATGTTATTTTGCCAGTCATCGTCTTTACTGGTTCCAAGACTGCCGTCGCCGTCAATGTTTACTACAAAGTATCCGCCTGTATTAAAGAAATAGTTTGCATCATCGGAACTAGCCCAAGTATAGGTTTCAGTCCATACTCTGGTTCCGTTCCACGGTAAGGTAATTGAATTTGTTCTGGTTACACTTGCTAATTGACTAGCATTAACTGTTGTCTTATTAGTTTCACAATAATCTGCGGCTGTTTTATAAGAATTGGCATGTGCTGCTGTAATAAGATCGCCTTGATTAACATCAGTTATTGAACTATCAGCACCAGTTATATGTTTGTATGCCTTATTGATGTCTACTCTTAAAAGATCCCAAGCGGCTGCACCAATAAGTGGATTACCTGCTAATTGACTACTTGAAACTGTGTTTCCATAAAAAGTAGAGACAACTCCAGCTATTACACTCTGAATAGTGTTATAGTCGTTACGATATATAACGTCTGTATTTGCACCTGTTTTAGGGAATTCACCTGAGCCGGCCATAAAAAAAATCCTGAACTAGTTTATCAGTTATTTAGTTCAAAATTTCTGTTTCAAGATTGCGTTAGCTCGTGTCCGTAGGCAAAGGTTCCTAGGTGAGATATTTGCCTGCTGAGGATATCATCAATAAAAATCTTATATCCTTTTTGTCGCAATGCTTGACAGAAATTAATATCTTCTCCTAGATAGTCTTCAGCTTCGGGCATCCAAGTAACTGGAAAGTAAGGATGTGTTAACGAATCAAATACTTCAATGTCAGTTAGCATACAGCCCATTCCTACTCCTTCAACTTCAATTAACTGTTTGTTTATGGGAATATCTTTGTGATGTTTTAACCAATCTTCCCAATCACCGCCAAGGGTTTTATATGCTACAGTTTTGTAGGGCATTTGACGAGTAACATAATTTGCGGCAACTACTGGTTCTTTATGATCTAGTAGTTTATAAGCTGCGTAAAAAGGAAAACTCATGTCGCTGTCTAGCCATAATATATGCGTAGCTGCCCAACTACGTGCTGCGGCCACTAAATTTTCACGCTGGGCCTGCAAAAGAGTACTCATATTGTAGAACACCTTAGTGTCAATGCCCTTTTGCCAATTATAGTTTAAAAGATTATGTAGATTGTGACTGAAAACACTATGCATCATTTGTCTGCAAGGAACACAGATGGCCAACCTAATTTCTCGTTCGTTAATTGGCTTTTCTATAGGTTTGGGCGTAGTTTCCTGTTTAGACACAGGTGCAGGGTTTGATTTAGCCTGCGGTGCTTCAGTTTTTTCTGTTCCTGTTAGTGCTTTTTTTAATAGGCTCATATTATCTACCCATATTTTCTGGAATGCTGGAAATGCCCTGTGATTGTTCAACTTCTTTGCTGATGGTGTTTACCACGTGTGTGATACTTCCACAGGTTTCCGCAAATGTTCTATAGTCGTCTTCGCTGAGTAAAACTGCACGACTCATAGTTTGTGTGCTAACTCTTCCGGTGCTCAGTAGATCAACTGCTGCTTCTCTACCCAATCTCTGTGCCCAGTATTTTGGCTCATTTTCTTCTATACTGGCTAGATGTTGCTGTATGTCTTCTTCAGACCATTGTGATAGCCATTTGTTTAGATGTGCAGTTTCTGTGGCAAATTCTGATAGATGTGTAGGATCAACAGTATTAGCACGTAACTGATCAATTTCTCTCAGTCTGGCAAGAACTGCTAGAATAGCACGGCCTTTGAATTCTCCGTAGGGTTCGATCACAAAGTTTACAAACTCCCAATAGCTCTGCTTTACACAATGCTCGGACAACAGAGCACGTACTTTATCAATGTTCATAGATTGACTCCTTTCCATTATTTAACTGCATAGATAATTCTGCAGAAAAAATTAGAAAGATCAATAGGTATAGGGATAGTATCGACCAGCAAAACTGCTGCTAAGACTGACGTTGGCCGAGCCGCCTAGTCCGTAATAGGCACCTAGGCGAGCACGTAGATTGAGTTCAAATCCTGGAGGAATGCCGTTGTTATACAGGGCCCGGTTGACCCTGCCCATTTCAAAAGTTGTACCTGTTGCACCAAAGAAGCCTGCCATTTTATGTCTCCATGGGTATTTACCAAATAAATATCACTATGACAACACTAGTAGAACAGACCCTTAGACAACTTCGTGCAGACCTAGAAGAAATTACTCAGGCCTATCAGCAGGAACCTAGAGAAGATCTACTGTCGGCTATTTTTCAATTACAGGTTAGAATTCAAGAGCTAGAATCTAGTCTGTGACGATCCTGTGTCATCTGTACTAGGTCGTATTTTTCACTTAGGGTTTTCCAATTACAAGAATCTAGTTCTTGAGGATCTATACCTAGATTGTAGAGCCTATTCCAAGTAAAACCCGCTATTCTAAAATTCTTTGCACGTTCAAACAGCTCTATTGTGGCCCACTCAACATCGGCTAGTGCAGTGGTGTAGTCCATGCCTGTATTGCTGTTAGTCCAATTGGGGCTAGATGAGTCTAGCCAGAGATAACCGTACTTTTCTGCATCTCGATCAAATTCGCTGAGTGTGTTGAACTGTGACCAGTGATCACGCCATGCAGGACGCATAATATTCAGTGCTTCAAGACTGACGTTGTGCAAAGGATTACGGTCGCTGACAGCCCAGTCTACAAACTCTCTTGCAGTAGTACCCGGTTGATCCCAGGGTAGGCCTAGAATAAAACCAGAATGTAGGCCCACCCCAGGCCAATGTTTTGTCCTTAGTTCTGCGATAAAATCTATACTACGCTGGGGGTCTCGACCCTTGCCCACAATCTGCCCGTTCTGTCTGTTGAGTGTTTCTAGACCAAACATGGCATTATGTATGCCCAGATCTCGAAGTATGCTGATTTGCTCAGGGTGACTTTCCAATAGATCAACTCTAAGATAGGCAGTCAGCTTGGGTCTAAAGGGCAGCTTTTCAAAACTCTTGGCCAGAGTCAATAACTTTTCCGTGGTCTCGTTGAAGGTATCATCGCCTAGTGTCCAATATTCTGTACCCCATTGATGCCAAGCGGTCAGCATTTCCTCACGTATACAGTCAGGGTCTCTGACATAGTCGCCTGCGGCTCGTCCGTTAAGATGATATCTACAGAAACTGCACTTGAATCTACAGCCCCTGGATATTTCTACAGTCAATGCTTCGCCTTGCCGAACTCGATCTACCCTTGGGTCCCAGACTGTGGGAGTAGTTAGGAATGTTTGATTTTGATCACCCTTGACCACTCGATCTTCTCCAGATATCAGAAGCCCTGATCGCAACTGCTGTGTAAATGCTACTATAGACTGATCGCCGTGCCCGGAAAATATCCACCAATTGAACCGTCGCAGGGTCAGTGCAAAATAACCCCCGGCTATGAACTGACATCGAGGGCTGCGGCTTCTGACCCTGGCCATAAAAGTCACAACATCACGCCACTGACTGCGAAGTCCGGCTAGGCCAAAACAGCCCGAAATATTAAAGGTTGTGCTGACCCCCACCCATAGCGTAGACTGGTCTAGGCTGGGCTCTACACGGGCCCACAACTGATCCCAATCCATGCCCGTGTGATTGACAACATCAACAGACAGCCCCAGACTTCTTACTGAACTGGCTATGACCCATGGACCCAGGGGCTTTTGATAGCCCTGTTCGTAGAGGGTAATTTTGGGGTCTCCGGATCTCTTGGGCCAGGCCTGATCGGCCCAGAGAATTAGACAGTCACTCACTGTAGAGTTCTCGTAGGATCCGTTGAGTGTCACGCCAATTTGTGACAGTGTGTACTCGTTGGCAGCGTTGGGCCAGGGAGTGATCATTGCCCCCGGGCTCAGTGCGATCACCAAAAAACACTATGTCAGAAAACTGATCGGCCAGCTGACTCTTGTCCCAGCCCCGGGGGTAAATGTCTATGCCCGTTTCACCCGCCACTGTAGCAGTCAATCGTTCGCAGCCCTGCTCGATCAACACGGCCAATCGACAGCGTTCACCCGTGGAATGGTCCCAAGCACGATACAGCTCACGCTGTGATCGATCAGCACCGCGACCCAGGGTTGAAAAGTTTACCAACGACCCCCTATCCTCTATGTGCTGACCCGTGCGTATGGGCCAAGTGCTGGTGGCTAGGAGTGCTTCAAGATAGCCCTGCTCACGTTCAGTTAACTGCCACTCCTGTGACCATTCACGCTGACCCCCGCGATGCAGTTGATTGCCCGCACAGTTATAGACGCCCGTGACTGATTCACAGAGCCTACGCCCGACCTGTTCCAGTGTTTTGGGGTAGTCCGAGCCCGTGACCAAATATACGGGTCTATGCCTGGACCACTGATAAAATTCCCGCTCAAAGTCAGGATCTATGGGCTGTCTCGAGTCTGTGAGTGTGCCATCTACGTCAAATATGTATGTTGTCATGTGAGTTCTCCTCCTGTACTTATCGGTAAATACCATATGCACAAACGAGAACTGGAACGACTGTTATTTGCTTGGACCAAGCAAAGGGCAGAATCCAGTGGCTACAAAGACTATCAAACTCAACGTGTTTACCAAATAGGACTATTAGTAGGACTGCTGGCTTCAGTCTGTGACGATGACTTCTATGCACGAGGTCAAGTGCTGAAGAAAATACAGCCCCCAAAACCCTAGTCCTGTCCAACCAGAGCGAAGCGACCCAGCTTAACGCAAAAATTTAAACCACCCAGTTACCACAGTCTTGGCTACAGTTGCGGGAACCCCGCGATGTGTATGTGTCCAATCCGTGGGCCAAATTATGGTCAAACCCCTAGAGGGCTGTACAGATATCTCCTGATGCAGAAACTCAGTATGTCCGCCTTCCCCATCATTACAGTCAGTCAAATAGGTCATAAAGACCAAATGCCTGGAACTGCCCCCAGCTACTCGCTCAGTGTGCCACTGTAAAAACCCACCTCCGGGAGGATAATCTTGACAGATCACAGGATATTCTAGTCCAAATGCTGAGTATGAGTTGGACCACGGATATCGCTGCATGTAGTGATTTAGTACCAGCTGTAGTTGACTCTTGTACTCAGAGTACAGGGAAATATCCAAATCTAAACGACTGTCCTGTGAGTTTTTTACTCGAGGATCTACTGAACCCGAACGAGTCTGTGCAGGACCACGATCTGAGTTAGTACGTGCATAGACCAACAATCGATCCAATAATGACTGATCTTCTATGTACCAACCCGCTATGAAGTTATTGAGATTGTTCAGCTGCCAGCCACGCATAGAGTATACAACAGAATTATGACAATAGTTCTAACAGAGTAGCGATCTTGGGCTCACAGTCAATGACATAGTATATGCCCGAATAATTGACTGTTACAATCCAAACACGAAGTTGATACTGCCCAATACAGCCGTTAACTCGATCTGAGTTTTCCTCAGTAAGCTCAACAGTTAGAAACATCCAGTATTTAACTGTGTATAAGCGACCGATACTACCTGCATCCTGACTGCTCACAGCTAATACAACAGTAAAAGTGTACATGCACACAGACCCCGTTGTAAAGCAGTAAGATCTCCGATCTTACTCGCCAGAGTTAGGTAGCTCAAAGGCGGCCCTTACATATACACAGACCCCGTTGTAGAGGATTGTGGGCTACTGTGGGGGTATGGTGGGCTACTGTGGGAATACGGTGGGCTACTGTGGGAATACGGTGAAATACGGTTGGCACCATTTTAGCTATACCTCTCATCCCCACCACCGTTGAGAAAAATTTTTACCATAATTTTCACGCTAAAACCGCAGTGTTTTGACTGTTTTCTTGCCAAATTCTGGAGAAATCGTGGCCAAAAATGCCAAAAAACCTCAGGTTCTAGAGCCTATTTTGGTTGACAAAACCACTTCTAGGCTGTACAATAACTGCTGTACACTAATTAACAGACAGGAGTTTCAACTACTATGGGAATCATTCGCAGCTTTTTCGTTGGATTCTTTGCAGTGTTCTTTGCCAAGACTCTCTACTATAAGCATCGTGATCAAACACGCCTGCTGGAAGAGATCGCACGTAATACTCGCAGGTAACTGCGTATACACAGACCCCGTTGTAGAACTTTTAATAACAACAATAATATGACTAGACGAATTGGTATTATACAGAGCCGTGGATTGGGCGATCTGTTTATTGCACTGCCCATTGCACTGCACTATCGGGAAAGTGGTTACGATGAGATTCTGTGGCCCATCTGTGAGGAGTTCGTGCCCACAATGACTGCTTGTGCTCCCTGGGTCTCATGGATTCCACTGAAAACCACTAGGGATGGCAGTTTCTTTTACTTTCATGCATATAATAATCTAAAGTATCGAGACTGTGAGGACATTGTCTGCTTGTATCAGTTTCTCAGTAACATGCCCGAGCTTAGTGATCCGGACTTGTTCCCTATACTCAAGTTCGATCAGTACAAGTATGCGGTCGCAGGAGTGCCATTCAAGAACAAACAGAGACTGGGGGAGTGTATAACCCGCGACCCCGTTGCAGAGGATCTGCTATATAAGAAGGTTGTGGGAGGTGGTCCATATATTGTAGTACACGATCAGGGATCAGATGTCAAAATCAACTTGGACTGGTCGGATGCTGAAGCACAGGGCTATCAAGTGGTTAAGATTCAGGAAGGCACGACTGATAATCTAGTCAACTGGCTCAAGGTAATTGAGGGGGCGGAAACTCTGTATCTCATTGACTCAGTGTTTTCAAATATCGTAGACGGACTGGATATTCACCGAGATAAATGGTTTATTCGCCGCAGTAAAATGGATCTAACTCCTGTACTGTTGAGTGACTGGAACTATTTTCCGCTTGCAAGTCTAGGCAAGTGAGGATATAATATATCTAAGGGCCTCTAGCTCATGTTGGTTAGAGCAGTGGACTCATAATCCATTGGTGCCGTGTTCGACTCACGGGGGGCCCACCAATTAAAACCCTAGAACAACAGGATATATCAGCAGGGAAAGCAGCAGGGGCTTGCCGCTCGGGAGCTGCGGACGATGCTGTGAGGTAGTTGTCATAGACCACTGTAACTGTTGAGAATCCAGGACCTATTGCGGCAAGAGGTTAGGGCTCGCTTTAACTAGCAGGAACAACTGGAGGGGGAGCTGGTGGGAGACCTGCCCAGCCAGCTACTGAGAAACCCTAGTCACGCTAGGGTTTTCTCTTGTGTGGCATCTAGACAACACGGTGGCCCTCGACGTCCACCCCCACACTGTTCGAACGTGCTTGTATTATATGGTAAAACCGGAGTGCCGTCAAGTTGTTTTTTGAACACACAGGGCCTGTAGGGTCTTTAGTTGACAGGCCGATCCAAAATTGCTATAATACACACACTGCAACAAAGGAAGTATATGGGAATCTACGCAAGTACTGTTAACGCATACGCTATGTCTGCCGCTCGTGCAGAAGTTTATAAAACACAAAATAAACTGCAAAGCTACGGACAGACGTCTTATATGCTTAATGTTAGTACTAATAAGTTTCGCAAGGATATAGAAACTAAAAAAGCAAAGTTTGTAGCACAACTGCAAAAGCAGCGTGTGGCAGAATTACAACAGGAACTAGCACGTTTGTCTAGCAAATGACCCTAGGCCCGTAAGGGTCTTTGGTTGACCAGTGTGGTAAAACCAGCTATAATACACACATGGAAGCAAAAAACACACACCGTAAGAAGCGTTCAGACCGCAATCACATTGTCTACGAACTGCGTGTTCCTGCAGGCAACTACATTGGGGTCACTGCCAAGACAGAGTCTACTGTACTGAAGTCTGTCAAGGCACGTGCGGCCAAGCACTTCTATCGTGCTCGCACTGAGAACAAGGCGTGGACGCTCTGCATAGCCCTACGTGAACTAGGGTCAAAGGATGACATAGAGATCGTAGTTCATGCTATAATACGTGGCAAGGCTGAAGCACACAAGGAAGAAGTAAAGATCCGCCGTGCTGTCAAGCCCAACCTTAACACTGACACAAGAGGAGATTGATATGTATACGCTAGAAGTCTACCGCAAGGATCGCCGTTGCAAGTCAGGCGAGCGACTGTACATGAAGCGGGACTATGACACGGACAACCTCTCAATGCTTGAGCATACGGTCAAGCATACGTGGCCTGCGTCAAAGTTCCGTACCGAACTGCACAAGACGTTCGTTACTCGCAAGAACCTGATGAGCGGGCAGGAGTTCCAGGAACGTTACGATACGCCCTACTTCTGCTCGCCTTCAAGCGAGACCTACTGGAGCACCTAAAGACCCTAGTGGTTGACAGGGCTTTGGTTTTACCATATAATTGTGTTTTTACTAAGGAGAACAGCATGGACATCAAACAAGTCAACTCTGCTATCATGTTTGGCACTTGGACTGACACTGAGCTGTCCAGCATGATTGATGCGATCAAGTTCGCCCGTAGCAACTTGATCAAGACTCAGAAGCGAGCACTGAGCCTGGGCAGTGATGTTTCCTTTACCAGCCAGAAGACCGGCATGACCTACAAAGGCAAGGTAGAGAAGATTGCCCAGAAGTTTGTCACTGTTAACACTGGCAGTGGCCGCTGGAAAGTCCCTGCTAACATGCTGGTTATTGGTTGACAGTAGGGCCCTTTGGCCTTACAATACAAAGACACTAACGCAAAGGAGCGATCGATGACTGTAAGCTACACGGGTGCCAGCCAAGTTTGCAATGCAACCAATGTGCTCTACGCACAAGATCAAGCGATCAA
>JACCDZ010054198.1_pt1 | contig 10530 bp, 12 predicted proteins | sample 7449551 | NCBI WGS metagenome assembly JACCDZ01 (sample SAMN15323452, study PRJNA562643) | freshwater metagenome | isolation source: river surface water | place: USA:Blue River Watershed | collected 2017-08-18
AAAGACACATTACAATGCTGGCTGAATTCAACTGGAAGCGTGGCAGAGTGGTTGAATGCACCGGTCTTGAAAACCGGCGAAGGTGTGAGCCTTCCGTGAGTTCGAATCTCACCGCTTCCGCCAAATAAGAAAACGCACCTCTCGGGGTGCGTTTTTCGTTTCTCCTTACATTTCTCCAAATGCAAAGCATCGGCTAATCATTGCCGCTTTAGCTTTGGCACGCCTTATGCATATTTGCGGGTAATTGGTCTGAACCTTTTCGAAGGAGCTTTCTATGGAAACCGCAAACATGATGCGAATCAGCCCCCACCACGGTGGCTATGGCGGGCATGGCAGCACGCCGCAAGATCGGCAGCAGCAACGGCGTCAAAAAATACTCGCGCTGTTTGACGCGGTAGAGCATGGCCACTTAGACGCGGCCAAGCTTGCCTTGAAGGTCTTGATGAATTTCGACCACGCGTTCACCACCGATGCGCAGTTTGTGCGCCTGTCTAAAGCGCTGGATGCAGGCGGGGTGTATTTGGCGCAGCAGATCGTGCGCGACATCAAAGCCAAGTGGATCAACGCCACGCCCTTGGCCGCACACGCTGCGCATGTGCCGCACCCACCTAAGCCACACACGCCAGACGGCATGCATTTTGTGGATACGCAAGCCTAAGCACGGCGTGCGCTGCACAAGGCTTAGCGTGTTTTAGCCCTGCAAGCGGCCTGCATGTCGCGGTCGCGAATAAAGCCGCATTGCCCGCTGCCGCCACCTGTTTCGGCGCGGCACATGGCTTGAAGGTCGTTGTCACGGATAAACCCACACTGGCCGCTACCACCGCCCGTGGTGGCACGGCAATACGCTTGGCGGTCTGGGTTTTGAATGAACCCACATTGGCCCGAGCTGCTGCTTGAGTTGGCGTGGTCTGCGCTGGCGCGGCAAGCAGCCTGCATGTCATGGTCGCGAATGAATCCGCATTGGCCACTGCCACCCCCCGTTTCAGCACGGCAGCGAGCTTGCATGTCGCCATCACGAATAAACCCACAGTGGCTAGAGCCACCACCGCTGATGGCGCGGCAATACGCTTGGCGGTCTGGGTTTTGAATCAAGCCGCAGTCGCCTTGTTGGGCTTGGGCGATAAAGCTTGTGACTAGGCATGCAAGCCACAGCAGTGTGTGCAGACTGAGTCGCCTAATCATGGTGGTGCTCAGTGGTGACGCTGCTGCAGCTCATGCACCAAAAGCACCACACGGGCATCGGGTTCATGAAAGCGAATGCCGTGTTGGTGTTCAGGTTGAGAGTGGTTTTGATTGGCGTGATGAACGAGTTCCACGCTTTGAATCGTGCCTGCGATGCTGACCTCTTCGGACTTGTTGGTCGATTGCAGGTCAAAACGCAACTTGAGCTGGATGGTGCTATCCACTTCACCTAGTTTGTGTGGGCCGACCACGGATGCGCCACCGCCGCTGATGTCGTGCAAATGAAAGTCGCCTAGGTTATGGCCTGCGGTGGATTGCAAAATTTCGATAGGCAAAGAGGTTCGCACGCGCAGGTGGGCGCGCATGGGGGTTTCCAAAATATCTTCTGGAAAGCTCATGAGCATGTAGTTGCGAGGGTTGAGCAGCAGGGTATTGATGCGGCTCTTGAAGGTAAAGATGGACAAGCCCGAGAACAAGCGTACTTCCACATTCATGCCTTCGCGCATGTGAACCACCCAGCCATCTTCTTGGGGTACGCGGAGCATTAAAAATTCGTTTTCAACCCAGCCAATGACGCTGGTGTATTGCTTGTGTGCGCTGGGTCCTTCGAGGATGAGTTGCACACGCTGACCGACTTGAAACTTCATGTCAGCGAATTTGGCATGTTTTGAGGCGTGTGTTGACATATGGGCTTGTGAGTTTGTGTTTCAATTCTTATCATAAAGACTGATGCCTCGAATAGGAATTTTATGATTGAGCGACTTGTGTCCCTTCCCTTGCGCACTTTGAAGTGGTTGGCTTTTGGGTCGGTTCAGTTTTCAGAGCAAGAAGAGTACTTGGAGTTTCGTTACAAGTTTTTGATTGTGCTCATGCTTACTGCGGCAGCGTTGACGGGGTTATTTATTTTGGGTTTGGTCAGTCAGATCAATTTGATTGGCTGGGCACACGGGCGGATGATGATCACGTTTGTGAGCCTGACGCTGTTGTTGTGGTTTCTGTTGCGTGGCGCACCACAACGCTTTAAGCGCGTGGGTTGGACGTATGAGGTGTTGAGTTTGGTGGAGAGCGCCTCAGCGCTGGTGTATGTGCCTGTGGATGAGCTGAGAATTTTGTGGTTTTACACCAATATTCCTTGCGTGTTTATTTTGTTGGGGCAGCGCCCTGGCTGGGTGATCACAGGTTTGACGATGGTCGGTTTTTTGGTGGGCAATAGCCATTTGGAGAGCCCTTATTCTTCAAGCGCGGTGGCTACTGGCGTATTGGCGATGCTCTATTTGGGGGTGTCTTTTCATGCGTATGTAGACCGCTCGATGTCGTACTTCAAGCGCATGCGTGACTACAACAACCAGTTGCAAGATTTGGCCAGTCACGACCCGCTCACCCGCGTGTTCAATGCGGGGGCCTATTACCGTGCGTGTGATCAACAAATTTACGCCAGTCAGCGCTCGAATCAGCCTTTTGCGGTGTTGTTCATTGACTTAGACCATTTCAAATCGATCAACGATACCTATGGTCATGCGGTGGGCGATGATGTGTTGCGCACAGTCGCGCAGACCTTGCGAACCACGGTGCGCCGCAGCGACATCGTGGGGCGCATCGGAGGTGAAGAGTTTTCGGTGTTTTTGCCCAATACGCAGTTGCTTGGCGCACAGCAGTTGGCCGAAACGCTGCGTGTGGCGATTGAGTCGATTCACATTGAGGCGAATGGGGTGCGGTTGAAAATCACCGCCAGCATTGGCGTGGCTGCCAAACGCTTTGATCAAGAAACCATGCAAACCATTCAGCAGCATGCCGATCAAGCCATGTACGAGGCTAAGCGTGGCGGGCGCAACCGTGTGTCGACGTTTGGTTCAGATGGCGACAGCGTAGCTTTGCCTGCTGTCTGAGTGATCAGTCCGTTACCGACCTAGTGGCCAAATCCACTGTACGTCGAGGTAGCGGTACACATAGCCAGGGCCATTCAAACCCACTGTTTCGCTTCGGCCTGCACGTACTTTGAAATACGAGTGGCCATGCACAGGGCTGGTGAGTTGCAATTCGGCCAAGCGTGCGGGGGTGCTGCCATCGTTGTTCATGGTTTGGCGGCCTTCGCCCAAGCGGGCATACCATTGCCAGCCTTCATAGCGGCGACGCCAGCCAATCAAGCTCATCGATTCATTCAAACGGTCGGGGTTGAAGTAGTTGCCGCTTGCTGCGCCATTGGCATCACCCAGTTGGTGTTTGTAAGCCCATTGCAGGGTGATGCCTTGGTCAGGCCAAGCGTCCCATACGGCGCGGGCGCGTTGTTGCTGGCGGTCTTGTCCATCCGAAAAATGCGTTTGTGCGAGTGAGCCCACCACGGTGAAGCGAGGGTGCACTTGGTAGTCCACATTGCCGCCCACCAAGTCGTAATGAATGCCTTTCTGTAATGCGTTCATTGACTCCACCCAATCGCGGCTGGCAAATAAGCCCCAGTGCAGCTGCGAGTTGAGGGCGCGGTTGTAGTTCCATTCGCCAGTGGCGGTGGTTCTGTTGGGGCCTTGGTTGATGCCGACTTTCAGGCTGTAGCCTAGGCCAGTGAGGGCATCTAAGTCTTGGGATGTGTAATTCACGCCATGGCCGCTGAGGGTGTTGTCATTTTGTTGGTAGCGCTGTTCTTGCAGCTCCACGCCTCGCCATTTCAGTCCGTTGCTGTAGTTGGGCAAGGCTGCAACAAAAGCTTTGCGTATGGTCAAGCCATCGCTGTCGCTCGATTGGCTCCAAGCGGGGGCCAGTGCCCATGTGTTTTCTGCCGCGATGGCGGATGTGTTCATGCCCCATGCCACGGTGGCGCACAAGGCGGCGAGTGCCGTGATCTTGAATGTCATTTGGTTCCCCAAGTTTTGCGCAAGTTCAACAACTCGCTGATGTAGCCCCATACACAGGCGGGTTGCAAGATGATGCTGTAGACCAAGGTGTACGACAGCAGACCTAAGCGGTTGCGGCGTACCTTGAGGCCCACTTCGTCAAATGTGGCTTTGCTGCGCGAATACATGAGCGAGTTCATCAAAAAGCTGATGGGTAACAAGGCCAAGGTCATGGGGCCCACGATCCAGAAGTGACCCAACATGGCCAGCACCAAACCTGGAATGAAACCGAGGCTGTAGGCCAAGTCCATGAAGGGAAACAGCGTGTTCCACCAGATGTAGAAAACGGGCATGCGACGTTGCATCAAGATGTCGGGCGTCATCTTGAACGCTTCAATCAAACCGCGCGACCAACGTTGGCGCTGGCGAATAAATTGCGTCAAGTTGTCAGGGCAGCGGGTGAGGGCAATGGCGTTTTCGGCATGGCCCACGCGATAGCCAGCGCGCAAAATTTTCCAGGTGAGCACAATGTCTTCGCCCACCGTGTGGGGCCAGCCGCCTACTTCCACCAAGGTTTCTCGGTCGTATAGCGAGAACGCACCTTGCGCCACCAAGGTGCCTTGAAACAAAGACTGAATGCGTTTGATGGCGGCGATGCCCAAGAAGTAATCCCACTCTTGTGCTTTGGTCAGCCAGTTTTGGCGCGAGTTGCGAATCAGAATGGCACCCGCCACCGCACGCGTGTTGGGCGGGTCGGCCAAGCGACGACCCACTAAGTTTTGAATGCCGTCTTTCCAAATCCAGCAATCGGCATCGACCGTGATGACGAAGGGGGTGTTGCATTGCGCCAAGCCTTGGTTGAGTGCGTTGGCTTTGCCGCCATTTTGTTTGAGGTCAATGAGGTTGAGGTTGGGGTATTCAAGCAGCAGGTCGCGCGCGATGCCTGCGGTGTTGTCTACCGAACCATCGTTGATCACTGTGACATAAAGATCGCCTGGATAAGTTTGGCGCATGAGGCTGCGCACGGTGTCCTCTATGGACTCGGCCTCGTTGTACGCCGCTACCAGCACGGTGACGCTGGGGTATTGGTCTTGTAACGGTACGCGGGGGCGTTTGTCTAAGGCGAGGGCCACCATGATGAAGGCATTCATGAAGCCAGGGATGATGGCGATGAAGCCAATTAAAAAAGCTGCAATGAATGGCGTGGTGTGCTCGCTGAGCTGTTCGTACCAAGGGATGGAAAGCCAAATGGAGAGCAGCATCCATGCGGTGGACACGGAAACGGTGATGATGAATTTCCAGCGAATTGTGATGTAGGGCATTCAAGAGGTTGGCGCGTTGCGGGCTTAAAGCCAATACGCCAAAGGCTGAGGGTGAGAGAAATAAAAACCTTGGACCAAGCGACAGTTGAGGTCTTGCAAGGTTTGGCACTGTTGTTCGGTTTCAACGCCTTCGGCAACCAACTCAAGTTGAAATTCGTCGGCAAAGGTGATGGCGGCTTTAACGATGGCGTACACCATTGGGTGTTGTATTTGTTGCACAAACTGTTTGTCGAGTTTGATCACATCAAATGGCAAGGTGTGTAAGCGGCTGAGGCTGGATTGACCCGAGCCGAAGTCATCCATGACGATGCGCACACCGCGTGCACGAAGTGCACGCAAGCCATCGATGACAGTATTGGAGATACGCTGGAAATAGGTTTCGGTGATTTCAAAATCCAGTTGATCAATGGTGGATTGAGGCAGCGCATCAAGCCAGCTATGGATGAATGGCAAAAAGTCTAAGGCGGTGATGTGACGGATCGACAAGTTCACGCCAACGCGAATGTTGGGATGTGTTGTCAAGAGTAGCGGAAGATCGCGAGCCAGTTGTTGAAAGACCAAACGTTCGAGTGAGGCAATCAAGCCGATGTTTTCAGCAACGGGAATGAATTGATCGGGCGTGACATCGCCCCAAGGGCCAGGCGCAATGCGGCAAAGAGCCTCCACGCCTACCAGCTGCTTCGATGGCAAGGCGTTTTGACCTTGGTAGACCAGGTCAATGTGTTGTGTTTCGATTGCGGACAAGAGCGCTTGCTTGATGTGTGAGATGCGGCTTGCCAAAACATCGGGTTCCATGCTCTGATTTTCGTCTTCAATGTGGTGCATTTCGATGTGGCGCCTTCTTGATTTGAATAAAAACACGATGCATGCATTGTTCTTGAAGCCTATCGTTTTAATTTAGTGTTGGCCATAAAGGGCTTTGTCTCTTCATAATTGGAGTGTCAATCAACAAGGAGGTGTGATCATGGTCGTGACAGAGCGGCGTCGCGCAGATAACGCGCTTTTGCGCGCAAAGATTGACCATCTTCAACAAAGCAGCCAACAGCTCAAAAGCTGGGTTGACCATGTGCAAGGCCAAACGGTGGCTTGGGCGCGTGAGGGGCGGGTGGTTGATTTACCCAGCACAGAGTTGGCGACAGCGTTGCGCGATGCGTTTGCTCAGCAACGTCAAGCCATAACGGAGATTCAGCAAGATATCCAAGGGACTGTTATGAGGGAGGTGCCTGTTGCGGCCGCATTGATCAGCGAAGAGGAGTTGAATGCTTTGCTGAAGTAAAGTGCTGCATGTGAGGAGGGGCCTCACGCTAAAATGATTGCAATTCCAAAAGCCAACTCTTGCGGTTGGCTTTTTTATTTCGGCATGTGCCGAAAAAGCAAAGGTGAACCGTGTTTAAAAATGTGATGGTGTATCGAATTGGCGAGGGCTGGGGCCCTAGCCTTGAGCAAATGGAACAGGCGCTAGATGCCGAGCGCTTTGTGCCTTGTGGCGCAAGTCAAGAAAAAGCGATTGGCTGGGTCGAACCGCGCGGCGAGGCTCATGGCTCGTTGGTTGAGGCCGTGAGCGGTCAGCGCATTTTGAAGCTCAAGATCGAGACCAAGGGTGTGCCCGGCTCGGTGGTGACTCGCAAGGCCAAAGAGCGCAGTGCGGTGATTGAAGCCACCGAAGGTCGTAAGCCTGGCAAGAAAGAAATGAAGGAAATCAAAGAAGACGTGAAGATGTCTTTGATGCCCATGGCTTTCAGCAAAGAGTCATCGGTGTGGGTGTGGATTGACCCAGTTTCACATTTGCTGGTGATGGATGCAGGCAGTCAAGCCAAAGCGGATGAGGTGGTGACGATGCTCATCAAGTCGTTCGCGGGTTTGAGCCTGACTTTGATCAATACCCAAATGTCGCCCCAGTCGGCCATGGCGGCGTGGTTGATCAGCCAAGAGTCGCCCGCCGCGTTCAGCGTGGACCGCGAGTGTGAGCTAAAGGCTGCGGATGAATCGAAGTCGGTGGTGCGTTACGTGCGCCACCCGCTTGACACTGACGAAGTGAAGCAGCATGTGGAAGGCGGCAAGCTGCCTACGCGCTTGGCGCTGACGTGGGAAGGGCGTGTGTCGTTCTCACTGACTGAAGGCATGCAGTTGAAGAAGGTTACCTTTTTAGATGTGGTGTTTGAAGCCACCTCGACCGAGAAAGACGAAGGCTTTGATGCCGATGTGGCGATTGCCACGGGCGAGTTAAGCAAGCTGCTGCCCGACTTGTTCGATGCCTTAGGTGGCGAGATGGCGCTGGCTTAATCGCTGATCAGATCACCGTTCAATCGACGTGCGCGGTGATCGACGTAGTAGCCACCAAACTCGGTGTAACGCAACACATGTTGCTGGCATTGGCTACATGCATGTACATCGCAACGGTTGTACGGGAAAAACTTCAAAGCCACTGGCGCATCGGCTGATTCATAGCGGGTGCCGTTGGGGTGCTGCTCTTCAAACGTCGGTTCATACGCATCGGGGTCACGCAAGGTGGCTACGACGGCCATGTGTTGCGCGGGCCATGCCGTGTCGTTGATGCTTTCCCAGCCCGCGCAATGTTGCAGGCTGCATTGGCAAGAGGTGTGAGGCTTGGCAGCCAGTTGGCGCAAGGCCTTGGGCGTGTTTAAAAACGGAACAGAACTCATAGAGGCAGAGCCTACCACTGCGCTGTCACGTGACAACGTGAAAAACAAAAAAGCCCTGCAGTGCAGGGCTTTTTGCTGTCGCGCACGAGTCGCGAGGCGGCTGTGTGCAATTACTTGCGCTTGGCCAATGGCTCGACGGTGCGGTGAGCAGCGCCAGTGAACAATTGACGTGGGCGGCCGATTTTGTACTCGGGGTCGCTGATCATTTCGTTCAACTGAGCGATCCAGCCCACAGTGCGTGCCAAGGCGAAGATGCCAGTGAACAAGTTCACTGGAATGCCGATGGCGCGTTGCACGATGCCAGAGTAGAAATCGACGTTGGGGTAGAGCTTGCGGCTGACGAAGTATTCGTCTTCCAAAGCGATCTTTTCCAAAGCCTTAGCCAGCTTGAACAACGGGTCGTTCTCGAGGCCGAGTTCTTTCAAAACTTCGTCGCAAGTTTCTTGCATCAATTTAGCGCGTGGGTCATAGTTTTTGTAAACACGGTGACCAAAACCCATCAATTTGACGCCAGAGTTCTTGTCCTTGACCTTCTCCATGAACTCGCCCACTTTAGAGACGCCGCCCATGGCTTGGATTTCTTCCAGCATGTTCAAGCAAGCTTCGTTCGCGCCGCCGTGTGCAGGGCCCCACAAGCAAGCCACACCCGCAGCGATGGCTGCGAAGGGGTTGGTGCCTGATGAGCCGCACAAACGCACGGTAGAAGTAGAAGCGTTTTGCTCGTGATCTGCATGCAAAGTGAAGATGCGGTCCATGGCGCGCTCGAGCACGGGGTTGACCACGTATTCTTCGCAAGGTGTACCGAACATCATGCGCAGGAAGTTGCCAGCGTAAGACAGGTCGTTACGTGGGTACATGTAGGGCTGGCCCACGCCGTATTTGTAAGCCATCGCCACCAAAGTTGGCATCTTGGCGATCAAGCGGATCGCAGCAATTTCGCGGTGCTCTGGGTTGTTGATGTCGGTGCTGTCATGATAGAACGCAGACAAAGCACCCACCAAGCCAGTCAATACAGCCATGGGGTGAGCGTCACGGCGGAAACCGCGCAGGAAGAACTGCATTTGCTCGTTGACCATGGTGTGGTTGGTCACTGTTTTCACGAACTCAGCTTTTTGTGTGCCGTTGGGCAGTTCGCCCTTCAACAACAAGTAACAAGTTTCGAGATAGTCGCAGTTGGTGGCGAGTTGTTCGATGGGGTAGCCACGGTACAGCAATTCACCTTTGTCACCGTCGATGTAGGTGATGCCAGACTGGCAAGAAGCTGTAGACAAGAAGCCTGGGTCATACGTGAACATGCCAGTTTGGCCATAGAGCTTACGGATGTCGATGACATCAGGACCAACGCTGCCGCTGTAGACAGGCATTTCGATGCTGGGGCTGCCGTTGCTGAACGACAGAGTGGCTTTGTTATCTGCAAGTTTCATGGTTTTTCCTAAATGTCTTTTTATAAAAGCGGTGTTCGGTTCAGTCTCTCAACATACGCAGCACTTCGACTGCTTCTTCTGTCAGTGGCTTTTCTGGCAAGTCTTTGCGTTTCAACAAAATGTCGAGCAAATCGTTGTCAGACAGGTCCATCAACTCATACATGCCTCTGGCATGACCCACAGTTAAGCGAGATTCATGCCGTTCGAAAAATTTTTTGATGAACAAATCATTTTCGAGCAGGCCGCGCCGGCTACGCCAGTGCAGTTTGCTGAGGGCTCGTTCGCCAAGCGCTTGCTTGCCGTCCAAGCCATCGAGCGTCGGGTCACCCACAGAGGTGTCGCGAAATGGTGCGTCCGCGTCCATCTTGGTGCTCCGTGTGATGTTTTGTCGTGCCTTAGACGGCGCGACGAACCATCAATTCCTTGATCTTGCCAATGGCCTTGGTGGGGTTCAAACCCTTGGGGCACACATCGACGCAGTTCATGATGGTGTGGCAACGGAACAGACGGTAGGGGTCTTCCAAGTTGTCCAAACGTCCAGCAGTGTCTTGGTCGCGGCTGTCAGCAATGAAGCGATACGCTTGCAACAAACCAGCAGGGCCTACGAACTTGTCAGGGTTCCACCAGAACGATGGGCAGCTGGTGGAGCAGCTGGCGCACAAGATGCACTCGTACAAGCCGTTCAACTCATCGCGCTCTTCGGGCGACTGCAGGCGCTCTTTTTCAGGCGCTTGTGTGTCGTTGACCAAGTAGGGCTTGATGGAGTGGTATTGCTTGAAGAACTGGGTCATGTCCACGATCAAGTCGCGGATGACGGGCAGGCCTGGCAGTGGCTTCAACACGATCACGCCGGGGAGGGTACGCATGTTGGTCAAACAGGCCAAGCCGTTTTTACCGTTGATGTTCATCGCGTCTGAACCGCACACGCCTTCACGGCATGAGCGACGGAACGAAATGGTGGGGTCGACCGCTTTGAGTTTCATCAAAGCATCCAAGAGCATGCGCTCGTTGCCATCCAATTCGACCTCGATGGTCTGCATGTAGGGCTTGGCGTCGGTGTCTGGGTCGTAGCGATAGATTTGGAACGTGCGTTTTGTCATGGTGTTTACCTGAT
>JACCDZ011833675.1_pt1 | contig 10530 bp, 7 predicted proteins | sample 7449551 | NCBI WGS metagenome assembly JACCDZ01 (sample SAMN15323452, study PRJNA562643) | freshwater metagenome | isolation source: river surface water | place: USA:Blue River Watershed | collected 2017-08-18
CGCCCATCTCCTACATGCGCCCGGTTGCGGCGGTGTAAGCAGCACCCGTTTCACCCTCCCTTATTAAGGCCACCTGCGGGTGGCTTTTTTTATGGTGCGCCAGGCATGGCGCGTTGCGCGCAAGCGCAACCAGCATGGCTGTGGTGGCCTCGCTGGTGACTTGGAGGTGAAAGTCCTCTACACACCCGGCAAGGGGAAGTGTTAGCTGAAGGCAAGGGTGTCGCGGGTGACTGCGAATCTGAAGGAAGCCGAAGGCAAAATGCTGGCCTGACGAACAGGAAGCGGATTAGGCGGCGTAGCGGGGTGAGGTAGCCATAATTGCCAAAGCCCGATACTTGCACGGAACGCTACGACGTAGATCCGACAGGCATAAGCAGGAAGGTCGCGCGAATTACCCTGGGAGATCTGCACGTTTGCCATTGTGCTACCGCGCGTCGAGAGACGACGGGATGAGCGTGCAGAAGTCAGCCGAAGCCGTAGTAAGTGGCGGTTAACCGCGCCACCAAGGGCCGAACAGGTTATGCCGCCAGTAGGCGTCAGAGTCTCGTCGAATACCGAAATGCAGAAATTTCTCCCAGAGAAGACTGTCACTCTGAGTCCCGGACAGAATCCGAGGGCGATGGCCGACAGCGCAAAGGTATCGGCGGCGTCTGTGGCGTGGACGAACGCGGAGCCGGACACGCTGATGGAGCGGGTGCTTGCACCGGCTAACCTTCGGCGTGCGTATCAACGCGTAATCAGCAACAAGGGCGCACCGGGTGCCGATGGCATGATGGTGGGCGACTTGGCGGGCTACGTGAAACAGTATTGGCCAACCCTCAAGGCCAGGCTGCTGGCCGGCGAGTACCATCCGCAAGGTGTACGCGCCGTCGAAATCCCCAAACCCAAAGGCGGAACTAGACAGCTGGGTATTCCCTGCGTCGTGGATCGCCTGATCCAACAGGCATTGCTGCAACAGCTCACGCCGATCTTCGATCCGCTGTTCTCGGGCTCCAGCTACGGCTTTCGTCCGGGGAGGAGCGCTCACCAAGCCATTGAAGCAGCCCGTGCCCATGTGGCGGCGGGCCGCCGCTGGTGTGTGGAACTCGATCTGGAGAAGTTCTTCGATCAAGTCAATCACGACATCCTGATGGCCTATGTGCAGCGTCATGTCGAGGATAGGCGGGTGCTCAGGCTGATTCGCCGTTACCTCGAAATCGGAGTCATATCGGACGGGGTCGTCAGCCAGCGACAAGAGGGGACGCCGCAAGGCGGCCCGCTGTCGCCGTTGCTGTCGAACATCCTGCTCAACGAACTCGACTGGGAGCTGGAGCGGCGAGGTCATCGCTTCGTGCGCTATGCCGATGATGCGAACATTTATGTACGTAGCCGTCGTGCTGGTGAGCGAGTGATGAACAGCGTCGAGCGCTTCCTGAACCGGCGTCTGAAACTGACGCTGAATTGGGAAAAGAGCCGGGTGGCAAGGCCGTGGGTCTGTGACTATTTGGGTTACGGGATGAGCTGGCATCAACAGCCGAGACTAAGAGTGGCGACGATGAGTCTGGGTCGCTTACGCGACCGACTCAGAAACCTGCTGCGCGGAGCGCGGGGCCACAAGATGGCGAATGTCATCGAGCGGATAAACCCCGTACTGCGCGGTTGGGCTGGCTACTTCAAGTTAACTCAGGGCAAGCGAGCGCTGGAGATACTTGATGGTTGGGTGCGGCATAAACTTCGCTGCGTTATCTGGCGCCAATGGAAGCGACCCTCTACGAGGGCGCGCAACCTGATGCGTCTGGGGCTCGACGAAGCACGCGCCCGTAAATCAGCCTTCAATGGCCGAGGCCCATGGTGGAACTCGGGAGCGCCGCACATGAATCAGGCGTTGCCGAAGAAGCTATGGGATCAGCTTGGACTGGTCTCGATACTGGATACGATCAACCGGCTTAGTCGTATAGCCCGAACCGCCGTATACGGAACCGTACGTACGGTGGTGTGAGAGGACGGCGGTTGTGAAACCGCCTCCTACTCGATCAACAAATTCAGGCCGCTGCCATATACAGCTCGGGCATGCTGAGGCCGGTGTGCGGGTCGATGTCCGGTAAGTCGTAATGCTCGTGGCCACCCATGGCGCAGTACACCAGCCAGTGATGATCTTGAACATTGATGGACAGCTCATCGACCAGAATTTCCACATCGTCGAGCGAATCAATCAGGTAGTCACGGTCTTGTGCTTGAGCATGCAGCATGTGCGAGTTCCTCCATGGAGTGATGGTCTTTGTCGCGGGTTTAGGTTGGGCGACAAGGTTTCAACTCTAGGCGATGAACTTGACAGTATTCAGACGGATTGGTGATAGCCCGGCGACTGCTCGTTAGCTCGCGGCATAAGCTGCGCCGCCTGGTGCCCCAGCGGCTGTCCAACAAACAATAACGGCGACCCAGGGCCGCCGTTATTTTTGCTGCGGGCGGTGGCTACAGCGGCAAGCCGGCCTTGATGCGGTACTGGTTGCGCACCGGGTTGGCGTATTGCATGACCAGATACGGCTGCTGCTCGGCCGGGCAGGCATTCAGGCGTTTCTGCCATTCGGCTTCGGCCTTGACCAGCTCGGCCTTGGCAAACAGCTCGGCGGCGCTCGGCACCTGCAATTGCGGGTCGCGCTCCTGCCACATGGCGTAGGCCAGGTAATGCACGGGGAACAGACGATAGCCGGCGAGAATCTGCCGGTCCATCTCGGCGGCCAATTGCTTGGTGTCGGCAAAGTCCTGGCTGATGGGCTCGGCAAAGTTGATATGCACGCGGCCTTTGTAGCCGGTAATGCCCTGGGCAATGCTCAGGTCGTCCTCGCCCAGACTCTTGGCGTAACTGCCGCTACTGGCGCGGATAAACAGCTCGCGCGCCTTGGCCTGGTCACAGGGGTCGTACTCGTAGCTGATCGACACCGGGGTCAGCTTGAGGCTGCGAATGACCTCGGCGAAGGGCTCGTTCTTGCGGCTCATGTGGAACATCTTGAGGATCGCCGAGTCGGTACGGTCGTTACCGTCCTTGGCGCGGCCTTCGGCCTGGGCGATCCAGATCGACTGGCAATCGTGGCGGATCGAGGGATGGATATAGGCCGACAGCAATTGGAACGCCGCCAGCTTCTCCCGCCGACCACTCAGGGAGCGGTGTACGATAAAGCTCTTGTTCAGGCGCATCAGGTCGCCGACGAAGGGCTTTTGCAGCAGGTTGTCGCCAATCGCGATGCGTGGGGTCGGGATGCCGGCGTGGTAGATGGCGTAGTTGACGAAGGCCGGGTCCATGACGATGTCGCGGTGGTTGGCCAGCAGCAGATAGGCACTGCCTTTTTGCAGGCGCTCCACGCCGCTGTAGGTTACCCCGTCGGTGGCCCGCTCAATGGTCCGATCGACATAGGGTTCGACCCGATCCTGTAACTGCGCCACCGATTGAATGCCGCGCAATTCGAGGCGCAGGCGATAGGCTATCAGCGGCCTGAGCAGCCAGCCGAAGGAGTCGGCCAGGCGCGGGAAGCGAAAGTGGGTGAGGATTGACAAAAATGCGGGATCACCCAGCAGGCGTTCCAGTACCGCCGGGACTTCGGCGTCGGCGTAGGGTCGGATGGCATCGAATTCGCCCATCATGTTCTCTTGTTGTGTGTCGGCAGGGGGAGTGTCTGTTCGTCAGCCGCGGGTTGACGCTGAACGCGAACAGGTCTTCGGCAGTTTGATTCAGGCTCGGGCTGCGCGTAGGCCGCCAAGTATACCTGCAACTCGCCGCCAGGCTGCGATGCCGGAGGCGCGCGCAGCGCTCGGTTGTGGCGCGCCGGCGCAGATAGTGTTGGCTTAGCGGGTACAATGCCGCGCGGCGTCTGTGCTGATCGGCGCTTGAGCCGTTGTGCTCGCCCCAGACGGGCGCGATGGCTGCGCCAGAGTGCCGCAGCGTTTGCTCAATCCCTTTGCTTACCGAGTGTTGTCATCGCCTATGTGTGGACGCTATGCCCTGTTTCGTTGGCCGCCAGCCCTGAGCGCCTTGCCCGGTTTCCCGCCCGAGCAGCAACCGCACTGGAATATCGCCCCCGGCAGCAACGTGCTAATGGTCCGCCATGAGGCCGGTCAGCGCCATGCTGCCTCGGCTCGCTGGGGCTTGACGCCACCCTGGTTGACCGATTGGTCGCGCACCCCGGCCCAGGCGCGGGCAGAGACCCTGGCCGAGCAGCCGATGTTTCGCGAGGCTTTGCGTCAGCGTCGCTGCCTGCTGCCGGCCAATGGCTTTTACGAGTGGCGCGGGACGCAACGCAAGCGCCCCTATTGGCTGACCCATGAGGCCTCGCCGCTGTATTTTGCGGCGATCTGGGAGGCCTATCCGGTCGAAGGACACACCTATCTGAGCGTGGCGGTGGTGACCCAGGCGGCGGCCGATCAGCGTCGTCCGCTGTTGCTGGATGCGGCCGGGCAGGCAGCCTGGCTGACCGCCGACACGCCCGCTGCCGAGTTGCAGGGCCTGCTGGCCAGCGCGCAACCGACGCTGCGCGAACGGCTGCTGGCCAATCTGGTCAATGACCCCAAGCTGGATGCGCCGGAGTGCCTGACTCCGGCGTGATGGGTGGCTGACAGGGTTGCCCGGATAGAAAAGACGCTGCGTGAGGGAGCCCCCGTTAGTTAAGAGGCTCGCTCGGAGTATTTACCATGCGCCAGAGGCGTAGCCCGGATGTAATCCGGGGACGAATTTGCAGGGCAATCCGCGTCCCGGATTGCATCCGGGCTACAAACAGCCATTCCCTTGGCTTAAGTGATCGGCATTGCCCGTGGGGCTCCTTTTTTGGCTTGCGCGGCCCTCGCTTAGATGCGGAACTGGTTGATCAGGCGCCGTTGTTGTTCGGCCAGCTTGGTCAGTTCGGCGCTAGCCTGGCTGGCTTCGTCGGCGCCGCTGGCCACCTCATTGGCCACCTGGCCGATATTGGTGACGTTGCGGTTGATGTCTTCGGCCACCGCGCTTTGCTCCTCGGCGGCGCTGGCGATCTGGGTGTTCATGTCGTTGATTACCGACACCGCCTGGGTGATCGACTCCAGGGCCTCGGCGGCTTCGGCGGCATGCTTGACGCTGTCGTCGGTTTTCGCCTGGCTGTCTTCCATCACCTTCACCACTTCACGGGTGCCGTGTTGCAGTTGCTGGATCATGGTCTGGATTTCTTCGGTGGCTTGCTGGGTCTTTTGCGCCAGGTTACGCACCTCGTCGGCCACCACGGCAAAGCCGCGGCCCTGTTCGCCGGCACGGGCCGCCTCAATGGCCGCTTTGAGGGCCAGCAGGTTGGTTTGCTCGGCAATCCCGCGGATGGCCACCAGGATGGCGTTGATGTTCTCGCTGTCCTTGGCCAGGGTTTGCACCACGGTGACTGCGCGGCCGATTTCACTGGCCAGGGCGGCAATCGCCTGGGAGGTGCTGTGGACGATGTTCTTGCCGTTGTTGGCGGCCTGGTCAGCATGGTTGGCGGCCTCGGCCGCGTGGGTGGCGTTGCGCGCCACATCCTGGGCGGTGGCGGTCATTTCATGCACGGCGGTGGCGACCAGTTCGATCTCCTGCATCTGCTTGTGCATGCCCTTATCGGTGCGGATGGCGATGTCGGCGGTGTGCTCGGAGGAGTCACTGACCTTCTGCACCGAGCTGACCACCTGGCTGATCATCACCTGCAGCTTGCTCAGGAAGGTGTTGAAGCCATTGGCGATGGCGCCGAGTTCGTCGACCCGGTCGGTGTTCAGGCGCCGGGTCAGATCGCCCTCACCCTGGGCGATGTCGTCAAGCATGCTGACCATCTGCTTCAGTGGCCGGGCAATGCCGTAGCCCACGAACCACACCACGAGCAGGCCGAGGCCGGCGATCAGCAGGCCGACCAGGGCCATGCCGAAGGTGTCTTCACGGCTTTGCGCCTGCAGGTCGGCCTGCAGTTTCTCCAGGTCGCCCATCACCGCTTGCTGTGGCAGTTGCAGCATCAGGGTCCAGCGGGTGCCGGTGTTGCTGATGCTGAACGGCATAAATACGCTGATCAGGCCATCCTCGGCATTGCTCTTGTAGAACGGCTGCTCGCCAGTCAACTGCTTGAGCGCGCTCAGGTCGTCGGCATTCAGCACCTTGCTGCCCGGCTGGCCGAGGCTGCTGGCGTCCTTGGTGTTGGCCACCACGCTGGCGTTGGCAGAAAACAGCGCCAGCTCGCCGGCCCCGTCATACAGTTGGCTGTCGGCCTGCTTGAGCAACTCCTGAATAAAGTCCAGGGCCAGGTCGTTGCCCGCCACCCCAAGGAACTTGCCGTTGACCACAATGGGCGCGTTGAACGAGGCGGTCAGCACCATCTTGCCGTTGAATTCATAGGGGGCCGGATCGATCACGCAGTCTTTCTTGCTGCGCTTCGGACACAGGTAATATTCCCCCTCGGCCACCCCGGTGGGGGTCAGCTTGGTACTTTCCATTTGTGCAGCGGTCAGTGCGGCGACGACTGGCGTGCCATCGGGCTTGCGATACCACCAGGGCATAAAACGCCCGGTCTCGTCGTAGCCGGCGTCGGTTTGGCCCTTGTACAGGTCATCGTTGCCGTCGAAGGCCCCCGGCTCCCAGCCGATATAGAAGTCCAGCAGCTTGGGGTTGCGCACCAGCGCCTGCCTGACCAGGTTGGACAGTTCTTCACGGCTGATATTCAGTTGCGCGGCACCGCTGGCGTCGGTCTGGGCCATCAGCATAGTGGTGCTGGCCAGCTCGCGGGCGGTGGTCAGGGCATATTCCAGCTCGCGCTGGATCTTGCTGGCCTGGGTGTTGGCCAGGGCCATCAGGCGCTCATTGATGACTTTTTCCAGCAGTGCCTGGGTGCGTTGCTGCACCAGGGCTTCGGTTCTGGATCCGGCAAACAGGGCATAGAGCACCAGGGCCACCACCACGATCAGCACACTGGCACCGGCCAGGGCTGCCACAGAAAACTGGATGGATTTGAATTTCATGGGAACTCCAAGGTCTACGGGTTGCGCCTGTCCTTGGCTTATCGGCCGTGCAGCGAAAAAGCATTAGCCTTCCATCAGCAAAGAGCCTTGTTGCTGATCCTGCAAGGGCAACAGCGCTCTGATTTAGTAGCATAGGCAGCTTATTTGACAGGAGAGTCGCAGTGGGCAAATTGGTACGTTTGGCGGGATTGGGTGTGGCGGTGTGGCTGGCCGGTTGTCAGGCGGTCAACACCACCAGCGGCGGGGCTGTGGGGGTGGAGCGCAAGCAGTACATGTTCAGCATGCTCTCGACTCAGCAGGTCAACCAGATGTACGCGCAGGCGTATCAACAGACCCTCAGCGAGGCCTCGGGCAAGGGCGCGCTGGACAAGAGCAGCAGCAATGCGCGGCGGGTTGATGCGATTGCCCGGCGGCTGATTGCCCAGGCGCCGGTATTGCGTCCCGACGCGACGCAGTGGGATTGGCAGGTCAACCTGATCGACAGTGACGAGTTGAATGCCAACTGCGGCCCCGGCGGCAAGATCATCGTCTACAGCGGCCTGATCAAGCAGCTCAAGCTCACGGACGACGAGCTGGCGGCGGTGATGGGCCACGAGATCGCCCATGCCCTGCGCGAGCATGGCCGTGAGGCGATGTCCAGGGCCTATGCCACGCAGATGGCCCAGCAGGGGGTTGGCGCCTTGCTCGGCCTGGGCCAGGAAGGCATGGCCCTGGCCGACAGCGTGGTGCAATACAGCATGACCCTGCCCAACAGCCGGGAAAACGAAAACGAAGCCGACCTGATCGGTCTGGAGCTGTCGGCGCGGGCCGGCTACGACCCGCAGGCGGCCATCAGCCTATGGCAAAAGATGGGCGCCGCCAACGAAGGTGCGCCGCCGGAGTTTATGAGCACCCACCCGGCCTCCAGCAACCGCATCGCCGCCCTGCAGGGCGCCATCCCGAAAGTCATGCCGTTGTATCAACAGGCCAAGGCGGCGCGCTAACCCGGCGCTGTGCAGATTTTTGTAGCCCGGATGAAATCCGGGTTCTCGTTGCTCTGCACAGCTTCCCGGATTTCATCCGGGCTACGCCTGTGGTGGTTTTTGTGGGTGGCTTAGTTGGCGCCAAATACTTTCTTGGCCAGGCTGGTGGCCGCGGCGGCGGGGTTGTCGCGGATCGAGGCTTCCTGTTCGGCGATGATGCTGAACAGGCCATCCAGGGCTTGCTCGGTGACGTAGTTTTCGATGTTGGCGCTTTTCGCGTCGATCGCCCCGAAGCTCGCGGCCTGGCCGGCAAAGCTGTTGTATTGCTGGGCCAGGCCGACCTGGCTGGTGGCCTGTTTGACGATCGGCAGGAACTTGCTGCGCAGTTGCGCGCGGCTGCTCTTGTTCAGGTATTGGGTGGCCGCATTATCTGGGCCGCTGAGGATGCTTTTCGCATCGCTCACAGTCATCTTCTTCACGGCCTCCAGCAGCAGTGCCTGAGCTTGCGGCACGGCGGCTTCGGCGGCCTTGTTCATGCTCGCTTCCAACTGCTCGACCTGGGCGCCCATGCCCATCAGCTTCATGGCCGAGGCGGCCTTGCCGAGGTTGCCGGGTAGCTCGATGCGCACATCCGGGTTGGCACTGAAACCGCCAGGCTTGCCCAGTTGCTGCACGGCCAGCTTGGCGCCCTGGGCGAGGGCATCCTTGAGGCCGCCGCTGGCGTCCTGCTGGCTCAGGTCACTGAGCGACAGGGCATAACTGTTAAGAGACAACGCCAGGCCGGCGAGCAGGGTGGTGAGTCGCAGCATGCTGAGCTTCCTTGTATGGGCGGATTGACTGTGCAGGCCCGTGACGCCACGGGCTGCGCTGGGTTTAAGGCTGTGGCTCAAGCAGCGCGGGCTCGCGGTCTTGGGCCACCTGGCGGATCGACAGGCGAATCTCGGCCGGCAATACGCGTTTGGCCGCGCCTTCCACCAGTTCGCTGAGTTGCTTGTGGTGGCTGAGCTTGCCGGCTTCGTCCTGGCGTAGCACGCCTTTGTCCAGCAGGGTCTGGATAAAGTGGCGGAACAGGCTCTTGTCGAAGAACTCCGGGGCATTCAGGCCGTGCAGGATCGACAGGCGCTGGGCCATGACCGTACACAGGTGTTCCAGTTGTTCGGAGCTGATGGCGTTTTGCCCGGCATTCAGCACCAGGGCGATGGCCATGTAGAAGCGTTGCAGGGTCTGGGCGATGGCTCGCGACAGCAGGGTCAGCAGCACGAACTGGCGTGAGCTGGGCGCCGGGCGCAGGAACATGCCGTCTTCCTCGCGCAGCAGGCCCTGGGCGACGAATGCCGCCAGCCACTGGTCGATCACCTCGTCCAGCTCGTCCAGGCTCCAGCGGATAAACAGCTCCGCCTGCAGGTACGGATAGAGCGCGCGGGTGTAGCGCAGGATCTGCTCGCGGCTGATCCGTGAGCTGCTCTGGAAGAAGCTCGCCAGCAAGGCCGGCAGGGCGAAGATATGCAGCACGTTGTTGCGGTAGTAGGTCATCAGGACGGCGTTGTTTTCGTCCAGATAATGGATCTTGCCCAGGGCGTCCTTCTGCTCGGCGAGCAGGTCCATGCCGGTGGCATAGTCGATCAGCGCCTGGCCGTCGCCCTCGGGCAGGCTGGTGTGGGGCGAGTAGGGCACGCTGCGCAGCAGCGCCAGGTACAGATCCAGCACCCGCGTCAGGGCCTTGTCGTCCAGCGCCAGTTTGCTGGTGGAGAGCAGCGCCAGGGCCACCAGGTTGATCGGGTTGACCGCCGCGGCCTCGTTGAGATGACGGGCGATGCGCCCGGCCAGTTGGTTGGTGGCCTCGTTCAACCAGTTGGGCCGGTATTGCGGCGCCAGGGGCTGGCTGCGCCAGTCCGGTTGCTGCTGGTCGAGGAACTCGGCCAGTTTGATCGGCTCGCCGAAGTTGACCCAGACGCTGCCAAAACGCTGTTTGCGGATGGCGTTGATGACCTTGAGAAGGTCGAAGATCGACTCCTTCTTCTTGCTCGCGCCGCGCAGTTCACCCAGGTAGGTGCGGCCTTCGAGCACCCGTTCGTAGCCGATATACACCGGCACGAAGACGATCGGCAGGCGGTTGCTGCGCAGGAAGCTGCGCAGGGTGATGGCCAGCATGCCGGTTTTCGGTTGCAGCATGCGTCCGGTGCGCGAGCGCCCGCCCTCGACGAAATACTCCACCGGGAAGCCCTTGCTGAACAGGCTGTGCAGGTATTCGTTGAACACCGCGGTGTACAGCGGGTTGCCCTTGAAGGTGCGGCGCATAAAGAAGGCGCCGCCGCGACGCAGCAGGCTGCCGACCACCGGCATGTTGAGGTTGATGCCGGCGGCGATATGCGGCGGGGTCAGGCCGTTGGTAAACAGCAGATAGGACAGCAGCAGGTAGTCGATATGGCTGCGGTGGCAGGGCACATAGATCACCTCGTGGCCGTGGGCGACCTCCTGCACGGTCTCAATATGCTTGACCTTGATGCCGTCGTAGATCTTGTTCCAGAGCCAGCTGAGCACCACTTCGAGGAAGCGGATGGCGGTGTAGGCGTAGTCCGAGGCGATCTCGTTGCCGTAGCGCAGGGCC
>JACCDZ012014189.1_pt1 | contig 10528 bp, 17 predicted proteins | sample 7449551 | NCBI WGS metagenome assembly JACCDZ01 (sample SAMN15323452, study PRJNA562643) | freshwater metagenome | isolation source: river surface water | place: USA:Blue River Watershed | collected 2017-08-18
CACCTCCGTCCCGTGCCGCCTTGCTGAACCTATTACGGGTTAACAAGGTGGACATCTGATGACCCGTTTCCCCTGCACCCAGTGCGGGCTCTGTTGCATGGATATCCGGGAAGCCAAGCGGCAGTCCGCCTTAATGGCCTACCACTACAACAACCCGGAGATGGAGCTGAAGGAAGCGTGCGATGACAAGGGCAGATGCACCCACTACGACGGGACGGCAGGGTGCACCATCTATGAAACCCGACCACTGGCATGCCGCATCGAAGACATGGCTGTCGCTATGCAAATGCCTGTAGACAAGGTGTTTGCGGCTTCTGCGGCATGGTGTAACCAGGAACAAGAAAAGCGGCATTTATGGGAGGAGTTGCGCGTAGTACTACCCCCCTTGTAATGTATTTTTAACACATGTATAATTGACATACCAACCCCACAAACGGAGAATATCTCATGGCTAAGATCGTACCTATCACTAAAATCATCCAACAAATGGACACCCTTTCTGAGCTGCGTAGCCAGACAGTTGAGGTGGATGCCAAGATCCAGAAGCTGATCGACGACGCTATCCCGCCAGCGGTACTGGCGAAGATCCAGGAATTGAAAATTTCCCGGGAGTCCATGGTCGGCGCGGTAGACAAGTTGGAAGCCGACATCAAGAGCGCAGTGCTCCAGCACGGGGAATCGATCAAAGGCGAGAAGCTGCAAGCGGTGTACGCCAAAGGGCGCGAAACCTGGGACAGCAAAGGCTTGACTGGCTACGCCATCGTCCACCCTGAAATCCTGAAACTGAAGAAGGTGGGCGAGCCTAGCGTGTCCTTGCGGGTGGTGAAGGATGCGGAGGTATGAAGTTTGACATGTTTGATGCACTTAACATCCTCGCTGCCGAGTTCGGCAGCGGGAGGTCCATCATCGAAGTGGAGGATCGGATAAGCAGCTACACTTCAACCTGGGTAGGGTTACCTGATCTAGATGCAACGAAACCATAACACCAAAACCCACTGCCGCTGTACGAAGTGCGGAAGGCGGCAAGTCAAACGGATGCACCCTGATCAGTACCTTCGACGACCGAAGTGTTACTACTGCAAAGGGCGCATCCGAATGGACAAGTGGATGCAGAATCGCTGGAGGACTTATGTCACTTGCCACAGCTGTGACGGCTACTACTTCCCGCATCGCCAGGGGTCAAAGCAGTGCGAGTACCGGAAGGACGGTACCCGCAGGTACCCCGGAGACCATGACTACTTCGACCCCCAACAGGAGAGACAGGATGAGTATTCAACATTTGATTGATGAGTCACCCAGGGAACACCCGCCCTGGCCGTATGAAGTAGGGATCTGGTCCGGGAAAGGTAAAAAGGAAAAGTACGAGGGCATCTGGCATGTCAGAGCTTCCTCGGAAAGGCGAGCCAAGCTGACCGCTTTACGGGAAGCGATTCACTACCACACATCGGTGAGAGCGGGATCAGTAACCCGAATAGGAGTCAAGAATGAACGATAAATTCGGACCTTGCGCCGGGATGTTTAGACACCACCCTGCACTGCGGTTTGCAGAGAAGTTTATTCAGCCCCCGCTAAAGTGGGCCAAGGCCCGCCCGACCCTTATCGACCAGACTGAACTGGTGGAGCTGGTTAATAACCTGTCGGTGGATGAAGGGCTGGCCCCTGCATTTGCCCCCTTCCCGATAAGCAGGTCAGAATTCTCTGCGACGGAAACTTCCACAGAGTCTTTTGAATTGCCTGACGGAACTTTCATGGCGTTCTTCAGCCTGGTAACCGCGTACCGATCCGGAAATTTACCGGAAGCGGAAGGGAGTTCTGATGCAGTGGCCAACATGCAGGTATCGTGCAAATCCAGAACGGTTACCCAGTGGTGGCTGGTGCCTGACAAGAAGCTGCTAGAAACACTGGAAAATGAGGGGCTGCCTTTGCTAAGGTCTGCCGACCGGAACTCCTGCTGGGTAGCGACGTTTGATGCCGACCCGAAGGAAAGTTTCTGGCATACGTCGATTGGTTATTGTTTAGCGCACTTAGCGGGAGTTGAGCATGCAAAGAACGAAACACGAAGAGCTGCGCGAACAGTTGCGCACGGATAAGGAAAACTTTCTGAAGGCAAGAGGAGCCATCCAACCTTGCCAGATACCAAGGGACAGTGGGGTTTCAAGAGGGAAAGTTAACGCCGGAAGTTTAGAAGAGCTTGCAGAAATGCGGGATGAAGTTAGCCAATTTAGCGGAGAAGATTTATGGGAAATGTAATCAGTATTTTTAGCAAAACGAAACGACCTCTCGAACCTGAAAAGGATATGGAAGGTTACTTGTCCGACGAGTTCCACGCCGCCGGTTACAGCCTCAAGAGCAGCTTCTTAAAGGAGTGGGATGCGGAAGCTAACCTCTGGCGGTTGCGGGTGACGGTGCAGTACAAGAGCAAAGACGACCCTGAAGATATGGTGTTCTGGTACGCCGGGGATGACCCGCAGTTTGCTGTGTCAGTCCCTGTAGGAGAGCCAGTCTCCCACTTGCAAGCTGACCGGATCCAGGCGAATGGCTAAGCAACCTTCGTTCGTAAACAAGGCGTATATCGAGGAGGTGGCTGCCCAGCTCCTCGATATGAAGGAAGGGGAAAAGCGCTTGCTCCCCCTTCCACCCTTATCCCTTCCACTGACCAATATGTTCCGCATGTTGGAGTATCGAGGCTGGTATCGAGGTCTGCATTACATAACCGGACCCGCCAGGTATGACGAAGAAACGAAAGAAAGGTTTTCTGTAGATCGGCGGCGGAGATTCTTTATCAAGTTAAAACAATCAGTTGCGGCACCGAAGTTGACCCCTGTTGACTCCATGTAGTAACGACATTATATTCACTCCCCCCACAGCGGAGAATTTTATGACTACCGAATACGAAAAACCGGCTCTTACTAACCACGAGAAAGTTCGTAGAGCATTGGAACTGAATGAAATAAATCTCCCAGGACTGGCAGAAATTACCGGCTATTCAGTAGAGACACTGCGCGGATACGCCATGCCAGATCGCAGCAGCCCCCGGGCTTGTAAAGTGTCTGATCGATTCATCGAATTCATGAACATGAAGTTACTCGCTGAAGGTAAGAAAACAGTCTGAACAATAAAAACTGTTTCACCGTTTGATGACGGTGGTTGTCTGACTTTGCGAGATTACGGTCATGGAAAAAAAGATGTTCAGGTATTACCAGACCGGGGAGAAAGGGGCTTGGCACCCTATAACGGATAGCGAAGATATTGAATCTATCGCAGTCGGGAAGGGGGCGAAGAAATTAACCATCCTCTCCCTGAATGAATTGGTTAGCGATGGCGAAACGGACAAGCTGGACTTGTCATACCGCGGCCCTTTGTATTTTGATATCGATTGCAAGAACGACTTGGCCGGTGCTATTGAGTCTTGCCGACGGTTAGTTAAAAGCCTCCAGTTGAAGGGGGTCAATGACAGCGACATTAGAGTTTTCTGCTCAGGATCAAAAGGATTTCATATTCTGGTTCCGCAGAAAGTTTTCTCTAACGGACGCCCTCAGAAACGACTCCCTTGGATTTACCGGGAGATGGCACTTAGCTTGTTTGTGCCAGGCACAGATTTCCAGGTGTACTCCACAGGAAGAGGCAACTCATTCCGCATCCCTCAGGTGCAGCGGGCGGACGGCAAATACCGGACTCCTATCTCACTGCAGGAGCTGGAAGAAATAACCCCTGAGACGTATGTCGAGTTGTGTGAGGTTCCACGTGAAACCTACAAACACCCTGACTACGTACTGGAGAAGAGCACTGAGCTGGAGGTGTTGTTTGAAAGCGCCAAGATCAGAGCAGGGAAAAGGCACAACACTGCCGGCAGTCTGGCAGACGAAACACTAAAGAAAATTTCAAGAGAGGCGCCTAACTGCCTACGTGACCTAGCTGATTTCAAGAAGGTCGCTGCCGACAAATCGTTCAACGCTTTGGCTATGCAGGTAGGCATCCTGATCGCTAGGTCAGGCATGGAGGAGGAAGCTTACTCCCCACAGATAGACAGGATGGCGGAGAACGCAGCGACAGGTAATACCTCACGAGCCGGTCGCCGTGAGGAGTTGGAATCCCAAGTTCGCTACATGAAAGCCAACCCCACGTACAAGTTCTCTTGTGCGGCCATGCGAGACCTGCTGACTTCTAGGCCATGCGAAGGGTGCCCACTGGAGAAGGAAGGGTCAGCAGTTATCAACGGCGGTGCTGATCTTGGCCTTGAGAAGCGCCAGGAGGGTTATTACTTCGTAGGTAAGTCAGCGGACATCCGCTTGTCTACCTTCACCCTGACGCCCATCAGCGTGGTAATAGACAGGCCTCAGGACGGCTCAGCTCCTCGACGAGCTTATACCGTCATGAGTATCGAGTCTGAAGGGGTAGACATTGGGGAGGTATCGTTTAGCGAGGCAGGATGGAAGTCAGCGTCCAACTTCAAAGACGAAATTAGCGGGTTAAGAAATTTAGCATTCATGGGGTCAGACGACCATGTTCAGAGGATCAAGCACATGACATACCGGGAAGAGGAGAACAGTGCCGGCGAGATCATGCAGGTGTACACCGCAGGGATTCATATCGAGGAGCGGGTGGGTCACAAAGTGTTCACCTACATTGAGCCGGGCTACTCAATCAACAGCGTGAAGGTGGAAGGGACGTACCGACTGAAGGGCCGGATACTTTGCCCTCCAATGATGAAGGAAACCCCGGTATGCCCTAAAGGGGATATCGAAGCTGACGACGCCATGCTGGCCATGCTGAAGATGAACTCCCCCATCAACATGGCACAGACAGTAGGTTGGTTTGCTGCCTGCCACTTGAAGTCTCAACTGGTGGATATGTACAACCAGTTCCCTATCCTGAGTGTCTGGGGGGCGGCGGGATCAGGTAAGTCCAAGACAGTTGAAGTGGTGTCAGCCCTGTGCGGCCTCAACCCGGTGAAGGACGCCCCTGTCAACGTCTCCACCCCTACGGCCTACGCCATCCTTGAGTACGCCGCCAGCACCACCACGGTGCCCAGGATCATGGAGGAATACAACAAGTCGAAGATGAACTTCAAAGCCTACACCATGGTAGGTGAGACCTTGAAGGCTGCCTGGGGTGGGGAGACGATTGCTAAAGGAACCTTGGCGAAGCGCTCCAATCAGAATGGTGGGCGCACCGGGGCTTACGTTGAAGCCATCAAGGTGTCAGCCCCTATCTGCACCACCTCGGAGCAGGCGCCAGACATGCCAGCCCTGATCCACCGATCGGTTCAGGTGATGTTCAGGCAGTCGGCTTTAACTTCTGACAGAGAGCCTTACTACTTGGAGGCAAGGGAAGGGATGCCGAAGTTGAGGGAGGTAGGTAAGTACCTGATGCTGACGGCGCTGTGTAACACCCGGGAAGGGTGGATACGAAACGCCATGACCGAAGCTAAGGAAGTGGTGCCGAGAGCATTGGACGAGCGCCCACGGTACTCAGCGCAAGTCCTTCTGGTAGCCATCCGCTGGTTAACTGAGAATCTGGACAAGCTGTACTTACCCAACACAGTGAAATACCTGCAAGAGGTCATAACCCCTGCGCTGGAAGAGCACTATGCCGCAATGGGTGATAAGGCTAAGGATAACCGCCTGAAGGTTCGTACAGAGATCGATGCGGTGCTGGATAGCATGGCGATGATGGCTACCCTGACGTACCAAGGAAAGGATTATATCCAACACGGCAAACACTTCGTTACCACCGAAGACTCTTTGTATATCGATGCCCCAACCTGCCACACGATCTACAAGAAATTCAGAGCGGAGTATGAACGGGAGCCAGCAGTAATAGCCACCATCAGCCAGTTCGTCTTGCTGCTAAAAACCGAATCCTACTTTGAGGGTGAGGAGTACATTCCTGAGATATCTAAAACCAGGATGTGCTTGAAATTAAGCAAGGTGAAAATGGCTGAGAAAGGTTTGCAAGTCACTTTATTCGATGAGGATTGAGACGTGAAAAAGAAAGTAACCCAGTTAAAAGAATCAAACCCGAAGGAAGCAGTCGGCTCTGACAAGTTGCCGTTGCATCTGTTCCCGATGACAGCCCGTGCCTGGGGCTGTATCGGGATACTGGAAGGCATGCTGAAGTACGGAAGGAATAACTTCCGCAAGCTGGGTGTGCGTTCCAGTACGTATTACAGCTCAGTTAACCGGCACATGGACGCCTGGTTTGAAGGTCAAGACTGCGACCCGAAAACTCAGATCCACCACTTGGCCAACGCTATTGCAGGTATCGCCATTCTTATCGAGGCGATTGAAGCAGGGAACTTGAATGACGACAGAAACTTCCCAGGCGGATACATCGAAGGGAAGATGAAACTGGAATCCCAGGTGCCTTTCCTGAAGAAACTTTTTGCGAAGGAAAAACCCAAGCACTACACCATTGAGGATCAGTAAATGGGCGAATGGCTGACGATGATAGAAGACTGTGAAAAGCGCGAGTCAAAACTGACCGAGTGGGAGGTCGGCTTTATCGACTCCCTACGTAAACGCATCGACGATGACATGGCGCTGACCGATAAACAATCCTCACGGCTTGAGCAAATTTGGGAGAGAGTAACGTGAAAGGTATTTTTTCTTTAGGCGATAAAAAACCAGAAGAAAAAGTTATCCCGATGCCGGGGCTGCCTATGGACGGACGAGCCCCGACGAAAGAATCTCTTGAAGATGTACTGGCAGAGTTATGTAAGTTCGGGAACCCAAGGGTCAGCAACACAGGGGAAAACGAATGGTATTCCTGCATGAAAATGTTTGTTACTGGGGAAGGAGTGGAGTTTGAAATAAAATCTGATTTCAAATCTCCCACCCCACTACAAGCCGCCCAGCAATGCCGGGACAGAATGCACTCTGCGCTGAAGAGTCTCGGCCTTAAATTTTAACGGAGTCCTTATGGGCGCTTATCAACCGTACTTCCTGTCGGACATGTTCCGTGCTGCCGGCGTAAAAACCATCAGCAAGTCAGCAGAATTCATCGAAGTACGGTTGCCACCAACCTACGGAGATGAAACAAAAACCCCTAACAAGCCGAGACCTGATCAGGTAGCGGTTCTCAACATGGCACTGAAAGACAATCGTTTTGGCAATTACTCTGAACCAGGAGTAGGCAAGACGGTAGTCGCTCAGGCGCTGGCACTGTACTGGATCTTTGAAGGTGAGCGGTGTCTGGTCGTGATGCCTCCTATCTTGCTGGGGCAGTTCCAGGAAAGTTTTGTGGATTGCTTTGTCGGCGTGGAAAAATTTGCAAGCATGCACCTGCTTAACCAGGAGCCTGCGAAAAGAAATCCCCTGATGGCGGCATGGAAAGAAAATAATAACTGGCCTCAAGTGATGCTGGTGAGTTACGAAATGTTCCTGAAGCTTCACGGAGAGTTGAAAGGCGCTTACAAAGTCCTGATATGCGATGAAGGGCAGAACCTGAAGAACCACGAGTCAAAAACTTTTGCCGCTGTAGAAGAACTGTTAGGGCGTTGGGACGATACGATACTGCATATCATGACTGGCACCCCAGCCCACCGCGACCTGCAAGATACTTACGCACTGATCAAGTTAACTAACCCAGGCGCTTACGGCGGGTTGCGTGAATTTCAGAATCGCCATTGTGTTTACCAACGCATCAATTTGAAAACCCCTAAAGTCATCATAGGGCGCAATGGCAAGAAGAAATCTATCAAGCACTTCACTAAGTTGGTCGGCTTCCGGAACATCGGAGAGATTAACAAAGCGCTTTACAAAAACGGCGTGAGGATTACCAAGGACAAAGTATCGCAACTGGAAGCGCCGGTTATCTCGATCGTCCCTGTCAGCTTGAGCAAAGGCCACAAGGCTTTGTACGACAAGCTTTCTAAAGAACGGGTACTGGAGATCGATGACCGCCTGATCAGCGCACTGGAAGATCAGGCGTTGCGTCAGAAGTTACTGCAGATTGTTACCTTCCCTGAGTTGTTTATTGACCAGGGAGTAAAGATAGAAAACAACATACTGGAAGGCGTCGATGAGATTCTTGACGGCATCGACACTACCAATACAAAAGTTATTTTGTTTGCTAACTACAAACAGTCTGTTAAGTATCTGGCACAGCGTTACGAGAAGTACAACCCAGCAATACTGAACGGCGACGTCACTGATAAAGCTGCGCAAAAGAAAAAGTTTCTTGAAGATCCGACCTGCAGAATGCTGGTAGCCAACCCAGAGTCAGCAGGCGTAGGGTTGAATTTGCAAGGTGTCTGTCACAACGTCATTTTTGTTGAGCCGACAGCTATACCAGGCGACTTCAAGCAAGCGATGGATCGGGTATTCAGAACTGGGCAGTTCAAACGAGTGAACGTCTGGATCATGAAGGCGTTGCAAACTATCAGCCCTAAAGCCATTGAAAGTATGTTAGCCAGAGAAGGTGCGATCCAGGCAGTTAACCGGGATCGTGAATCATTGTTAAGTGCAATAGTCGGGAGATAGCGATGTGCGATTGTGAAAAAGATTTAAAAATAAAATTGACTGAAAAGATTGTTGAGATGTACCCGGACGCAAAGGACCATCTTGTTAACTTGCCGGATTATGCGCTGATCCTGTCGAACCCTAGTCGTTGGGTGGGGAAGATGAGAGTGGATATGTCTGTGGTAGTTCCAATGAGAAAAAACTCTGAAGTCTACAAGGTTAAGAAAGTAAAGCACTCGTTGTTTTTTAGTTACTGTCCTTTTTGTGGGGAGCGCTGTGATGGCACAACCAAGGGTGTACAACCAGAGCAAAATGTTCCCGGATGAGAATGAAAATGAACTGGTGTTTGTCGGTAGGCCAAGCAAGTGGGGTAACCCTTTCGCCATCGGCCAGCACGGCAATCGCAACCAGGTTATAGCGAAGTACAGGAAGTACCTCGAAGGACGGCAAGACTTGCAGGAAGCAGCAAAGGTGGAATTGCGAGGGAAGGATCTCTTGTGCTTCTGCCACCCGTTACCATGCCACGCCGACATATTGCTTGAAGTTGCAAATAGCAGTTGACCCGGTGTTTTTTACATGGTAGCTTGCACACAGACAGACAGGTACCTGTTTGTTTAATTGAAACTAAACTCAAAACCAAAAGGTGATTAACATGGGTATTAAGCGTAAAGATACAGTTGGCGAAGTAGCAGCAGACGTTAAAGAAGCGGTTGACGGCGTTATTGAACAGCCTGAGATCGAGGAAGTGAAAGAGCCTGCTGCACAAGCAGTAGCCAACACTGACTCCTCAGCGGTCGCAGTAGCCCGCCCAACTGAAGTAGTGGCTCACAAGCCTAACGTCATGACTGAACTGGCTGACTCAGGCTTTGAAGGCCTGGAAATTAACTTCACCAGCTTTGACACCGTCACACTGGAAAAATCTGCTTTTGCTTGCTCATCTGGCAAGAAAATCAAAGAAGATTTTGAAGTGCAGATCCAGAAGACCCGCAACAAGTTCCTCATCACTTCTCTCCACCCTGCTGACGATGACCGTGAAGCTATCTACAGCTACAACAAGCATGCAGATACTGAAGAGCCTGAAGTCGTGGCTCGCATCAAAGCCTGGAAAGATGAAGACGGTGTGGGTTACGCAGTAAAAACTTACATCGAGGCTATCGTCATCATGGAAGACGACAAAGCCACTGGTGAGCTCAACGGCGAAATGATGCTGTTGCAAATCCCACCTGCCTCTATCGGCAAATTGTCTGGGCACATCGTCCAGCAGCGCCTGAAAGGCAATGGCGAGCCTAACGCCTACACGACTGTCGTATCCGTCGGTCCGAAAGTTGGTGATGGTCAGAAGGCTTTCTACCCTTGGGTATTCAGCATCAAGAAGTAAGTTTCCACCTGCACTAAGCAAAGGGGCTTCGGCCCCTTTGTCACCTACCCAAGACCACATTCGGAGAACGCTATGACAACAGTCGCCCGTTTGATGGACCTTCCTAAAAGGGCTCGTGTAGTCCTCGATATTAAAGGTCTGTTAACTCATTCATATTTCTCAGGCAAAGACCCTGAGCCCCTACGCGGTCTTGAGGGCAAGTCAGTTAATACAGCTGGCTACGGTCTCGAAGTATTCTTCAACCGCTACCTTGAACCGATTCTTGAAGGATTCGCTCCACTAGACATCATTGCAGTCTGGGACGGTGGTAGTAATTTTAGAAAACTGATTTACCCGGAATATAAAAACAACCGCGTCAAAGCGCGTGATGCGGAAGACCCCACCCAGGCAGAGCAACTGAAGCTGCTGCTGGAGACTGCTAAACGATTGCTGGCTAACTTAGGCGCCGTCAACATGTACGTTGACGGTGTAGAGGCTGATGACGTCATCGCCCTGCTGGCTACAACCTTGAAGTGCCCGTTGATGATCTACACAGTCGACGCGGATTTACTTCAACTCACCAGCCCCACGATAGCAGTGTCACACCGGGATCAGTTCTCCGGTGAAGACGAACACAAAGGAGTAGGGCATCGCTTCCTTGCCCTGCACAAATCGATCGTAGGGGACTCCTCTGACGGGTACCCAGGAG
>JACCDZ010997049.1_pt1 | contig 10525 bp, 7 predicted proteins | sample 7449551 | NCBI WGS metagenome assembly JACCDZ01 (sample SAMN15323452, study PRJNA562643) | freshwater metagenome | isolation source: river surface water | place: USA:Blue River Watershed | collected 2017-08-18
GCTCTGATGGTCATCAAACCAGCATATTCTCCTTGTGCTCCCGAATTAGGTTGTAAAGTAGTGCCGGCAAAACCAGTCACCACATTCAACTGTTGTTCTAATTTTTTCAACATGATTTGGTAACCTTCGGCTTGTTCAATTGGCGCAAATGGGTGGATGCTGTTCCAATTGCCCATAGATAATGGCAACATTTCGGCTGCAGCGTTTAATTTCATGGTACAAGAACCCAAAGAAATCATCGAGTGATTTAACGATAAATCTTTTCGTTCTAATTTTTTAATGTATCGCATCAACTGACTTTCAGAATGATGGTTGTTGAATACGTCGTGTTGCAAGAAAGTTGAGGTTCTTTCTAAATTTTTAGGAACCATTGTTTCATTTGCCAATTGATCAATTGTCACATTTGGTTTTCCTAATGCTTCCGCAAAAATGGCAACAATTTGGTTAAGATCTGCCAATGAAGTTGTTTCGTTCAATGCAATCGAAATCGTTTCGTTGTCTGAATAGAAGAAATTGACTTCATTTTTCTCGGCTACGGCTTTTACTTTTACAGCATCGGCTTTCACCAAAAGAGTATCAAAGAAAGCAGAATTGGTTTGGTAAACGCCTAATTGATTTAAGGCATCCGCCAAGCTTACTGCTGATGCGTGCACTTTATTGGCAATATATTTCAAACCTTTTGGTCCGTGAAACACGGCATACATTCCAGCCATAACAGCTAATAAAACTTGAGCTGTACAGATATTTGAAGTTGCTTTTTCACGTTTGATGTGTTGTTCGCGAGTACCTAACGCCATTCGCAAAGCGCGGTTACCATTTGCGTCAATAGTCACCCCAATGATTCTTCCTGGCATCGAACGTTTGTGTTCTTCTTTGGTTGCAAAAAAGGCAGCATGCGGTCCGCCATAACCCATTGGAATTCCAAAACGTTGGGAAGTTCCTACCACTACATCAGCTCCCATTTCTCCTGGAGGAGTTAACTTAGCCAAAGATAATAGATCGGCGGCTACAGCAACTTTGATTTCGTTTGCATGTGCTTTGGTAATAAAACCAGCATAATCGTTTACTTGTCCAAATTTGCCTGGGTATTGTAAAATTGCAGCAAAGAAATCCGATGAAAAATCGAAGGTTTCATGGTTTCCAACTACTAATTCTATTCCTTTTGGAGTAGCACGAGTTTGTAAAACCGATAAAGTTTGAGGTAATATTTCTTCTGAAACGAAGAGTTTATTAATGTTATTTTTCTTTTGGTCGCGAGTACGAACGTCAAAAAGTAAAGCCATGGCTTCTGCCGCTGCAGTACCTTCATCTAATAAGGAAGCATTGGCAATTTCCATACCGGTCAACTCAATAATCGTGGTTTGGTAGTTTAAAATCGCCTCCAAACGACCTTGAGCAATCTCTGCTTGGTAGGGTGTGTAGGCAGTATACCAACCTGGATTTTCAAAAATATTTCGTTGAATTACAGCTGGAATTGCAGCAGGGTGATACCCTAAACCAATATACGATTTGAACACTTTATTTTTGTTTCCCAATTCTTGAATATGACTTAGGTATTCAAACTCTGTCATTGGGGCATCTAACTCTAAGTCCTTTTTTAGACGAATGTCAGCCGGAATTGTTTCAGCAATTAATTGTTCAAGTGAGTCAACTCCGATGGTTTTAAAAAGGTGTTGAAGGTCACTTTCTCTTGGGCCTATATGGCGTAAAGCAAATGCATCTGTTCTCATTTATATAAAATAAAAGTAAATTGGATTGTGATTTAATTCGGTGTTGTTTTCAAACAAAGAATTCGCGAACAAAAGTAATTATTATACTTGTATTTTTAAGTTCAACAAATGGTAATATTTTGAGAATTTGTTAACCAAAATCCAGTCTTATTAACAGATTTGCTAGTTTTGTAAAATGCTTGCATTTAGAAAAATAGTTGATTTTTACATTCAATCCTCCATACATGTTGGGTTTGCCGTATTTTGTTTAGTTCAGCTTAGTGTTCAACAATGGAATAGTTACTCTTTTTTGGTTTTGTTTGGAACCATTGTGGGGTATAATTTTTTGAAATATTCCGAATGGTTTTTCTCTACTCATTTTTTTCGAATCCAGTACATTGGAATACTTGTAGTTACTTTGATTTCAGCCATAGGGTTTTCTTGGTTCTTTTTGCAGCAAGACGCAACGGTACAGTTAAATTTAATTCTTGCTTTTGGACTGGTAGTTTTATATCCATTCGTTCGAAAAATAGGTTGGCTAAAACCGTTTTATGTGAGTTTTGTGGTGAGTTATATTACGTTGTTTGTTCCGCTCAAAAGTGATGTAGATGTGATTGTGTTATTTGTCCAACGGTTTTTATTGTTATCAAGCGTGATGATTCCGTTTGAAATTTTGGACAGCTCAAAAGATGCAGTAGCTATGAAAACATTGCCACATTGTTTCGGAATAGCAAGAACCAAACAAATAGGCTATGGGTTGGTAGGGTTGTTTTGTATGACTTCATTTCATACACTATCCATACACTATCCCTACTTTATCTATGCTTCATCTTCCCTAATAGTAATTTATTTTTCGGATGAAAAAAGGAGTTGGTATTATACTTCTTTTTGGGTGGAAAGTTTGCCGATTTTCTGGCTAGTTGTTTTGCTTTTTTTTAAATAATAAAGTTTCAAAACAGAATTTTATTAAATTAGCTTAAAATAGCTATTTATGAATCCGAATGTTACCCGAAGAAATTTTCTTTCCACCACTGCTGCTGCCGGTTTTGGCGCTTTAATTTTACCCAATTCTCTTTTCTCTTATAATACTAATTTTCAAACAGATAAAAAAGTTCGTTTAGGATTCATTGCTATGGGCTATCGCGGTCAAGCGCATCTGGAAGAAATGCTTAAAAGAGATGATGTAGAGATCGTTGCTTTTGCAGATCCAGATCCAAGAATGTTGGCTATGGGGCAAAAACTTATGGCTAAATTTAATAGACAACCTGCCCAAGAATATGCTAATGGCGATTACGATTTTAGGAACTTACTTAAAGATCCTACTATTGATGCGGTGATTATTGCTTCGCCTTGGGAATGGCACAAAATACAAGGGGTAGAAGCCATGTATGCCAAGAAAATTGTAGGCATGGAAGTATGTGGCGCTATGACTTTAGACGATTGTTGGGAGTATGTAAAAGCCTACGAAGAAACGAAAGTTCCTATCATGATGATGGAAAATGTATGCTACCGTCGTGATGTAATGGCAGTGCTAAACATGGTACGAAAAGGAATGTTTGGCGAATTGATTCATGGTCAAGGAGGATACGAACACGATTTAAGAGGGGTGTTGTTTAATGACGGCCAAACGGCCTATAATTCGGGTGTCGAATTTGGAGCCAAAGGTTTTAGCGAGGCCAAATGGAGAACGAATCATTATGTTAACAGAAATGGCGAATTGTATCCCACCCATGGTTTGGGTCCAGTTGCGGTAATGTTTGATATCAATAGAGGTAATCGATTGTTGCGTCTTTCTTCCTTTTCATCCAAATCGAGAGGACTAACAAAGTACATCGAAGAACACCCAAAAGGAGGGAAAGACCATCCCAATGCCAAAGTAAAATTCCAACAAGGTGATATTGTAACTACCCAAATTCAATGTGCCAATGGTGAAACTATTTTATTAACGCATGACACTTCTTTGCAGCGCCCATATAATTTAGGATTCAGATTGCAAGGAACCGATGGAATTTGGCAAGACTTTGGTTGGGGCGACAATAATCAAGGCTTTATTTATTTTGAAAAACTAATGAAACATTCGCATCGTTGGGACAATACTGAAAAATGGTTGCAAGAATACGATCATCCACTTTGGCAGCGTTATGCTAAAGATGCCGAAAATTCAGGACATGGCGGCATGGATTTTTTTGTAGACAATTCCTTCATAGAATGTATCAAGCGCAATATTGAATTTCCATTGGATGTATACGATTTAGCCACTTGGTATGCGATTACACCATTAAGTGAAAAATCAATTAAAAAAAACGGTCAAGTAGTTGATATTCCTGATTTTACTAAAGGTGCTTGGCAATCAAGAAAACCAGTATTTGGATTTGATGGAGCATTTTAGTTTGCCAAAAACACTGCTTATTATGGCAGGTGGATTAGGGAGTCGCTACCAAGGTTTGAAGCAAGTAGACGGCATCACTACTGATGGTGCCACTGTTTTGGAATTTTCTATGTATGATGCTATAGCTGCAGGATTTACCAAAATCGTTATTATAATTAATTCACATCTGCCAGCATCATATTTAGCCCGACTTACTAATATTGCCACTCGAAAAAAGTTCGAACTTCATCTGGTGTCACAAACAATTGACAAGTTGATTCCGGAAGAATTTAGTTATTTGTTGCAAGAAAGACAAAAACCGTGGGGAACTGCTCACGCTATTTTGTGTGCCAAAGAAACTATTCAGGAACCGTTTGTAGTAATTAATGCCGACGATTATTACGGAAAGCAAGCCTTTATAGAAATGGCTGAATATATCAATAAAGGACATATTCAACAGAATCAATTTGCTATGGTTGCTTATCCAGTATCGGCCACTTTAAGCGAAAATGGAGCTGTATCAAGAGGAATTTGTACACTGTCAAACGAAGGTTACTTAGAACAGGTAATTGAACGCGCCAAAATTGCTCGAGAAGGAAATACTATTGTATTTATAGAAAAAGGAGAAAAGGAAATTATAGCTTCGGATGCTTTAGTTTCCATGAATTTTTGGGGCTTTCATCCAACTGTTTTTGAAGATTTAGAAAAGGCCTTTCATGCTTTTTTAAAAGCGGTTCCTGAGCCTACTTCAGAAATCTATATTCCAACTGAAGTTCAAGGATTGATCGACTCCAAAAGTGTCAAAGTAAAAGTGTTACATACCTCAGATCGTTGGCATGGAATTACCTATCCCGAAGACAAAGAGCAATTGGTTGGATTTATTTCAGAATGTGTCGAGAATCAATTATATCCTAGTAATTTGTGGGAATAATGAAACACCAATTCCAAATAATACAGGCTTTTTTTCCTCATTTAAAAGAGGTGACAATTGAACCAATCCTAGGCGGTTTGATCAATACTACTTTTAGTGTGCAAATTCAAAATGAGCAGCAGTGTAATAACTATATTCTGCAACAAATCAACACGGCTGTTTTTCAAAATCCAAAAACGATTCAAGCCAATATTACTGCAGTAAGCAACTATTTAAAATCAAAAAACTACACCCATCCTGTGTTGGAATTATGTCCCACAGTTGAAGGGGAAACTGAAACAGTTTATGATGGTGGTACGTGGCGACTTTTTAAACAAATTGAAAATAGTTACACCATCAATGTAGTTCAAAATACGGAACAGGCATATGCAGTCGGCGCTTTTTTTGGTCAATTCTACACCTTTTTAAACGGAATTGATCTTCACCAAATCCAAGCGGTTTTGCCCCATTTTTTGGATACCAAAAGCAGGCTAGTTGCTTTTGAACTTGCCTTGCAATCGGCTAATTCATCGCGTTTAATTGAAGCCAATGAATCAATACAATGGATGGTAAAACACCTAGACTTACCACAAAAATGGATACAACTTCAGGAACAAAAAGAGTTGGCTGTTCGTCTCATTCATGCCGATCCAAAAATCAGTAATGTGCTTTTTGACTCCCTTACCCACCAACCCAAAGCGATTATCGATTGGGATACCATAATGCAGGGCACCATTTTATACGATTACGGCGATATGATTCGTTCGTATACCAACACAAAACCAGAAGACGATCCCAATCCAGAAGGAGTGTTCAATGCCGACTTGTACCGCGCTTTAACAGATGGTTTTTTGACTGAAACACGTAGTTTCTTAACCAAAGTCGAATTGGAAAATTTCCCCTATGCGCCGCAGGTGATCATTTATATTCAGGCTTTACGTTTTTTAACCGATTATTTGAATGGGGATGTGTATTACCAATGCAGCTATCCGGAACAAAATCTAAATCGCACCAAAAATCAAATCAATCTATTAAAGAATATTTTGAAAGTCTAGTTTTTGGGCGTTCCCTGTTTGCTTCGTGCCTCGCAATGACAGGGTCTGGCTTTCGGCTGTATCTCTACGTTGCACTTCGAGGATGCCGCCTCAATCCCTAACGCAATAGCAATAGTTTAAATCAAACCTGCGCGTTTCAACAACGCCTCTGGTTTTGGTTCTTGACCTCTGAAACGTTTGTACAATGTCATCGGGTGCTCGGTACCGCCTTTGGATAAGATATTGTCTTTGAATTTTGTAGCGACTTCTGTGTTGAAAATTCCTTTTTCTTGAAAATAAGCAAAAGCATCGGCATCCAAAACTTCGGCCCATTTGTAACTGTAATATCCAGACGAATAACCTCCCTGAAAAATATGAGAAAACGACACGCTCATACAATTTTCGGTTACATCTGGATACAAACTGGTACCTTCAAATGCCGCTTTTTCAAAGGCTTTAATATCTGTAATATCCGTTGGATTAGTACTGTGAAAGGCCATGTCTAATAAGCCAAAACTCAATTGGCGTAAAGTGGCCATGCCTTCTAAGAAACTCGCACTTTCTTTGATTTTTTCGACATAGTCTTGCGGAATGATTTCGCCTGTTTCATAATGTTTGGCAAACAATGCCAAAGCTTCCGGTTCGTAACACCAGTTTTCCATCATTTGCGAAGGCAATTCAACAAAATCCCAAAACACTGATGTTCCTGATAGACTTGGATAGGTAGTGTTGGCTAACATGCCATGCAAACCGTGTCCAAATTCATGAAACAAAGTAGTCACTTCGTTAAAGGTTAATAGCGAAGGTTTGGTTGGAGTAGGCGGAGTAAAATTGCACACATTCGAAATATGGGGTCTTTCGTTTACACCATTTTGAATGTATTGCGGTTTGAACGAAGTCATCCAAGCACCGTTGCGTTTGCCTTTTCTTGGAAAAAAATCGGTATAGAAAAGTGCTACTAATTCGTTATTGTCATCAACAACTTCAAAAGTTTGCACGTCAGCGTGGTATTTTTCAATGGTGTCAATTTCTTTGAATGTCAATCCAAATAATTTATTGGCAATTGTAAAGGCGCCTTGCAACACATTTTCTAATTGGAAATAGGGTTTCAAAATTTCGTCGTCCAAATTGAAAAGTTTTTGTTTCAATTTTTCTGAATAATAAGGCCCGTCCCATTTTTCTAATTGTTCAATTCCGTCTAGTTCTTTCGCGAAAGCAGTTAATTGCGCTAACTCTTTTTCGGCAGCTGGTTTGGCTTTGGCTAACAAATCATTCAAAAACGTTTTCACTTGATCAGGATGTTGTGCCATGCGCTCTTCTAAAACAAAGTGTGCATGGGTTTCATACCCTAATAAATTAGCTCTTTCGTAACGCAGTTTGGCAATTTGTAAGGTGATTTTTTGATTGTCGAATGCATTGTTTTGAAAGGCTTTTTTTCCTGCAGCAATACTAATTTCTTTTCTCAATTCACGATTGTCAGCATAGGTGACAAAAGGTAAATAACTCGGAAAGTCTAGGGTAAAAATCCATCCTTCTTTTGCTTTTGATTCGGCCAAAGAACGAGCCATTTCAATGGCGCCTTCTGGCAAACCTTTTAAGTCGCCTTCGTTAGTAATGTGCAGTTCGTAATTGTTGGTTTCGGCCAACACATTTTCGCCAAAAGTCAGTTTAAGTTTGGCTAATTGAGTGTCAATTTCGCGTAAGCGTGCTTTTTTATCCTCAGAAAGTAAGGCACCGTTGCGAGCAAAACTTTTGTATTTTTTATCTAATAATGTAGCTTGCTCTGGTGTTAAGTTCAGTTCGTCTTTTTGATCGAATACGGCTTTCACTCTGTGGAATAATCCTTCGTTTAATGAAATATCATTGCTGAAAGCAGTAAGTAAAGGCGATACTTCTTGTGCAATTTTTTGCATTTCGTCAGAAGTTTCAGCCGAATTCAAATTGAAAAAAATCGACGATAAACGATCCAAAGTTTGGCCTGAAAAATCCAAGGCCTCGATGGTATTTTCAAATGTAGGTTGTTCTGGATTGTTTGAAATAGTGTCAATTTCGGCACGCGCTGCTGCAATAGTGGTTTCAAAAGCAGCTTGATAATCGCTCATTTGAATTTGAGAAAAAGGCGCCGAGTTATATGGGGTTGTGTACGTTGAGGTTAAGATAGTCATTTACAACAGTTTTTTAAATAAGTAAGGGATCAAGAATAGATAAGAACAGTTGACATTTCTTAATTTTTCTTGATCCCTTACAGATGTTTTTATAATTTATTTTTTCAATCCTTCAGAGGCTTTGATGACCGCTTCTTTTAGATTTTGTTTGTAAGCAATAATTCGGTTTAAAATAGTTGCATCTGCACTTCCGATGATTTGAGCTGCTAAAATCCCTGCGTTTTTAGCTCCGTTCAAAGCTACTGTAGCGACTGGAACTCCGCCTGGCATTTGCAAGATCGATAAAACTGAATCCCAACCGTCAATTGAATTGCTTGATTTCACGGGCACTCCGATAACTGGAAGCGGACTCATAGACGCTGCCATCCCAGGTAAATGTGCGGCACCACCAGCGCCTGCAATAATTACCGAAATTCCTCTTTCGTGTGCTTTTGTGCTGAAATCAAATAATTTTTCAGGAGTTCGGTGCGCCGAAACAATATCCACTTCGGTTTCGATTCCAAATTCTTTTAAAATGTCGATGGCGTCTTGCATTACCGGCATATCCGAAATGCTTCCCATGATGATGGCTACTGTACTCATTGTTGTCTATTTAACTGATCACTTTAATCGTATTTTTTACTTGTTCGGCAATTTTACGTGCCTCGTTCACGTCCTCGTTTACAATGGTAACATGTCCCATTTTTCTGAAAGGACGGGTTTGTTTTTTACCGTAAATATGAGGCGTAACCCCATTCCAACCTAATATTTTTTCAATATTTTCGTAAACTACTGGTCCTGAATGTCCTTCTGAGCCTACCAAATTTACCATAATTCCGGCTACTTTGCTATCGGTGTTTCCTAAAGGTAAATCCAATATAGCTCGCAAATGATTTTCAAATTGCGAAGTGTAACTGGCTTCAATAGAATAATGTCCTGAATTATGAGGTCTTGGCGCTACTTCGTTGACTAAAATTTCGTCGTCTTCTGTTTGGAACATTTCTACAGCTAATAATCCCACATGATGGAATTGTTGGGAAACATTCAATGCGATGGCTCTTGCTTTTTTGGCTACAGCCTCGTCAATTCGAGCCGGACAAATCACATATTCCACCTGATTGGCTTCGGGATGAAATTCCATTTCTACCACAGGGTAGGTTTTGATCTCGCCCGAAGGATTGCGACACACAATTACCGCCAGTTCGTTTTTGAACGGAATCATAGCCTCTGCAATACATTCTACATTGGGCAATGCGTCTAAATCAGTTGTTTTTCGAACTACTTTTACACCGTTTCCGTCATAACCAAATTCGGTACACTTCCATACAAATGGCAGACTAAGTTTGTTATTTTCAACCGCGGTTTTTAGTGATGCTGTTGTCTCAAAACGGTTGTAAGCTGCAGTGGGAATATTATGTTGGGAATAAAAATCTTTTTGAATGCCTTTGTTTTGAATTAATTTCAACGTTTTAGGAGAAGGATAAACAGGCACTCCTTCCTCTTCTAATTTTACTAAAGCATCTAGGTTCACCAATTCGATTTCGAAAGTCAATACATCTACTTTTTTGCCAAAGCTGTACACAGTATCAAAATCCATCAAGTCGCCTTGAACAAAATGGTTGCAAGCAATTTTAGATGGAGCTTCCTCACTTGGGTCTAAAACATAGGTTTGAATGTCAAATTTTCGGGTGTCAAACAAGAGCATTTTGCCCAATTGCCCACCGCCTAAAATTCCTAACTTAAAATCAGAAGAAAAATAATTCATTTGTTTTCTCTATTACTTCAATTGCTGGGCTTTTGTTGCCTAGGTGTGCAAAGATACTTAGTCCGTTGATAATTAACAATTGATAATGCATAATTCGTCATTTTAAAACTACAAATTCCCCGTCTTTTATAGATTGTCCAATCCGAATTCAGTATATTTGCTCTTTATTTTTAAAATCAAATAATGATTCAACTTCACGATAAGCAATTTGTTCCGTTTATTTCTGCCAAAGAAATCGATCTTGCGATCACTAAATTGGTTACAAAAATATCGGCTGATTATTCGAATGAAATACCTGTTTTTATTGGGGTTTTGAATGGTGCATTTATGGTAGTTTCCGATTTGCTGAAACGCTATTCATCGCCATGCGAAGTGAGTTTTATCAAAATGGCTTCTTACGAAGGGACTTCTTCTACTGAGGAGGTAAAACAATTATTGGGTTTGAATCAAGACTTGACAGGAAGATCGGTAATTGTGATTGAGGATATCGTAGACACTGGCAACACTTTAGTGGCTTTGAAAGCGTTATTCGAAAAAGAAAAGGTAAAAGAATTCAAGATCGCGACTTTGTTTTTCAAACCAGAAGCCTATCAAC
>JACCDZ010083004.1_pt1 | contig 10524 bp, 10 predicted proteins | sample 7449551 | NCBI WGS metagenome assembly JACCDZ01 (sample SAMN15323452, study PRJNA562643) | freshwater metagenome | isolation source: river surface water | place: USA:Blue River Watershed | collected 2017-08-18
CCACCCCGAACACACAGGCAGCTAGCGTGGTGAACTGGCACAAGGCGACCGGCGTTATGCCGTGGTGGCCGACCTGGACGATGGCGAGTTCACCATGGAAGAGTCACACGATGGCCAGCGCATTGCCGCCACCTGGCTGGGCGGTCGGCTGGCTGGAGATTGCAGCCGCACCTTGCATGGCCAGCGGATTGAGCAAGATCAATCCCGGCAAACCTTCACATTGAGGCCTGCACCTTAGCCGCGCCACCATGCAGGGGGGACAGGACGCCTTGCATCCCGGCGTTCGTCTTCTCACGCAAAATACAGGCTGTTTTCTTTCCTGTCAGAGCATGTCCCACAGCACCTACCTCCAGCCACCTTCCAAGCGCAAGCTTGTGGGTCTGGTGCTGGCTGTGCTTTTGCATCTGGTCTTGCTGTGGGCGCTGCAGGCAGGCCTGGCCCAAAAGTGGGCGCACAAAATGCCCGACGTGGTCAAAGCGGTTCTTTTGCAAGACGCTCCGGTGTTGACCCCTTCGCCTGCACCGCCCCCGCCTCCTTTGTCAGCGCCAAGGCCTGCACCCACCCCACCTTCTGCGGCCCCGTCGGCCACACCCGCCGTCTCGCCAGCCCCTCAGCCCCCTGCTTTTGTGCCCGCCACGGAAGTGCCCACCAGTTTGCCCCCCAGCCCCGCCACCGCGATCACGGCCGTCAGCAGCACGCCTCCTGCCAGCCCTCCCAGCCCTGCGAGCAGCGTGGCATCTGCACCCGCGCCCTCCACCGCAAGAGCGAGCGCCCCCAGCCGCACAGCGGCCACCGTGAGCGCTGCCCAGTGCGAAAAGCCCGAATACCCCAGCGCCTCTCGCCGCCTGGAAGAAGAGGGCACCGTGAGCCTGCGTTTTTTGGTGGGTGTGGACGGTCGCGTGATCCAATCCGAGATTGAAAAAAGCTCCGGCTTCCCCCGGCTGGACCAAGCTGCCCGTGCCGGTTTGTCCAAATGCCGCTTTCAGCCTGCCACGGTGGATGGCCAAGCCGAGCAAGCCTGGGCCAGCATGAAGTACACCTGGCGCCTGGATTGAGCCGCGCCACCACTGCCCATGCCGATTTGCCCCTTACGATCTGTCCATGCACACTGATTTCACAGGAGTTCCCCCTTCCATGCCTCACACCCTTTTCAGCTCCGTTCTGCTGCGCTCCACATGGGCGGGCATGGCCCTTTCGCTGGCTTTGTGCTGGGTGCCGACCGGCCATGCTGCCGCCTCGAATGCCGCGTCACCGGCTGCCGCCGTGGTCACCAGTGCAAGCCCGGTGGCTTCGAGCAACCCGGCTCCCAATGCACCTGCAGTCGCGCCAGCGACCCCTTCAGACAACCCTTACGGGCTGGGCGCGCTGTGGGCCCAAGGCGATGCCATCGCCAAGATCACCTTGTTGATTTTGGTGCTCATGAGCGTGAGCAGCTGGTACGTCATCTTCAGCAAATGGGCCGAACAAAGGCGCATGCATGCCTTCGCCCAAGCCGCGCAAGGACCCTTTTGGGCCGCTGCCAGCTTGCGCGAAGCCAGCGAGGGCCTGGACGCCGCCAGCCCCTACCGCTTCATTGCCGAAAAAGGCCTGGAAGGCGCTGCCAAACACGGCGGCTTGCTGGGCAGCGTGGACTTCAACACCTGGGTCAGCCTGAGCCTGCAACGGGCGCTGGGCACCGTGCAAAGCCGTTTGCAAAACGGTCTGGCGGTCCTGGCCACCGTGGGCTCAACCGCCCCTTTTGTGGGTTTGTTTGGCACGGTCTGGGGCATCTACCATGCGCTGGTCAAGATCGGCATCTCGGGCCAGGCCAGCATCGACAAAGTGGCGGGCCCGGTGGGCGAGGCGCTGATCATGACCGCCATTGGCCTGGCCGTGGCCGTGCCTGCGGTGTTGGGCTACAACTGGCTGGTGCGCCGCAACAAGGCGGTGATGGAAGAGGTCCAAGCTTTCGGCGCCGACCTGCACGCTGTGCTGCTGGCGTCCAAGTCCAAGTGATGCCCCTCATGACTTTTCACGGACAGCCCTCATGGCCATGAACCTCGGCCCAGGCCTCGGGGCCAATGACGAGGATGAGGTGATTGGCACCATCAACACCACCCCCCTGGTGGATGTGATGCTGGTGCTGCTCATCATTTTCTTGATCACCATCCCGGTGGTGACCACCTCCATCAAGGTCGACCTGCCCCGCGAAAACAATGTGGTGCGCCAAACCTTGCCCGAGAACGTGATCATCTCCGTGAATCGGGCAGGCCAGATTTTCCTGTACGACACCCCCGTGAAAAACCAGGCCGATTTGCTGGCGCGCTTGCAAAAATTTGCCGCCATGCAACCGCAACCCGAAGTGCAAATCCGGGGCGATGCCCAAAGCGAATTTGCCGCCGTGGGCCGCGTCATGTACGCGGTTCAGCGCGCCGGCATCACCCAGGTCGGTTTCATCACCGAGCCCAGCCCATGACGTCGCCCGCACAAGGAGGCCCCACATGGCCATGAACCTGGGCAACAGCCCCACGGACGAACCCGAAGTGATGATGGACATCAACACCACGCCGCTGATCGATGTGATGCTGGTGCTGCTCATCATGCTGATCATCACCATCCCGGCGCAGCTGCATACCGTGAACCTGGACATGCCCAGCCCCAGCGCGAACAAGCCGCCTGTGCCACCTGAAGTGGTGCGGATCGACATTGCAGCCGACGCGGTCATCTCATGGAACGGCCAAGCCTTGGCCGACCGCCAGGCCTTGGAAACCCGTTTGGCCGAGACCGCCTTGCGGCAACCTCAGCCTGAGCTGCACATCCGCTCGCACGCCAAAGCCCCCTACGGTGCAGCCGCTGCAGTGTTGGCGGGCGCGCAGCGCCAGGGCCTGAACAAATTGGGCATTTTGGGCAGCGAACGCTTCGCAGAATGAAGTTGCAGCGTTAGGCGCGTGCAAAGAAAAAGCCGCTGAGACAGCGGCTTTTTCAAGGGGCTAATTTGAAGATCAGTCGGCGTATTTGCCAGCCGCATCCACAGCAGCCTTGATCTTGATCATCTCGGCAGCCACGAACTTCTTGTGCTCTTCGGGCTCCACACGCTTGTCGTTCACCACCAGGGCGCCGAGGCTTTCGTTCTTCTTGATGAACTCAGGATCCTTCAGAGACTTCTTGAGCGCATCGTTCAACATTTTGGTGATGGCGGGTGGTGTGCCTTTGGGGGCATACAAGCCGTGCCAGATGGTCAGGTTGAAGTTCTTCATGCCCATCTCTTGCAAGGTGGGGTAGTGCTTGAGCACAGGATGAGCGCTCAGTGGTTGGGCTGTGGTGACCGCGAACGCCTTGATGCGGCCGCCTTCGATCTGGGCCGTCGTGTTGGTGGTTTGGTCGCACATCATGTCCACCTGACCGCCGATCAGGGCCGTCATGGCCGGCGCAGTGCCGCCAAACGGGATGGTGGTCATGACTTCTTTGGTCTTCATGTTGGACTGCCACAGCAAACCGCAAATGTGAGAAGCGGAACCCAAACCCGCGTGAGCGATGTTCAACTTGCCGGCGTTGGCACGGATGTAGTTTTCAAAGTCACGGTAGGTGTTGGCAGGCAACTGGGGCTTGCCGACCAGGGTCATGGGCACGTCGTTGACCATGCCCAGGAACTCGAAATCCTCGAGGGGTTTGTAAGCCAGTTTGCGGTACAGGGCTGGTGTCGCGGCCATGCCGATGTGGAACATCAGCAAGGTGTGGCCGTCCGGTGCAGCCTTGGCCACTTTGGTGGCGCCGATGGTGCCACCCGCGCCAGCAGCGTTTTCGACCACGAAATTGCTGCCAGGAATGTGCTTGCGCATGGCCTCGGCCAAATCACGTGCCACACGGTCGGTGGGACCGCCTGCGGCAAAAGGCACAACGATGGAAATCGGCTTGCTACCCGGGAACGACTGAGCGTAAGCGCCCACAGAAAAAGCAGCCAAGGTGGCCATTGCAATCCATTGCTTCATGAACAAACTCCTAAAAAGTGGCGTGATTGTAAAACCACGATAGTGTCATGAAATTTCGGAAAATACTTAGCGGAATACCCTTGATTGCCCTTGAATTGATTGAGGATTTCGGGCGTTTTTGCGGCGAACCGCGAGGGCGGACTCACTGGTAACTGCGAGCGTCTTCGATCACCTTGCCATCGTTGGCCAAGCTGCCTTGCGCCACCAAATGCACCTCGCCGCGCAACTTGGTGACATCACGAACCGCCTCGGACACCCGCGCTTTGAGCGCGTCATCTGCCACAAGCGCGGTCTCCACATGCAGCGCCATCTGGTCGTTGGCCATCTCGCCGGTCACGACCAAGCGGGCCTTGGTCACCTCGGGAAAGCGTTTGACGATCTCGGCCACCTGGCCAGGGTGCACAAACATGCCGCGGATCTTGGTGGTCTGGTCGGCGCGGCCCATCCAGCCCTTGATGCGCTGGCCCGTGCGACCCGTGGGGCAGGCGCCCGGCAAAATGGCCGACAAGTCGCCTGTGCCAAAACGGATCAGCGGGTAGTCGGGATTGAGCACTGTCACGACCACTTCACCGACCTCGCCAATGGCCACAGGGTCTCCGGTGCCTGGGCGGACGATCTCGACGATCACGCCCTCGTCGATCACCAAACCTTCACGCGCGGCAGTTTCATAAGCAATCAAACCCACATCGGCGGTGGCATAGCACTGGTAAGCCGCCACCCCCTGCTGGGTGAACCAGTCGCGCAAGGATGGCGGACAGGCTTCGCCGGACACCAAGGCCTTGGTGATCGACAGCTTTTGACCCGCTTCGGCGGCTTTCTCGATCAGGATCTTCAGAAAACTGGGCGTGCCCGAATAAGCCACGGGACGCAGGTCGGCCACCGCCGCCAATTGCTGTTCGGTGTTGCCCACCCCCCCAGGAATCACTGCACAGCCCAGCGCATGGGCGCCGCTTTCCATGATCCACGCCCCGGGCGTCAGGTGGTAACTGAAGCAGTTGTGGACCAGATCGCCGGCTTCAAAACCAGCCGCAGCCATGGCGCGGGCTGCACGCCAGTAGTCGGGGGCATGGCCCTCGGGTTCATAGATCGGACCGGGTGACTGGTACACGCGGCGCGCGCCGGCCGAACGGACCATGCCCTTCCAGCCAATGGTTGAAAAACCGCCAAAGGGGTCTTGAGCCCGCTGGGCTTGCTGGCGCGCCAGCAACTCGTACTTGCGTGTCACAGGCAATCTGGCCAATGCCTCTCGGCTGCTCACTTTGGCCGCATCAATGCCTTGGAGGATTTCAGCCAAAGCCGCGCTGTTGTTCTGGGCATGCGCAATCTGCGAAGGCAAGGCCGCCATCAGGGCAGCTTCACGGACTTCGGGGGCGCGGGTTTCCAACGCATCGAGGTGATGGGCCATGGGATTCTTTCAGGACACGGACGATGAAGGATTGCTCGGAGATGCACCAGGCATCAGGCCAGCCAACGCTTGCGGCGCTTGTAACTCTTGACGTCCTTGAAGCTCTTGCGCTCACCGCCGCCCATGCCGAGGTAAAACTCTTTCACGTCCTCGTTGGTGCGCAGGTCTTCGGCCTCACCGTCCATCACGATGCGACCCGATTCCATGATGTAGCCGTAATCCGAGTACTTGAGCGCCATGTTGGTGTTTTGCTCAGCGATCAGGAAAGTGACTTTTTCTTTCTCGTTCAGGTCTTTGACGATGTTGAACACCTCTTCCACGATCTGTGGCGCCAGGCCCATCGAAGGCTCGTCCAACAGCATGACGCTGGGGTTGGTCATCAAGGCGCGGCCAATGGCACACATCTGCTGCTCGCCGCCCGATGTGTAGGCGGCTTGCGAGGTGCGGCGGGTTTTCAGGCGCGGAAAGTAGGTGTAGACCTTGTCCAGGTTGGCGGCAATTTCACCCTTGTCGGTGCGGGTGTAACTGCCGGTCAGCAGGTTCTCCTCGATCGACAAGTGGGCAAAGCAATGGCGCCCTTCCATGACCTGCACCACCCCACGGTTGACCAGGTCAGCGGGCGTGAGGTTTTCGATGCGCTCGCCGCGCAGCTCGATGCTGCCTTTGGTGACGTCGCCGCGCTCGCCCTTGAGCAAGTTGGAAATGGCGCGCAAGGTCGTGGTTTTGCCCGCACCGTTGCCGCCCAACAAAGACACGATGCCTTGCTCGGGCACCTGCAAGGACACACCCTTGAGCACCAAGATGACGTGGTTGTAAATGACTTCGATGCCGTTGACGTTCAGAACAATGTTTTTGTCGCTCATGGACTGTGCCTTTTCAAATTCTGGGGTTCAAGCCAAATGAAACCACTGCACGCAAGGGTTTCATTTGGTCTCTCCGGTCAGGCCGCTGCAGGCCAGCACAAGCTGGCTGCAGCTGACCAGCTGCCGCTGGCGCGGCAGCTGGACTCAGATCAAGACTGGCAATCCGCAGGGGTGCGGCGGGTGATCTTTTTCTCGGCAGCGTACTTGTCAGCAGCGGCCTTGACCATGGGCTTGATGATCTGCTCATCGGCCTGCATCCAGTCGCTGGTGAATTGCCACTTGGTGCCGTCCCATGTGTGGATACGGGCCCAGTTGGCACCCATGTGGTCGGCGCACGAGGTGGAGATGGGACGCAGCACGCCCTTGAAGCCCAGGGCATCCAGCTTGGGCTGGGTCAGGTTCAGGTTTTCATAACCCCAGCGCGCTTGCTCGCCGGTCATGACCTTGCCTTTGCCGTACTTCTCTTGGGCTTGGCGCACGCCTTCCACTGCAAACATGGCACTGAACAAACCGCGCATGTACAGCACTTCACCCACTTCGTCACGAGGACCTGTGCCCTGGCCTTTGGCGTGCAACTTCTCCAGCACTTCCTTCACGATGGCAGAGCCCTTTTCGGTACCGTGCTGCATGGTGATGGCGTTGTAGCCCTTGGCGCCCATGCCGATGTCTTTCACATCAGGCTCGGCACCTGCCCACCACACGCCCCAGATGTTTTCACGGGGGTAGCCGGTGGCTTGGGCTTCCTTGAGCAAGGTGGAGTTCATCACACCCCAGCCCCAGTTGACCACGTAGTCAGGACGATCGCGGCGAATTTGCAGCCAGGTCGATTTTTGCTCCACACCGGGGTGGGTCACAGGCAACAGGCTCAGCTTGTAACCGTGCATGGCAGCGCGCTCTTGCAGGATCGGGATGGCTTCCTTGCCGAAGGGGCTGTCGTGGTACACCAAGGCGATGTGCTTGCCCTTGAGTTTGTCAAAACCACCCGCACGCTTGGCGATGTCCTGGATGATCACGTCACCGGCCACCCAGTAAGTGCCTGCCAAGGGGAAGTTCCACTTGAACACACCACCGTCAGCCGATTCGCTGCGGCCATAACCCGCAGTGATCAATGGGATCTTGTCGATGGGGGCCTTCTCGGTCAAGGCAAATGTGATGCCGGTGGACAGCGGCTGGAACACTGTGGCGCCGCCGTTTTTGCCTTTCAGGCGCTCGTAGCACTCTACACCACGGTCGGTGGCGTAGCCGGTTTCGCATTCTTCAAAGCTGACCTTGACGCCGTTGATGCCACCGCGCGCATTGACCAGCTTGAGGTAATCGACGTAGCCGTTGGCAAACGGCACGCCGTTGGGCGCATAAGCGCCTGTGCGGTAAACCAGCACGGGGAAAAATTGCTCTTTGGTTTGAGCGGTTGCGACCGTACTGACCAGCGCGCTGGCAAGACCGGCAGCTGCCACAGTGGTGGCAAGGACGAGTTGACGAAGCTTCATGGTATGTCTCCTGTTAAAAAAGGTGGAAGCACTTGGGAAAAAATCGCAATGAAAATCAGTGAGGGAAAGGCCACAGACGCAGCTTTTGTTTGGCCACCGACCACAACTTGGCCAGGCCATGGGGCTCCACAATCAGGAACCAGACAATCAGCGCGCCAAAGATCATGAATTCGGCGTGGGAAACCAGGGCGGTGGAGATCGTGACCCCCACCAAGCCCCCCAGCCAAGGCAAAAACTGGTTGAGGAAAATCGGCAAGATCACGATGAAGGCCGCGCCAAAAAAGCTGCCCATGATGGAGCCCATGCCGCCGATGATGACCATGAACAGCAACTGGAAAGAGCGGTCAATCGAGAAAGCCGCGGGCTCCCAGGAGCCCAGGTGCACAAAGCCCCACAGACCACCGTCCACGCCAATGATGTAGGAGCTGACCGCGAACGCGCTGAGCTTGGCGTACATGGGACGGATGCCGATGACCGAAGCGGCCACATCCATGTCGCGAATGGCCATCCATTCACGACCAATGGCCGAGCGCACCAGGTTTTTGGCCAACAAGCCGAACACCACCAGAAAGGCCAGGCAGAACAGGTACTTTTCCAGTGGTGAGTTGATGGTCCAGCCAAACAGACTCAGGTTGGAGACCGAAACCGAACCGGATGGGTTGTTGTTGGTGAACCAGCCCACGCGCAAGAAGGCCCAATCGCAAAAGAACTGGGCCGCCAGCGTGGCCACAGCCAGATACAGGCCCTTGACGCGCAAGCTGGGAATGCCGAAGAACATCCCCACCAAAGTGGCAAAGAAGCCACCTGCCAACAAGGCCACGATCAGGGGCATGCCTTCGATGCGCACATAGGTGTTGTAGGCCATGTAAGCCCCCACCGCCATGAAGGCCCCTGAACCGAGCGAAATCTGACCGCAATACCCGACCAGAATGTTCACCCCCAAAGCGGCCATGGCCAGAATCAGGAACGGGATCAGGATGGCGCGGAACATGTACTCATCGACCAGGAAGGGCACGCCGATGAAGGCGAAGGCGATGAGCGCCAGGATGGCCCAACGGTCTTGTGCGATGGCAAAAATCTGCTGGTCGCTGCGGTAAGAGGTCTTGAATTGACCGTTTTCTCTGTAAAACATGTTTTTCTCTCCTTACACGCGGTCGATGATCTTTTCGCCGAACAGGCCTTGCGGACGGAACAGCAAGAACACCAGCGCCAGCACGTAGGCAAACCAGATTTCGATCCCTCCGCCCACAAAGGGTCCCAGGTAAACCTCGGACAGCTTCTCGCCCACCCCAATGATCAAGCCGCCGATGATGGCGCCCGGCACCGAAGTCAAGCCGCCCAAAATGATGACGGGCAAAGCTCGCAGCGCCACCGTCGTCAAGGAAAACTGCACGCCCATCTTGGAGCCCCAGATGATGCCGGCGACCAAGGCCGTGATCCCGGCCACAAACCACACAATCACCCAGATGCGGTTGAGCGGAATGCCAATCGACTGCGCCGCCTGGTGGTCATCGGCCACCGCACGCAGGGCGCGGCCGGTGCCGGTCTTCTGGAAAAACAGCGACAAAACCACCACCAACAAAGCCGCGATGCAGGCTGCATACACGTCCTCCAGGTTGATCAAGACGCCACCAGGGAAAACCGAGTCCAGCAAAAAGACCGGCTCCTTGGGCATGCCCACGTCGATTTTGTAGATGTCACTGCCAAAGATGGTCTGACCCAAGCCATCCAGAAAGTAAGTGATGCCCAGCGTGGCCATCAGCAAGGTCACGCCCTCTTGGTTGACCAGATGGCGCAGCACCAGACGTTCGATCAGCCAAGCCAGCACATACATGATGGCGGCAGCCAAAATGAAGGCCACCAAATTGCCCAGGAACTTGTTCTCCAGCCCCAGCCAGTCAGGGACCCACTCGGCAAAACGGGCCATGGCCAAAGCGGCGAACAACACCATCGCGCCTTGGGCGAAATTGAACACACCCGAGGCCTTGAAAATCAAAACAAAACCAAGCGCCACCAGCGCGTAAAGCATGCCGGCCATCAGACCGCCAAAAAGAGCTTCCAGGAAAAATGCCATGTTCTTTTCTCCTCAGTGACTGGTGCCCAAATAGGCACTGATCACGTCTTCGTTGTTGCGCACTTCTTCGGGAGTCCCGTCGCCGATTTTTTTGCCGTAATCCAGCACGACCACACGGTCCGAGATGTCCATCACCACCCCCATGTCGTGCTCGATCAGCACGATGGTGGTGCCAAACTCGTCGTTCACATCCAGGATGAAGCGGCACATGTCCTGCTTCTCTTCCATGTTCATGCCCGCCATGGGCTCGTCGAGCAAGAGCACTTGGGGCTCCATCGCCAGGGCGCGGCCCAGGTCCACCCGCTTTTGCAATCCGTAAGGCAACTGGCCCACCGGGGTTTTGCGGAACGCCTGAATCTCCAGGAAGTCGATGATGTGCTCGACAAACTCGCGGTGCTGCTCTTCCTCGCGCTGGGCGGGGCCCAGGCGCAGCGCCTGCATGAACAGGTTGCTCTTGATGTGCAAGTTGCGGCCGGTCATGATGTTGTCGATCACGCTCATGCCTTTGAACAGGGCCAGGTTCTGGAACGTGCGGGCAATGCCCATCTCGGCCACCTGACGGCTGTTCATGTGCGCGAACTTTTGCCCGCGGAAGGTGATGCTGCCCTCTTGGGGCGTGTACACGCCGTTGATGCAGTTGAGCATCGAGCTTTTGCCGGCACCGTTGGGGCCAATGATGGCGCGCACCTCATGTTCACGCACGTTGAACGAGATGTCGGTCAGCGCC
>JACCDZ010784713.1_pt1 | contig 10518 bp, 10 predicted proteins | sample 7449551 | NCBI WGS metagenome assembly JACCDZ01 (sample SAMN15323452, study PRJNA562643) | freshwater metagenome | isolation source: river surface water | place: USA:Blue River Watershed | collected 2017-08-18
GCCTTGATTGACCCACAATATGGTGAGACATGTCACAATCTCCCTGGCTGTGCTGACCATCTGATGATACTGAAATTGGCTTTGAAATTGGATCAGTAGCTAAGACCAATTGATCATAAGCACCTCGTACTTAGACCAAAAGGTGATCAAGGGTTTTTACACAGCCTGTGCCAATTGCAGACATTGTAGTTTTTCACAACGAACGTCCGCTTTCGGATGCAGAGCGGAATTCACTGAAAAAGCCTTCCTCGTTTTGTATGTTTTTTGAGCTTTATTTTCGAGAGCTTTGCATCTATACCAAGTGACTTACCCTGTGGTTTCTCAAAAAATCGGGAGGTCATCATGGAAAAACGTGTTGCATGGAATAAGGGCCGGATCATCGGTCAGAAGGCTCCATTGAAGCAGCAAGAGATCTGGGCCATTCGAACCAGGCTTGAAATTGCAAAGAACACTCGTGAATTGGCGTTACTGAATTTAGCGATAGATTCCAAGTTACGCGGTTGCGACTTGGTATCGCTCAAGGTGTCTGATGTGATGCGATCAGGGGAGGTCTTGACCAGAACCAGTATCGTGCAGCACAAGACTGGAACACCCGTCCAATTCGAGATCACACTTCAGACACGTAAAACCGTCAAAGCCTGGGTCGAATCGAAGATGTTGAAGTTCGATGATTTTCTATTTCCATCGAGAAAACACAGTATTCCACACATGACGACCCGTGCTTATGATCGAATTGTCCATAAATGGGTCGAGTCTATCGGACTAGATTCAAGTCTCTATGGCACGCACTCCATGCGCAGAACCAAAGTATCCATTCTCTACAAACGCGATAAAAATATCCGGGCAATTCAGCTGTTGCTTGGTCACAAGAAAATCGAAAGTACTGTGCGGTACTTGGGAATTGACGTTCAGGATGCTCTTGAGGCATCAGAAAACTTAGATATCTGAGGCGATAACAATGAAACAAACCGAAAAAAAGGAAGTAGTGAATTTTATCCAAACGACACTGGCAGATGGCCACGCCAAGACCGGAACGCAATTAATGGAGTTGTTTGCGAAGCATGCTGGATTGCAGGAGTACAATCGTAAAAATCTAAAGCAGGTTTTTCATCGGGTGAGTTTGAGTTTAGCTGATGAGGGCACGCTAGTTGTCACGCGTCAACCAGGTACCGCTCCGTTGCTATTTTCAATCCCTACAGATAATGCCCAGCAGTGCCAGCAGCAATCTGTGCCAGAAAGCCCACCATTAACACCTGAACCGAAAGCCATCATCACTCAAAAGCTAGAACAGCTGATTGACCAAGAGGCCGTGCTGGCTGGCAAAGAAAACGGCCTGCAAATCTTATTGGAGTTATCGCCCCAGAAGGAAAGCTATATTCGTGAAGAATTGAGGAAGATACGTTACGAGCGTTTGGCGCTTCAATCGTGTAGGCAAGTGCTTAGTGAGTTTGGCTTTTGCAATTAGGTCAATTCACAGGGAGTTAAAGCAGCAATATTGAATTATTTTGCCGCTTTCAAAAATAATTAAGGAGAACATGGATCTCTACTTGACCTTTAAAAGCAGATCATACCTTATGATTTGTTATTACTTTTGATTAACGCATACCTAATGCGGGTATGAAGTGTTTTTTCTATCGGAGATGACTTATTATCCCAATGATATTTAGACTGTTTTTGTTCTTGATCATCGGACCATATTGGCAAGGATACGCGAAGAGGCCGACTTTTTAGTCGGCCTCTTAGTCAGCGTTGAACTGATAGGTAAGGAGACCTCGGCTGTCGTTTACAGTTTTTCGCTGTGATCAGCTGATAAAACATTTCCGACTTCATCGAGCACGATATAAAGCTTCTGCTTGCTCGTGTCTTTTTCTTCGCCATTCAGGTAGCTAACCACCCAAACGGTATTGCCGTGATGCGATTTTTTCGGGCTGATGTCGGTTGATTTTGCTGTTTTCCAGCTATCACCGAGTTTTTTGCCAACAACTAATTTTTCGAGGACCTGGTGCGCTTTGGTCGACGCTTCAGCATGGTCAATAGGTTCTACATCTGCATGGTTGCCGTGTGCTAACAATTGTTGTGATGCCAAAGTCAGGCCAAAACCAAGAATTAAAGCAGTGAGTTTTTTCATCGTCATTGTCTCTTTATGGGGTTAAGGTTTGTAAAAATCAGCAAAAAAGCCGTGAATAGTGACAGTAACCGTCACAGGTTCAGTGCCTTTGTTTTTCCAGTACCAACCATGTGAACCGTCAAATGGCGCCACAAAATTGCCGCTGCCGGAACTTTGTGCCCGCTCCAACCAGTAACTGGTATATTCATCAGGCTTAGCATTCACTTCTTCGCCGTGCATATCCACCAAAAGTGCCTTGCCATTGGATGTCCAGCTGAACACCACAGTCTGGCCTTTTAGCATTTTGGCTTTTAACTCTGCGCCTTTGCCAGGCGCTAACGTCAACTCCATGGTTTTGCTCTTCATTTCAGTATCTTGTTTACTGACCGGGCTTAAGCTCACGTCTGCCAGCAAATTGCTGCCAGTAGCAGGTTGTAATTCTGGGATCACGGCATCTTGCTTTTCCGCTTCAGAATTGCCAACTTCAGCAATCACGGTAAGTCCAGTTAGCTTGCCGATACCGGTCGGGTCAATACCGTATTCAGCTGGCAGAATAAAACTCACGGTGATCGCTGCAGCAGCAATGGCGGCCACAGCGGTTGCTTTGACTAATGACTTTTTGCTCGGTGCTGTTCCAATAAATGTGTTCATCACAATTCCTTAAGCGACCACAAAGAGGCCGGTTAACTGATAAAAGAAGAAAATAAAACCAGCGCACATCAGCACTTGGTTTGAGCGAAACGCATGACTATGAAACGATGGGCTTAGACGCCAGAAATTCATCAGGATCAAAATGATGCCAAGCGCGAGCAACTGGCCCAATTCAACGCCAAGGTTAAATGCCAGCATGTTGCCAATCAGCCCGTCCGGATCCAGCGCAAAATCCTGTACTTTACTGGCAAGGCCAAAGCCGTGAATAAGGCCAAACAAAGCCACCATCAGCTTGGGATCAGGCCTTTTGCCAAACCAGCTTTCAAAAGCCTGCATGTTATCCAGCGCTTTATAGACAATTGAAATACCAATCAGCGCATCCACCAGATAGGGGTTCACATGAAAGCCACTGAGGACGCCACCGAGTAAAGTGACACTGTGGCCCACAGCAAATAACGTCACATAGACTGCGATATCCCTCATGCGGTATAAGAAAAAAATCACACCAGCCAAAAACAACAGGTGGTCGTACCCGGTGACCATGTGTTTGGCGCCCAGGTAGATAAACGGCAACAGCTGCACACCTTTGGCCTGCTCGATAAATGCCTGATCTCCTGCCGCCACGCCATGGGCGTAGACGGAGGTGGCAAATAGACCTAGCCACAGCAGCCCCAGAACCCACAGAGTTTTGCGGCTCAAAGTTAATAGGGTCAATCGCATCACAGATTTTCCTTGTTATGGCCCCCGTTGCAACGGGGGCTTTCATTCAGTAAGTTAAACTTCAGCCACTTGGCGATTGCGCTCTCGGCCATGCACCAGGCGATACAACGCCGGTAGAATGACCAGCGTCAATAACGTCGACGTCAAAATGCCACCAATGACCACGGTTGCCAGCGGACGCTGAATTTCAGCACCAGTCCCTGTGTTAATCGCCATCGGCACAAAACCTAAACTGGCTACCAATGCTGTCATCAGCACGGGGCGAAGCCGCTGTATTGCGCCTTGTTCAATGGCCATCAGTAGTGACATACCTTGCTCGCGCAGCTGATTTATCATCGCCATCATCACCACGCCGTTTAAGACTGCAATACCTGATAACGCGATAAAACCGACCGCTGCCGAGATTGATAACGGCATATCACGTAGTAGCAGTGCGGCAACCCCACCGGTTAGTGCCAGTGGCACCCCGCTAAACACGATCAGCGCGTCTTTGGCAGAGTTCAGCGCACTGAACAACAACCCAAAAATCAGTAACAGCGTTAGTGGTACCAGCCATTGCAGCCGATTGCTGGCCGATTGCAGCTGCTCAAATGTGCCGCCGTAACCAAGCCAATAACCCGCCGGTAATTGGAGTTGTGTATTCATAGCGTTTTGGGCGTCCTGAATAAAACTGCCCAAATCACGTTCCGCCACGTTAGCTGTGACCACGACATTACGTTTGCCACTTTCGCGGTTGATTTGATTTGGCCCGGTCAACTGCACCAATTCAGCAATCTCGCCAAGTGGTACATAGGTCATTTCATTAAACGAATCAGCGGGCAGTGCCACCGGCAATCGTGCCAGTGCTGCTAAGTCTGTCCGTTCTTTTTCAGCAAGCCGCATCACCAGAGGGAAACGTTTGTCACCGTCAAATATCAACCCGAGTTGCTGTCCACCTACTGCGGTTTGCACCGTTTGTTGAATAGTGGCGACATCAATGCCTAATAACGCCAGATGATCCCGTTCCGGCTCTACCGACAACAGTGGTAAACCAGTTGCCTGTTCCATGCGCACATCCACAGCTCCAGGCACTTGTGCCAGTATGGCAGCAGCCTGACCGCCCAGCGCATTCAATTGCTCTAAGTCATCGCCATAAATCCGCACCGCCACGTCGGTCCGTACCCCGGCAATCAACTCGTTAAAACGCATCTCAATTGGCTGGGTAAACTCATATTTATTGCCCGGCACCGCTTCAACTTTTAGCCTTAACTGCTCGACAAACTCAGCTTTGGAAAGACTTGGATCGGGCCACTCGGCTTGCGGTTTTATAATCAAAAACGTATCTGCCACGCTTGGTGGCATTGGATCTGTCGCAATTTCTGCTGTGCCAATTTTTGAGAAAACCCGCTCGACCTGAGGTAAAGCTGCGATTTCTTTCTCAAGCAGATTTTGCATCCGGATGGATTGCTCCAAACCAGTCCCTGGCACCCGCAGTGCGTGCAAGGCGACATCACCTTCATCGAGCTGTGGCATAAACTCGCTGCCCATCCGGGTGGCCTGATAAGCACTCCAGCCAACCAGCGAAAACGCCAGCACAACGGCAACCGCTGCGTAACGCAAACCCAGTGTTAATACCGCCTGATAACCTGACTTCAGCGTCTGCATCAGTCGACTATCCTGCTCAGACACCTTGCCCCGCACAAACAATGCAATAGCTGCTGGTACAAAAGTCACAGCCAGGATCAGTGCACCCAATAAAGCCGCAATGACAGTAAAAGCCATTGGGTGGAACATTTTGCCTTCCACGCCAGACAAGGCAAAAATTGGCATAAAGACCAGCATGATGATAAGCACACCAAAAACGGCCGGCGTGAACACTTCACGAGTGGCCTGATACACCAGATCTAAGCGTTCTGACGTCGTCAATAAACGCTGATGTTGATGTTGCGCCATACCTAAACGGCGCAGACAGTTTTCCACCACGATCACCGCGCCATCCACCATCAGACCAAAATCAATTGCCCCCAGACTCATCAGGTTGCCACTGACGCGATTCATCGCCATACCACTGATGGCAAATAACATACTGAGCGGAATGACCAAGGCGGTGATAAACGCCGCCCGCAGATTACCAAGGAAGATAAACAGCACGACAATGACCAGTACCGCCCCTTCAAATAGGTTCTTCTGTACGGTGTTGATGGTTTTATCGACCAAGGTGCTGCGGTTGTAGACTGCTATCGCCTCAACACCCGCAGGCAAACTCTGGTTAATCTGAGCTAACCTTTCACTCACGCGTTTTGCCACAGTTCTGCTGTTTTCACCAACCAGCATAAAGACAGTGCCAAGCACCGTTTCTTCGCCGTTTTGCAGCGCAGCGCCTGTGCGAAGCTCTTTACCAATAAATACATCAGCGACATCACTTAATCGTACCGGGCCGTCATCACGTTTGGCCACCACTAAACTAGCGATATCCTCAAGGCTACTCAGCTGTCCGGGCGATCGGACTAACCATTGTGCACCATGGCGCTCAATGTAACCGGCGCCGACATTGCTGTTATTGCGACTGAGCGCATCAGCCAGATCAGCCATCGTCAGTTTAAAAGCCAATAATTTCCCTGGGTTTGGAGCGACTTGATACTGGCGCACATAACCGCCAATAGAATTGACCTCCGTAACCCCTGCGACCTTTACCAGTTGCGGTTTGATGGTGAAATCCTGCAAGGTTCGCAAATCTTCGGCGCTATAAGGTGTGCCATCATCTTTACGTGCATCCGTTTTCGCGCTAACGGTGTACATAAAAATTTCACCAAGGCCGGTGGCGATGGGCCCAAGCGATGCATTGGCGTCTGCTGGTAATTGTGCCCGCACGCCTTGCAGGCGTTCGCTGACCTGCTGGCGCGCCCAATAAATGTCGGTGCCATCTTTAAACACCACGGTGACCTGCGATACGGCGTAACGGGATACCGAGCGGGTGTACTCCAGCTTTGGCAGGCCAGCCATGGCATTTTCAATCAGCAAGGTTAACCGCTGCTCTGTTTCCAGTGGCGAATAACCTGGTGCCTCGGTGTTAATCTGCACCTGCACATTGGTGATATCCGGTACGGCATCCATCGGCAGACGCTGCGCGTTCCAGATCCCAGCTGCTGCCATCAATAGCGTAAGTCCCAATACTAGATAGCGCCTGGTGAGGGATATTTTCAGGATAAAATCAATCATCACGACGGCTCCTGCAATTGAGGACAAAGAGCCCATGCTTAATGGTCATGGCTTGCTCCATCTTTTTCGACATCGGCTTTTAACAGAAAGCTGTTTTCTGTTGCGTACTCCGTATCCGGTTTTAAGCCACTGAGCACTTCGATGTACTCATCATCCTCAATGCCAAATTCCAGCATTCGCACCTCAAAAGTGTTGCCATATTTGGCAAAGACCACCGCCATGTCCCGAAATGACTGCACGGCGTTCTTCCGCACTGCTAGTGGCACTTCGCGTTCAGCCACCACAATGTCGGCATTCACATGCATACCTGGACGCCAATGACCGTTTTTGTTATCAAGGATTGCACGAACTCTGGCGATATGGCCGTCGGTCATCGCAGGCGCGATAAAGCTAATGTTGCTTTGGGTTTGTTCGGCATGATGCATATCAAAAACATTCACCCGCTGACCAGTTTTCAGCTGGCTGATGTCATTTGGAAATGCGGACAATTCAACAAACACCTGACTGAAATCCACCACTTCCAACATCGCCTCAGCAGTACCCGCAACGACCTGACCCGGATTGACCAATCGACTGGTAACGACGCCGCTGGCAGGCGCTTTTACCACAAAGGTTTTTAACGTATTGGTATTCATCAGTTTGACCAGCGGTTGCCCGGCATTCACTGATTGACCAAGTTCGACCAACACTTGCTGTACCTCGGCGTTGTAAGGCGACTGAATGCGATACTGCCGGCTTGGATCTGCTGAAATTACACCGAATAGATGCAATTTTTGCGTCATCACCCGGGCGGTTGCACGCTCAGTCTTAATGCCGGTCAGGTTCAACATCCGGTCATTTAATTCCACCCGGCCTTCAAAAGAATCGTATTGCCACTCATAGGTTTTACCCTGATGCACGGCTTTCACAGTAACCGCATAAGAATGCGGCTCAACAATAGTTGCGTTTCCAAGCAGATAGTCCGCTTCTGCTGCAAAACTCAGTTGATTTTGCTCTCCATCGAGACGAGACAGAGTGACACTTAATTGCACGTCTTTCGGCGCAACCGGCTGGTTATCTGCAAAACTGAACACTCGCATCTCAGGTGGCACACCGGACTCATAGATGCTGATCTCCACTGCAAAACCATCTTTTTCGAATAGGCGACCGCCATGCGGGCCTTTTGCGGGCTCTGCTGCTTCTGGCGCTTCGGATGAGGCCTGAGCCAAAGGAAGATTGAAGCTCAGAAGCAGCAGACCGAGCTTTAGAAAACGGGATAAAATACGCATGTTATTGCTCCATCGACGATAAACGTACTGGGCCAGACACTGTCAGGGCATGCCCAGTCAGGCGCTCAAGTTCAAGTAATTGCAGGTGAAAACGGCCTTGCGCCGCTACGAGATCCATCTCAGCCTGACGCAGTTCCTGATCGGCAGTCAGCAGACTAAATAAGTCGACCTGGCCTTGCTGATAACCTTGTTCACTCTGTTGTTGTAATTGGTGAGTTTTAGGTAGCAAAGTGCTTTGCAGTACTTTGCTATATTGGCGCAGCTGTTCCAGTTCCAGATAAATCTGTTGCACCAACAAACGAAGTGTTGTTTGAAGTTGCTGTTGTTGCAGACTACTCAGTTCAATCTGGGTTTGGGAAGTCAGACGCTGCCCGGCCGAAGGATCATTAAGTTGCCAAGGCATCGAAAATCCAAGCACCAGCGCATTGTCATTTTGACTTTCAATACGCCGAATGCCGGCGCTTAGCTTGATATCCGCAGATTGTTCAGCCTTGGCCAGTTGTAACTCTGCCTCGTGCAGCCTTACTTGCGTCACGAACTGCATCAATTTAGCTGACTGCATTAATGCTGTTTGTAACTCAGCCAGCGCAGGAAGCAATGGCAACTCTGTTAATGAACCTTGAACTTCGGCGAAGTCTGGCTCAGCCGCCCAGTGAGCAGCCAATTGCGCCCGACCTAAGGACATGGCGTGTTCCGCCGCGGTGAGTTCAAGCTGGCTTCTGACCAATCGAAGCTCCAAGCGGGTGACATCGGCATCAGTTAAATTGCTGGCTGCCGCACGCTGCCTAGCGATGTCGAGAAGACGCTGCTCGCGGCCGATGCGCGTTGTGATCAAACGATGGATTTGTTGCAGTTCAACCTGACGGATATAACTTCTAGTCGTTGCGGCTAGGACGTCGACACGACTAACTTCAAACTGCTGCTGCAATAACTGCTGTTGCCACTGTGTTTTTTCCAGCCGCAAAGCGCGTTTGTCACCCATTTCGATGAGCTGACTTAAGGTCAGTGTCAACTCGGCGTTGTCCAATCTCTGACTGTCGCCAGTACCTGCGACATTTTCCAGACTAACGCCAATTTCAGGGTTTGGCTTGAAGCCAGCCTGCAGACGCTGCGCGTCAATCATGCGTAACTGTAGTGGGTACTCCTGCAACGCAGGACTTTGTTTTACGGTTTTTTCGAGTGCCTGAGCCAGGTTCAAGGTAGTATTTTGTGCAATAACAACTGATGAAATGCACATCAACACCAAGCCCAAAGGCACGGATTTATTCATACGCATAGGTATGCTCCTGATTAATATTCAAAAAATAACTGAATTAAGCAGGTTTAGGCGTTTGGTGGTGGGACTGGGGGCGTGTGAGTGATACCTGTGAGTTGGCTCTGATGTAAATAACATTCATTGCCAGCGGGTACTGTTGCAAATATAAAAAATTGATTTGGGCAATCAGCATGGCCATGCATGTGTTTAGCATGCTCGTGTGCTGAGTCATCGTGAATTTCAATACCAACATCGGGACTTGAAGATGTATGCTGATCGCTACTCCAATCTATGGAGTGTGCTTCTTCATGGTCATCGTGGTGATGAGAGTCATGGTTGTGTGGTTGATTGACCGATACCAGCATGGCATGGGAGTCATCCGGCAAATGCAACACAATAGGCTCAGATGCCATCGCAATGTGCTGGCATAAGAACACTAGAATGAGCAGGATCCGAAACAATTGCGTCACCACCGAGAAAAACATGAACAAAGTCTAACGGGTTCGCAATCAGAGCACAACAAAAGCCATGGACTAATCTGAGTAAATTTTACCAAAGATTGATACCAAAACGACTCAGAGCGAAGGCCAGCAAAGCATATAGACCCGCAGTTAGCAGTGCACAAAGACCCAACGCTAACCAAAAACCAAATTGACGATGGATAAATGGAAACAGCAAGAACATTGGTAATGTTGGCAGGACATACCAAAAGGTGTACCAAGCATGGTTGCTGATTTTTTCTGCGGGTTGTTTTTCAAGATATAGCCAAATCAAAGTTAATACGGTAACCATTGGCAGCGCTGCCAGCAAGCTACCGAGCCGGTCACTGCGTTTAGCAACCTCTGAAATGAAGACGACCAGAAATGCGGTAATCGCGTATTTAGTGAGTAGCCATATCATAGTGATACCTATTTTAGGTGCTTCGCAAAGTCACTAATGGTGAAGTTTACATCTCATCATACCTGTTTTTAGGCTCCGGTAGCGAAGCTATAAAACCAATCTCTGCTAACAAACTGCCATTTAATTGAGCTCTCGAAAGGTCTTCATCTAAGTTCACCGGATTTATGGCATGCCGAGTTCCCAAAAACTAATGGCTGCAATCAAGGCAAAGCGGACAAAAGTTTTTCGTGGGCGCTTAATTTGGACAACCGCTAATTGCTCGTAGCTGCCTTCAGGTTGTTAAGGTAGATCCGTGCCAAAAGCAGGCATTTTACTATGCAGGAATTAAAGTCGGCTTTTAGGTGTTAGCAGAACGCCTCGCATCAGCGGCGCGGCTTTGCCGCGTCCGACTGCATGCGTTTGTTAGAGGCTAATTTCAA
>JACCDZ011436587.1_pt1 | contig 10516 bp, 6 predicted proteins | sample 7449551 | NCBI WGS metagenome assembly JACCDZ01 (sample SAMN15323452, study PRJNA562643) | freshwater metagenome | isolation source: river surface water | place: USA:Blue River Watershed | collected 2017-08-18
ATCATTCGTGCGGCAGCAGAAAAGATGGCCCTGATAAAAAGCAGCCTTGATACGCTCAACAAGCCCTTGCGCAATCTGCTGGTTCAGGTGCGCCGGCGTGGCACAGCGGCCTCTTCGCAACAGTCACTCGGTGCGGCCGGGCGCGTTGTCATTCGTGATGGTGATGTTTCGGGTAACGTGACCATCCGGGCCGGGGATGAGCAGAAGCTGCAGCAGAATCAGTCGGCCTACAGCTTGCGTGCGATTGAGGGATCAACCCTGTTCATTGCGACTGGCTCGGATATCCCGGTGGTGACTTATGCCTATGGCCCGGGAGGCAGTGTCACGCAGGAATATGTCCCGGTACAAAGCGGCATGATGGTGACGCCACGGCTGCTCGCGGATGGTACGGTGCTGCTGGCTGTGGCTTATCAGGAAGCGTCCATGAGTCCTGTCGGGCATGGAGTGATCAACCGGTCTGGTGTCGCATCACAGACAAAGCTGAACCTGAATGAGTGGACGCCGTTCGGCGCCATTTCCACACAGGAATCACGACAGCAGTCCGGTGTGACAAGCCGCAGCCGGCAGTCCTCCACCGTTAATGTGCCGATGGAAATCAGGGTTGAGGTTTTACCCTGACCTGCCAGCAGCAACCGGTGTCATCCCTGAATCAGACGATTACGCCCGCACTCCGGAGGTGTGCAATCTCGTCGGCGCCAAAGCCGTGCTCGGTCAGCACCTCGGTGGTATGTGAACCCAGCTCGGTACCGATAAAGCGGAAGGTTGCTGGCGTCCTGGAGAACTTGATGGCGGAGCCCAGCTGCCTTTGTCTGGTGCCATCGGGACGCGGGACCTCGACGATCAGGCCCCGTGCCTTGATTTGCGGATGCTCACAGGCCTCGGCAAAACTGAGGACCGGTTCGGTGCAGGAATCAATGGCGATGAATACCTGCTCCCATTCGGCATAGGTCTTCTTTTTCATTTCAGCGGCAATTTCTGCCTTCAGCGATGCCACGACTTCAGGGTTGCCAAAAGCCATGCCTTGCGGGGCCAGCTCGGGGCGACCAATGGCGCCACAGAACTGCATGAAAAACTGCGGCTCAAGGCCACCTACGGAGAAGTGACGACCATCCTTCGTTTCGTAGCAGTCGTAGAATGAGCCGCCGTTAAGCTGGGTGCCCTCACGTTCGGGCTGAATGTTGGCCACCAGTGCCGGCGGGGCCGTCAGGGCATGCAGGGTGAAGGCGGCATCCGTCATGGAAATGTCGACAAACTGCCCTTCCCCGGTCTGCATGCGGTGAATCACGGCGGCCAGAATGCCCATTACCGCATGGCAGGAGCCGCCGGCCACATCGGCAATCTGTACGGACACGGGAGCCGGCCCGGTAGCCTTGCGTCCGTTGTAGCCCAGCACCCCGGCAATGGCGAGGTAATTCATGTCGTGCCCGGCGCGATCCTTGTAGGGGCCGGTCTGCCCATAGCCGGTGATGGCACAGTAAATCAGCTTCGGGTTAATTGCCTTGAGGGCCTCATACCCCACTCCCAGCCGTTCCATCACCCCCGGGCGGAATTGCTCGACGACGATGTCGTAGTCCGCCACCAGCTTTTTGATCAGCTCCACGCCTTCCGGTTTCTTCAGGTCCACGGCAATGCCGCGCTTGCTGCGGTTCAGGAAGGCATGCGATGCCGAAACACCGGCATCATGTGGTGGCAGGATGCGAACCATGTCCGGGCGGGAGGGAGACTCCACTCGCAGGACGTCGGCCCCCATGTCGGCTAGCAGCATGGTGCCAAAGGGGCCTGGCAACAGGCCGGAAAAATCGAGCACCTTGAGGGAAGACAGCGGGCCGGACATGATGACGCTCCTGTTAATGACTGCAGGGTCGGGAGCATAACCCGGGATTGGCGTTGGCCAATGACCCAAGCCCTCAAAAACGTTGACCGTTTCGCTCACTCATGGCCGTGGGCAGGTGCATGTTTCCCGTTGCACCGGTTCCAAGGCTGGCGCTACCATTCCCGGCACTTCCAGCAAGTACTTGCTCTGGCTGCTTTATTTGCATATTTACGCCCTGTTCCATGGTGACAGGGCATCAGGGGTATTCATGCCTGCCTTCGTGCCAGCTTCGCTGATCGCTGCCGTCTTCCTGACGCTGATCAGTATCAATACCGTGTTTTTTGCATTGCTCATCATCGTTACCATGCCCTTGCGCTTTGTCATGCCCACACATGGGCTGCGCACGGGCATTGCCCATCTGCTGATCTTCTTCGCCAGCACATGGTGCACGATCAACAACAAGGTACTGATGCGTGTTTTGCCAAAGATTGACTGGGATATCGAGGTGCCTGCCGGGCTGGAAAAGAGGGGCTGGTACTTTGTGATCGCCAATCACCAGAGCTGGGTCGACATTCTGGTGCTGTTCTATGTGTTCAACGAGCGCATCGCCTTCCTGAAATACTTCCTGAAGCAGGAGCTGATCTGGGTCCCGTTCCTGGGACAGGCCTGGTATGCCCTGGATTTCCCGTTCATGAAGCGCTACTCGAAAGATGTGCTGGAGAAGCATCCGGAGCTGAAGGGCAAGGATGTTGAAACCACCCGGCGGGCCTGTGAAAAATTCAGGCATACGCCAGTGTCCGTCATGAATTTTCTAGAAGGCACCCGCTTTACCCTGACAAAACATGATCGTCAGCAATCCCCGTACACGCACCTGCTCAAGCCCAAGGCAGGAGGCATGGCGTTTGCCCTGTCTGTACTTGGCAAGCAGATGCATTCGTTGCTGGATGTCACCATTGCCTACCCGGAGGGTACGCCCACTTTCATGGACTTCTGTTCTGGCCGGGTACGTCAGATCAACGTCCGTGTGCATCAGCGTGAGATCCCTTCCTCTGCATTCAGCGCCGACTACGAAAATGATCCCGTATTCCGTGCGGAGTTCCAGAACTGGACAGGCCAGCTCTGGAGTGAAAAAGACGCCCTGCTGACCACCCTTCTTGCCGGGAAAAATGACCGCCATGCTGAGTAAGCTGTTTCGTACCACTCCCAAGTGGCAAAGCATCAAATCACAAAAACGTATCGAGGCCATCGGGGAGTTGTTGCCTGACCAGGACAAGGATCTTGAAATCCTGACTCGTCTGGCAAAGGAAGACAGCGAGCCTGCAGTGCGGCGAGAGGCGGTAAAAAAGCTGCATGACTTTGACATTCTCATGCAGATCCAGAAGCGTGATCTTGAGGCGATTGTTCGCGACGCCGCCGGACTGCGCTTGCATCAGTTGATGGCTGGTCAGAGTCCGTTCAGTCCTTCTGTGGAAGAAAGGTTGCAGCGACTCGAGCGCATCAATTCGCCACAGGCACTGATTGCCCTGATCCGTGAGGCAGATCCGGTCGAGATTCGTATCGCCGCGATTGCGGCCTTGCAGGATGACATGTACCTGCATGACATTGCCCTGCACTCCCCTGTCGCCCGCTTGCGCCAGGTGGCGGCTGAACGCATCACCACGCCAGCCCTGCTTGAGGAGCTGGCTGCTGCATCACGGCAGAAAGACAAGACGGTTTATCGCCTGGCAAAGGGGCGTCTTGATGAGCTTCATGCACAGGAAAAAGCGGCACGTGAACGGGAAGCACGTGCGGTTGCCCTGTGTGAAGCCATGGAAGCCCAGGCCCGGGCTGCACTGAATCCGCTCTATGCCGCCAAGACAGAAAGCTTGCGGCAGCAATGGGCAGAGCTGGACGCAGCCGGCAATCTTTCGCTGGCCGAGCGTTTTGCAACAGCGCATGCACTTGCCTGCAAACAGCTTGCTGAGGTTCAGGCACAGGAACAACGGGTTGCCGACGAGAATCAGGCCATCAGGGAGTTGCAGGGCGCACTGGAAACGCTTGAGGGAACCTTGAGTGAATACCATGGCCAGGATGATTTTGATCAGCCCTCGCTGGCCGCCGTCCGCAAGACCCAGCGACTGCGCTGGGAGCTGGCGGCACAGTTGCACACGCCCACCGCAGCACTGAGTGCGCGCTATGAAACCGTGATGAAGGCTCTCGATCAGCTGGAATCATTGCTGGTGCAGTGGCATCTGGACAGGCCGGTCGTTGAGGCAACCATCGCATCGTTACGCGCATCTGCGGATAACGAACCGGATAAAGAGTCGGATGAAGCAGCTAACCGCCAGTCCCTGCTTGATGTATTGCAGCAGTACCGCGAAGGTGGCTGGCCATTACCCGCCATGCTGCAGGAGGCCGCTGTCCTGCTGGGAGATGCCCGCAAGGTGACGGTGAGTGTTTCGGACAAGACGGAGCTGTCTGCCCGAAAGGCATCGCTCCAGCAACAACTGGATGCCCTTGAGGTGGCCATCACTGATGGCAACAGCCGTGAAGCCAGTCGCCGGTTGCGACAGGCGCAGGACTTTGCCCGTACCCATCATGTCAGTACGCCCCGGTTGCAGGCATTGGGTGATCGTGTAAAGGAGCTGAAGAGCTGGGCAGGCTTCGTTGTGCAACCCAAGAAAGAAGCCCTGCTGGTCGAGATGCAGGCGCTGGCCACTCTGGATGGCGATCCGGATGACAAGGCTGACCGCATCAAGGCGCTTCAGGACGAATGGAAGGCGCTTGGCGTGGCTGATCCCGCTGTCGAGCAGCCTCTCTGGGAACAATTCAAGGCGGCCAGTGATGTCGCCTATGAGCCTTGCCGGAAACACTTTGCTGCGCAGCGTGAGGTTCGTGCCGGAAATCTGGCCAAACGCGAGCAGCTCTGCCATCAGCTAGAGCAGTACCGTGATGCCCTGACGGACAAGGTGGACTGGAAGAATCACGATGCCATTATCCAGACGGCGCGTCGGGAGTGGCAGTTGTATTTTCCTGTGGACCGTCAGCCGGCACGCACGGTGCAGGACCGCTTTCATGCCGTTCTGCAGTCACTTGAGGCTCGACTTGAAGCCCACTGGGCAGCAATCGGGCAGGAAAAGCAGTTACTGGTTGAGCAGGCGCAGAAACTGGTGTCGGCCGATGACTTGCGTGTTGCCTGTGACAAGGCCAAGGAACTGCAGCAGCAGTGGCGTGAGCTGGGGCAGGCATCCCCACGGCATGACCGCAAGCTCTGGAAGGAATTTCGTGCTGCGTGCGATGCTGTTTTCAAGCGGCGTGACGATGCCGTCAAGACAAGAAAAGACGCCCAGCAGGAGCAACTCAACCAGGCTGAGCTGCTTGCTCAGGCCATGGAAAATCTGGCTCTGGAGGCAGACGACAGTCTGCGCAGTGAGGCCATGCGTCTTGAGGAGTCTTTTCAGGCTTTGTCGCTGGGGCGTGATGCAGCGGCTGTTCGTGACCGCTTTCAAAAAGCCAGGAAAAGTTTTGATGCAATTCGCCTTGGCAAGGCAAGCGCACAAAAAAGCCAGCAGACACGACACATGGTTGATGCATGGGTTGCCGTGTGCAGCGCGGAACAGGCACTGATCGACAACTTGCTGCCGCTGCCACCTGAGCTGGCGGCGCTGCCTGCGGCGTGGCGTGCACCACTGCAGGGCCGGCTTCAGAGCGTCTCCCGGATCGGGGAACAGCCGGACTCGTTTTCCCGGTGGCAGTCTGCTGTTCAGGACAATACGAAAGTGGTGCTGGATGCCATCATGGACCTGGAGCTTGCACTTGAAATGCCGTCGCCAGCCAGTCGGAGTCAGGAGCGGCGCCAGCGTCAGCTGGCCCTGCTGCAGGAAAAAGGCTTGCGATCCGGCGTTACCAATACGAATGAGCTGCGCCTTCAGGCGGTCCTTAAAACGGGGCCGGTTGAAAAGGATATCGTCAAGGAAGCAGCCCAACGCCTGCAGGAAATCTGTTCACGTATCGCCTGATATTCTGAGCGGTATACGGTAGTTTTATTGAGCCGGCCTCTCTCATCCGGGGGCTGGCATTTTTTTGAGTTCACGGGATATCAATGGCCAGGCATTGTCGAGCAGTTGTTGCTGTGCGGCAGCTGTAGGGTGAATGCCATCTTTCTGCATCAACTGCATGTTTCCACCGATTCCTTCCAGAAAGAACGGCAAAAGAGGAATGCCGGTTTCCTTGCTTGCGGTCACAAATGAGCGCTCAAACGCCTGTGCATATGCCTTTCCGTAGTTGGGAGGGATTTTCATTCCCAGCATGATGACTTTCGAGCCGGATTTTTGAGCGTCAATAATCATCTGCCGAAGGTTTTTTGCCAGCATGGTTGGAGAGTGTCCGCGAAGGCCATCGTTGCCACCCAGTTCGATAATGACAAGGTCCGGACGGTGCTTCTGCAGCAAAGGAGGAAGCCGGCGAACGCCACCGGAGGTGGTTTCACCACTAAGGCTGCCGTTGATGACCTTGTGTTTTTTTGCAGCCGTTTTGTCCAGTTTTTGTTGCAGCAACTGCACCCAGCCCTGGTTTGTTTCCAGTCCGTAGGCGGCACTGATACTATCGCCAAAGACCAGGATCGTGGCGGCCTGCACGGGCAAGCTGATTGCCAGCAGACATGCGATAACACTTGTTTTCAACCAGTGACGACTCATCATGCTTCCTAACGATCTGATAGTGGCGCAATCCATCTGCAAGTCCGTGAATACCGGCAGCGATGAGCTTGAGATTCTCCATGAGGTTTCACTTGTGATCAAACAGGGTGAAAGCGTGGCAGTCGTGGGCGCCTCCGGGTCTGGTAAAACCACCCTCCTCGGCCTGCTTGCAGGGCTTGATACGCCTACCAGTGGAAAACTCAGTCTGTGTGGTGCCGACTTGCAGAATCTCGATGAGGATGCGCGAGCTGCATTGCGCAAGCAATACGTCGGTTTTGTATTTCAGTCCTTTCTGCTGGTGCCAACACTGACCGCACAGGAAAACGTCATGCTGGCATTATCGGTGAACGGTCGCGGGAATGCCGATACTGCCCGTGAGTGGCTTGACCGGGTCGGACTGGGGCACCGGGTTCATCATACGCCTCGCCAGCTGTCTGGTGGTGAGCAGCAGCGCGTGGCGCTGGCGCGAGCCTTTGCCGGGCGCCCTTCCATCCTGTTTGCAGATGAGCCTACCGGCAACCTTGATGCCCGTACTGGCGCACAGATCGATGATCTTCTGTTTTCCCTGAATGCGGAGGCCGGCACCACGCTGGTGCTGGTCACACATGAGCAGCGACTGGCCTCAAGATGCAGTCGTGTGCTGCATCTTGAAGGCGGAAAGCTGATAAAGGATGCCACCTGATGCAGAGCGGCTGGCAAGACTTCTGGCGCGACCTGAAAAACGGCGAGCTCACGTTGCTGTTGCTGGCCCTGATTCTTGCTGTTGCGGCCACAACAACGCTACGACACTTCAGTTCCGGCATTGAAAAGGGCCTGGCACAAGAAGCTGCACGGTTGATTGGTGCTGACCTTGTGCTGCGCAGTTCCCGTCCGCTTGCAGATGATGTCAGCGTACAAGCCACACGTCTGGGGCTTGCTTCAGCACACACGCTGGAGTTTGCCAGTGTGTTGCAGGGGCCGGCCGAATTCCAGCTGGCGGCTGTCAAGGCCGTGAGCCCCGGCTATCCCCTGCGCGGACAGCTTCGCTTGCGTGAAAACAACAAGGACATCACGACTCACTCCATTCCCGCAAAAGGGACACTGTGGGTGGATGAACGCTTGCTGGGACTGCTTCAGGCTGGTGTGGGCGACACTGTCGTGCTGGGCGAAAAGTCATTCCGGATTGCGGCCATTCTGGCGTTCGAGCCTGATCGGGGAGGTAACTTCGCTGCATTTTCACCGCGTGCCATGATGGCTCTCGATGATGTTGCTGCAACCGGCGTCATTCAACCGGGTTCACGTTTGCAGTATCAATTGCTGATGCGTGGAGATGAACAGGCACTGGCCACGTTCCGGCAATGGATAACGCCACGGCTGGGACCCGGCTCGCGACTCATGGATGTGGCGGGTGGTCGGCCCGAGCTGGCGACACCCCTTGTCCGTGCCAGTGATTACCTCAGTCTCGCAGCCATTGCTGCTGTGGTGCTGGCGGGGTTGGCGATTGCCGTCAGTGCCCGCCGCTTTGCCGAGCGACGTTACGACATGCAGGCGCTTTTGCGCTGCCTGGGGGCGTCAAGAGGCGAGGCCTTCTCGCGCGTATTTGCCGAGTTGCTGCTGGTATGGGCAGTCGCAATCATTCTGGGGGCGCTGCTTGGCGGGCTTGCATCCGTTGCGGTCAATCACCTGCTGAAAGACCTGCTTCCTGTTGGCGCGCCTGCATTCACGTTCTGGCGCCCCCTGCTTACCGGCATTGCAACGGCCACCCTGACCCTTGCCGGATTTGCCCTGCCGGCCCTGCTGTCGCTGGGACGGGTGACGCCACTGCGAGTGCTGCGTCGGGAGTTGCTGCCACCCTCCCTCCCCCAGCTCGCCATTACTGCGCTGCTCTTGCTGGCTCTTTTCATGCTGCTGGCGATGGAAACGGGTCGCTTGTTGCTGACAGCTCTTGCCGTTGGCGGGGGAGCAGCTCTGGTATTTCTGCTGCAGTGGGCGTTGCAACGGCTGCTGGTGGCATCTCGCCGCTGGAGCAATCCGTATCTGTCGGTACTGCGCCGCCATCCTGCGGAAACGGCAACCCAGATCCTTGGGCTTGCCCTGGGCCTGACTGCATTGCTCATGGTATTCAGTTTGCGCGGTGAGCTGCTTGGTGCCTGGGAAAACAAGATTCCACCCGGGGCGCCCAACCAGTTTGCACTCAATATTTCTGATCAGGAGCTGAGTGACTTCCGGAGTGCCTTGCACGCACAAGGCTTTGCTCATGAAGCACTTTATCCGGTTGTGCGCGGCCGCCTGACGGCGATCAATGGAAAGCCCGTACAACAGGCAGTCAGCAAGGAAGACGGTGACGGGCGTGATGAATCACTGAATCGCGAGCTTAATCTGACATGGAGCAAGACACTGCCAAAAGGTAACAGGCTTGCTCAGGGAGACTGGTGGAGCAATGACTCGGTGAGCAATCAGGAGGTATCACTTGAGACGCGACTTGCCGAACGTTTGGGTTTGAAGCTGGGAGACCGTTTAACATTTACGCTGGCGGAAGGTGAGTTCAGTGCCGTTGTCAGCAGCTTGCGTGAGGTTGACTGGGACAGCTTCCAGCCTAACTTCTACATGGTATTTCCCCCGGGAATGATTGACCGCTTTCCGGCATCGTACATGACCAGTTTTAATGTGCCGACGGATCAGCGCCCTCGCCTCAATGCGCTGGTAAAAGCGTTTCCCACCGTGGTCCTGATTGATATCGCCAGCGTGATGGCCGAGGTGAAAAAGCTGCTGGAGCAGGTTTCCCGCGCCGTTGAAGCCGTACTGCTGTTTGTGTTGATGGCCGGCGTTCTCGTGATTTCTGCACATGTCATGGCCAGTCTGGATACACGTCGCCATGAAGCCGCCTTGCTTCGTGTCATTGGGGCAAGCCGGCGCGAACTGCAGATCAGGCTAATGACAGAGTTCGTTTTGCTGGGGCTGATTGCCGGCATTCTGGCCGTAGTGATGAGCGAGTTGCTGGCCGCAGTTGTTTACTGGAAAGTACTGGAACTGTCCCCCACGTTGCATCCGATGATCTGGTGGCAAGCGCCATTGGCCGGGGCTTTGCTGGTAGGCTTTGCAGGCATGTTCGGTGCCAGGCGTGTCTGGAATGCAAGTCCACTGCTGACGCTGCGTCAGGAGTAATACGTCTCCAATGCTGATTTACATGGCAGGAATTTCAGAATGAAAATTCACTGGCGGGCCTTGAAGGGTCAACCTGACGCCCCGTTTCTGGCACTTGATTTGCTCGTGATGCTGCTCATCGCGGGCAACCTGCTTTGGTTGCTGCTGGATGCCGTCCTGTTCAACTCCGGTACGGGCGTACTGTTGGCAAAGCATTATCCGGGTCTGGTGAGTCATTACCGTGACAATATTCATCCGGACATACTGTTATACGATTCCTATTTCACGTTCTTCCTGATTGCAGAGCTGATGCTTCGCTGGGGCGTCGCCATCTATCGAAAGACGTATCATCGCTGGTTTTTCTATCCCTTTGTTCACTGGTACGACGTACTGGGCTGCATCCCGCTTCCTTTTTTCCGGTTTCTGCGCTTGTTGCGGCTGTTCTCCATTCTCTATCGCTTGCAAACGCTTCGGGTGATCGATCTTTCCGAGACAGGCCCCTTCCCGATCATCTACAAGTATTACCGGGTAATGCTTGAAGAGCTTTCAGACCGGATCGTCATCAATGTGCTGGAGGGGGTGCAGCGCGAGGTCAGTGCAGGAGGACCGTTCCGCCATCGTCTGACCGAAGAGGTGCTGCGACCAAGACGCGATGTCATTGTTCCATGGCTGGCAGGATTGCTTACGGAAACCAGTGCTTTTGCCTATGGCGAACATCGTGAACGTCTTGCTGTTTATTTGCATGAGCGATCCCGGGAGGCAATTGCCAATAATCCCGACCTGTCACGCATCACACAACGCCTGCCATTTGTAGGAAGTGCGCTGGAGCGTGAGCTGCAAACGATTGTCGGTGATCTGCTGGTACAGATTACGGATGATGTGCTGACTGATCTGGGTAGCCAGG
>JACCDZ011018856.1_pt1 | contig 10514 bp, 6 predicted proteins | sample 7449551 | NCBI WGS metagenome assembly JACCDZ01 (sample SAMN15323452, study PRJNA562643) | freshwater metagenome | isolation source: river surface water | place: USA:Blue River Watershed | collected 2017-08-18
TCTAATTTCCACACTCTCAACTGAACCATAAACTCTATTTATGGCCCAGATCGAACTCACCCAGACCCACATGCTGCTCAAGCTGACCCGTGGCGAGAAAATCTTTGGCTTGCACGGAGACTTCAAAATCCCAGCGGCCCTAATTAGAGGTGCCGAAGTTGCCGATAAAGATGTCTGGAAAACCTTTGGCCTGCGCCTGCCCGGCACCGCAATTCCAACCCTTTTGGCCTACGGCTCGTACCTAGGCTTTGGCAAGACCGGCGGCTGGACCTTCGCCCTCTGGCGCTCCAACCAACCCTCCATCACCCTTACCCTGGCAACCTCGGCCACTCAGCGCTATAAGCGCCTGGTTATCAGCACCGATAACGCCCAGTCCCTAGCCGACGAAATCAACGACGCCCTAGTGGCCTGTTAGGGAAGGGGTCATTAGATGGAGGCATACCAGCCGCAATACCAGGGGTCCCCAAATCCGGTGGCCCTTGTTGGGGTTCACCTGGTCAAAAAAGGCCTAAGTGGAGCGATTGCCTGTGATTTGAAGCGAATTTCACGCAAAAGAGCCCAATTTAGGGCCCTTACCGCCGCATATAAGGCCGATTATGGGGTGGATTTTGAGCTCACCGCCTCGGCAACCGGCAAAGAGCCCTGTGTTTTAGCCAAATTTGACGATGGCAGCACCGCAATGCTGCTGGACGCTCGCGATTTGGCGCTCGCCGGAGGGGATATCAAGAAATTCGATAAAACCCTGCGCGCCAAGATGCTGTTCTTCTTCTAGGCCCACTCAAAACCTTCAACCAACGGGTTTTAGCACTTAAGCCCAAATCCCGCAGGATTTTCCACAAATTTGTTTACAACCGTTCGATAACGGTTATAGACTGATTCTTTGCTCCCAAACACCCCGCATGCATATTTTGGCTGCGCGCTTGACCGCATATTTTGGCGTCAACGGTTTTAGGTTGCGATTTTTCACCCAAACCTATTTATCAATTCGCGATTGATTAATAAAAGATTCCTTGGAGGAACATTGGCTGCGAAGAACGCAAAAACCCAGAAGAACGATCGTCTTGCAAAGCGTCTTAGTTTTGCAAAATCACCAGAGCCGATCGAACTACCCGATCTACTAAGTCTGCAGACTGAGAGCTTTGACTGGCTCGTTGGTAATCCTGCATGGCGTGAAAAAGAAGGACCAAAGGCTAAGACCGGTCTGGAAGAAATCTTTGAAGAGATCTCTCCGATCGAAGACGCCTCTAACTCTTCGCAGGACGCGAAGATGGGTCTTACTTTTGGAAACCCAGAACTTTACGACCCTTCATACACTCCTGACGAGTGCAAGACCAAGGGCAAGTCATACACCCAGCCGCTTTACATCAAGGCTGAGTTCACCAACTACCTAACCGGTGAAATTAAGTCACAGACAGTTTTCATGGGTGACTTCCCAGTCATGACTGAAAAGGGCACCTTCGTTATTAACGGAACAGAGCGCGTGGTTGTTTCACAGCTTGTTCGTTCACCTGGTGTGTACTTCTCTGTTTCAACAAACACCACCGGTAACTTGGACGTTCGTAACAACAAGGCGCAGATCATTCCGTCTCGTGGTTCTTACCTAGAGTTCCTAACCGAGTGGGTGCGCGATGACCGCAAGCCAATCGCTCGTTTTGGTCAGCCAATCATTCAGGTGCAGGTAGACCGCAAGACTAAGGTTTCTGCAACCATCTTCCTTAAGGCACTTGGTCTTTCAGAAGAGCAGATTCGCGAAGAGTTCAAGGATCTTGAGTCCGCAGTTAAGGCCGGAGCACCTAACTGGACTTACGACGTTGATCTAATTGAGAACACTCTTGCCTACGACAAGTCAAAGGTTTTCGCTAACCCAATCCTTACCAAAGAAGACGCGCTTCGCGAGCTATACCGCAAGGTACGTGGCGAGGCAGCCGGTGCTGAAGTTTCAGAAGCATGGTTGAAGTCAACCTACTTTGAGTCAAAGCGCTACAACTTGGCAAAGGTTGGTCGTCACAAGCTAAACCGCAAGCTAGGCCTATCGGTTGACGCAGCGCAGAACACTCTTACCGTTGAAGACGTAGTTGCAACTTTGAAATACCTGCTTCTTTTCGACCAGCAGATCGCTAACGCAGCAGCCGTTTCAACCGGTGCTCGTCTAGAGTTCCCAATCAAGATGGGTGGCAAGTCTGTAAAGATTGCCGTTTCATCTGACGACATCGATGACTTCTCAAACCGTCGTATTCGTTCAGTTGGTGAGCTAATCCAGAACCAGGTTCGTATTGGTCTAAGCCGTATGGAGCGCGTTGTTCGCGAGCGTATGTCAACTCAAGACATTGAGGCGATCACCCCGCAGACCCTGATTAACCTGCGTCCAGTTGTGTCAGCAATCAAGGAGTTCTTCGGTGCTTCTCAGTTGTCACAGTTCATGGACCAGAACAACCCACTTGCTGGCCTGGCCCACAAGCGTCGTCTATCAGCGCTTGGTCCCGGTGGTATCGCTCGTGAGCGTGCCCAAATGGAGGTCCGTGACGTTCACCCATCTCACTACGGACGTATGTGTCCAGTTGAGACTCCTGAAGGTCCGAACATTGGTCTTATCGGTTCGCTTACTGCTTACGCACGTATCAACGCATTTGGTTTCATTGAGACTCCATACGCAAAGGTCGTCAATGGAAAAGTTTCAAAGACCATTGAGTACCTTGATGCAGCTGCAGAGCAGGGCAAGGCTATCGGTGCTGCCGAGACTCCGCTAAACCCAGACAAGACATTTGCAAACAAGAAGGTGTTCGCTCGCTTCCAGGGTGACGTTGTTGAAGTAGACGCAGAAGACGTTGACTACCTAGACATCTCACCTCGTCAGCTTGCATCCGTTTCGACATCATTGATTCCGTTCCTTGAGCACGACGACTCGTCTCGTGCGTTGATGGGTGCGAACATGCAGCGTCAGGCTGTTCCACTGCTACGTTCCGACTCACCATTTGTTGGAACCGGTATGGAGCGCGTTGCCGCAATCGACTCTGGTGCCGTTGTGATTAACGAAACCGCCGGTGTGATTGCAGAAGTTGATGCAGACACAATCACCGTTCAGCAGGACAAGGGTGGAACCAAGACTTACGTACTTCGTAAGTTCGACCGTTCAAACCAGGGAACTGCAATCAACCAGCGAATCATTGTTGAAGCTGGTCAGCGTGTAGAAGCCGGCGAAGTTCTTGCCGATGGTCCTTCAACCGACATGGGTGAACTAGCTCTAGGTAAGAACTTGCTAGTTGCGTTCATGCCATGGGAAGGTCACAACTTCGAGGACGCGATCATCCTGAGCCAGAACCTGGTTAAGGAAGACACTCTTTCTTCTATCCACATCGAAGAGTACGAAGTTGATGCTCGCGACACCAAGCTAGGTAAGGAAGAAATTACTTCTGACCTACCAAACGTTTCGCAAGAAGCATTGGCTCAGCTTGACGAGCGCGGCATCATTCGCATTGGTGCAGAGGTTCGCCCTGGCGACATCTTGGTTGGAAAGGTAACACCTAAGGGTGAGACAGAGCTTTCAGCCGAAGAGCGTTTGCTACGCGCGATCTTCAACGAGAAGTCACGCGAAGTTCGCGACACCTCATTGAAGGTGCCACACGGTGAGCAGGGAACTGTTATCGGTGTTCGCGTATTTGACATTGAAGCTGGCGATGACGAACTAGGTGCCGGTGTAAACCAGCGCGTGGTCGTTCACATCGCACAGAAGCGCAAAATTACCGAGGGTGACAAGCTTGCTGGTCGTCACGGTAACAAGGGTGTTATTTCTAAGATTCTTCCTGTTGAAGACATGCCATTCATGGAAGACGGAACTCCGGTTGACGTTGTTCTAAACCCACTTGGTATTCCTGGCCGTATGAACTTTGGTCAGATTCTTGAGACCCACCTAGGTTGGATTTCAAAGCAGGGTTGGAACGTAGAAGGCGTTGCAAAGTGGGCCGACGCAATGGTCGCAGAAATGCGTTCAGCTGCTCCGGGCACCAAGGTTGCAACCCCAATCTTCGACGGTGCATCAAAGGATGAAATTGTTGGGCTTCTAAACTCAACTCTTCCAAACCGCGATGGCAAGCGTCTGATTGACGGAACCGGTAAGACTCGTCTATTCGACGGTCGCTCAGGTGAGCCGTTCCCAGCGCCAATCTCAGTTGGTTACATGTACATCTTGAAGTTGCACCACTTGGTAGACGACAAGATCCACGCACGTTCAACTGGTCCTTACTCAATGATCACTCAGCAGCCACTAGGTGGTAAGGCGCAGTTCGGTGGACAGCGCTTTGGTGAAATGGAAGTATGGGCGCTTCAGGCATACGGTGCAGCGCACACATTGCAGGAGCTTCTAACCATCAAGTCTGACGACATCACTGGTCGTGTGAAGACTTACGAGGCAATCGTAAAGGGCGAGAACATTCAGGCTCCTGGTATTCCAGAGTCGTTCCGCGTTCTTGCGAAAGAAATGCAGTCATTGGCTCTAAACGTTGAGGTTCTCAACGCAGCTGGCCAGGTTGTATCTCTAAAGGAAGATGACTTTGAGTCAGACCGCGCAGCGGAAGAACTCGGCATCAACCTTTCACGCAACGAGAACTCATCAGTCGACACCGAGTACACCGGTTTCTAACCGATACCACGAGATTTAGGAAAGAAAAATGGAAGTAGAAAACTTCGACGCTCTTCGAGTTGGTCTAGCCACCTCAGACGACATCCGCTCATGGTCAAACGGTGAAGTAAAGAAGCCTGAGACCATCAACTACCGCACCCTAAAGCCTGAGAAGGACGGTCTTTTCTGTGAAAAGATTTTCGGCCCTACCAAGGACTGGGAATGTTCATGTGGAAAGTACAAGCGCGTACGTTTCAAGGGCATCGTTTGTGAGCGCTGTGGTGTTGAGGTAACCAAGTCTTCAGTTCGTCGTGAGCGCATGGGTCACATTGAACTCGCTGCACCGGTTACTCACATCTGGTACTTCAAGGGTGTTCCTTCACGTCTTGGCTACTTGCTAGCCATGGCACCAAAGGACCTTGAGAAGATCATTTACTTTGCTGCCTACCGCGTAATGGGTATCCACTCAGAGGACCGCACACTTGATGCTGCTCTGATCAAGGATGACTACATTCACCGCATGCAGACTCTTTGGAACTCACGTCACGAAGAGATGCTTTCTGTTGCACAGGCCGAGTACGACCAGCTAACCGCTTTGGGTCTAGCTCTTGAGCCTGCAATTAAACTATGGGAAGCACCTGTTTGGGTTGACGCACAGTTCGCCAAGACAATTGAGCAGCTAATTCTTGCCGAAGAAAAGAACCCTGAGGGTTTCTGGGGCAAGAAGGCAACTGCCGCTGCAGAAGAAGCTGCCGATGAAGAAAACTCACCGGTAGTTCGCACTCCTGCAGAAGAGAAGCAGATCAAGGCTCTTCTTTCTGAGTTCAAGAAGAAGACAGACAAGATCGTCAAGGAATACGCTCGCATCGAGCGCCCAGCGAACCTGCAGAAAGAGCAGTTGGCTTGGCGTTTGTTCCTGACTCTAAAGCCAGGCGACCTAATCCAGAACGACGTAATCTTCGATCACTTCGACTACTCATTCGGTGAATACTTCGATACCGCTATCGGTGCAGAAGCAGTTCAGCGCGTGCTTGCAGAATTTGATCTAGATGCAGCTGCTGCGGAACTTCGCGAGGCAATTGCAACCACCAAGGGAACCAAGCAGACCCAGGCCATTAAGCGTCTAAAGGTTGTGCAGTCATTTATTGGCTCAAACACACCGCCGACCTCAATGGTTCTAGACGTGCTGCCAGTTCTTCCACCGGAGATCCGTCCGATGGTTCAGCTTGATGGTGGCCGCTTTGCGACCTCTGACCTAAACGACCTATACCGTCGTGTGATCAACCGCAACAACCGTCTAAAGCGCTTCATCGATCTTGGTGCAGTTCCAAAGACAATTCTTAACAACGAAAAGCGCATGCTTCAGGAAGCTGTTGACGCACTGTTCGACAACGGTCGCCGCGGTCGTGCAGTTACCGGAACCGGTAACCGTGCACTGAAGTCACTGTCTGACCTACTAAAGGGTAAGCAGGGTCGTTTCCGTCAGAACCTTCTTGGTAAGCGCGTTGACTACTCAGGTCGTTCAGTAATCGTTGTTGGTCCACAGTTGCAGTTGCACCAGTGTGGTCTGCCAAAGATCATGGCGCTTGAGCTTTTCAAGCCGTTCGTAATGAAGCGTCTTGTTGACCTGGGCCTTGCTCAGAACATCAAGAGCGCGAAGCGCATGGTTGAGCGTGCCCGCCCACAGGTTTGGGGAGTGCTTGAAGAAGTAATCCGCGAGCGTCCAGTTCTTTTGAACCGTGCGCCGACCCTACACCGATTGGGTATCCAGGCTTTCGAGCCTCTTCTAGTAGAAGGTAAGGCAATCCAGCTGCACCCACTTGTTTGTGCTGCGTTCAACGCGGACTTCGACGGTGACCAGATGGCTGTCCACCTACCTCTATCTGTAGAAGCTCAGGCCGAAGCTCGTATCTTGATGCTTGCATCGAACAACATCTTGAAGCCATCTGATGGTCGTCCAGTTGCTGTTCCAACCCAGGACATGATCATTGGTCTGTACCACATGACCACTCTTGTTGAGGGTGCAGTCGGAGAAGGCAACCTTTACGGTTCAATCTCTGAGGCCATCATGGCTTATGACGCAAAGGCACTTGACCTGCAGGCTAAGGCTCGCATCCGTCTAACCAACGCCGGCGAAACAAAGATTTACGAGACCACCCTTGGTCGCGCTTTGTTCAACCAGGCACTTCCAGCTGACTACGAGTACTACGAGGGTCAGGTTGGCAAGAAGGAAATCGGAAAGATTGTTGCCGAGCTAGTTGAGAAGTTCTCACGCGTTGAGGTTGCACAGTCACTAGACCGCATCAAGGATGCCGGTTTCCACTGGGCAACTCGCTCGGGTGTATCGATGTCAATTGCAGATGCAAACTTTGACTCATCAGGTGCGTTCGACAAGGCTCGCTCAAAGATGATCATCGATGGTGAAAAAGAACACACCAAGATTCAGGAAGCGTTCGACAACGGTCTGAAGTCAGACCTTGAGCGTCGTGACGAACTTGGAGCTTTGTGGTTCAAGCGCACCAACGAAATCCAGAACCTACTTCAGGAGTCAATCCCTGCAGACAACGCCATCTACAAGATGGTAACTTCTGGTGCTCGTGGTAACTGGCTACAGATTCGTTCGATCATCGGTATGCGTGGCCCTGTGGCTACCTCATCTGGTGACTTCGCACCGATGCCTGTAAAGGGTAACTACCTAGTTGGTCTAACCGCTAACGAGTACTTCATTAACGCAACCGGTGCTCGTAAGGGTAACGCCGATACCGCTATGAAGACTGCTGCCGCGGGTTACCTAACTCGTCGTCTAGTTGACGTGGCTCAGGACGTTATCGTTCGCGAACCAGACTGTGGCACTAACAAGGGTCTAGAGAAGTCTCTAAAGGACATCGATGGAAACTGGGATGAGCAGACAATTGAATTGTCAGTTCTTCACCGTGCACTGCAGTCAGACGTAAAGGTTGGTTCTGATGTAATCGCAAAGGCTGGCACCACTGTTGACCAGAAGCTTGTTGATGCATTCAAGGCTGCAAACGTCGACACCGTTGGTGTTCGCTCAGTGCTTACTTGTGAGTCACTGCAGGGTGTTTGTGCACTTTGCTACGGAACCTCACTTGCAACCGGTGATTCAGTTGACCTAGGTGAAGCGATCGGTATTATCGCTGCTCAGTCAATTGGTGAGCCAGGTACTCAGCTAACCATGCGTACTTTCCACACCGGTGGTGCTGCGTCTTCTGCGAAGAAGCAGACAATCCTTAAGTCAATCGGTGGTCAGAAGGTTCGTGTTGAGCGTCTGATTTCATACGACATCACCCAGGGTCTAAACGGTGTAACCGACTTGCTAGAAGCACGTGTTGGTTGGCGTCAGCAGGGCAAGGTTGCCGTTATGGCATTCTGGCCTGGAACCGTTGACATCGTTGAGGTACCAACCTCAGGTGGCGCCAAGAAGTTCGACATCTACGTTCGTCCGAACGGTGAAGCTGCAGAGAAGGCTGCTGAAGACCTGGCTAACCAGTACTCATTCAGCCGCACAACCTCTAAGACCTTCAAGAAGTTGAGCCCGTACACACCGATCACCTCCGTTTCTAACCCAGATGACCTGTTGGTTGAAAAGGGTGAAGAAGTTAAGGCCGGAGACTACCTAGTTGACGGAACCCCGATCCCACACGAAGTTCTAATGGTTAAGGGTGCTCGTGAAGCAGCCGCCGAGATCATCCGTGGTGTTCAGGCCATCTATGGCTCACAGGGTGTTCCACTGCACGACAAGCACCTTGAGGTTATTGTTCGTCAGATGCTGGGCAAGGTTACCGTTATTGATTCAGGTGACACAGAGATGCTTCCAGGTGAAATCATCGACCGCAACCGCTTTACCGCTGTCAACCGCAAGGCTGTGGCAGAGGGCAAGAAGCCGGCTTCAGCTCGTCAGGAAGTAATGGGTATGACCCGTGCTTCATTGGCAGCTCAGTCATGGCTATCGGCTGCATCGTTCCAGGAAACCACCCGTGTTCTAACTCAGGCTGCTCTAGATCGTCGCGAAGACCCTCTAGTTGGCCTAAAGGAGAACGTCATCATCGGTAAGTTGATCCCAGCCGGTACCGGTCTGGGTGTTTACCGAAACATCACAGTTGAGGCCACTGAAGAGGCCAAGGCTGAGAAGTACCCAAACCGTATCTGGTCTGAGCCTGTGCAGTCTTCGGACTTCTCAGATGAGTTCAGCCCAGCGGATTTGAGCTTTACCTCAATCGAGTCTTACTCGGACGAGGTCTAAGCCTAAAATCCATTTGACCCAGACGGTTATATTCGGCTAGTGTTGGGGGAGCGCGTGGTAATTACGCGCTCCGCCCAAAACAGCTGGTTTTAGCCAGGTTTTCAAATATGGGCCAAACTTTTGAAGCTCCATCGGGGTGCAAAAGTGTGTTTTTCAAAAAACGAAAGAACATTCGTTGCGAGTAGCGGCGGATTAAACAAGGAGAAGTAGTGCCAACAATTCAGCAGTTGGTCCGCAAGGGTCGCTCGCCAAAGGTCTCGAAGTCAAAGACCCCGGCTCTAAAGCAGAGCCCGCAGCGCCGCGGAGTGTGTACTCGTGTTTACACAACCACACCAAAGAAGCCAAACTCAGCGCTTCGCAAGGTTGCTCGTGTCAAGCTTTCAAACGGTATCGAAGTTACCGCGTACATCCCGGGTGAGGGTCACAACCTTCAGGAGCACTCAATGGTGCTTGTTCGTGGTGGCCGTGTTAAGGACCTACCAGGTGTTCGTTACAAGATCGTTCGTGGTGCTCTAGACACCCAGGCAGTTAAGAACCGTAAGCAGGCTCGTAGCCAATACGGTGCAAAGAAGGGTAAGTAATTTAAATGCCACGTAAAGGTCCAGTTACCAAGCGTCCAGTCGTTGCCGACCCGGTTTACGGCTCACCAGTTGTTTCACAACTTGTAAACAAGATTCTGCTTGATGGCAAGAAGTCAATCGCAGAGTCAATCGTTTACGGTGCACTTGATGGTGCACACCAGAAGTCAGGTGCAGAGGCAGTTGTACTTCTAAAGAAGGCTCTAGACAACGTACGTCCAACCGTTGAGGTTCGTTCACGTCGCGTTGGTGGTTCTACCTACCAGGTTCCAGTTGAGGTAAAGGCACACCGTGCCAACACTTTGGCTATGCGTTGGTTGGTTAGCTACGCAAAGGCTCGTCGCGAGAAGACCATGACCGAGCGTCTAATGAACGAAATTCTTGACGCATCAAACGGTCTAGGCGCAGCAGTTAAGCGTCGCGAAGACACCCACAAGATGGCAGAGTCAAACAAGGCATTCGCTCACTACCGTTGGTAGGAGCCAACATCCGCTCGATCCTCGCTCAGTTTTTACTGGGCGTTCATCGGGCGGATGTTTTCATTTGTACCAATAGCAACATCATCAAACTGATCTAAAAATCCCGGAGGATATCGTGGCACAAGACGTGCTTACAGACCTTAATAAGGTTCGCAACATCGGCATCATGGCGCACATTGACGCTGGTAAGACAACTACCACTGAGCGCATTTTGTTCTACACCGGTATTACTCACAAGATCGGTGAAGTACACGATGGTGCTGCCACCATGGACTGGATGGAGCAAGAGCAAGAGCGCGGTATCACCATTACCTCAGCTGCTACTACTTGCTTCTGGGACAAGAACCAGATCAAAATCATTGACACTCCTGGACACGTGGACTTTACCGTTGAGGTAGAGCGTTCACTTCGTGTTCTTGACGGTGCCGTTGCAGTTTTCGACGGTAAAGAAGGTGTGGAGCCTCAGTCTGAGACTGTTTGGCGCCAGGCTGACAAGTACGACGTACCTCGCATCTGTTTCGTAAACAAGATGGACAAGCTAGGTGCTGACTTCTACTTCACCGTAGACACCATCATCA
>JACCDZ010246808.1_pt1 | contig 10512 bp, 6 predicted proteins | sample 7449551 | NCBI WGS metagenome assembly JACCDZ01 (sample SAMN15323452, study PRJNA562643) | freshwater metagenome | isolation source: river surface water | place: USA:Blue River Watershed | collected 2017-08-18
CTAGTGATCTCGATGCTAAAGAGCACAAAGTTCTACGGGATTTCTTCAAAACAGAATACTGGAACTTTGTTACGAACGACGCTTTCTGTAAGAAGGTGAAGGAAGTTCTTGACGACAAGGTTACCACTGTCGACTATGCCTTAACTCGCTCAGCAAGAATTGCAGAACTCTTTGCCTGTATCGATAAAGAGGAAAAGATTCCATCTCACACCGACAAGCACCACGGGACCTTCTTCAACAACCTCTGCTTGGCGATGAAGGAAACAATCCCAGGAAGCGCTCCTCTTACGGAGAAAGAAATCGGCCTTCTAGAAAAAGGGTTCAAGACAAAATACTGGTATCTTCTCAACAATACTTTGTTCTTACCAAAGCTTGACGACTATTTCGACGATGATGTTGAGGAAATTGACTACGGGTTTCCTTGTGCGGCGGCTCCGGTGGTTACCCCGCAGGCTGCGGTACCCCGGGAGGTTGCCCCAAAAGCAAAGCCTTCACCAGCACACCATCTCGCCCGCCACAAGAACACCCTTCTCGCTTTCCTCAAGGAAGGAGCCGGTAACGCGGCAGCTCAAGCAAGCGGAAGAAAGAAGCTCGATGACTTCCAAAAGTTCAAGTCTGGAAAGAAGAAATCTGGTATTGTCCTATACCCAGAAATCGACGATTTCCTCAAAGAGATCGATCCTGAATGGTGGACTGTTTCTCCGGAAGAGCTTAGGGAGAGTTTCCAAATCTTTGGGTTTGAAGGGGAGTTTGACGATACAATGAGTATCGCCGCGACCATCGCCCCAACACTCGCCCCAACGCTCACCCCATCGCTCGCTCCGACAGCTGTCACAGTGACACCACCACGCATCGCCGCAATACCACGCTGCGGAGCGCTTAGTGTCGATTCTTATCTTGCAAAGAATCCCCAGATGGCCCAAGAATATCAGGAAACTGTCGCGGATATCGTTCTCGACTACGACGGAGCGATCACTCGCGGAGAAGAGCTCAGCGTTCATCTCAAGAAAAAGATTATGGAATTGAGCAGAGCAAAACACCCTCGCTTGATGACCTACCTCGAGAACCACAAGATCTCTGCTGTGGACTTTTGGGAACACATGGGACTTTAGGCACAATAGGTGTTGCCTCACAGGGTTGCTTCCAACAAAAAAACCATCGTCTTCTCGCATTCCTAAAAACGGCAAAGATCTCTGTAGGCGATTTCCTTGAACAGATTGTCTAAAAGACTTGTAATATTTAGAAAAACAATAAAAAAAAGAAATAACTATAATTTTTGATTCTGAACTTTCTCGTTCCTCTTCCAGTAAAGGTCAAGCTTTTTGTCGGTTTTCTGAAAGTACCTGCATTTGGCATTACCACCGCAATCCGCTCTCTCGCCGAAAAAGCTTTACTTAGTGTTCAACATTACAAAAATGTCAGATAGCGATTTTGAAGACGATCCACAAGAACGTAAGGGTCCAGACGTTATCGTCACACCAACCCATTACATCGAAGAAGGAAACATGTCGCTCTTCAGAGATAGATTCAGTATCATCTGCGGTGTTTCTAAAACAGGTAAAACATTTTTCGTTCAATCGATTCTGAATGATCTAAGAAAATCCGTTCCTAATTTCATCGTTGTTACACCTACGCGTGATTTTTATAAAGGATTATTACCTGATTCGAATATTTGGGAGACGCTCACAGAACAAAGTATCAATGACATTTACCAGAGACAGGAATCGGCAAAATCCGTTCGTAGTATTACGGACAAGATTGAGGTACTCCATCTCATCCACACAATCATTGCTCCGTCACAAGCAGAACCTTTTCTTATCGAAATGAAAAAGAGAGGATTGACGGAAGAGCAATGTGTAAAGATGTTGCGTACTAGACTTGGTTCCGGGAAACTGGAGTTTCAGGAAAAAGTAAAACAAGCCCTTATGGCAAAGATGATTGCTATGGAAACTGCCGGTGATGCGGCACGTACAAAAGCAGGAAAAGGGTCAACTGCAACCATGGCCGCTGCAGTAGCAGCAATCAAAGCCGCCGGTGTCGATCCCGGAGAATTTGGCCCAGACGACTTTCGTCCAGGAAAGAAAGAACGGTTCAATGTTTACACGGCGCTTGGTATTCCAGAAAAATCGTTTAAAGAAAATCCCCCGTTGGAAGTGCTGAAAACTATCTACAATGGTTACGCGTTTATTGATCTTGATTATAGTCTAGTTTTGGTGTTAGATGACGTCACTGCGGACCTTCGTAGGTTTACAGGTTACGCAATTCTTCCAAAAGATCCTTTTGAGGCGAAAAAAACGAAAGCTAGCGAAAAAAAGAGCATTTTTCTTGAATTAAGCACGAGAAATCGGCACTACTCGCTCACTGTGGTACTTGTGACACACAATTACCTATCAATAGTCCCTTCCGTGAGGAGTACGGCAAATGTGTACTTATTTACACATAAAGAAGCCTTTGATTCGGCAATGCCGGAGATTAGTTCCGAGGATTTTATCGCAAATAAAAAACACAATTTCGTGAACAAAGTCTTTACAAAGAAAGATGAGAATGGAGATTCTTTTACAAAGCTCCTTTACTTCAGGCCAGACAACGATACTGGACCTGATGGGCAATCGAAAAAGGTAAAGTACCTCAACGCCGTTCAAGGAGATATGGAAGTCGTCGAAACTACTAGAGTTATCGACGATCTTATTTCTAAACACAGTAATAAGGAAGGTACCGGAAGTTACAATTTTTAAAAAGAAAAAAAAAAGAAATCAAGTTGTTCTTACCTTTAAAAAGCTACACCTTGCCTTTACCATGTCCTCCGATACAATCACCGAACCTCGTTTCAAACAAAACGAGCTCATCGCATTTCGCGATTCAATGGATCATCCCTACTTGATCAACCCAGCCATGATCAGCGAAATAGATTACGATTTCAAAGAGGATCGTTTCTTGATTCTCACTATGGCTTCCGGCAACACCTACACGATTAACTCCCAGTGCCGCGAACTGCTCAAAAAGATCGGTGTTGATCCGGACGTTACCTTCATCAATCCAACGCGTGGGGCAACGATGTAACCACCATGGTACCGCATTGCAAAAAAATTCGGCACCCCAAGTGTTGACACTCACACTTACAATGGACTCGCCTTTACTTTACGAAGATTCCTTCGGGGTTCTTCATCACCCACCCACCTCTCGCCGTGGCCCCCTAAAGAAATTCGCCGTGGCTCTTCTCGCTCTCGCTACCCTAGCCTTTTTGGGGACAACCATTTGGCTCGCTGTCACCAGAATGCGCACCACGACCCCACCGGTCCCATGTGGGAACACTCAGGATACTTCGTGTGGGAACACTCAGGATACTTCGTGTGGGAACATCCCAGGCTACGTTGTTTCCTTCCTCGACATCGACGATGTTGCCGAAAACTATTCTCTAGAAATGGAAAGGGGTGATGCTCTGCTCTTCTTCTCGATGCTAAAAAGTGAAAAAGCGTTCGAACAAGGGAGACTTGCTCTCTTGGAACAAGCTGAAACACTGAAAGGCGCCGTTCGTGCAGCCAATCGCCTTGGTTCCGGCTGTAAAAACCCAATGAACGTCACAAAAGCGGTCTCTTCTCGCATTGCTCTTACCAGTAACTACGCAAAAATGAACTACGAAGAGTTTATTGCTTTACAAGAAGAGCTTTAGGGTTCCTTCCGGGGGTCTCCTGGAATCCCCAAGTAAAAAAAAAAAAGAAACACAAATTGTTCTAGTAAACATGAGTATTTACAACACTTTAGTTGCTTTGCCATTTGCAAAGTAACTCCTCAATCGAAAGATGAACAGCGAAGAAGCTGCTGCTCTTAGCAGAGCTACCACGGTGGATTACCCAGAAGGACTCACCTACCTCGAAGCAAAGTGTATCCGCGACACCGCACCAGAGCTTACCATCTCTATCGAAGATAAGGAAAAGTGCTACTTCTTTGGTCGAACTATGTTCGTTACAAACGCGAAAACTCGAGAAGACTACCTCTCCCAATGTCTCTCCCAACTCAACCATGAACACAGTGCAAAGTTACGTGCAGAAGAAATCAAAGCAAAAATGGAACAATATCGCCAGTTACTTGAGGAAGAAACGCCAATCATTCGTGAAGACATCACCATTTCCTTTAATGTGTTTGGTGTTGTCTTTAAAAAATCTAATTACTACAGCAAATTCAAGAAGGCTTATGTTGAAGATACTCTTTCTCAAAAAGAAATGCACTTGACCGAAGGGTTTAACACCGATGCAAGCTATTCCGAAATGCTCACAGCCGAAATTCTTCGTAAGAATGAGGAATCAAAGGCAAGAACAGCAATAGTTTTCGAAGAAGCGTTACGGAATAACGGAGAGGAGTTCCATCCAGAGCTCTTTTAGGCGCACGGATCTTTCTTTAAAAAGAAGCACAAAATTGTTCTAGAGTAACCCAGCTCCCCAAGCGCTTCAGGATTTCGGCACGGAATGCGGTACAGATCTTTAAAAAAAAAAAAGAAAATTTCTTTGGGTTCTTCTCGAGACACCTCTTACTTCGTCGAAACAACATTGTCTGGAACAACCGGGTCGTAGATTGAAGGTCTTTCAACGACAATTTCCAAAACGCCACGAAACGTCGAACCTGTAGGAGCGATGATCCGCATCATCATTTGTACAAAGTTGTTCGCTGTATTCGTCTGGACGATTGTACATGGAACAATTGAGAGTGCGAAGGTCTTTGTATCTTGAGAAGCTGCTTCCGTACTATGGCGATGGTAGCGGATAAATTTTAAAGTGTCTGTGGTGGTAAAATTGTTACTGAGGAAAAGATAACGCGTTGATGAAGCAGCAACGTAAGCAACACCGTCAGTAAAGTTGAGATCAAGGAAGAGTTTTGTAGATGTGGAAAAGGGGATGACTTTCAAGTTCCCTTTAAAGGTATTGAAATTTGCCTTCAACACACCGGTATCGTTGTAAACACCGGATGTAGTGTTACCTACACTGAAGAGGTTGATTGTGTCAGCAGAAGTGGCAAGACCGTTAGGTGCACTGAGTGGGAAGCGGTGGTAAAACCCTGGTGAGACGTATTGTGGGTAGTAAAATTGCTTCGTTATCGTTGTATTGTCCACCATCATTGTGTACTTCTTTCCTGTAGAAAGGGATGCCATGTTTGTGTATATCGAGTTGACCATTTTCGTGTGAATGTAGCCGATGGAGGAAGAACCGGGGAATTCTGTACTTAGCGCGTCTGAGAAAAAGGCGAGACCGATATTGCTCATGGAAGCACTATCTGTAGCTGTTCCAATCTCAATCCTGTTTTTGTCTATATGCACTTTTGGGGGGTCAGACATGTTGTCGTAGAGTTGGATCATGTGTTTCTGGAGAACCAAAGTGTCAAGTCCTGGACCAAAATTCCCAATTCTTACAAAGTCGGAGTTGTAGGTAGTCCCGTCATGCGGAGCGCTCGTTGCTCCATCAGCGAGAGGGTTGCCGTCGAGTGGGAAGGAAAGACCACCAGCATCGAGCACTGCTGGTTTCGCTGAGCCAATAGAAGGCGCGATGATCGCTGCTGGGTTTCGCTTTGGCTCGATGACTGCCCCGTTCATCACCGGGAGAACATCTCCCACTTTTTGGTAGTTGTACTCCACCCTTGTCCCAGTATTTTTAGCAACCGTAAGGTAGTCAACCCCTGGGTTTGCAAAAACGGTGTCAACGTTTTTCCCAAGCTCAATAGCGGCACCTGCTGCACGATAGGCGAGCGTTTTCGCACCGGAACCGTAGACTGGGTCCGGTGCCCCTGAAAGGGAAAGGACTGGACCACTTGGGCCGTAGATTGCTGAAAAGTTATAACTATCAACTTTTACCTGGTTGTTCCCAATAGCCACAGAGGTAGCACCGTAAGGATTCCCACCATCGACTTTGGAAAAGGTTGCGCCGGTTGCTTCAAACTTGCCTGTCTCAACGAGATTGGATACGGTCTTACTGGCTGTGATATCGTTATTACCAAGCCAAGCATAGCTCTTTGGAACAGCAAGCCACTTTTTTGCAGCGGTACCAATGGCTGGTCCAGTGAGAAAGCGAATATCTCCTCCGGAATCAACGTCGGTGATCGTCGCTGCATTTGCTGCACCCGTAAAATTCGCTTTGAGCGAATCCACGTCGACTTTTGTAAGGTAAGTATTTGAAGCACCATTTTTAAAGGCGATGTAATCACCGTAGACGTTGACTGAAAGGGTTCCTTTGGTGTTACCAACGTAGTTCGTGTTCAGGGTAGTTGTTGCTGCTGCGGAGGAGACAACCAAACCTGTAGTGTTGAGGAGGGTAGTGACGCCAGCAGCAGTTGCGGTGACGCTAGTTTTCCCAATTGTGATGTCGCCAGGATCTGGACCCATCACGAGAGAGGTTGGTTTGACGTAATCCGGTACTGTTGGAACGGTAACGTAAGAAAAGACTCCGGAAACCTTGTCACCGACAAGGGCCCTCTGCGTAGTAGTAGCTGCTGCATCCGGAGTGGAGATAACGTCGCTTGTTGCTATGCGTTGCAACAAAGCTAGTTTGGCCCTATCTAGGGTGATCGTCGCTGGGTTGTCGATGGAAGTTGCTAGGGGGTTGCTTAGGGTAATCCCGTTAGCACCAAACTCCGCTCTTCGTCGTTGCCCCACGGTCCCTTGTGTTCTGTCTACGACAGTCAAAGCGGTATCACCATAGCATGTGTTTTCCAGTGGCTCAAAGAGTGTTGCGCTACCGAAGGTTAACCCTTTTCTCCCAAGATAAGCTTCGGTGGAATCACCGGTGTTCCCCATATTCCCAACAACATTGTTAACCGTGTCAACAAAAGAAGGTTTGGGTGTGTACCCATACTTCTTCGTCCCAGTGTTGTAAACTACGTAGTTCGCACTGGCCCCGTCACCGGGAAGAGCAGCAAGGTTTCCAACCGTCTCCGCACCGACAGAGTCGATAGTAGCTCCAGCTCCAAAGTCGATCCCGGTAGCCCCAAGGTAACTTGGGAGGGTTGTTTTCTTGATAGCACCGGTAGCATCCTTGACGAGGAAATCCAAGTTGTTGGTGTAGGGTACAGCGACCCCCGCTACAATTTCAGCAACAGCATCAACGCCCGCTTTCAAAAGCTGGGAACCATCAAGCGTAAGAATGCTTTTCTGGAAAATGGTATCACCCAAAACAGCATCAGGGAAGAAACCACGGGTTGCCTCAACCCAAGTTGGGTTTGCAAAGCTTGTGAGTGGTAAAGAGGAATAGTCCATTCTCGGCGTAGCTGTTGGGTTGTAGAGGAGAACTCTGTGGTTCGCGCCAGGGACAACCTGTGCAGCGTCCCCAAGAAGACGCGCAGCGGTAACCCCGGCTTCCCCCATAGAAGAACTGTTGATGGAAATGGTACCACCGACGCCCATATCAATCGTTCCCGCAGAGCCAAAAGTAAGGTTGGAGCTATCACCGAAAGCGAAAGCGGAGGCGGTACCGGTAGAGATACTTGTCCCATCCCCAGAGAGAATTCCACCACCAGCACCAAGTGAAAGCAAGCCGGTTTTGCTGAGGGAAGCTTGGCCGCAGGCAATGTTACCATTGGCACCAAGTTCTAGATTTCCTGTAGAATCCAAGGAAACAGCACCTGCAGCTCCCAAGGAAACCTTCCCGGTATCGCCCAATGTGACGTTAGCTTCGTTGATAAAGGTATTCCCTGCTCCAAAATCGATGTTGGCTGTTTTTGCGTAAAAGGGGAGAACGACCGGAGCCCCACCGGAACTATTTTCTAGGGCGGTAATTCTCCCGTCGAAAGCGGTGTCGACACCTTTCATGATGACAATGTCCGCTTGTGCAGCAGTGGCTTTTGCATCAGCACCAGTTGCGGCATTGAGGGCTGCTGTAGCATCCCCTTTTGCTGCTGTAGCATTGTCGCTCGCTGTAGTTGCCGTAGCGAGAGCTGCTGTAGCATCTCCTTGCGCCGCGGTTGCCGCCGAGAGAGCTGTTGCGGCATTTGCTAGAGCTGTTGTAGCATCGCCCTGCGCTGCACTGGCTGCACTCTGGGCTGCTGTAGCATCTCCCTGTGCCGTATTGGCTGCAGAGAGTGCTGTTGTAGCATCACCCTGTGCAGTATTGGCTGCAGTGAGAGCTGCTGTAGCATCACCCTGTGCCGCATTGGCTGCAGTGAGAGCTGCTGTAGCATCACCTTTTGCTGCTGTAGCATCACTACTCGCTGTAGTGGCAGCAGCAAGAGCGGCGGTAGCACTATTCCCTGCTGTAGTGGCAGCAGCAAGGGCTGCTGTAGCATCGTTTTGTGCGGCATCTGCTGCGTTTTGAGCGGTTGCCGCTGCGGTTGTTGCATCGTTTGCAACACCCTCTACTGCCGTAACTTTGCTTGTGAAGAATTGGACTTCAGTATCCAACGCACCAACGCTAGTAGTGAGCGTAGCAATACCAGCGCTGCTTGTTGCCTCCACAGTGTCGACTCTCCCGATGAGAGCGGTAACTCTCGTTGTTTCCGCATCAAGGCCGAGCTCTACATCATCAAGCCTTCCGCCGAAAGTACCATCCGTAGCCTCCAGCGCCGAAATTCGGGTTTCGTGCGAAGCGACAGTCCCTTCTAGAGCAGCCACCTTTCCCGTAAGCGGGGTGAGCCCAGATACGGTTCCCTCTAGAGTGGTCACCTTGTTGTCGAGAACTCCCAGCTGAGAGGGGATTCCGGAGTTGAGTGCAACAAGCCCAGTGCGAGTGAGACTTTGGTCTCCGACCTGGAGACTTTTTGTTGTACCAAGAACCAGGTTTCCTGTTGAGGTATTGTGGGTTCCTTGAAGCATCGCCAAGAGCGGAGCTCCCAAAGTGGCGGTCCCAATCCCTAAGGAGCCGCCAGCAGAAATCTTTACCCCAGTGTCAGTGACGGTAGTGGTTCCTCCTGGGGTTTTGGTCACGACCAGACCGTCTTGTCCAGTCAACGTTGCCGTTTTGTCGCCATCCGTAAGGACAACTTTGTCCGGGGTGAGAATGGGCGGAATAGGACCTGTTCCACCACCACCAATCGGGATACCATTCCGGTCGATACCAGCATCGGGGTCAATTGTGATTGTGTTTCCAGTAGGTGAAACCCATGACCCTTTTTGGTGCCAAATCAGGTTACCGTCGTCACCGATTGTTACTAGTTTTTGGATAGTATTCATGTTTTAACTATTTCAACATTAGGCTTGAAAAAAAATGAAAAGTAAAATGTATACATTGTTACCTCATAAAAATGAATCAAACCCTGATTAAACCATACGTCTTTTACCACTCACATTGCCAGGACGGGATCCTTGCTACTGGCGTCATGGTAAACTTTTTCGAAAGCAACGAACGATACACAAGACCACAAGTCATCCCCTATAACCATGGCGACCCCATTGATGTTAAGGCTTTACGCATCACCCGGAGCTTTACCAAACGATCTACCGACTCTGAAGAAAAACCACAAAAGTTTTTCGTCGAAGTCTATTTCCTCGACATCCTTCCAAGCCTAGAAATCCTGAAGGCTGTTGCCGACACCGGCTGCAAGATTGTGATCTTGGACCACCACAAAAGTGCGATAAAGATTATCAAGGATATCCTTACGGAGAAGAGAGTAGTCTCGTCATGGGATGTGGATGAAGATACGGGAAGGGAGACGGAGACGAAAGTCGAAGTTTCCAAATACTCCAACATCGTCAACGGCTTTGACCTCAACTACTCTGGCTGCGGCCTTGCTTGGAAGTTTGTCCAGGCTTCACTACCCTGCGGTACCCAAACGGCTTCCAGGTGGGATGCTTTGATTGAAGGTTCCCACCATGGTTCCCACCATGGTTCCCACCATGGTTCCAAAGAAGAGATTCTCACCATGTTCTCAAAAGAGTACAATCCCCTTGTCGAGTTCGTCCAGGACCGAGATATCTGGCGACATAGTTACAAAGAGTCCAACTGGGTTCTTTCCTATCTCGCTACCACGCGGAGAGCGATCAATTTTCCAGCGTACGCCAGGGAACTTCGTCTCTGGGGAGACACTAGCGGGAAGCTCCATCCAATCCACGCAGTCGACGGCTCCCGAACTCTTTACGTCAACGATTTTGTCGTTGAGTGTATCGAGAAGGGGAGACAAGTGTTCGAGGGCTATCTCGAAGAGTGTGCTCGGCTTGCTGAAAATTACGAAGTGAAAACTCTTCGTCACCCGAAGAGGGAGTACCGGGTTGCCATCACGGAGTGCTCCGGAAAGTACGCTTCTGCTGTTGGTGACATCTTGGCAAAGCTACCTGGTGTTGACTTTTCCGTTTCTTACGAAAGTGTTACGGAACACAATGGTGGCAATATGCAGTGTCGTGGTATTGTCATGAACCTTGACAACAAGGATCCCTACATCTACCTCCGTGCGAGAGCAAGAGGAGACGACGATGTCGACCTCTCCGAGATCATCCGCTACTGGGACGCTGAAGGCTCTACTGGTGGTGGCCACACAAAAGCTGCCGGCTCAACATCGACTATGGAAAAGTTCATCTCTAGTTTTTGCTAGACTCTCAAGGAG
>JACCDZ010903490.1_pt1 | contig 10512 bp, 7 predicted proteins | sample 7449551 | NCBI WGS metagenome assembly JACCDZ01 (sample SAMN15323452, study PRJNA562643) | freshwater metagenome | isolation source: river surface water | place: USA:Blue River Watershed | collected 2017-08-18
ATTTCTGAACGCACACGGTCAAGACCGCGCACCAATACGCCAGTTCCTTCATCGGCATAGTGCTTGGGGTCATCTGAAGATGCAAAGCGCTCAATGGTTACACCAGGAACACGTTGCAATGCTTCGGTAACTGATTTATCCGGTAATGCACCAATATCGGTTGCGGTAATTACGTCTTTTACGGTATCAGCATTACGCTTCAATTCCTGCGCAGAATCGATACTGCTTTTCATACCGGTAACAACAACTTCTTCCAGATTTTCATCGGCTTTGTTGTCTTGTGCGAATGCTGGCATGGTGAATGCCATGATAGAAACAGCCAGCAAGGATTTTTTAAATCGCTTACCCGACATGTCTGTCATTTTGTTTTTACTTGTAAACATATCTAACCCCTTGGTTTTTTCTCTCGTATTAAATCTCTGATCACTTATAACAAACCGCGTTATACGTAATTCTGTGGACACTCCATTTACATCATTAACAACTAAAATCGAACTAACCTGCATTTCCATCAAACCGTTAGTCACATGGAGCGTGCAACGGCTTTAGTGCAAATGCTGTTGGCGATAATGGCTGGGCGTAACACCAACAGATTTTTTAAAGGCCTGATTAAATACCGACTTACTATTAAAGCCGCAGCTTTTCATAATTTCGCTGATAGATTTTTGGCGCAGCTCTTCATCGGCCAACCGCTTTTTGGCTTCCGCCACCCGGTAATTACCTATCAACTCAAAAAAATTCACATGAAGCTGGCTGTTAATAGTGCTGGATAACAATTTGGGCGAAACATTTAATTTGTTAGCCAGACGTTCAACCGTAATATGGGATTCCAGATAAGGCTTGTTCTGCTCCATAAACACCACCAACTTTTCAACCAGTTCCTTTTGCTGCACATCTGAAGGATTAGGCACCTCCTGAATCAAATGTGCTACCGAATTCATTTGGATTGCAGACCTTGTATTCTGCAATGCTCGACTTAAATTGCGATTGCGCACTAATAGAAGCGCAACCGCAATCGCCGCCAAAACGCCGCTGATGATCAGCGCCAAAATGTGTTTGTTAGCCAGTGCTACCTCTGTCATAGCAACCTACCCATTAAGAACAATGTTCTAATTATTTTTCTATCCTGGGAGCAAGTAACAACAACTACTGCTTGATCAATTTCAAGCCTTTGGCAGTTAAACTGTGCGCCACATGGACAACGTTGTCAACAGTATTTACAAAAAAAACCGACCAATATTTCCACGGTCAGGTTTTATGTAAACGAATACAGAATTTTTTCCAGCGAACCAATCAGGGCTATTATTATTTCCTGGTCCATTTGTCGCAGCTGGTGCAGCAAATTTTCAATTTTTTCACGCTCATCATCTGGCAACTTGCTGCTGTGCGCACGCTTATCCAGCAGCAAAATAGTCGCCGTAACCAGACGATCTGCATTGTCTGCCAACGAACGCCATTGCGGGTGCTTTACCAGCAAGGATTCCAGCACACGGCGGTTCTCCGCCCAGACCAGTAATTGGGTTTTCAATTCATCGCCTTGTGCATTGGCAGCAGGATTGATTAACCACTGTTCCAACCGCTGATTAAACTGCTGTAGACCTTCATTTTCTACGGGTAAGGCATCAACCAAACGGTTAAGCGGGTCAGCTTTCGAATAACTTTCATAGACTGACTTTTCATGGTGGCGATGATAGTAATGCGCCGGTTCCAACAATTGCATAAAAGTTTCCAAAGCTTGTATTTCAGTTGCACCTGCCTGTTCCCCTAACAAACGCTTCAACGCCATTTGCTGTTGGAGTTTGTGCTGCAACGCGACCGACTTCTCTGCCCATTGCGCTACAAAATTCAAGCGGTAATACATACTGGATTCATCTTGCAAACTTTGGGCCGACCAGAGCCGTTCACCCACAACAAATGCACGCGGCCACAATCGCAAGTCAATACTGTGTTCGTCGACGATTTCAGCCCAAAGTGCCGCTTCGCCACCCAAGATAAGTTGCTCTTGTTGTGCACTCAAATGAGCCACTTGTTCGCTAATAGGCAACTCTTTTTGTGCAGATTTATTTTTTTCTTTTTGTTTAATTTTTTGTGCATTTTTTCGTTCGTTCTGTAAAGAAACGTTATCTACAATTTGCTCACCACTAATCGCATAAGGCGCATTGCCCACCAGCATGATACCTTGCAGTTTTTGCGCAACAAATTGGACATTGAAAGCTACTGGACCCATCCAGGTATCCAATGAAAAACGAGCAGATTTATTATCGTAACTCTGTAATTTTGCTTCGCGACGTGACTTGCCAGTGAAATCTACCACTACACGGGCAGCATCACCTTTACCGATTACACTAAATATTCCTGTGACCGGCTTACCCCGTTTGCGCGGCATTTCAAAACGCCAACTTGCTAACGCATCTTGAGGCGCAAGTGCAATCGCTACCGGTTTTGGCGGAATAGGATCATTGCGGTAGTGATAAGACGCATATTGCGGTTGATCCAAATAATAACCGGTCGATAAAATTGCTTGAAAACCGTGGCTCACCGCATCGCTCACACCATCTGGCCCGCGCCAAGAGTGAATAACAATGTCGTTAGGCAAATTTTTATGCTGGATTTCATCCCAACCAATCATTTTGCGCTGGTGCAGTTGCAATATTTTTTGCACCCGCTGATTAAAGTAGGCTTGTAGCGCACGCGCGTCTTTTATGCCTTGCTCCTGCATAAATGACTGGATTTGCATGTTCGCATTCCAATGTTCCGGGTCTACTTCGTCGCCACCAATATGCAAATACTCAAACGGAAATAATTCCGCCACTTCGGCAACCAGAGCATCAACAAACTCATAGACTTTTTCATTGGCTGGATTTAATAACGGCTTAAGCACACCCCAGCGGTATTCCATGGCATAAGGACCCGGCGCCGACATCAGTTCCGGGTAAGCAACTGCAATGGCACTGGCATGACCGGGCACATCAATTTCCGGCAATACCTGGATACCGCGCGCGCGCGCATAGCGAACCACCTCGCGAATTTGCGCGCGAGTATAAAAATCGCCATCCGATGCAAGCTTATGCAACTTGGGATATTTTTTTGATTCAAAGCGCCAGCCCTGATCATCCGTTAAATGCCAATGGAAAATATTGTATTTAGCCGCCGCCATGGCATCGATTTGGCGCTTAATGGTATTGACCGAAAAGAAATGACGCGAAGTATCCAACAACAATCCACGCCATTTAAAACGCGGATGATCTTTTATGCTTACCAGCGGCAATTGAATATTTTTTTGTTGATTGCCGATTAACTGCAACAGGGTTTCCAGGCCGCGCAGAATTCCGAGGGAGTGATTTGCCGATAAAGTCACAGCCTGGGCAGAGCTATTTAATTGATAGGACTCATCCCAATCTTTAATGTAATTGGAAATCAGCCCTGAATTTTTGCTGGTGATAATAAAATTGGCTTTTTTTTCCGCCACCAGTTTCAGTGTAATTTTTTGCCCGGTTTGTTGTTGCACGCGCGCAATCACACGCTTTAACGCCGTTTTGATTTCACCCTGTTCAGGAGCGTCAATGGCAACCCGCCATTTATTACCCAACATCAATTGCCCTTGTTGTTGCACTACCGATTGCGGCCATGGCATTAACGGTAAAGGCTCTACCTGCGCATTGGCGCAAACAGAAAAAATCATGCTGATAAGGAGTAATAAATAGCGAATCATTTTTTAATTATTAATGTTAGTGTTTTGAGATTAAGGCTTTTTATAGGCCACGCAATCTACTTCAACTTTGCAATCCACCACCATGCTGGATACTACACAGGCGCGCGCTGGTGGGTTTGCGCCAAAATATTCCATAAATACGCGATTGAATGACATAAAATCGCGCGGGTCATCCAGCCATACACCGCAGCGCACTACGTGTTCAGGGCCGTAGCCGGCTTCGGCTAAAATGGCGAGGACATTTTTGATGGTTTGATGAGATTGCGCGACAATACCGCCATCGATGATTTCGCCGTTAACCATAGGTACCTGACCGGAAACAAATAACCAGCCATCCGCACCGGCAGCACGCGCAAAGGGCAAATGCTGCCCACCAGTTCCCTTACCACCTTCAACACCATAACGTTTTATTTCAGACATGTTTAAATCCCCCTGACCCCCTTTTTCAAAGGGGGAACTGAACACAACACCCCTGGCTCTTTTTCAAAGAGCGGGACTTAACACAAATCCCCCCAGCCCCCTTTTTCAAAGGGGGAGTTAACAACCAAGCACTCTATTTTTTGTGCGTGGCTCACCAAGAGGATAAAGTTTAGATCTAGCGATTTTCTAATCCCCCCTTTGAAAAAGGGGGGCTAGGGGGGATTAATAAAATCCAACCCGCAAATCGCGTTGTCTTTCCAAAAATTTTCCGGCGCGCTCGCCCGTCATTTTTTTATTCTGGTAACTCAACACACCATTCACCCACACCGAGTGAATCCCTTCCGCCAATTGTTGCGGCTGTGAAAATGTGGCGGAATCTTTTACTTGTGCAGCATCAAACAAAACGAGATCTGCCGCAGCACCGACAGCGATACGGCCGCGATCTTCCAAGCCAAAACGATCAGCGGACATGCGCGTCATTTTGCGTACTGCCTCCGGCAAACTGAATAATTGCAAATCGCGACTGTAATGACCGAGCACACGCGGAAATGCGCCCCACAAACGCGGATGTGGCAACGGATCAACCGGCAAACCATCGGAACCAACCATGGTCAGTGGGTGTGCAAGAATTTTTTGCACATCCTGCTCGCTCATGCCGTGATAAACAGCGCCCGCGGGCTGTAATTTTTTCGCAGCATCCAACAAACTCATGTTCCATTCGCTGGCAATTTCGGCGAGCTTTTTTCCGCCTTGCTCTGGATGCGGTTCACTCCAGGTGATCACAATATCGAAATCGCTGGTGACCTGTTGCAAATCCAGGGTCGATGAACTGGCACTGTAGGGATAGCAATCGCAACCCACCGGGTGTTTGCTTGCAGCGCTTTCAATTTTTTGCAGCACTTCACCGCTGCGCCCCCAGTTGCCCGCACCCGCACATTTCAAATGCGACACAATCACTGGGGCTTTGGCTTTTTCACCAATGTCAAAGGCTTCATCCAAAGCCGCTAAAATCTCATTAAATTCCGTGCGCAAATGGGTGGTGTAAACAGCACCAAATTCATTGAGCACTTGCGCCAAATTTTTTACTTCATCGGTCGTTGCCGAAAATGCTGACGCGTAGGCAAGACCGGACGACAAACCCAGCGCACCTTCTTGCAAGCTTTCACGCAGCTGGACACGCATCTGCGCGATTTCATCCGCGTTAGCGGCGCGATCCAATCGATCCATATGGTTATTGCGCAACGCAGTATGACCAATCAACGCAGCAACATTGACCGCCGGTTGGGTTTTATTCACTGCCGCTTTATAGCTGGCGAAATCGGCATACTGAAAATCATCAGTGGTACCTAATAAATTCATTGGATCAGGTAATTCACTTTTTAAACTGACCGGGCTGGCACTGATGCCACAATTACCCACTATGACGGTAGTAATTCCCTGAGAGATTTTGGGTAACATCTCCGGCGCGCGAATTACCTGTAAATCATCGTGGGTATGCACATCAATAAACCCCGGCGCGAGAATTAATCCTTGTGCATCCAGTACAGCCAAACTTTCTGCATTTTCCAGCGATCCAAGTGCGGCAATTTTTCCCGCCTGAATGGCAATGTCCGCACGCATCGGTGGCTCACCTGACCCATCGATAACCTGTGCGTTGCGAATTATCAAATCAAACTTCACTGCCATTCATCCTGCAAAATAATAATGTTGTTCTTAATCGCCTAACGGTAAACGATTGTCACCGCCGCGATATTCGTCGAGCGCAAATTTCACGCGACGCAACAATTCCTTGCTTTCGGTTTTTCGTGCTAACGCCAACTCAGTTGCCAAAATATCAATCGCCAACAACATGCCGTAGCGGGAGGCCGATGGTTTGTAAATGAAATCCGTTTCTTCAGTCACCAATGGAATGACTATGTCGGCTTTTTGTGCGAGCGGTGAGTTCTGTGCTGACAGCACAATTAACTTGGCACCGTATTCACGCGCTATGTCCGCCACCTCCAATAACTCGGGCGTTACACCGGTAACGGATAACAGTACCAACACATCTTTTTCGGTAAGTGTGGCGGCAAACATGCGCAACAATACCGGATCATGATATGCAGTTACGGCTATACCTAAACGCGCGATGCGGAATTGCACCTCGTCGGACAACATAGTGGATGCACCACCCATACCGCCGATGTAAATCAAGCGCGCGTTATTAAGTAAATTCGCCGCGGTGCGAAAATCATTCTCCACAAAACGCGCCAAATTTGCGCGCAAAGTAGATTCAATTTCACTGCAAATTTGCGCGTAAAAAGCGCTCTCTTCCAGCACCGGAAGCTCTGCTAAAAAGCGGGTTCCCACCGCGCTGGCCTGCGCCAATTTTAATTTCAAATCGCGGATATCTTCGCAGCCCACGGATTTGGCAAAGCGCGAAATAGTGGCAATGCTGACGCTAGCCTTGGTGGCCAGCTGGTCAATACTTGCACTTGCCGCGAAGGCGATATCCTCCAAAATTGCGTCAGCCACTTTTTGTTCTGTCGCTGACAGTCGATCGCGACTGGCGCGAATGTGATACACAATATCGAATAATGCTGTCATGAATGTTTCCCGTGCTAACACCCGTTTTCGTCAGTCGTATTAGCTTTTTTTCGAATTTAATTTTTTTAATTACGTTTCTTAATGTCAAACGTTTTACGTTTTAAATCACTGCCGCCAGAAGCGACACAAAACCGAAAGCAACCAGCGATATCAGCGTTTCCAGTACCGTCCAGGTTTTTAGTGTCTGGGTTACGGTCATGTTGAAATATTCTTTAATTAGCCAAAAACCACCGTCATTCACATGCGACAAAATTAGTGAACCTGCACCTGTGGCAATAACCAGTAATTCGGGGTGCGGATAATTGGCTGCCATGGCAATCGGCGCAACGATACCTGCCGCAGTACTCATGGCCACAGTGGCAGAACCGGTGGCTATACGCATTAACGCGGCAACCAACCAACCCATCGCCAAAGGCGTTAAGGCCATACCTGATGACACAGTAACAATTTCTTTGGCGATTCCCGCTTCCACCAAAATGCGATTGAGGCCACCGCCAGCGCCTACCAGCAAAGTAATACCCGCCGTGGGTGCTAAACATTCGTGGCTGAATTTCAAAATCGAATCGCGATTAAACCCGCGCGCCAAACCCAAGGTGTAAAAGCTGACCAAGGTTGCGATCAACAGTGCTACGACCGAATTACCCACAAAGATTAAAAATTCATTGAGTCCCGTTCCCGGTTGCGCTATTTGATTCGCCCAACCGCCGAGCAACATCAACACCACTGGCAACATAATTGTCGCCAGTGTTATGCCGAACCCAGGTAATTCGCGCTCCTGATCGGCGCGAATGGATTCGTGTTGGTCTTTGTTAATGAATTCACGTTCAAGGGGATTTACTGCTGGCAAATGAATGCGCGGCGCAATCCATTTTGCGAAAATAGGCCCCGCAATAATTGCGGTGGGAATTCCCACGACCAACGCATAAAAAATTGTTCGGCCAACGTTTGCCTGATACTCCCCCACCGCAATCATCGCCGCAGGATGTGGCGGAACCAATCCATGCACCACCGATAAACCTGCCACCATCGGCAAGCCCACTAATAACATCGAGGATCCCGTACGGCGCGCGACGTTAAACGCAATCGGAATCAGCAACACAAATCCGACTTCGAAAAAAATCGGCAAGCCCACCAGGAAGGCGACAAACACCATCGCCCAATGCACATTTTTTTCGCCGAACCAGCGAATCAGTGTGCGCGCAATTTGCTCCGCACCGCCCGACTCGGCCATCATTTTTCCGAGCATGGTGCCCAGCGCAACCACCAGTGCGATATGACCCAGGGTTTTACCCACTCCCGCTTCGTAAACGAACACCACATCCTTTGCGGGAATACCCGCCATCAACCCTAAACCCAACGACACCAGCGTGAGCGTGATAAACGGATTCAGGCGGTAGCGAGCGATCAATAAAATCAGCGCGATAATGCTGATCAGCGCATACACCAATAACCAATGCCCGGGGCTAAGTAAGGCTTCCACAGTGGCCCCTTAAAAAAACGTTTCTACGGCGTCAACCACCGCGAATTTATCGTTAACCACCAGCAATTGCCGCCATTTGTCGAAGGTCAGACAGGGGTGGGAAATATCCAGCACCAGCATATCGCCCACGGCCAGATCATCGTCCGTAGCGATTTGCATAAACGCGTGCTGGTCCATCATGGCGGTCAGTTTCCACTCGGCTGGCGCAACGGCAGGCGCTGTATCGCGCCCGGGGCGGAAATGGAATGCGGGAATAGGTAGACCAGCGTCAAAGGCAGCGTCGCGCTTACCCAGACCGAGAATCGCGAGCCCAGGTTCGGGGATGGAAAGTACGTACGCCCAAAGTTGCAGGGCAGGCAGCAAACTGGTTTGCATCGCGCGCGCCACCGGGTTATTGGTGTGGATGCGTGTTTCTGCCGCTTTGTAGATGCCCACGTCATGGGTGAGGTAACAGCCGGGACGCAGGACTATGTCCAAGGGGCGCGCCATCTGGTCGCCGCTCCAGGCTTTATCAAGGCCGGCCCACTCTTCCGCCACCAGATCAAACCAGGCAGACCCAGCACCGGTCAGAATGGCTAGTTTACCCTGCAGATGACCACTGGCCTCCAGCGTCAGCAATTCACGCACCGCCAAGCGCAGGAAGTCGCGGATGGCGGCCTCCTCTTTGAGTACACCTTCGTAAACTTCAACACCACAGAGGGCGAGGGATTTTGGATATTGGGCAACAGCAGCCAAGACGGCATCGCGAGTTGCAACGTCGCGCACGCCCGTGCGGCCACCGGCAACCCCCAGCTCCAGCAACAGATTCAAACGCTGGCCAGCGGCAGCAAAGAATTCGCCCAGTTGGGTAACATTGGTTGCTGAATCGACAATTACATAAAACTCAAAATCAGGGTTCTGCAGCAGGCGGGAGACAATCGCCATATTGGCTTTGCCGACCAGTTGATTAGCCATAATCACCCGGCGCACCCCAAATTCATAGGCCGCCTGCACCTGAGGCGCAGTTGCCAGGGTAATACCCCAGGCGCCCTCTTCCAACTGGCGATGGAATAACGCTGGACTCATAGTAGTTTTGCCATGAGGTGCGAGTTTCAGCCCGTAGGTACTGATAAAAGACTTCATCCATTGCAGGTTATGCTGCAAACGGCTCTCGCTCAGCACCGCCACTGGCAGACTGATGTCCTCGCGCAACAGATTCCACCCCAGCAAGCCCGCATCGGTAACCAGGGGCTGTGAAGTCAGGTCGCCGAGACCTTTACCCACTGGACTCAGCAGTCTGCTTTCAAATCTTTTCTGTAAATTATTTTCTTTTGACATTGGGGTCAATCCAACAAAAGTCCGGCAAAAGCCGGAAAAACAAGCACTTTTGCCAAGGCTACCATCAAAAATGCGCCATGAGAAGAAAATTATTTACAGAAATATGCCATTTAAACCGATGAATGTGAAAGTTTTTTAACACCTCTGTAAAAAATTTTCACCTTTGAAAACAGCCCCTGCACAGACAAACCAGGTGGTGCGATATCGCGCCCGCGCCGAAAGTCGAACCCGGGTTCGATTTTCGGCGGGCCAGTGGCAGTTAAAGGCATCCTCAAACTGGGACTGGCAATCGCCGTTTGCTTGTTTGATGATCAGCCCGGCCGCCAACACCCCACTCCAATAACTCTGTGTGCGCCCACCCCCATCAACCCAGCGAGGACAATAACAATGAACAACTTGTCACCCCGTTATCGGCACTGGCTTAGCCTGCTTGGCGCCGGCCTGACCCTCGGCGCCCTGGCGCTTCCAACTCAGGCGGTGGTTTACCAAGCCGAGAGCTACTCCAACTTCTATGACACCACCGTCGGCAATAGCGGTGGCGCGTTTCGAAGCGATGCCGTGGATATAGAAGCCACCACCGATAGCGGTGGCGGCTACAACGTCGGCTGGATAGAAACCAATGAATGGTTGGTTTACGGTGGCCTGAGCATCCCCACGAGCGGAAGCTATATCGTCCGCATGCGCGTTGCGAGTCCCTCTGGCGCTACCGCGGCCGTGGATTTGAATGGGGGCAGCATTCCATTGGGCGACTTTGCCATTCCTGCCACCGGCGGCTGGCAAAACTGGACGACGGTAACCCGCACCCTGAACATTAATGCTGGTACCTACAACCTGGGTGTGTTTGCCAAAACCAGCGGCTGGAATTTTAACTGGATCGAAGTTGTGCCCAACGGCGGTACCAGCGGCCTTGTGACTGTCTACGAGCACTGCAATTACGGCGGATGGGCAGCGGGCTTTAACACCGGCTCCTATGACGGTAATGTGATGACCGCGCTGG
>JACCDZ011622020.1_pt1 | contig 10509 bp, 9 predicted proteins | sample 7449551 | NCBI WGS metagenome assembly JACCDZ01 (sample SAMN15323452, study PRJNA562643) | freshwater metagenome | isolation source: river surface water | place: USA:Blue River Watershed | collected 2017-08-18
TCCGGTTATTTTTCTCCATAGTTTTCCAATAAACTCCTCATTTACTCTTGACTCTCTAAATTGATTATATGTTCTAATTCTTTTCATAGAGGTATATATTTAATTTGACATTCTAAATATATAATACTATGTTATATAAATTTGGTCAGTTCTCTGAAGACTTATTATTAGAATCAGTTATCAATGAATCTATTATTTACTTTTCTCCTAAAATGAGAGAACAATTAAATAGAGTTAATAGTGATATATCTAAAAGATTATTAGAATTAGAAGGTCAAGATATACCTAATGTAGATACCACTTTTATTGATTGTGACCCAGATGGTAATGTTACTTTTATCACTATGGCTAATGCTATGAAAATGATTAAAGATAAATACCCTGAGGCAACTAATGCCGACTTAGATAGAAGTGGTGATAAAAAAGTAGCTGACTATATTTATATAAATGATATGAATGCAAGGTCTAATGGAGGTGATACTGGTGTTTATATTAAATCAAGAAATACTATTAAGATAGGTAAACTGGTTAATAAAGTATTCAAAGGTACCTTAAACGCACCTGAAGTTGAAAAATTTGTGAATGATTTTAAGGCATCAGCTCCATCAAATATAGAAAAGATTGAACTGGTATCTGGTGAAGCAATTAGATGGTCATATGATGTTAGTAACTATAAATCTACCAAAGGTTCACTTGGTTCAAGTTGTATGAGTGGTAAAGATAAGAGTTTCTTTAGTCTATATGCCGAGAACCCTGATACTTGTAATTTATTAATTATGACAGTAGATGGTAAACTGGTAGCAAGAGCACTTGTCTGGAAATTAAACTCTATCAAGTCTAAAACTGGAACAAAGGAATTAAGTGAATTTGATTTAAAGCCAGTTTATTTTTTAGATAGAGTTTATTCTAATGAAGATTATCAAGTTGAAAAGATGAGAAGATTTGCCATTGACAAAGGTTGGGCAATTAGAAAAGATAGTAGTGTGTATAGTAATGATAGAATAATCTGGAATGGAATCACTTATGAAGTAGATATGTCTGTTAAGGTTAAAAAGTCAAACTATAGTAATACTTTTCCTTATATGGATACTTTTAGAAGATATAATCATTTCAACGGTACACTTCATAATGATGACCTTAAAAGAAAAGGTGGTCACATTCTACAATCTACTCAAGGTGGATATGATAAAAGTATTAGTAGAGGTAAGTGGTATATTAATAGATTCAAAGACTTTTTAGGAGGAAAATGAAGTTATTAATTATTATTTTACTGATAATACCACAACTTTTATGTGCTCAACCTGGTCCACCACCAGCTCCAGCACCAGATCCACCATCACCAACTTCTGAATTTGGTACAACTCAAAACAATATAGCAGGTGCTCAATCAAGATCATTTGGTGGTGGTTCAATGATTAGACCTAATCCTATTTTAACATCTGCTGATTTTGGCTTTATTCAAAATCCTACTTTTGAAACTGGATGGCGTTATGGTACAGGTCTTGGTTGGGGTAAGATAAATGCTGGCAGGGGCTTTGGTATAAATGCCGTTTTAACTTTTGATTTCACACAACAAACTTATTCTACTTATTACACCAATAAAAATTGGTATTATCATATTAACTTTGGTAAGATGGGTAAATCACTGAATACTGGTATAAGTGTTACAAAGATATGGGAACCAGTTAAAGTTGATAAGTTATTATTTGGTATTCAAACAGGAATGTCTACTATTAAAAGCACTGATTCAACAAATAAGTATTTTATCTTAGTTCCTTATATGGTATTAATAGCTCAAAAAGAATTTGATATTACTAAAAGAATTAGTTGGAGACCAGAGACATTCATTACTTTAGGTTCTCCTTATTATGATTTAGGTCTTTCATTCTTTTCAACATCAAATACATTTAATGCCGTAGTAGGTAATAACATATCTGTTAAAGTCTATAAGAAGTTTAAGTTAAATGTAAACTGGCGTATGAATATGAACACCACACCAAAGTGGGGTGTAATGAATAATATCTTAATAGGAACTAATTTAGGTTTTTAAGACAAGAATAACAAATCTGGATATATACTAAAAAATAAACTATTATTATGGATGAATATATTGGACAAATATTACAATTTGCCTTTAACTGGGCACCTCAACAATGGCAAGTATGTCACGGTCAACTTTTACCAATACAAGGATATGAACCTCTTTTTGCACTTATAGGAACTACTTATGGTGGTAATGGTATACAAGATTTTGCTATTCCTGATTTAAGAAAAAAAGATGCCAATGGTAACTACTATCAACCAGGTGAAATCATGGCAGATGGAACACCTTATATTGAAAGCTTTATATGTCTTCAAGGAATATTTCCACCAAGACCATAAATGGACTTAAAAAGAAAACCTCATCTTAGATGAGGTTTTTTTATTTCATTAATATATTTATTATAGTTTCTTAAATACAAGACCATCTATTAGATTGGATATAGCACCAGCCGCTGCACTTGTAGGATCTTGAACACCATTTAAATCCCAATCACAATAGATATTACCCCAACCAATTGTACCATCGGGTGAGTTACCACCTACAGGTAATTCACTTTGACTATTAATCTGTGTCATTAAAGCCCATTCAACAACTTTGATACCTGAGTCTAATTTTAATATTAATCTTTGGTCACTTCTTGATGTTGTTCTTGTACCAACACCACAAGAGAATCCTAAATTACCTACTGGTTGTGATATTTCAGTTTGTAAATAAACATTTGCAAAGAATAGAGCAAGTTGATTCACATCTGGAAAACTATAAGTATTACGGACTTTAGTAAATTGAATTGATGGGCTAAGACCAGGTGCTGTTTGATAAACATTACCAGAACGGATAAAAGTAGATTCATATGCCGCTAAGTCAGCTTCGGGATAAAGCCAAATAGTATCAATCTGTGAAATATAGTTTTCAACTACTACACGACCTCCACCACCAGCTGAAGTAGTACTTGTTGCACTTTGTGATGTTAAAGATTCAAACATTCTCATTCTTTTAAGATGTTCTTGTCTTTGTTTTTCGGCAATTTCGGATAACTCTTTTTCTCTTTCTAACTCAGATTGTCTTCTAAGATTATTCTCATTTTGCAATTTTTCTAAAATCTCTTCAATTGATTTTCCCATATCTATATTTTTTATTTTAGAATTGATAATCAATTCCCTTTTCTTTTAACATATTGTTTAATATTACTAAGTCTTTTGACTTTAACTCATCTTTAATCCACCAGTTAAGATCATGTTTTCCACCAATCATACCCCTTCTTTCACCAAAAGAAGTGATAACTTTATCTAAGTCCTTTTTATTTCTAATCTTTTTGAACTGTGTCATTATATCTTCTGTTTCAGTTCCAGGACCATACATAGCTTTAAATATAGAATCAGCTATAAATTGATAATCTAAATCTGGAAGTAAATTATCACCTAACGGCATAAACCTTACTATATCATTATATAAAAGGGAATAGTAAGGTCCAAGTTCTGAATCCTCTTTTCCAAATAAAGTTATCTTACCAGTCTCTCTTAACTCAGTTATCTTTTGGATTATCCTACTATATACAGGAGTGTCTTTAGTTAATTCTACAAGTATCTTTTGAGCACTTCCTTCACCAGAGAATTTAAGTGTTGGTGTTTTATAATCTTCTAATTTAACTCTTGTTAAAAATAGTATACAAAAGTCTGCTAAAATTTCAATACTCCCCTTACTTAACTTATCGCTTACCTGGATAACTCTTGGTATTAACCAATTCTCTTTTCCACCCCAACTTGAAGGATAAGAATAACCACTTACACTAGCAAGAAAGTAACTTCTCTTTGCTTGATACCAAACACTTAACTTACCTTTACCAAGACTAAGAGTTCCAGTAGCCATATCTCTTTCTAACAACTTACAGAACTTTTCAGCATTTGTTAAATCACCTGCTAATAACTCTTTACTAAATAAGTGATTAAAACGGGCACCAGGTTTAGAATTCATTATACTAATAGCTGGCATATCCATATCAATTTTATTAAAGTTAGTTTCACAATCTACTTTCAACTTTTTCTGTAGTGTTTCTTTTAACCATTCAGGACTATCACCAGATTCTATTAACTTATTAAACTTTAGAATCATTGATTCAAAGTCATCTCTGTCATTTAATTCACCAGAGGTAAAGGTATCAGACTGAGAAATTAACTTACTAAATAACCCATCATATTCACCAGACTTTGATGTTTCAATTAAACTAAATATTAAATCTACAGGGAATTTTAATCTATCAGAATTCTTACTACAAGCTTCTAATATATCTTTAGACTTTTTAGTTACAATATTTTCTATACCAGCCTCCTTTGCTATTTCATTAATAAAGAATAATAAGCTTGAATAATAGTTACCCATTTTACCTCCAAGTTCACCAAGTTCTTCTCCTGAAGTTGGAAGTTCTAATAATCTCTTAACTACATTATCTAAGGCAGGTTTTGGATATTTAACTACTTGGTCTACTAGTTTACCTAAGTTATCTTTGAATCCTTTTTTGTTTAAGGATATCTCAGAGAACATCTTAATAGATTTTTCTTTATCTTTAAGAATTGTGGCAATATCTAAACTAACAATCCATTTAGAACTACCTGGTCTTGTTAAGTTAATTTGATTAAGTTCTTTATCAGTATCAATAATTTTACACTGTAGTATTTCTTCATCACCTACTTTTACTTTATCATATTGATAATCTAACTTCTCCATTGGAGACCAAGTTTTTCCATTATCAGATGTATATCTTGTTGGCTTAGCTAAATTAGCATTATAAATAAGTAGGACTTTACCATCTCTTGAACCTGTAAATGATATACCATCTACTAAGGAAATGAATTCTGGCATCTCAACAAGTTTTAAGGCAATAACAGAAGTAATCCATCTACCTCTTTCATCTTTCTTTAACTGGTGAACTTTACCACCCTCAGTTTCTACTTTAAGATTAACTAAGACTTCATTGAAGTCATCAAGTAATTGTTTATTTCTATTATAGAAGTTAGTGAACTTACCACCCATTACTTTCTTTAACTGGTCAAGTAACTTATAACTTTCACCCCATACCTTTTTAGCTTGGTTGTTTTCAGGTGTCATATCTAAGATAATAAACTTCTTATTGTTTTGAACTCTAAACTCTACAATATTAGGACCATAGAATTCCATATCAATTTTACCATCACCATCAAAGTCAGTAATCTGGTCTTGAAATTCATAACAAGTATAAAGACCAACTCCATACCAATCACCAGAACCTGGTCTAAAACCTTGTGACATAATTCTTGGATCAGAGATAACAACTTTATCTCCTACATTTAAGATAGGTTTTCCAGAACTATCTAATTTGATATTAGGATTCATTGACTTAAGTAGGTCAATGTTAGTGTTATACATATTATTGAATTCATCTGAATCCTCTTTTATTTCAGATGGTATAGTGTTTCTTGCAAAAAGATCAAATAGGTCTTTATCTTTAGAAGCTTCATCTACTACTATACTTTCTAATTTTAATCTTGTTCTATGATAAGCAAGGAATTGACCAGACTCTAATTTTTCATCAATTCTTAGTTCTCTAAATTTATTATAATCTCTTATGAATTTCATACCTTATATATTAAAAAAAGATTTTTATTTCTAATATATAGTGTATATAAAAAATTAAAAATAAATATGAGTGTAGTAAAAAACTATGACCAGTTTATCAATGAAGGTGGCGATGGCCATATTAATTTCAAAGATGGATTAAACGAGTCAAGAAGCATGGCAAAATGGAATTCTGATGATTTCAAACAGATGTTCTCACAAAAAATACTTGAAAGTAATGGTAGTGTAGATAGTCTACTTGTAGAAAAGTTACACTCTTATTATGAAGTTTCTATGTTATTAGAAGCAAGACAAAATTGGTTTACTGATGGTAAAAGGGCACATTTTATAGATTGTGAACAAGGAGTTATCTTAGTTAAGAACTCTGAGGCTTTTGTTATAGAGAAAAAGACATTTGACCTTATGAAAGGTTCAACTTCTTGGATTAGTGAAGTAGAATCATCTCCCTTAATTAAAGAAGGATTTAACCTAATCAATGAAGGTTTCTTATCTAAAGCTAAAGACTTTTTAGTTAAGTGTAAGAATTTCTTAATAGAGATGGTTAAACCAAAATCTACTGAAGAGTGGACTATGCTTGTTATTAGTATATTATCTGGTGTAGCAGGTATAGTTGGTATAGCTGTTCCAGGTTTCACTATAGTAGGTGGTATCTTATTAGCATTTAATGGTATAATGCACATCAATCATGGTGTAGAGGAATTAGCACATGCAAGAGAAGAAGTTAAAGCAGTAAAAGGATTAAAACCAGTTGAATCGGCAATAGCAACTTATATAAAGGCGGCTCCAGCTTTCTTAGCAGGTGGTCTTGGTTTATCTATGGGTGTTTATGATATTACAACAGGTTTAACAACAGCACTTGCAAATCCTTTAGCAGGAGCTTCAAGTGGAGCTATAGGAGCAGCAGCAAAGAAAGGTATAAGTATAATTGGAGGTCCAGGTGGATTTGTTCACCATTTTATTGAAGAGTCATTACATCATGTTATTGGAAATGAAGCTACATTAAAGGCAGTTGAAGCTTTAGCATTTGGTATTCTTCCAGTAGTGTTACATGCTGTATTAAAGAAGTTCATTCCTTTTATATGGAATGCAATACTTAGTGGAGCAGATAAATTAGCAACTGGAATTGAGTTTATTAGTAACTTACCAGCAAAGGTAAGTGATATGATTTCTAAGTATCAAGAGTTTGCTAAAGATAAAAGTTGGTTTAACTTACATACTATTATCTCAAAAGGATTAGGTATGATTGTAAAACCTATAACTGATAAGTTAAGTCAAATGGTTGAAAAGTATTTTAAACCAGGAATTGTTAAAATTAAAGAGTTTATAGCAAATCAACAAGAAGCTGCTAAAATCCTTGAACAACATGATATTCTTCAGAAAGATATTGAAGCATCTGAAAAGGCAAAACCACTTGGAGTTCAACCAATAACTGAAGACCAATTAAAGCCAGTTATTGCAGAAGCACCTACAGAAGTTTCATCTGGGAAGGCAAGTGAAGATAAACCAGAGAATCAAGAAGATGTAGAGGCAGCTAAATCTATAGTTAAAGACTTAGAACAAAAAACTGGTAAACCTTCAGAAGAAGGTGAAAAACCAGAAGGTGAGAAGAATGAATCTAAAAAGTGGAGATACTTAACAGAATTTAATAAGTTTAATCACTAATAACATTATAAAAAAACCCTCTGAGAAATTAGAGGGTTTTTTGTTTTATACAGATTTGTATGTTTTAATATCATTTTTAACAACTTCTTCTAAAGTCAATTTCTTTGGAGTAAAGTTGTATTTGCGATAAAGTCTAATTAATTTATGTAGTCTACGATTAACAAGTCTAACAGTTCCATCTACATCAGTAATGGTATAAATCTTATTAGACTTGGGATCTAATCTCCAAGTTTTATGTTCAATCGGAATAAATACCATTTCATTCTTTTCAAGATAGAACTTAAAAGCTCTTTTCATTTTAAGTGCTTCTCTATTAGAAGTAAACTCAGATTTATCTACGCCAAAATCAATAAGTGGGAAATATACTCTATAGTAAGTACTACCACAAGTTAAGTCAATATGTTTATGTTCAGTGATTAACTGATGGTCAAGTGAAAATAGTTTACAGCTTTCTTCATAGAACTCACGGGTGCAAGTTTTTTGAATAGGTTCTCCGATATCTACTTTACCACCGGCATCTGAAAGAACTCCACGATTGGAACTAAACACAACAAAACAAGGGGTGTCAATGCCATCTTTTTTGATATTGATAATTGGAAGAACACCACCACCTGAAAATTTACCTACCCCATTCATAGTTGTAAATATACTAATAAATATTTAATATATAAAGTATGTATATAAAAAATTTCACCGAGTTTAAAAGAATTTTTGAAAATTCTAATATCAACCCTACCAGGTTTAGAAAAGCTAGTCCTGCAGATATAGTAAAGTTTGTAGACCAACTACTATACAATACTGGAAATATTGATATCACTGAAAAAATAGCAGGTCAACACTTAACTGTTGATATTAAATCAGGATTTGTAACTGTTAATACTAAAGACCAGTTACTTGGTGACCAGGCAGGTAGAGACGCAAGACATTCAAGATGGGGAGCGGATATTACAAGACCTCTTATAGATATTCTTCAAACAACAAAGATACCAGACCAAACTTGGGGATTTGAAATACTTAACCCAAGGACTAATCATGATTACATACAGTATAAAAATGTAGATAAGATTTATATTGAGTATACTGGAAACCTAACTGAAGAAGTAGCAGAAGAATTAAGAAAGAAATTATATCCTGGTATTAAATTACTAACTAAAAAAGATATTAAAGTTAATATCAATAAGAATGAGGCTTTTGAAAACTTCAAAAAGGTGTGGGAAGGTGGTCTAAGAAATGAATTCACTTCTATGACTATTGGAGATGATTATAAGATTGGTAAATTAAAAGATATGATTGGTGACTTACTGGATGAAATTTTAGTATCTGTTGTAGATAAAGTATCACCGATAGAAGGTATAGTAATTGGAACTGATACTCCTATTAAACTACAAACAAATAAGTTCTTAAAGATTCAAAGAGTTCAAATGCCACTTTATTCTATATTTAAGATAAGTAGAAGTGAGATTGATACAGTAATGAATAATCCACTCTTACCATTTGGTGAAATACAAAAGAAGTTTGGTGTTAAATTAGATTCTATCTATAGACAAAATTTGAGGTGGAGTCTTTATGAAACAGTTAAATATTACTTAGAGCAAAATAGAAATCTTGAAGGTATGGATACTTCTAAGTATAGAAGATGGTTAACTACTGAAGAATCAAATGAGTTCTTAAAAAGATTAACTAAAGATAATGTAAAAGAAGTTTACTTACAACTATACAATAAAATTAAAGCATAACTAATGAAATGGATAAAAACATTTGAACAAGTATCTAAAGAGTTAAGTGGTGGAAAGTTAGATAAAGTGACCAGTGACTATTGTAGTGGTATTATAACTGAATCCGAATTTATTAACTACTTAGATGAGGTGATAAATGAAGGTCTTGGTGACTGGTTAAAATCAGTTAAGCAAAAGATTGTAGATATGTTCTATACTTTTGTACTTAAGGCATATCAAATAGGTTTAGCAATCTATGATAAAGTATCTCAATTTATTAAATGGCTTACCGAAAAGATTAGTTCTTGGAAAGAAAAACATCCAACAGCTTGGAAAGTTATTATCATAACTATTATAATTATTGTGATATTTATAGTTACTGCTTCTTCTGCCAAGGCAGCTACAACAGGAACTCCAATTCCAACAGTTAAGATTGATATGGCAATTGGTTGGTTAGATAACCTAAAATCAGGCGGTGAAGGTGGTGACCCTATGATACTAAATAAGGCAATAGCACATTTAATGGATTTAAGAGATGGTCATGTAGATATACCAAATTTAGGAAGTGAAGCAGTTAATATGGCAAATGCAGCACTTAGAACAGTTGACCAAATAACATCATCTTCTAGTGAAGGAGATCCACAGTTCTATCAGTTTTGTGTAGGATTAATTGAAAGAGGAAGAGATTATGTAGAAGCTATTTATACACAAGGTGGTGGTATAGAAAAAATAAAATTAGTTACAAATTAAATATATACCCTATGAAACACTTAAGAATATTTGAAGAGTTTACTACAACGCCAGAAAACATATTTTATAAGTTTGCTTATGGTGACCATCCTATATGTCAAAAAGGATTAATCTATGATCCGCTTTTAGATAAGTGTATCTCTAAATTAGATTTTATTAATAGAAGAATTGAAGAAGGTGAATTTATAACTGATAAACCTATTGATAAATATTTAATGACTGAAATAGTAAATATTCTATTTAGATGTAAAAGAATATTCATAGATGCTTATAAAAACTCTTTTCATTCAAAGTTCAAATCAGATATACCTAAAATTGCAGAAGCAATAGAACTTGTTGAAAGAGAAGTTAAGTATTTACAATTAGATAGAGCTAAACCAGCTATTGAATCTTTTCTTAAGTTTTTAATTCCTGTTATTGGACAAACTTCAAGAGTATCTGCTATTAATAAAAAGATATGGATTGAATCATCTGAAGGTAGAAAATGGGCAACTGACTTAGGTAAGTTTGAAGTTTATTTAGAACTATTATCAGATTTAGAATCTACAGAAGCTATACAAATTAAGTTAGATGAATTATCAAGTAAAATATTCTTCTATGGCGGTAAAACAAAAATTAGAGAATATTCAGAAAAAGATATTAATGCTATTGTTAGTATTCTTAATAGATATCAAACTATTAGAGTTCTTATTCAAGGTTGGCACAATACAGCTAAATTAGATAAAGGCA
>JACCDZ010037237.1_pt1 | contig 10508 bp, 9 predicted proteins | sample 7449551 | NCBI WGS metagenome assembly JACCDZ01 (sample SAMN15323452, study PRJNA562643) | freshwater metagenome | isolation source: river surface water | place: USA:Blue River Watershed | collected 2017-08-18
AATGGTATTGCTACGAAATGCTAAAGGGAAGTTCCTGCTTTAGCATTTTTTAACGAGGTTGCAATCAGTTCAAATTTTTCCTCTGAAATTAGAGTGCAAAGTTATAAAACCATTTTGAATTCCAAATCAAACTTTCTCTTTTTTTTATATCAAAATTGTATTTTGCATTCGATTTATTCAAAAAATTGCTATTTTAACCCTATTTCTTTGAATTATTTCTCTTTTAAATTTGGTTTTGTAAATAATTATTCGCAAATTTGATATTCAAACAAAGAAAAATGAATTTTAAGGTGTGCACAATGGTAAAATCAGTTCAGGAAAAATCCTGCGGGTTGACTATTGCATAAATTAATTTACAACTAAATATAGCAAAGCCTCCCGTTTTCTACGGGAGGCTTTTTTTATACCCAATAACTAAAACAAACAAAATGAAAAATTTTAAACAACAACAAAAACAAATTAAGATGGTAGCACTAGTGTGTTCTACTGTCGTGATGTCTATTCGAGTCTGTTGATGCCAAAAGTTTTGTTTTACCTTATAAAACCCTTTTTGGAATCATTTCAAAAGGGGTTTTTTATAACCAAAAAAATAATAAACAATCATTTAATACATATAATCATGAAAAAAGAAACCCATTACACACCGAGTAACCGATTCAAAAGATTATTCCGAACAAAAAAAGCCAATAACAAATTGTTCACTAACGAATTAATTCACCCAAGATTTGTTTTGACAGAAACCGATTTGTTAACTAAAAACAAAACCGTTAACTCGTTGCTATTTTTAATGTATTCTCAAGAAAATGAATCACTATTTATTTAAAATAGCAAATAATGCTTTGATTAGCTCTTTTGAATGAAAAAATGAAAATGATTGTTTGTTCAAAAGAGCAAATCAAAAGCTACGTAAAGGTGTTTTGCCTAATTATACAGGAGCTAAATTTGTTTGTTTCAGAAATATGACGTTTATTTGCAATTCAAAGTTCATATAAACGTATTGAAAATGTTATAAAGAAAGGTAGAGGGATTAGACCCAATGAAACCTTAGCAACCCTTCGGTAAATCGAAGAAGGTGCTGCATTCTACCACAGCAATGTGGAAAGATAACACGAGATTTTTTCTAGTTTCCTTCTAGATTTCTTTCTAATATTTCCAACACAAATCAAAAATTACAATCGATTTGACATTGGAAAATAAAATCCAACACATACAAATACAAAATTTCATCACAGAAAGTGGTGCGCATTATCCTATAATCAATTTGAGTTACCAAGTTTTTGGTCCTCAATTGAATACAGCTCCTATTGTTTTGGTCAATCATGCCTTGACGGGAAATTCTCAAGTAATTGGTATGCAAGGTTGGTGGAACGATCTTATTGGCGAAAGCAAAACGATAGATACATTGAAATATACCGTTTTGGCTTTCAATGTTCCAGGTAACGGATATGATGGTTTTTCTATCGAAAACTACCAAGATTTTAATGCTAGAGATATTGCGCAACTATTCAATCAAGGAATTGCAACTTTGAAAATATATCAATTATTTGCCATTATTGGCGGTTCTGTTGGTGGCGGTATTGCCTGGGAAATGGCGGCTCTGGAACCTAAAATCACGCAACATCTAATTCCTATTGCGACCGATTGGAAATCGACAGATTGGTTGATTGCGAATTGTTTTTTGCAGGAGCAAATTTTAGCCAATTCGTCAAAACCAATTGAAGACGCCCGCATTCACGCGATGTTGTGTTATAGAACGCCAGCCTCTTTTTCGGCTAAATTTCAACGCACACCCAATGAAGAATTGCAAGTGTATAATGTAGAAAGTTGGTTAGCCCATCACGGGAATAAGTTGCAAAAACGCTTTCAGCTTTCGGCTTATAAAATGATGAACCAGTTATTAAAGACGATTGATATTACAAGAGGAAGAGATTCTTTCGCAGCAGTAGCCTCAACAATTGAAGCGAATATTCATATTATTGGAATTGATTCTGATTTGTTTTTTACCGCAAATGAGAACCGCGCTACGTATGAAGAATTAAAAAAATACAAAGAAAATATATCGTATCAAGAGATTGTTTCCATTCATGGTCACGATGCTTTTTTGATAGAATACCAACAATTACATAATTTGTTGGCTACCATTTTTTAATGGTGACACGTATAAAACAGATACTATGAAAATTTTAAAATTTGGAGGAAAGTCATTATCTAACGGAGAAGGATTAGATAAAGTGGTTGCAATTATTTTAGACAAAGTAAATCAAGGCGAAAAAATTGCCGTGGTGGTTTCAGCGCGCGGTAATGCGACGGACGAATTGGAAGAAATATTGACGATTGCTTCTAAAAATGAAAGTTACAAACCATTATTGGAACAATTCAAATTGGAACAACAAAATGGATTTGATGAGGTTGATTTTTCTGAAGAATTTACCGTTCTTGAAAAATTATTCGAAGGTGTAAGCTTAATTGGAGATTATAGTAGCAAAATTAAAGACCAAATTTTGTCGATTGGCGAAGTGCTTTCGGCAAAACTACTGACCTCAATTTTGGTTAATAATGGAGTTAACGCTCGATTTGCAGATAGTAGAGAATTGATTAAAACCGATTCGAAATTTGGCGATGCACAACCGATTGAACAAGCTTCTAAGAAAAATGTAATTCAGTATTTCAAAGAAAATGAAGATGCAGTGAATATTGTAACAGGCTTCATTGCTTCGAATGCTAAAAACGTAACGACTACTTTAGGAAGAAATGGTAGTAATTATACTGCTTCGTTAATTGCTAATTATTTGAATGCAGAAGAATTACAGAACTACACACACGTAGACGGAATTTACACTGCGAATCCTGATTTAGTTCCTGATGCCAAGAAAATTGATTATTTGACTTTTAACGAGGCAAATGAGTTGGCTAATTTTGGAGCTACCATTTTACACGCTAAAACGATCATTCCGTTATTGGAAAAAAATATTCCGCTTCGTATTTTGAATACCTTCAATCACGAAAATAAAGGAACCTTAATTCGTTCTACAGCAAGCAAAGAAGGAATCAAAACGCTTTCAGTATTGGAAAATGTGGCTTTGGTCAATTTAGAAGGACGTGGATTGCTTGGTAAAACGGGTGTCGATGCCCGAATTTTCAAAGTCATGGGCGATAATGATATTAGTGTAAGCATCATTTCCCAAGGTTCTTCTGAAAGAGGAATTGGACTGGTGGTAGATGCGGATAAAGCATCTTTAGCGATGATACAGTTAGAGAAAGAATTTGAAAATGATTTCTATTCGAAAGACGTGAATAAAATTTCGGTTACCGATAATGTTTCGGTGATTTCTATCATTGGACAAGATTTAAGCACTTTCCATAAACCATATACCGCTTTGATTAAGAACAAGATTGTTCCGATTTTGTTTAATAACACGGTTACGGGTAAGAACGTGAGTTTGGTAGTAAAGAAATCCGAATTGAATCGTGCCTTGAATGTAATTCACGGAGAGATTTTTGGGGTTTCTAAAAAAATTAATATTGCTATTTTCGGACACGGATTAGTAGGTGGTACTTTGATAAATCAGATTTTAGAATCGGCTACTGCAATTGAAAAACGCAAAGATGTGAAACTGAATATTTTTGCTATTGCCAATTCTAAAAACGTATTGCTAAATAAAAATGGGGTGACTCCCAACTGGAAAAACGAAATCCAAAATAAAGGGACTTTGTACTCTATTCAAGATGTTATTAAGTATGCCAATGAAAACCATTTGGAAAATTTAATCGCAGTAGATAACACGGCAAGTACTGATTTTGTTGAGAATTACATCCCGTTGATAGAAAGTAGTTTTGACTTAATTTCGTCAAATAAAGTAGCGAATACCTTGAGTTATAGTTTTTACAAAAAACTACGTAAAGTATTGGCAGACAACCAAAAAACCTATTTGTATGAAACCAATGTGGGTGCTGGTTTGCCTTTGATTGATACGATTAAATTATTGCACCTTTCAGGAGAAAATATTACTAAAATTAAAGGGGTATTTTCAGGAACATTGAGTTATTTGTTCAATAATTTCTCAGCTAAAGATGTTCCGTTCAGCGATATCTTGAAAGAAGCTATTGACAATGGCTATACCGAACCCGATCCAAGAGAGGATTTGTGTGGAAATGATGTGGGTAGAAAATTGTTAATTTTAGCACGTGAATTGGATTTGCAAAACGAGTTTGAGGAAATCGCCATCCAGAATTTAATTCCAGAACATTTGCGTGAAGGAAGTGCTTCTGAATTTTTGACAAAATTGAAAGAATTTGATACCGTTTATGCCAAAATCAAAGAAGAACAACAACCGAATCATGTGTTGCGTTACATTGGCGAATTGTCAGGCGATTTACAAAGCGACAAAGGGAATTTAGAAGTAAAATTAGTTTCAGTTCCTTCAGATACCGCTTTGGGCGGATTGAAAGGTTCGGATTCATTCTTCGAAATTTATACCGAATCGTATGGTGATAGACCAATTGTAATTCAAGGAGCAGGAGCTGGTTCGGCGGTAACAGCAAGAGGTGTTTTTGGAGATATTTTGAGATTGTCGGATAAAGGATAAGATCTTAGATTCACGATTTATAAAAACAAAGCAAATGAAAATAACATTAGAAAGAGTAAACGAAAACTTTCATTTTCAATTGAAAAATGATAGAGGACACCTTGTCAATGTAGATGCGCGTCCAGCTTTTGGAGGAAACGACATGGGACCAAGTCCAATGGAATTGGTTTTGATGGGAGTGGCAGGTTGTAGCGGGATTGATATGATTTCGATTTTGAAAAAACAACGTCAAGAAATCACGTCTTTTAAAGCGGAAGTAGAGGGTGAGCGTGTGCCAGTTGGCGAAGCCAATCCTTTTAAAACGATTCATGTTGCTTTCTTTTTAGAAGGCCCAATCAACGAAGATAAAGCGGCTAGAGCGGCTAAATTATCTTTTGAAAAATATTGTTCGGTTTCCAAAACATTGGAACCAACTGCAACCATTTTGTACAAAGTAGTATTGAATGGAGTGGAATTAAAAAATTAAAAAAATAAATACAACTACAATGAACGAACAAGATTTCGGTTTTGAAACTCAAGCGATACGCGGTCAATTAGAAAGAACACAATACTTAGAGCATTCGGTGCCTTTGTACTTAACTTCTAGTTTTGTTTTTGAAGATGCCGAAGATATGCGTGCTTCTTTTGCAGATGAAAAAGAACGCAATATCTACAGCCGTTATAGTAACCCCAATACGATTGAATTTATCAATAAAGTGTGCCAAATGGAAGGTGCCGAAACCGGTTTTGCTTTTGCCTCAGGTATGGCAGCGGTATATTCTACTTTTGCTGCTTTATTGAAATCGGGAGATCATATTGTTTCGGCGAGTAGTGTTTTTGGCGCTACGCATTCGTTGTTTGTGAACTATTTTCCAAAGTGGAATATTGAAACGACTTATTTTGATATCAATGCGCCAGAAACGATTGAAAGTTGTATTCAACCCAATACAAAAATTTTGTTTGCAGAGTCGCCTACGAATCCTGCGGTAGATATTATCGATCTGGAATTATTGGGAAAAATTGCCAAAAAACATAATTTGATTTTAATTATTGACAACTGTTTTGCAACGCCTTATTTGCAACAGCCTATTAAATGGGGAGCCGATTTGGTGATACATTCAGCTACAAAACTAATGGACGGTCAAGGTCGTGTTTTAGGCGGAATCACAGTTGGTAGAGCTGATTTGATTAAAGACATTTATCTTTTTTCTCGATTAACAGGACCTACTTTATCTCCTTTTAATGCGTGGGTTTTGTCAAAAAGTCTGGAAACATTAGCCGTTCGTTTAGAGAAACATTGCGAAAATGCGTTAAAAGTAGCCGAGTTTTTAGAAAACCATCCTAAAGTAAATAAAGTTAAATATCCCTTCTTGAAATCGCATCCTCAGCACGCTATTGCGCAAAAGCAAATGAAGTTAGGAGGCAATATTGTCGCTTTTGAAATCAAAGGCGGAATCGAAGCTGGAAGAGCCTTTTTGGATAAAATAAAATTATGCTCTCTGTCGCCAAATCTTGGAGACACCAGAACTATTGTTACACATCCAGCATCAACAACACATAGTAAATTATCCGTTGAAGAACGTTTAGCGGTAAGCATTACTGATGGTTTAGTTCGTGTTTCGGTAGGTTTAGAAACCGTTGCGGATGTAATTGCAGATTTGGAACAAGCCTTGTCTTAAAATTTACGATTTTGAATATTGGATTTACGATTTAGTGTTATAATTTAGCACATCGTAAATCCCACATCGTAAATCCCACATCGTAAATCGTACATATAATTCATGTTATCAAAGAAAACAAAATACGGAATAAAAGCATTGACTTTCTTGGCGCGCCAAGAGAATCAAACGCCAGTGCAAATTGCTGAAATAGCAAAGAGCGAGCATATTTCAATTAAGTTTTTAGAAAGTATTTTGTTATTGTTGCGTCATTCGGGTTTTTTGGGTGCCAAAAAAGGAAAAGGGGGTGGATATTATTTAATTAAAGATCCCAAAGACATCAATATGGCGCATGTCTACCGTATTTTAGAGGGCCCCATTGCATTACTACCTTGTGTAAGTCACAATTTTTATGAAAAATGTGATGATTGTGTGGACGAAGCGAGTTGTTCAGTACATAAATTAATGACCGAAGTCCGCGATAACACGCTGATGATACTCGAAAACAACACCCTCGCAGACGTCTCTTTTTAAATCTAAACTTTTTTAAATTTCATTTTGTATTTAGTAAAAAAGAATTACTTTTGCATTTTAATCTACTAGCCCTATAGGGTAATAGTTTTTTAAATAAATATAACTAACAGAAATGAGCAATCAGTTAATCAAGGATACAACTTCATCAAAAATCAAGACTAGTTTTTTTCAGCGTCTTTGGGTAATTATCCCTGTTGTTTTATTGGCAGGTTTGATTTCTAGTTTGATTTACAATCATCATACTGAATTTTCTTGGGATAGTTTGGTGGCAGGTTTCAACCAAGAGTTGTTGGTTTTTTTCTTAATTGGAATTTTTGCTCAGTTAGTAGACGGCACTTTAGGGATGGGCTATGGAGCTACTTCCACTTCTTTTTTATTGGCTTATGGTATTCCGCCTGCTATCAGTAGTACAGGAGTTCACGTTGCAGAGATGTTTACTACAGGAGTTTCGGCTATATCGCACCATCGTTTTGGAAATATCAACAAAAAACTAGTACGACATTTGTTAATTCCTGGAGTTTTGGGTTCTGTTACAGGAGCCTATTTGCTGTCTGATGTGATTGACGGAGATGTAATTAAGCCTTTTATTGCCATATATATGATTGCATTGGCTATAATAATTATTAGAAAAGCAGCTCAAAAGAACATCGTCAAAAAGAAAACCAAACGTTTGAGTGTGCTAGCTTCTTTTGGAGGTTTTATGGACGCTGTTGGCGGTGGTGGTTGGGGGCCAATTGTAACCTCTACTTTGTTAGGACGTGGTAGAAATCCACGCTATACTATCGGTTCTGTAAATGCAGCTGAGTTTGCCGTTTCATTTGCCAGTGGGGTAACGTTCATGCTTTTTGGTGGAATAGAAGGTTGGCAGGTAATTATTGGTTTGATTTTAGGGGGAGTGATTGCGGCACCTATTGCTGCCATTTTAGTGAATAAAATTAAAAGGCAGCCCATGATGATTGCAGTAGGAATTTTAATCATCATTTTAAGTTTACGAACCTTATCTAAATTACTATAATGAGTACATCTGTCGTAGCTAGTTTATTGGAAAAAACAAAGAACTTCTCCATCGAGGAGACGCTTTCTTTTTTAGCGAATAAATATCCAAATCAAGTCGTTTTTTCTACTTCTTTTGGACAAGAAGATCAAGTAATTACCGATTTTATTGGTCAAAATCAGTTGCCAATAACGGTTTTTACCTTAGATACAGGACGTTTGTTCCAAGAAACCTATGATGTGTTCCATAAAACGATAAAAAAATACAAAACGGAAATAAAAACCTATTTTCCTGATACTGCTGCGGTTGAAGCTTTGTTGAATGAAAAAGGACCCAATAGTTTTTATGATTCGGTAGAAAATAGAAAAGAATGTTGTTTCATTCGAAAAGTAGCTCCTTTGACTAAAGCTTTAAAAGGCAATGCGATTTGGATTACTGGTTTGAGAGCGGAACAATCGGATAATAGAAGTGATTTAAACTTTTTTGAATACGATACCCATTTTGATATCATTAAATTCAATCCATTGTTAAAATGGACCTTACCCCAAGTAGAAGAATATTTAGAAAAGAATAACGTCCCTCAAAATAGTTTGCACAAACAAGGTTTTGTGAGTATTGGTTGTGCGCCTTGTACCAGAGCGATTTTGCCAGGCGAAGACATCAGAGCTGGGAGATGGTCTTGGGAATCGAGCCATAAAGAATGTGGTTTGCACCAAAAATAAATTAGAAATTATAAATGATTTTCAATCATTTAATCTTTAAATAGAAATAATGAGTTCAGTAGTAAAAACAAATGCTTTAGAAAGCGAAGCGATATACATTTTTAGAGAAGTAATTGCTCAATTTGAAAAACCCGTATTGCTTTTTTCAGGTGGAAAAGATTCAATTACATTAGTACGTTTGGCACAAAAAGCCTTTTTTCCTGCCAAAATTCCTTTTCCATTATTGCACGTAGATACTGGACACAACTTTCCTGAGACGATTGAATTTAGAGATAAATTGGTAGCCGAATTAGGGTTAGAATTAATTGTTCGCAATGTACAAGATGCTATTGATCAAGGAAAAGTAGTAGAAGAATCTGGGAAATATTCGAGCAGAAATAGCTTACAAACTACAACGCTTTTGGATGCGATTGAAGAATTCAAATTTGATGCTTGTATTGGAGGAGCGCGAAGAGATGAAGAAAAAGCAAGAGCGAAAGAACGAATTTTTTCGGTACGTGATGATTTTGGTCAGTGGGATGAGAAAAACCAACGCCCTGAATTATTCGATTTGTTGAACGGTAAAATTGAGTTGGGACAAAACGTTCGTGTTTTCCCAATTTCGAACTGGACAGAATTAGACGTTTGGAGTTATATTGAACAAGAACAAATCGAAATTCCATCAATTTATTTTTCACACAAACGTAAAGTATTCTTAAGAGACGGATTGATTTGGTCGCATTCGCCATTTGTTTACCAAGAGGAAGATGAAGAAATTGAAGAACGAATTGTTCGTTTTAGAACGGTAGGAGATATGAGTTGTACGGCGGCTGTCGAATCGTATGCAGCTACTATTCAAGAAGTCGTTGGAGAGATTCGCTCGTCAACCATTTCTGAAAGAGGGGCTAGAATTGACGACAAACGTTCAGAAGCAGCGATGGAGAAAAGAAAACAACAAGGGTACTTTTAAGCCCCCTAACCCCCAAAGGGGGAACGAAGGAGCAATAAAAAATAAACAAAATATTAATTTAAAATCAAAACTCAGCTCCCTCCCTTTTGGGGAGGGCTGGGGAGGGGCTTATGGAAGTTTTAAAAATAGCAACAGCAGGAAGTGTAGATGACGGAAAGAGTACTTTAATCGGGAGGTTATTGTATGATACCAAATCATTGACAACGGATAAAATTGAAGCAATAGAAAAAAGCAGCAAACAAAAAGGATATGATTATCTAGACTTTTCTTTGGCTACAGATGGTTTGGTTGCCGAAAGAGAGCAAGGAATTACGATTGATGTAGCGCATATTTATTTTTCAACTGCAAAGAAAAGTTACATTATTGCCGATACTCCAGGTCACGTAGAATATACCCGTAATATGGTAACAGGAGCTTCGACTTCGCAAGTGTCGATCATTTTGATTGATGCTCGTAAAGGAGTGATTGAGCAAACTTATCGTCACTTTTTCATCAATAATTTATTGCGTGTGAAAGAGGTAATTGTTGCAGTAAACAAAATGGACTTAGTGGATTATTCAGAAGACGTTTTTAACAAAATCAAAGCCGACTTCCAAGCTTTGAATGCCAAAAGTTCATTCAAAGAACAAAACGTGAGTTATATTCCGTTAAGTGCTATTAACGGTGGAAATGTGGCTGATAAATCTGAAAACATGCCTTGGTACACTGGGCAAACGGTTTTGGAACATTTAGAAGATTTAACCCCTGAAGATGTTTTTGAAACGGGTAAAACACGTTTTCCTGTGCAGACAGTGATTCGTCCAAAAACAGAAGAATACCACGATTTTAGGGGTTATGCTGGGAAATTATATGGAAACTCAATACAAGTTGGCGATGCTGTTACGGTTTTACCTTCGTTAACCGAATCGAAAGTATCTAAAATCCACTTTTTTGACCAACAATTTGATGAAGCTAAAGCAGGTTCGTCTATTGTAGTTGAATTGGAAAACGACATCAATGTGACACGTGGCGATATGATTGTAAAATCAGGAGAATTACCTCAAGTAGAAAAAGATATTAATGCGACTATTTGTTGGATGGACAGCA
>JACCDZ010056415.1_pt1 | contig 10507 bp, 8 predicted proteins | sample 7449551 | NCBI WGS metagenome assembly JACCDZ01 (sample SAMN15323452, study PRJNA562643) | freshwater metagenome | isolation source: river surface water | place: USA:Blue River Watershed | collected 2017-08-18
CGGGCTACTCGTCGCTACTGAGCCTTACCCGTCTTCCACTGAGCCAGCTCAAGATCGACCAGTCATTTGTGCAGACCATGGGCACCCGCCCGAGTGACGCGATTGTGGTCCAGACCGTTATCAGCATGGCTTTGAGCCTGGAGCTGGAGGTCATTGCCGAAGGGGTGGAGACCCAGGAGCAGCGCGATTTCCTGCAACAACACGGATGCCGCCTGTTCCAGGGTTACCTATACAGCCGCCCCCTGCCAATAGCAGAGTTTGAAGCCTTTCTGCAGCACCGTGATGTCAGTTAAAGACACTGCAGAGCAGTTCAAGATGGTCGAGAAATGGGCAATGCTGTGCGCTATGGGAGCGAGAGAATCGCGCCTGCGCTTGGCCCCCTTTCGGCCACTTGATGGGCATCAGGGGACGGAGCAACTGCCAGATTTGGGTTGCATCCTGTCGCAAAAAGCCGCTACGTTTTCCGTAGCGGCTTGCGCAATATCCACGCGGGCTACAGCCCGATTTAACCCCTAAATCACGCCTTCTGCGGTGCTCCCCGCTGCACCAGCCCCATCACCCGCGCCTTGGCCACGGCCGCAAAGTGCTCGATGTCGTCGACGATGGTGAAGAAGCTCGGCGTTACCAGCAGGCTCAGCACGGTGGAGGTCATGAGCCCGCCAATGACCGCTGCGGCCATGGGCGCGCGGAAGCTGTTGTCGGCGTCACCCAGGCCAATCACCAGCGGCAGCATGCCGGCCACCATGGCGATGGTGGTCATGATGATGGGGCGTGCCCGCTTGTGGCAGGCATCCATCAACGCCTCGAAGCGGCTCATGCCGAACTCGCGCTGCGCCATGATGGCGTACTCCACCAGCAGGATCGAGTTTTTGGTGGACACGCCAATGAGCATGACCAGCCCGATGAACGAGGGCATGGACAGCATCTTGCCCGTGACCAGCAGGCCCATGAAGGCGCCACCAAACGACAGCACCACGGCCGGCAGGATGGTGATGGGGTGCAGGAAGTCCTTGAACAACAGCACCAGCACAATGTAGATACACAGCACACCGGTCATCATGGCCATGCCAAAGCCAGCCACCATTTCGGCCTGCACCTCGGCGTCGCCCACTTCCACCTGCTGCACCCCGGCGGGCAGGTTGCGAATGCTGGGCAGCTTGGCCACCGCCTCGGTCAGCTCACCCAAGGGTACGCCCGAGAGTTCTACCTCGAAGTTGACATTGCGCACGCGGTTCATGCGGGTGACCACGGCCGGGCCACCGGACATTTCGAGTGTGGCCACCTGGCTCAGCATGACCGGCCCCTTGGCACCGGGCACCGTCAGGCGCCCGAGCAGCTCCAGGTCCTTGCGCGCACTGGTGTCGAGCTTGACCACGATAGGCACCTGGCGTTGGCTCAGGTTGAGCTTGGGCAGCTGGGCGTCGTAGTCGCCCACGGTGGCTACGCGCAAGGTGTCGCCAATGGCCGCACTGGTCACGCCCAAATCTGCCGCCTTGGCAAAGTCGGGGCGAATGCTGACTTCGGCACGCGTCAGGCTGGCGGTGCTGGAGATATTGCCCAGCCCGGGAATGGTGCGCAGGTCGCGCTCCACCTCGCCAGCGGCCAGGGCCAGCGCGCGTGGGTCGTCACTCTTGAGCACCAACAGGTACTTCTCGCCATTGCCGCCCAGGCCCACCTTGAAGCGCGCGCCGGGCAGGTTGGACAGGGCCGTACGCATTTCGCTCTCGATGACCTGTTTGCGCGGACGCTCACCGCGCGGGTCGAGCGTGATGGTGAGTGTGGCCTTGCGCACCTCGGGCACGGAGCCGGCCATGGGGTCGGTACCGGCGGTGCCGCCGCCAATGGTGGTGTACACGCTGGCAATGTGCTTCACCCCGCCCAGAAGGGTGCGGGCCTGCTCGGCAGCCTCGCGCGTTTGCACCAGCGTGCTGCCCGGGGGCAGCTCCAGGTACACCTGCGTTTGGGAGTTGTCGTCGGGCGGAATGAAGCCCGAGGGGATGAGCGGCACCAGAAACAGCGAGCCCACAAAGAAGCCGATGGCCAGGGCCACGGTGATCCATCGGTGGCTCAGCGTCCAGCGCGTGATCTTCAGGTACAGCGGCATCCACACCGGCTCTTCGTGCACGTGGGTGGACGGCTTGAGAATGTAGGCCGCCATCATGGGCGTGAGCAAGCGCGCTACCAGGAGCGAGGCGAAGATGGCAAACACCGCCGTCCAGCCAAACTGCTTGAAGAACTTGCCAACAATGCCGTCCATGAAGGCCGTGGGCAGGAACACCGCGATCAGCGCCATGGTGGTGGCAATCACGGCCAGGCCAATCTCGTCGGCTGCTTCCATGGCCGCCTGGTACGGCGTCTTGCCCATGCGCAGGTGGCGTTCGATGTTTTCCACTTCCACAATGGCGTCGTCCACCAGAATGCCAATGACCAGCGAGAGCGCCAGCAGCGTCACGATGTTGGTGGTAAAGCCCATGTAGTGCATGCCAATGAAAGCCGGTATGGCCGAGAGCGGCAGCGCCACAGCAGAGACCAGCGTGGCACGCCAGCTGCGCAGGAAGAACCACACCACCACCACGGCCAGCAAGGCACCTTCGTACAGCATGGTCATGGAGGCGTCGAACTCCTCCTGCACCGGGGTCACAAAGTCAAAGGCTTGCGTGAGTTCGAGGTCGGGGTGCTGGGCCTTGAGCGCGTCCAGCGCCTTTTGCACCCCTGCGCCCACTTCGATTTCGCTCGCGCCCTTGCTGCGGCTGATCTCAAAGCCCACCACGCGCTTGCCATTGAGCATGGCCACGCTGCGCGGCTCGGCCACCGTATCGGTCACCATGGCCACTTCGTCCAGGCGTACCCGGCGGCCGTTGCTCAGGCTCAGCTCCAATTGGCGCAATTCATTGACCGTGCCCACCGTCGCCAGGGTGCGCATGGGCTGCTCGCTGCCGCCCAGGTCGGCCCGGCCACCGGCCGTTTCCAGCTGCACCTGACGCAGCTGGCGCGAAATGTCGGCCGCCGTGGTGCCCAGGCTTTGCAGCTTGATCGGGTCCAAGGCCACTTGCACTTCGCGGTTCACGCCACCCACGCGGGCCACGGCACCCACACCCTTCACGCCCAGCAGCGTGCGGGCCACGGTGTTGTCCACAAACCAGCTCAAACCTTCTTCGTCCATTTGGGCCGAGTTCACGGTAAAGGCCATGACCGGCTGGGCCGAGAAACTGATCTTGCCGACGATGGGGTCGCGCAAGTCGCTGGGCAAATCGCTGCGCACCTGCTGCACGGCGCTGCGTACATCGTCCACGGCTTCTTGCGTGGGCTTTTCCAGGCGGAACTCGACGGTGATGGACACCAGACCGTCCGACACCGTGGTGTAGATGTTTTTCAGACCCTGCAGGGGTGCAATGGCGTTTTCCAGCTTGCGCGCCACCTCGGTTTCCAGCTGCGCCGGGGCCGCGCCGGGAAGCGAAGCCGAGACCGTGACCATGGGCATTTCCAGGTCGGGGAACTGCTGGATCTTCATGGACTTGAAGGACACCAGCCCGGCCACGGTCAGCAGCACAAACAGCATGATGGCCGGAATGGGGTTCTTGATGGACCAGGCGGAAAAATTCATGGATTACCTCCGGCCTGGGCCAGGTTTTGGGAGCGGTTTTTCATCGCGGATGCTCCTTATTTGCTAGCTGGCTGCGCAGCATTGGCGGGGGCTGGAGCCTGTTTTGGTGCTGCATCCACGACCTTCACCAGGTCGCCGTCGCTCAGGAAGCTGCCACCACTGGCCACCAGCTTGTCCTGGGCCTGCACGCCGCTGAGCACTTCGAGCTGGTCACCAGCCACGCGCCCGGTCTGTACCTTGAGTTGCTTGACCTTGCTGTCGGCACCCACGCGGTAGACGTAGCTGAAGCCGTCGCGTACCACCACGGCGCTTTGCGGGATGGTCAGCGCATTCGAGGCGCCCAAGGAAAACTCACCCCGCGCAAACATGCCGGGCTTGAAGCCTTTGGCACCGGGCAGGTCCACGTAGACCATGCCGTTGCGCGTTTGCGCATCCACCGTGGGCGCTACCGTGCGCACGCGACCTTTCACCTGGGCGCCTCCCGCCGCGGTGACCATGACGCTGGTTCCGGAAGTGATGCGGGCCAGTTCGGCACTGGTCACTTCGCCGCGCCACTCCAGGCGGCCCTGGCGGATGAGCCGGTACAGCTCGGTGCCCGCGCCCACCACGGCTCCCACGGTGGCGTTGCGGGCGGAGATGATGCCGCTGTCGGGGGCGTGCACCTGGGTGTTTTTCAGGCGCAGCAGCTGCGCGTCGAGCTGGGCCTTGGCCGACTCGACCCGGGCCTTGGCCGAGGCTTCGCCGCTGAGGTATTGCCCCACTTGCTGGGCGCTCAAGGCGCCGCTGTCTTTCACGGCACGTGCCCGGTCGGCGTTGGCCTGGGCTTCCATGGCCACCGCCTGGGCCTCGGCCAGCGCGGCGCGGGCCAGGGCCACGTCGGCCTGTACCGACTCCTGCGCAAAGCTCACCAGCAACTGGCCTTTTTGCACCGTGTCGCCCACCGCGGCGTGCAGCTCGGCCACGCGCAGGCCGTTGGCTTCCGAGCCTACGCTGGCTTCCTGCCAAGCAGCCACGCTGCCGTTGGCGGACAGCGCCACGCTGAGCTGTGCGCTTTGGGGCAACACCGTGCTCACCGTGAGCGCGGCACGGGGGGCGGCTGCCGGTTTGGCCGGGTCTGCAGCCAGGGTGTTGGCCGTCCACAGGGCCAAGGCGGCGGCAACTATGACGGTGCTGGCCACGACACGAAGGCCAAAGGGGGGGAGCGAGGAGCGTTGCATGGTGTATTTCCAGTTCAATAGGGTTCAGTTCGGCGGCAGGTGGGCAGTGTTCAGGGCTTTTGCGGATCGAAGCCACCGCCCGAGGCGCGGTACAGGGCGACCCAGGCGCGTTGGCGCTCCAGCGCAAGCGCTGCCTGCGCCGACTGTGCGGACAGTGCCTGGCGGCGGGCGTCTTCCAGTTCCATCAGGCTGGCCAGGCCCTGGTCGAAGCGGGTTTGGGTGGCCTGGAGCGACTGGGTAAACCCGGCCGCCGCGGTGTCCACATCGCTTTGGCGTGCGCTGGTGCTTTGCAATGCCAGCAGGGCTTCTTCCACCTCACGCACGGCATTGCGCACGCGGGCTTTGTAGACCGAAACCGCTTGCGTGTAGTTGGCCTGGGCTGCTGCCACATTGGCCACGCGCTGGCCACCGTCAAAAATGGGCAGGGTCAGTGCCAGCGGGCCAAAAGACCAGGTGTCCAGATTGGTCTCGACGCCGTAGCTGGTGCTGCGCAGCGCACCGATGGAGCCTGCCAGCGTCAAGCGCGGGTAGCGCTGGGCCTTGGCCGAGCCGACCTGGGCGCTGGCCACCGCCACGTCGCGCTCGGCAGCGAATACGTCGGGGCGCTGGGCCACGGTTTGCGCCGGCACAGACGCTATGGAAAAAGGAGCTGTCTGCGCAGTATTGGCGGGGGCCAGGGCCAGTTTTTGCTTCACAACCGGCTCACTCAGGGCGGTCAGGGCGACCAGCGCCTTGGTGCTCAGCTCGCAGTTGCTGGCCTGCTGGGTCACGCGGGCCGCGCTGTCAGCCGCCGCCCCCTGGGCCAGCGCGGCGTCGCCTGCCGACACAAAACCGGCCTTGGCACTGATACCCACGAGGCGCGCCGTCTGGGCACGCGAGGCAGCGTCGCGGCGCTGCAGTTCGAGCTGCACGCGGCACTGCTGCTCGCCGTAGTACACATTGGCCACTTCGGCCGCCACCGACACCCGTGCGTCGTGCCACAGCGCCTGGGTGCCCTGCACCTGCGCCAGCGCGGCCTTGTTCACGGCGCGGTTGGCGCCCACCAAGTCCAGCTCCCAGGCGGCTTGCAGGCCGCCGTTGAGGGTGGTGGCCAGGGGCACGCCCGGCTGGGAAATGCCGCGCTGCGCCGCCACCTGGGCGCTCACCTGCGGCAGCAAGGCGCTGCCCGCCAGGGCTTGGTTGGCGCGGGCCGACTCGATGCGCGCCAGCGCCTGCGCCACACCGGGGCTGACCTGCTGGGCCGCTTCGATGAATTCGACCAAGGTCGCGTCGCCCTGCGCGCGCCACCACTGCGACAGGTCGGCCACCGTGCCGCCGTGGGGCAAAGGGGCCTGCCACTGCGGCGCCGCTTCGGGCTCGACCTGCGCCGAAGGCATGGTGATACAGCCGGACAAAACCACAGCGCTCGCTGCAGCCCACAGGGGGGTAGTGAAAAAACGCAAAGGAGTGTGCTTCATGGGTGTGGGGCCGCGTGGCGGCGTTGGCGTTCGTCTTCGACCATGGCCAAGGCAAAGTCGGTCAGGCGGCGGTGGGTGGTGTCAATGGCGGCAGCATCGTCTGCCAGGCCGGGGCGGATGGCGCGGGTAATGTCAGCACCCACAAACATTTGCACACCCAGCGCGGTAATGGAAAAGGCCAGCCGGTGCAGGTCGTCATCGGCTTGCGGCAACTGCAGCGCACGCGCAAGCACTTCCAGCAAGCCCTGGTGCATGGGGGCAATCTGGGTCTGGATGTGCTCCTGCCACAGCCCGGTGGGCTCCAGCATTTCGCGAAAATGCAGCTGCATGAGCTGCTGCGCCAGTTCGCCCTGCTTGAGCGGCTCGGTAAAGCCTTGCAAATACAGCCCCAGGGCGTCGCGCAGCGCCAGCTCCGGTGCCACAAAGTGGGCATAGCCTTGCGCGCCGCAGTCCAGCGGGTCGTTGTACACCGCGCGGTACAGCCCGGCCTTGTCGCCAAAGTAGTAGCTGATGGCCGCCAGGTTGACCCCAGCTGCGGCCGCAATTTCCCGCGTGGAGGTCTTGGCAAAGCCTTTGGAGGCAAACAAGGGCAAAGCCGCCAGCAACAATCGGTTGCGGGCCTCCACGCCGTCGCTGCGCAACGGGGTGCCCGCAGGGGTGCAGGGCGCACCGGACAAAGCAATGGATGGGGAATCGGCAGACATGGCGCCGATTGTAGCTAGTTAAATCAAACGTTTGATTTAACTAAGCCCTACACGCGCTGTGGATATGGCGTCTTTGCGCGCCAGGGTGGCGCAATGGTCCCGGTACACCCGCAGCACCGACCACAGGTTGCGCGCCAGCCAGGCCTGCGACAGCAGCAAGGCCAGCCCTGCGGGGTAGGTGAACACCACGGGCCAGCACACCGCACCTCCCAGCAACACCAGACTGACCCAATGGGCCCGGGTTTGCAGGTCGATTGCGCGCTGGGGCAGCACTTTTTTGATGTTGGGCGCCAACATGCGTCCGGCGCTGAGGTTTTGCAGGTGCATCCACACCATGAAAGGCACGATTTTGTAGAGCATGCCCGTCATCACCGACAAGAATCCGCCAAACAAGGCCAAAGCCCCAACGATCAGCGGCCACTGGTTTCCCGGCTGCCATTGCGCAAGCATGCGCCCCGCCGCCCAGAGGGTGGCGGCCAACAAGGTGCTGGCCATGGCCACGTACCAAAGCTGGCCAATGGCGTCGGTGCTGGCGCGGCGGCTTTGGCGCTGCAGGTGGAAGGTCACCAAGGCCAGGCACACGGCAGCGGTGGCCACCGCCACGCCCAACACGTCGGCCAGCACCGGCCAGGCCATCCATTCGGCCACAGTCCATGCACCCACCAGGCCCAAGGCGGCGGCAGCAAACCAACGCCCAAACCAGCGCGGGTACTCCGGTGTCATCTGGAACATGGGCACCACCACCAGCGCCACCGCCCCCAGCAGGGCACAGCCCCAGCCCACAAAACCCCAGCCGACGTGGATGTTGACCAGCCGCGTCAAAGGTATCGACAGCGACTCCAACCCCGCCAGGGCCAAGGCCATGACCACGCCCAACCCGACGGTGAGCACCAGGCCCACCAGAGACAACTGCAGCCCGCGGTAGACCATGCTGTTGGCGGGCGCATGCCAAAGGGCCCAGGCACAGGCCACCACGAAAACGGCCACTCCCAGCCCCAGCAGCAAGGCAGCGCCGGCGAACCCCCAGGGCCAGCCCCACAGAAAACCCGACACCAGCAACAACAGCCCTGCGGTAATGCTGGCGTGTGTGACACGGGCCACGGCCAGCGGGTGGGCGATGGGCGCGCCCACCACGATGGGGAGCAACTGCTGCAGGGCACCCAGCATGACATGCAGCATGAAGCCCACCGTCATCAAGTGGGTGACGGCCAGCACACCCGGGGTCCAGCGGCTGTCCCACAGGGCGGGGCCTTGCACCAGCATGAGCACGCCCGCAAGCAAGGACAAAAGGGGCGCTGTCAGGAAAAACCGCAGCGGAGCCCACAAGGGCGGTGCCTGGTCGAAGGACACCACCGTAGCCACTACACGGCCTCGCGCCAAATCATGATCTCGAACACCCCTTCGGCGGAAAACTGGGTTTCGTAGCGGAACCCTTGCTTGAGCAGGGCGCGGTACAAGGGGTGCGGCTCACGCAGCAAGCGCAGCAGCAAGCGTTCGTTGGGCGCCATGACGGCCAGAGTGTCCATGGTGGCGACGAAAGGTTCGGGCGGCTCCCATTCACGGGCGTCGATGACACGGTCGGCTCGGGCGTCGGGCGCAGCTTCGGACATGGCTTACTCCGTGGTGGCGGGAATGCGGGCTTGCAGCTGCTCCAGCACCGAAGCACCCGTGCCGCCCAGGCGCTGGTCGCACAGGGGGTAGAGCACGTTTTCTTCCTTGGCGTTGTGCTGCTGCATCAGCATGAACTGGGTCTCAGCATGGCCGCTGAACTCGTCGGCATCACAGGCCTTGAGGCCATCGAGCGCGGCTTGCATGAGGGCGCGCATTTGCTGGTGCTCGTGGCGCATGACCTGGGTAGGGCCCTGGGTCATGCCCGTGGCTTCCTCAAAGGCCGGAAACAACACATGCTCCTCGGCGCAGAAATGCTGCTGCACCAGTTCAACAAACTTGGCATACGCCTGCTGCGCCTGCGCCCACTGACCACGCTCGACCGCCGTTTGGGCCTGGGCATAAAAACTGTCGCAAAAGCGGTGGTCGCCCGCCATGAATTCCTGAATCAACATCGCATCCGTCCTGTATCAACGGGCTTAGTGTGCCGTGCCTGCGCTTTGCGCGTATTGCACCAAATCAATAAACCTGCATTCCGCAGTCTCAATGTCCATGGCCCAGGCCGCTGACCAAGGCCACCAGCACGATGCCCCCCACCAGCGCGGCCACCTGGGCCAGGGTCTGGCGTGTGCTCAGACGCTTTTGCAGCTGCGGGATCAGGTCGGCCAGCGCCACGTAGATGAAGCTGCTCGATGCCACCACCAGAAAGTAGGGCAAATAGTCCTGTAGCCGGTCGACCAACCAGTAGCCGACACAGCCGCCCAGTGCGGTAATGGCCCCGGCCAGCGACACCTTGACCAGCGCCATGCGCCGGTTGTTGCTGCCTGAACGCAGCACGACCAGGTCGCCCATGTGGTGCGGCACTTCATGCGCCAGCACGGCCAAGGCGGCAATCGCCCCCAGGCGCATGTCGGCCATGAAGGCAGAGGCGATCAGCACCCCGTCGCCAAAGCAGTGCACGCTGTCGCCGGTGAGCACCGACCAGGCTCCCGGCATGCGTGCCGGCGTGTGGGCGTGCCCGTGACCGTGCGCGTGGTCGTGGTGGTCATGCGCGCCATCTGCGCTGTGGTGGTGTTCGTGCCCGTGGTGCCAGAGCTCGGCCTTGTCCAACAAAAAGAAGAACAACACACCAATGAGCAGGGTCAGGAACAGGTCGTGGGCACCGGCCTCACTCTCGAACGCTTCGGGCAGCAGGTGCAGCAAGGCCGTAGACAGCAGCGCACCGGCCGCCATGCTCAGCATGTGCTGGGTGTAGCGTGACAAGGCGCCAAAGCTCAGCGCTGCCGCGACCCACACACTGCCAATCCCTGCCAACAGGGTTCCAATCAAAATCGCTATCAATGTCATAGCTACCTACGCAATATCCACGGGGGCCAGAGGCCAAAACGGGCACAAAATCGGCAAAAACAAAAAGGCCGCCTTCCGGCGGCCCTGTGTGGCATTGTGCCCGAAGACGCTTTATACGCCCTTGGCCTTGAACCAGGCCAATGCCTGCGCCCAGCCTTCCTGGGCGGCTTCCTTGCGGTAGCTGGGTCGGTAGTCGGCATGAAATGCATGCGGTGCATCGCGAAACACCACAAACTCACTGCCCGCAGCCGCGGTGTTGCCCTTGGCGCCTGCCGCTGCCAGCGCTTCCTTCATTTCATTCACCGTGGTGAGTGGAATGCCGCCGTCCTGCCCACCATACAAGCCCAGCACCGGGGCTTTGAGTTCGGCAGCCAGTTGCACCGGGTGTTTGGGGGTGAGCGGCGACACCGTGCCCACCAGGCGCCCGTACCAGGCCACCCCAGCCTTGACGGCCTTGTTGTGGGCGGCGTAAAGCCAGGTGATGCGTCCCCCCCAGCAAAAGCCGGTAATGCCCAGCCTTTTGGCGTTGCCTCCGTTGGCGCCAGCCCAGGCCACCGCGGCATCGAGGTC
>JACCDZ011132672.1_pt1 | contig 10507 bp, 5 predicted proteins | sample 7449551 | NCBI WGS metagenome assembly JACCDZ01 (sample SAMN15323452, study PRJNA562643) | freshwater metagenome | isolation source: river surface water | place: USA:Blue River Watershed | collected 2017-08-18
CTCTTGTTCTTGTTGTTGGATTTTATTAGAAACCTCATCTGATTCATTTTCGAGTTTGGTCCGTTCTTGTTCTGTTTCTTTTTGTAATTCGAGAGCATAGTCAGCATCGTTTCTAAACCCAGCAGTTGCTGTGTTTTGTCGCGCCTGTTCATGGGCGAGATTTTCCTCTGCTCGTTGCTTTTCAGCTTCTGCTTTTTCAACCTCAACCTGAAGTTCTGATTGTTGGTTAAGTTTGAGATCAGCCAAAGCTTCTTCCTGTGATTTTGTAACCTTATCTGAAATAGATTGTTTGAATCCACTAATTTGGTTACCAACTGTTCCCTCTTTGATAAATCCTCCATCTTTTTGTAGGCCTTTAGTTCCTAGGTCAATTTTTTCACCTGCTGCACCAGTAACACCACCGAACCTCTTCATAATATTTTCACTATTACGAACATCAAAGGTTGCTGCTCCAACAGATGTACCACCTTTACGTATTAGTCCAGCACCAAATCCACCTAGGCCACCTTTGGCTTGTGCATTGAGCAAGGTATTATTATTAGCAATTGCAGAACCTGCTCGTCCTAATGTTTGACGTGCGAGTAGCGCAGATCCACCGGTTGCAGCGCCTAGTGCTAGTGATGTTGCCATGCCGGTAAATTTCCCAGCAACCTTACCAATTTCTCCTGACATGTCATATGCAATAGTTTTCCCTTTCATTAAAATAAACGTAGCAGCCAAGAGAGGTAAGAGAACTTTAATAATAGTGACAATAACGGTAAACATCCAACCAGCATTAGGATCATTAATAATTCCAGTTGTTAAGTTTTGCAGATTCATAACCTCAATCGCTATGTATACAAAGAACAAATAAATAGGAACCATAAATGCTAATTTTACAAAATTTTGTAGCCAGTTTGTGAACCCAATATGTTTATCATCCTCTATAAAAGGTATTGCCCAAGAAACAAAAGCAATTGGAGAGAGAATCATTGCAATCCATGCTCCAAAAATTCTTCCCATCCAGAGTAGCATCATAGATACAAATAGATAGATATAGATGAGATAAATAAAGAAAGTTATAAAACCTATTGCGAGATATTCCGTATAAGAACCAGAATCATCCTTGCTCACCCCTTGGTTCATAAATAATTGTTGTGGGTTTGTGTTGGTAACTAAACCAAAAGAAACCGATTTAACCCCAGCCTCTTTCAAAAAAGTACTGATCGCTGTTTCACCTTTTACATCTACTACTATTTTATTATAGAGAATATGAGAGAAAACATCAGCTGACTGGATGATCACTCGACAAAACATGAGACTGAAGTTTACCAAAAGTGCCATAATAACGACACGCACCACTACCCTTTTAGGTTCAAACTGCACGTTGTTAATTTGGTTTTTGTTCAAAATAAGCATGAACGCTGCAACAAACAATGCAAAAATAAATCCAATATTTGCAAAATCACGAACGATTGACCATGCTCCATAGATCATTGATCCCAACCCTTCTGTATAACTCAACCCATACATTTTTGGATCCATCGCGAATTTCAAAAAGAAATCAGATAATAGCCCGCTCACAGTCGCAATAACATTGGGTACAAATGTTGTGATATAAACAGTGAATTTAACAAGATAACAAAAGAAATCAAAATCTGTGAGTTTACATTCAAGTCCATCATTGTTGTCTGTACCGTTTTGACCAGAAGAGTTTTGTAAATCTGCCAAAGCATTATTGGCATTTTGTTGTTGGATTTGTTGTTGTGTTGCGGCGTTGTCTATAGGCACCCCTGCGGTAAATGGAAATTCTTGAGAAGAGATCATTCTACCGGCTGCGGTAACAATATCTTTTTCGACAAATGTTATTGTAAATTTTTTACCTAATTCTAGGTTGGGTATATCAATAGTAAATTCTCTGAGAGTATTATATTTTGGTTTTGGATTTAGGTTGATTGCGTTTTCATTTATTAAGGTGCCTGATTCATCTTTTAAAAACCAGTAAAGGTTTTCTTCTGCATCATCTGTTATTTGTTTTGTTTCGTTTTTATAGGTAACACCAACAGAAAATCTTGCTGTAGTCGAACCCTCTGCGATAGTTCCGGTTATAGGTGTGAATCCTACCTGATCATCTCCTCGTACATTTGTTGTTTGGTTTGTTTGTCCGATGACAAGTTTTTTATCTGCAGTTATTTCAAATTTAATTTTACTCGAAAGGAGGTTATTACCAGTAACATAGTCTTCATAAAACCATGCTTCATATTTTCCAGGGGTGGTTATTTGTATATCCTGTCGAAGTGGTCCATATTTTTCATCCTGTAGTCCAAGCTTCTCTGGTTCAGTGACAGGTTTATCAATAATTGTTGCACCAGTTGTTGTATTTATAACCTGATAATGAGGATCTCTCTCAGCTGCTGTCCCAAAATAGTTGAACCCGCTGTATTTTGTACCAGCAGAAAACGCAGCTGTATCATACTGAATTGTGGTTTCCAGTCGATAATAGTCTGGTTTACCAAGTATTTCTTTTAGTGATATAGATTTACCAAATACAACTGTTGTACTTGCACTTGCTATATTTTTTTGCAATTTAATTTTTGGTTTGTTTTCCAATAAAGAGACAGAAAAAACAACCGGTGCAAATGTTCCGATTAGTGTGATGCACAATGCAATGGCTGCGTAAAATTTCCGCATATCTATTGTGAATTATATCATTATAGAGAGCTGAAATGCAAATAATATAGAGATAACAAAAAACCTGCTCTGCAGGTTTTTTGTTATGACTAAATCTATTCAATAATATTTTCATTAAATAGATAACTTACAATTGTTTTCTTGGATAATTGCATCCAACTAGGATCACAGGTTAATGGTTTGTATCCTTTTGTAGAATAAGGTGGATATGCATATGCTCTTACAAATTTGTTCAATCCACACATTGCCTGATCACCCTGGCGTAATAGTTCCCATACAGATTTTGCAGGTTGAACTTGATATTCCTCTGCGATTCTTGCCAGACCAGGATCAGTTGGTTCATCGTTATCATTAACATCACCAACAATTCCTATTTCTTGTTTACAAACCTGACTATTACTACGAGCCAAAAAATTAGCAAGTTCATTTCTCCAATAGTCACGTATCTCTCTATCGCGAGTAAATGAGTCCATCTCTGGCTCAGAAGGAGAGTCCCCTGCATTTGGATCTTGGTTATAGAGAGGGTTGAGTCTCGGATCTGCGACAGCTCCACAATTATTTAATGGATCTGCCTGATAGGCACCAATTGGTAAAGATAAAATACTCGTATAGTTCGTAATTGCATCGCGAACTTCTGAGCTTGCAAATTCTGTTTTTCGAGCTTTGAGAATATCGAGCATTTTTGTATGACCATTTGGATCATTTTCCAGACCACTGTTTTGTTGGATAATATCCTTCATTTTTTTACAGTCAGCTGTTAGTTTGTTTAGCTGGTCAATACTACTAGTAACCTCTTTGAGTGCTACTTCAATTTTTTGTATTGTGTAGGGTATAGAGATATCATTTTTAATACTATTATAAAGAGTGAGCGCAGACGATTTATCTTTGATAAATCGATCATAAGTTGTATTACCCGATGTCCATTCTGTAAGATTGGTTATATATCTTTCAGGATTTACCCAGAGAGACCAGATCGCCCCGAGGGCAACATTTTTTCGCACTGTACAGGATTCATCACAGGCTTCTGTGGTTTCAATACTCTGTGGATCTACACCAGCTACGAGCCATGCAGAACCTAATACGAGATCTTTTTCAGTAGTGCCTGTAGGGATAGTATCTAATCCTTGCATTTGTTTTGCCCAATCAACAACAATTTTTTTATCAGCAACAGTTAATGTGTCCCATTCTGATCCAAAAAGTGGTGTTTTTGCAGGCATTTTATAGAGTTTTTTTGCCCAAGTTACAAACGTATCCTGTTGTGGTCGCGAAAGCATTTCCCAGTTGTGATCAGTGAATGCAATATCAACAGGGACGGCGATTGTCGGATCGGCAGCATTTAGTCCACGAACACTTGATTTTAATATACTTTCAATTTGTGAAAGAATATTGATAGTGAGCTGTTTACTCACAATATCTTTTTGGTTTTGTTGGAATGTATTTCTTACTTTTTTCAAAACAGATATTTGTGACTGCATGACTGAGGCGCCAGGAATATTCATCTCTGGTCGTTGGGTCATCATTTCCATTTCTGTTTTTGCATAATCAACACTCGTATTAATGTCATCATACACCGCTTGTCGCCATTTTTTATTATCATCTTTCCCCTTATTTTTTAATCGTTCAAGTTTAGATAGCTGTACTTTTTTATAGATATCTAGACGTGCACTGTATCTAAAATCTGGTCCTGGGACACACGTATCGAGTGCTATAATTCTGTCAGAAAAATCGCTACCATCAGAACCATCTCGAGTTACTGTTTGTGAATACTGTTTTAATAAATTTAATTCATAGCGAGTAGATGTCATTGCTGAGGGAAATTCTTCTCGGAGATCGATAATTGTATTAGGTATCTGTGTCCAATTAATCGTTTGTCCATTTACACCAACGAGCTGTTCTGGGCCACCAACAGTGCTCCTTGATGGTTTGAAATCAGCGTTGAGTGCAGTGAGTCCTCCTTTGATAAAACTATTCACGAGACCTAGTACGAGACCTGCAATCATTTCACCCATTTCGTCTGATGCTGTGAGTTGCTGTGATCCTGCATCCAGAGCACCTGTCAACATACTAGTGGATGTTCCGACAGGGTTATTGATGAACTCCTCGAGACATCCACCGTAATCTTCAATAATTCCACCAATAATACCACCAGCGGCGGCTAGTCCATTCCCACCAGATCGGGTATCTCCACCACCAGCACTAGGAGAACGAGCTTCACCAGCAGCTTGTGTATCTCCACCACCAGCACTAGGAGAACGAGCTTCACCAGCAGCAGCCTTTGACTCATTTATCATGTCATTCATTTCATTGATTGAGGCTGCATCTGATTTACCATCAGAAGATATACTAGTGCCACCATTTTTTGCAGCTGCAATTCTGTTTTTTGTTTCATTAACATCAGCTTTATAGTCAGCAAAAGACTTATCACACTTTCCTTGTGGTTTAATCCCTGGTGAGGTGAGTTTAAACTGCTCTATTTCTTTTGCTTTTTTAATATTTCTTGAAACTTCTTCATTTGCTAAAATAGCTGCTCCAATTTTTGTATTTGCTGGATTAGACATCGCCAGAAAACCATCCCAACCACCTACTGAGGCGTCTTCTGCAAATCCTTCCCAGTTTTGTCCTATTACCTTATCTAGATTAAAAGCCTCTAGAGCACTTTTCCCCCCTGCCATTCCCTGTGCACTGCCGATCAGTGATTTTGCAATTCCTGCTGCATAGGGGCTATTAGAAATACCTAGGTCAGTTACAAATCTATCAATCTGCTGATTGTCGAGGTTTGCAAAATAGTCAGCAAAATTTGAAACAAAACCATCTTGACCACTGTCGCCACTCGCACCACCTGTAGATTTGTTTATAATTTTATTACTGAGTTTTGCTCCAGCCATTTGGGCTAATGAATTGGCAAGGGTGTCAAGTCCAAAGTCTTTAATGATATTCATAATACGCTGAGCATCACTAAGTGGTGTACCTACTATAAGTTGCGCATAAGTAATATTCGGCGCAATACCCAATGATACCAACAAGGTAAATGTAATCAGTTTTTTTTGTAGAGATTTCATAGATTAATTAACTGCAAACATACGTTGCATGGTGTCATAATTATTTACTAATAAGTTATAGTTTTTTTGAAAAACTAAAAATAATGCAATACGAGTAGATTGATCGAGTGGTCCGAATACATTTTTTGAAATTGCCCCCGACATTCTTTTCAGATCGTTTAATAATGATAGGTGACTTTCGATGTATTCCATAGGAACAGGGACTGCTTTGAGATCTGCTATTTCACGATTGAGCGAGTTTTGAAATAATGTTAATTGCGCACTATTTTCTCCTGTGAAAAGACTACTATAAACAGTTTTTATTGTTGCGTCATCCATAGATACAAATTTTTTAACCCCAGCTAATTTGGTTCTGTAGAGTGTATCTGTAGACTCGTCTGCATATTCGATATCATCTAGTGTATAAATCGAAATTTGTTTTTCTAATGAATCAGCGAGATCAAGCATTTCTTTTGTAGTTGCTGCTTGGATTGCTTCATTAATATTATCTCCTTTTGGATCAGTTTGGAGTCGTTGATAGATTTTCAATGCAAGTTTGTCTTCTGTAGTAATAACTCCTTGGGTTGTGGTGGTAATGAGATTTCTAATATCTTGAGGTACTGTGTTTTCTGAGTTTGGTATTTCAGGATCGGTTCCAATGAGTGCTTCTTGCCAATCTGCGAGTCCGTCACCGTCGGTATCTTTATCAATACTTAATTCTGATGAAGTTTGTTCTATGAGTGGTTTTGGTGCAGAGGTGGTAAAGAGTCCTAATGCTTGGTTTTTATTTTTTTGAATAAAGTTCGTAACAGGGTTCCATAAAAAATATCCAATTACTAAAATTAAAATAATCAAAAGGACTCGTCTGATTTGTGGTCCTGGTAAATATTTTTCCCACGGATGTTTTAGTATATCTGTTGAGTTATTTTTTATATCAGGTGTATTCATATTATTTTTGATTATACAATATATTAGTAATAAAAATCCAGTCATCTACAGTTAATTCTTCGGATCGAACAGTAGACGGTAATTTTCTTTCTGAAAATATTTTTTCAAATAAATCTCTTTCTCCGAGGTCTGCATCGAGGAGATTTTTTATGAGCATTTTTCTTTTATGCGCAAAACCTGCATGAATGACTTTAAAAAATAAATCTTCGAATTGTTTATTAATAAATTTTTCTCGTGAAATGTTTTCTATTTTGATCACCGCAGAATCAACACGTGGGACAGGGTTAAAATTACCCCGAGCAACTTTGGTGACTAATTTAGGTACTCCATATACTTTTACACTAATAGAAAGGAGTGATTCTTTGCCGTCTCGAGCCAAAATTCTTGTTGCTACTTCATTTTGAATGAGGAGAATCATTTTTTTGGGTTGAAAATCCTCAGAAAGGAACTTACGAATGATCAAACCAGTTATGTTATAGGGTATATTTGCAGCGATGAGGTAGTCTTTTGAACCACTCTTTTTCAGCTCCTCGGGGTCAAAATCTATAATATCCTTATTAATTAATAACAATTTCTTATTTTTGATCTCTTTTTCAAATTTTTCAGTAAGAATTTCAAAAAGCTCACGATCTTTTTCAATAGCAACAACTTTTCCAGGTAGTGTCAGGAATTTTTCGGTCAATGCCCCGAGTCCTGGACCTATTTCGAGAACGGTGTCTTTTATACCTGCTTCAGTTGTCTCAGTAATTCTAGAGATTACTCTTTCTGAGTTTAAAAAGTTTTGTCCGAGTGATTTTTTGGGAATAACGTTTAGTTTCATAGCATCTATAATACTGTATTTTGACAAAAATTCATAATCATTCTGTATTTTGTTTTTTTGGTTGCCGAACCAGTATCCTGTGCTACCCTTAATTACAAGAGGGTTTATTATCCCTATTCAGTTACTGTAGCGCGCTCGTTTCGGTTGTTTTGTTGCTTTTCCTGTAAAAAATTACTCAGAATCCTCAATTTATATTTATTTTTTGGTCGTTTTCTGGGTAGTTTGTCCTATTTTGGCTTATAAATTTATTTAATTATAAAACTTCCTCATTCTCTGTTATTAAAAAAATCACCAGTGGTACTACCATTGTGGTGACATTATCCGCATGGACATTGGCTCCAAGCGTTGTTTCTGCTGGATTATTTAATTTTCTTTCTGCAAACAGTGATATTCCTCGCTCGGAAAGTTTACAAAACCTTCCTATTATGGAGGCTCATTTATCACCGATGTTATTGGCAAGGGTTGATTCGACTAATACCATTACTGACGAAGATACATTAAGAGCTCAATTTTCGCTCTATGATTTAGATACGATCGATGTTCCCGAGCGAGAAGAGATTTCTACCTATATTGTTCAATCAGGAGATACTCTCTCTGATATTGCAGACCAATTTGGTGTTTCTACCAATACTATTCGTTGGGCAAATGATATTCCAGCAAAATCTACCGTAAAAGTTGGTCAAAAATTAGTAATTCTTCCAATTACTGGTGTACGTCACAAGGTTAATGCAGGAGATACTGTGGCAAGTATTGCTAAAAAATATAAAGCTGACCAGTCTGATATTGAATCATATAACAACCTCAATTCTGGAGAAAAATTAACAGCGGGAACGACTATTATTGTTCCTGATGGTGAAGTTCAGTTTACTCAATCACAACTTGCAAAATCAACTACAAAATCAACCTCAAAATCAGGACGTGGTGGGGATAGTACTGAAACTCAATATAAAAATACCATGGGCAAGATCGGTGGAACCTCAAAGAAAGCGGCGCCAGATGGTTACTTTATTCGACCTGTTGTAGGAACAAAGACTCAAGGGTTCCATGGTCCGTATAATGCTATCGATGTTTGGGCACCAGAAGGTACACCAATTGTAGCTGCAGCCGAAGGAACAGTGATTCTCGCAAAAGGCTCTGGGTATAATGGTGGATATGGAGGGCTTACTATTATCCAACATCCAAATGGATCACAGAGTCTCTATGCTCACCAAAGTAAAGTAATCGTAAATGTTGGTGACTATGTTGCGCAAGGGCAAAAAATTGGTGAAGTTGGACACACTGGACGTGTAATAGGAAAAACTGGAAACCATCTCCATCTTGAATTTAGAAATATTAAAACTCCAAACTTATATTAAAAAAACACCGTGTGGTGTTTTTTTTAATGTTGTTTTGGTCGATATTGTAATGCTTCCAAAATATGATCATTATTGATTATTTGAGCATGATCTAGATCAGCAATAGTACGAGCCAGTTTTATTACTCGATGATAAGCTCGCGGAGATAGTTTCATTACCTGAGCGCTTGTATTTAATGTTTTTCGTGCATCATCTGCAATTTCTAATTGCTCAACATCTTTTGATTGCATATGAGCATTCAGTTTTTGATATGTTCCAAATCGTTTAAACTGCACAGCACGAGCATCGTTCACTCTTTGTTTTACGGTATCACTGTGTTCTGCATGGTGACTTGTTCCGAGTTTCTCATAATCAATATGTTCAACAGGAATCCAGAGATCAATACGATCTATAATTGGTCCAGAAATTTTTCTTGAATATCGTGCGATATCATTTTGAGTACAGATACATTTTTTATGAAGTGATCCAACATTACCACAGGGGCATGGGTTCATAGCTGCAACTAGAATAAACTGTGAAGGAAAAAGTGCAGTTCCTTTTGCTCGTGCAATATGTACCACACGATCTTCTAATGGTTGTCGTAGAGATTCTAAAACGCGTGTTTCAAATTCTGGAAATTCATCTAAAAATAATACACCACGATGTGCGAGAGTGACTTCGCCTGGTTTCGGTATGGTCCCACCTCCGATGAGTGATACATAACTTGATGTATGGTGAGGCGATCTGAACGGAGGATGAGTAATGAGTGCTTGTTGGAGTTTTCCGGAGATACTGTGAATACCTGTAACCTCGAGTGCTTCATCGAGTGATAGAGCAGGTAGGATACTTGTAAATGCACGTGCGAGCATTGTTTTTCCTGTACCAGGTGGTCCAGACATAATAATATTATGACCACCAGCAGCTGCAATTTCGAGTCCTCTTTTTGCAATTTCTTGTCCTTTGATATCAAAAAGATCAGTGGTTATATTACTCGATAGTTCTAAATTAACTTCAGTTTTTGGTGTTGGGTTTATTTTTTCAACACCTGTTACATGATCGATTACCTGTTTTAGATGATCGACTGCATAGATAGTAATATCAGAGACGAGTGCAGCTTCTTCTGCGTTTTTTCTTGGGACAAAAATTTCTGTAAAGTTATTTTGTTTTGCATGTTGTACGAGTGGGAGTACTCCGCCGACCGGCTGAATAGTTCCATCCAACGAAAGCTCGCCTAAAAATATTTTTTGTTCAGGATCAAAATCAATACTATGTGCAGATAACAAATAACCGAGTGCTATTGCGAGATCAAAATAGGATCCTTCCTTTTTTAATTCTGCAGGAGCAAGAGATACTACTGTTTTAAAATTTTCTTGTTTTGGTGAAACAAATCCTGAATTTTTTATTGAACTTGATACTCGATCGCGTGATTCTTCTACTGCTTTATCTGGTAAACCAATAATAGTAAAACTATGGAGTCCGTTGGTAATGTCGACCTCGACGGTGACAATGTGTCCCTGTAATTGAAACGGTTGCGCAGAATAAACACGTGAAAATGTGGAGATCATATAAGAAATAGTTTACCACGAGTCTAGTATTACGAATACAGTGTCGTTAATAGTTTTATAATAAAAAGACTACTAGTACAGTAGTCTTTTTATTATAGATTCATCATCGCTTTACAGGTTCGAGCGGCAGGA
>JACCDZ011273119.1_pt1 | contig 10506 bp, 4 predicted proteins | sample 7449551 | NCBI WGS metagenome assembly JACCDZ01 (sample SAMN15323452, study PRJNA562643) | freshwater metagenome | isolation source: river surface water | place: USA:Blue River Watershed | collected 2017-08-18
CATCTTAGGATTTGCCTGGGTCTCGATTGCCAACTTCTGTGGTAGACCTAGACCAATCATGTTAGACAGAGTGCCTCCGATATACTTCGCAAACTCTCCGGCTTCTTCTACTAACCCTTTGCTCTTCGCCTCGGGTGTACCAAGGAAGGAAGACCAGCCTTCGAGAGAGGAAACCGGTACATCGTGGATTCTCGCCAGTGCCGTCAACTCGGAAGGCAGGATTCGGATTTCCTCTGCCTTGCCGGAAATCATTGTAGCCTGTGCCTGCTTTATTGCCTCTTCGTCGAGCTGCTTACGCTCCTCAAGGGGCACTGCTATCTGCATTTCTTTCTGTAGTTCTTGGACGTCTTTCCTTGTACGGAATGGTTCGAAGATGTCTTTCTCTTTCTTCGGCGCAGGAGCTGCCTTCATTGCGGTAGGCGCCTTCGGAGCTTCCGCGGTAGGCGCTTCCGCGAATTGTGCGCTGTACTTCTGGTACTTCGCAACACGGTCCTGCATACCACGGACTTCTGCAGCAGTCTTGGCTGATGGTTTATTAATTGCTCGGGAGTGCTGAAAGACATCGTCCCAGTTTGACACCTTCGGTCTGACCTGGTCCTTCCAGTACTCAACTGCGATTTGCGCACCGATACGTGGGTCTGCTGCAAGCTCCGGGTTGTTCAAGAGGTCGATGCCCAGCTTGTCGCCGAACTTCTTGTAGTTGTAGTCGTGTGTCAACTGGATAGGACCACGACCCATGTAGCGCTGGCCGCCACTGTAGGACTGCTTCCCACCGCCGTACTCTCTCATTGCGCGGAAGTCGTGCGACTCGTGAGCAGTCTGCGCCATAAACGCAGCAAGCTCCCGGCCTTGCAGGCCTGCCTTCTTCGCTTCCTCGAGGACGATACTTTCGACGTCCGCCGTCTTCGGGGCGGCTTTAATCGTAGCGCCGCTAGGCTTCATTATAGGGGCAGCCTGGCCGAACTCTGCCTTGAGTGCCTCTAACTCTGCCCGCTCTTCCGGTGTCAGACCAGGCGCTGCAGGAGCGGCCTGCACTACAGGAGTTGGTGCTGCCTGGCCGAACTCTGCCTTGAGTGCTTCTAATTCTGCTTGTTCTTCAGGAGTCAGTGCCATGGTATGTTATCCTCCTTTTTGTTGAGCAGCTTTTCGAGCACGCAACTCTTCCAACAAGGCTCTATCGTTATCTGCCGGCGCGGCAGCGGGAGCGGCGGGCGCTGTAGGTACTCCCTCTTCTAATTTCTTTGCCAGAAGAGTAGCCATCGCCTGGACGCGCCTTTTGTGCTCTGCTTTAGTTTCTTTCTCGGCGTCTTTTCCTACAAGAGAGAGGAAAGCATTCCAGCCTTTCTCGAATATACCAGCGTCTTCTTTTGCAATCTTGGCTGCTTCTTTTTTCAGTTCTGCATAACCTGCTTCACCCAGGAGTTGCCTTGCTTGTGTATTCAACATGCCTGCCTGAGAGATAAGAGCGGCAGGAGTAATCTCTGGAGCGGTTATCTTCTCAAGCGTTCCTAATAGTTTTGCCTGTAGATTTTCGCCTTTTGCCGCTTCCTGCATAGCTTGGGCAGTATCAGCAGCTTTCGCCTTTATTCCCATTGCCTCTCTTTTAAGAGCTTGGCTTTGCTGAAACTGAGATTCTTGTCTGGCCGCCCTTTCCGCTTCTCGCTTCTCTTGGGCCTCGAGTTTGTACTTCTCGTTCAGCGCGTCCATCTGAATCTTAAAGTCTTTCTGTAGCCTGTCCAACTCCCCTGCCCAGTCTGTCCTTGGGCCCTTCGAGAAGTCTACGGCAAAGGGAGAGCCACGATTCAGCAGTGCATTGGCACCGATAGCTGTGACAAGCCCGTTCATGACTGTCTCGGCGAGTTGCATCAGCTCGACTCTGGCTTTTCTTTTCTCGTACTCTGTAGTCAGCTTTTGTTCCAAGGACTGGGCTGCAACCTCAAGTTGTTCTGCCTGACTCTGTAACACCGTCTTCTGCTCGGGAGTTACTACTCCCTGCTTCTCGGCTTCGTCTGCCAGGGTTTTGACTTCTGCAACACTGTCGACTTGCGCTGCCTGGATTGTTGTCGGAGCGTTAGCCTCCTTAGAAAATCCGGCACCCAGCGCGAACGCACCGAGTCCTGCTGCAGCAGCCGCTGTAGACTTTTTAGGGATAGGCGTCATCTGCGGTGGCTTCGGCGCGGTCGCCGCTTCCATGGCCTGCTGTGTCGGAGTCTGGCTCGTCTGTCCTGCTGGTAGTGCTGGCTTAGCAGAAAGAGGTTCTACATCTATGATAGCTTTTTGTGCCTTGCTGCTCACCGATTGCATTCTAGGAGAGAGCGGTCCAGGAGGAGTAACAACGGCAGGCAATGCCGGAGCAGGCTCGACCGCAGCCGGAGGAAGTGCGAGTGGTTTAGATGGTGGAGGAGGCGTAGGAGTTTCGCGTTGCAAGAACTTATCTACAAACTTCTGCGCACCCTCAAGACCTTCGCCGAGGGTTTCTGCAATCTTCTCGAAAGCCTCGCCGGTTGGTTTATTGACAAACTTAGTCAACTGCTCTGGCTTTACACCAAGCTCTTCTGCAGCATTGGCAATTTGATTCTCTGGAATGTTCTCCAGAATTTTAGCTATGTCTTTTGGTTTTACAATCTCTGCCATACTGGGAGCCTCCTAATCAGGACTGCACCAGCCTAGCATTTCTGAGGAATTAGCGCTACCCCTTATTTGGCAGTGGAGGCTGCTCCGCCAAGGGCTCCTCCAACTGTGGCTCCCAGCGAGCCTGCAGCCAGTAGACTTGCTCCCCCGGTAGCTGGAGCCAGGGCTATGCCGATTCCTGCACCGACAGCCGTTCCTATGGCAGACCAAAGACTTGCACGATTCTGGGCATTTGCCTTTTCCTTGGCTGCCTTCTCTTTGGCTGCTGCCTGTGCGCGAGCGAGTGCGAGCCGGGCTTCCTGGTTGAGGGCTGACTGCTCTTCTGCGTAGGCATTCCTAAGTTCTTGTTCTATTTTCTGCTGGGCGACCTGCATCAAGCGGAGCCGGCGTTCGCTCATCTGGGAGATAGCCTGCTCGTAGTTCTGCATAGCCTCGACGTCTTTAGCGTGCGTGACTGCATAGTCCAAGAGTTGCCGCTCGTTAAAGACTGTTTTACCTAGTTCGTCCTGCTCGAAACGCAGGGACTGGTCAAACAGGTCTTGCTTCGTGGTCATACCAAGTTTAGTCAAAGTATCCTCGGCCTTACGTAGCGAGGTCTGCAGGGCCGCTCTGCGCTGGTTCAAGGCCTCCCTTTGGCCGAGGGCTGCTTGTGCCTGCTCTTGTCTGACCTGGCCTTCCTGTAACTGCAACTTGGTCTGCTGTGCACGCTGGACTGCCTGTGCTTGCTGCTGCACGGCCTCTGCCCCGGCTGCACCAATCTGTGCTCTCGTTGGCGCTGCAGCTCCCGGAGCCGTGCCGATTCCCTGCATTGCAGACTGGAGTCTAGTTTTGCTTGCTTCTGCGGCTGCCTGGTCCATGCCCTGCAGCGGTGGTCGCATTGCTCGGAGTCCCATGGTTTACTCCTCCTCTTTCCTACTAGCGTATTTAAGGCCGCCGCTGATGACCTCTTTTGCACCCTGAGTAATCATCGCTATGTTAGTCGCTTCTGATTCTTGCATGACAAGCCGGAGTGCAGTGTCGAGGTCAATCTCGGTTAGGAGCTTCTCGAACTCTCGCTCGTCTCCTGCTAGCTTTCTCTTAAACGATATGTCAGACTTCAATAAGTCCAGCTCATTAGCGAAAAGGGTCTCGGTCAGTGCTTCCTTAAATTGGACTGCGTTGTCGAGTCTCCTTTTCCTTCCCTCGATTTCCAACTGGTCGAGATACTTCTTGTTCGACAGACGCATCCCAAAGAGTGCCTGCTCCATGCGTGCCTTGTCTTTGCCGAGCTCGAGTTTTGCACGTCCTTGTTCGAAGTCCTGTAGGATAGCCAGACTCCGGTTCATGAGTTCCTGTGAAGCGTTGACTTGACGCTCGTCCATCTCTTGCAAGTTGAACTTAAACTGCTGTTCTTGCTCTGCTCTCTGCAACTCAGCGCCCGCTTCCATTTGACGAGCCTGCTCCTGCATGACTTGCTGTCCTGCCTGGGCTTCCTGCAGTGCGACTTGCTCCTGAATGATATCTTCCTGGATTGGACCAGCCTGTCGCGCCCGGCCAGTAGCTGCCTGCTGGACCGCACGCAAAGCCTGTGTAGTCCCACCAAGAGAAGCCAGAGCGGACGGCGCTCCTGCCTGCGGCTGCAGGGCTCCTGTCAGTGGGGCTGGGGCGTTCTTATTGATTGCCATAGTCTAGTTCCTCAAAAATCGATAGACAGTGAGGCTGCTCGCGTTGCCAACTGATTAAATCTGTTTCTGGCTGCAGCGTTGTTTGTCCTGGCTGCGAATTGCTGGTAAGTAGTTACCATGTCCTGCAGCGTTTTTCTAATACCATTACGGTCTGCATCTGCCAAGCTACCACTAAGTCCTGTAGTCCTCAGTATCTGCATGGCATCCAGTGCAGCTTCTGGGCTTTTATCTCTGTGGTTTTTATCGAAGAGGAAGGCTGCCATCTCACCTGCCATACGGCCCTTGAGTGCATTCATTTGCTTAATGCCGTCTTCGTAGGAGATAGTCCCCTCTTTGACTTTACTAGGCAGGCTCTTCATCTCGGAGTTAATCTTCATAAACACAGTCAGGCCTCGAGCACGGAGATAGTCTTCCCCTCTGCCTTTCAGCGCCTCTGTCACGCCTGTAAAGAACTTACCTACTTCTGCGTTAGCATCGTTGAAGCTCTTTGTCAGTCTAGTTGTTCTGTTCTGCTGCTTAACTTTGTCGATATTCTCGGGCCTTAAAGCCTTTGTCACACTGCCTTTGACGTTAGCCAGGACTCCAGAAAGACGAATAGCTTCCGCTCGGTCCTTCGGTCCGCCAGTCCTGAGTGTATTAATCTTGTTAACCAGGTCTTCGATTGTCTTAAACTCTGGGGCAAACTCTTGCAAGACGGTATTGACTGCGGCAGTGTAGTCCGCGTCTGTGAAGTCCTCGTCGCGAGGAACGCTAACCGTGTCGACAGTAATCCCTGCCTGCCAGTCCTTGTCCTCTGTACCAAGGAATGCGGTCATAAATTGCTGAGCCTCTACGTCCGTAGTTGCTGCTCCGGCAATCTGGTCGAGGAAGGTAGGCGAGAAATTCTTGGCCTGCTCTGGTGGTAGCTTCGAAAGAGCAGACAGGGCCAGGCCACGCTTAGCCTTGTCTGGCATTGTAAGGACATGGGCCATGGTGGGCGCGGTTGCGTACAGGCCCTTGGCTGGGGTTTCGCCGGCTGCAGGACTGCCAAGCCACTCTGTCCAACTGATATCCTTAGCTGTATTCCAACCCGGAATCACGCTGTCAAGGAAAGTCTTATGGGTAGCAACCAAGTCTGCCATGTTGTCTGCAAAGACTTTGTTGTTCTGTGCAAACTGCTCTGTACCTTTGAGAAGCTCGTTACGGACGGGCACCAGAGCAGCCTTGTTATTCCTAATCCAGTTAGCCAAGTCTTTGTCCGTCTTCTCGAGCTTTGCTAGCTCGTCGTCGGACTCGAGTGCCGTAGCGATGGTAGCCTTCAGTTTGGGGTCCGACATGAGTTCGGAGACCTTGACTGCCTGACCGCCGACGACCACCGTGTCTCCCTCTGCCACCTGGGCTTCGAGGTTGTTGGTCTTCTGTTCGATAGAAGTCACACCGACTGCGCCCATCTCGGCCAGGCGCTGCCGAGCAAAGTCTTTCTCGGCCATGCTGTAGCTTGGGTCTTGTAGTACGTCACGAAGGATTTCAACGTCTTGGAAGTTTCTGGTCTTCCAGGCTTTGAGCTGTGCCCGGACTTCTCCGAGGGTCATATTACCGAACTGCTCATCGGTCAGACCGAGAATTGCTGCGACATCGTCTACATTGTTCTGCTGGTCTGCAAAACGTGCAAACTCTTCTGGCAACTCTTTCATTTTGACGTCTGAGAAGTCTTGCAGGACTGTAGAAATTTGTTTCTTAATGTCGTCCACGGTTGCATCAGTGAAGAACGGAGCAAGCTTGCCAGCCAGCGTGGTCGTACCGTCCGTGATAGTCGCATCTATCTTCAGCGCCTTCAACGCGGCAGAGACTTGCTCTGGTGTCGCGCCGGCACTACGGACTGCTTCGACGGCTTTCGCAGCTGCGTCGATAGAAGCCTTGTCTGTTATACCGAGACTTGCCAAATGTTTGGTAATCGCATCTGCATTAGTTGTGTTGGGGACAGACACGGTTGTAGCAGTCTGCAGCTTGGTTCTGACATACTCAGGGATACGCCCTTCGAGCGAGCCAAGGCCTTCGAGGACATTCATCTTCTCTTGCAAAGATTCTACAGAGTAGCGTGCTCTACCGTTGGTACGCTCTGACTCGCCGAGTAGGTCACGAGTGCGCTGACGCTCCATAAGGGAGTCCTGCACCATGGTGCGAATCTGGTTTGGGGTGCCTGCCATCTTGGCGACGTCTTGCGATGCGCCGATGCCCTGCGCGCCCAGCGGAGTAGGCGGAGCTGCGGACAGACCTTGCTGCCTTGCTAGCTCTTCGCCAGACAGTTCTTGCAGGGTCCCTGCTATTTTACCTAGTCTCATTCCCATTACTTGGAGCTCCCCTGTGGGCTAGTCTGGGCTGCTTCCGTGATACCTTCCGTCCCCAGACCGGCCACGCGGAACGAAAGTCCGGTGACCTGGAGTGGGGTGTGCAGGCCATTATCACTGATTTTCGTCTGGAAGTAAAGGCTCTTCGGATTCCTGACAGCATAACGTATAGTGACTTGTTTGTTCGGCGTCAGGGTCGAAAGACCGTCCGGTTTGTTAGGTACGTCCAGGTAGAATGTATCCAAAGGTTGGAAGCTATCCACGAGGTTGACTGCCATACCGACCGAAGCCGTATTGACGTCGACGGACCCTTCGAGGAGCTGCGGGATACGGTAATGCACGAGGAGGTGCAGCACACGCTTACGGATTGCAGAGTCACCGAAGTCCAGAGCACGGAAGGTCGCGGAGCATTGGATAGCCTTGCCATCGTCTGCATAGTCGTACTTCGAGTTGCCAGACGCTACCTGGTAAACCCGGCCTGAAGTCGTACAGAAGAATGCGTCTTCGAGGAGATTACACCAACCGGTGGCTGCATGGTTTGTATAGCGAGTCCAGGAACCGTAGGAGTTCTTCGTGTCTTCCTTGGTGTAGTCGTACACGAGGACGTCCGATGGAACCTTCTGGCCTGTCAGTGGATAGGATACCTTGTACTTACGACCGACACCGTAGGCATGTCCGTGCATGAGGTCAAGCTGGGACTTCTCTACGTCTTGCCGCCAGAGCCTATCAACATAGGAACCGATTGGCTCGACTGTCAGGGCGCGAGTCAGACGGTAGAGTCCAGCCTCGTTGGCGAACATAATGCCTTCGCGGGTCGCGGCGATGGAGTACGGAGCCGTACACCCGAGGCCGTTCGACTCGAGCTGCTGGGCTCTACGACTTGCTACGTCTACGACATAGATAGAGTTTGACTTAAAGACGATAAGCGAGGATGACTTCAGAGCTGCACCGAATGCCGACTCCGAGAAGAATGGGAATACACCGGTAATCTCTTGTCCGTCTGCGGGGTTGACGTCCACGATGGAGTCTGAGCCGGTCCCGTCTGTGTCAAACGGACGATGGAAGACTTCTGCATAGTTGACGTAGGAGATGACAAGCCTCGAGGGGAACTTCTGAGTTGTAGCTCCGACGTTCTCACCGCCTGCAGAGACCTTGACTCCGTTACCGTAGTACTCGACGTTGCCAAGCGAGGCCGGCATGACAAGCTCGGGAGTCGTAGTTAAACTATTCTCTGGGAAGCTCAGAAGCAAAGTCTGGCCACCGAGGTCAAGGCCTGCATTTGCAAACAACCACGGACTGCTTGATGCGGACTGCGAGAAGTTGATTGCGTTTGATAGGCGGAGCAAGACTCGGGCTGCAGCTGAGTACAGCAGTTCGGAGTTAGCATTTCGCCAAGAGTAGTTGTAATCCGTACCGATGTAGACAGGGAACGTCTTATCCGAACCAAAGCCGTTGGAGCAGGCAAGCAGTTTGTTGACATGCTCGGTGTTTGGGGCAAATGCAACGGCTGCAACTTCGCCTTTCTTGGCTACTGTGATAATAGAGCCTGTAATATCAGTAACTTTATACCAACCAGCATAAAGTATTTTAGTCGGAACAGCGTTGTCGAACAGGTAGACCCAGTGGTTGACGGCAAGTCCTGCCGGTACTGCAGATACGGTTAACTTGACTGCATCCGTCTCAGGGTCTATTAGGGTAATTGTAGCTTCTCCAGAGCTACGCAACTCAAAGCCCAGGTCGTTCGTCGTGGTTGTACTATCCTTGCGGAGGTAGAATAGCTGTCCATCAAACGATGCCAGGGTTGGGTTACCGTAGATTTCCAGACGAATCTTAGGGTCGTCCTGGATATTAGCCAAGACAAGTCGATTGTCCGTGACTGTGCAGTACTTGGCTTGCGGAGGCTGCGAGAGTCCATTACCGAGGCTTGCTCCCGCGAGGAAAGTCAGGACTGCATCGTCTGGCTGCGCAGGAAGTGCTTCGTCAGAGATAGTATCTATTACGTCGATGTAAGGCTTTGTCATGTCAAACAGAATTGGAAGCCTAGTGATGTTGTAGAACGGAGCCACCGTATTGCGCTTTGTCCTGTAAACCTCGAGATAGATTTTGCTGTAGTTCAACTGCTCTAGTTTTGGTAGTGCAAGAAGGCGTAGCCGGATAGCGGCAGACTCAGACAGAGAAATGTAGAACTCGTTCGAGCCCGTCGTAGCCGAGGTCACTACGTTGTCGTTTGCATCGTAGGCGGCTAGGCGGAAGTAGTAACGGTAAACGTTAGGTTGATATTCCTTAATTATTGTATTGTTACCAGTAATGTCCGGCTTCTTATTTAGGAAGACATGGTGGTTGCCAATATCGATAGACTCTACGATAAACGGGTTGAGACTGCTGCCTGTTATTTCTATGCTAGTACCGATAGGAAATGCGCTAGAAGTACCCGCGCCCGCTTTTAGGTAGAGCAGGGTAGCATCAACGTCCATACTAACAGACTTAACTGCCGGGACAATTATCTTAGCTGTATTAGTTATGTCGACCGAGGCAAAGACCTGCGGCTGCCAACGGACCAACCCTGACCGGTAGAGCGAGACACCGTCGTACTTCATAAGATGGTCGGAGTAGTTTGCAAAGTACATGTTGTCCTGGGCCATGACAGACCGGACGAACTGCTGCTCCGTGTAGGGCTTCGACTCGAGATGCTTAACACGCGAGGCCGAGCCTGCGGGATTCTCTAGGGAGAGCCAGCGGAGGGGGACAGACACGGTCAGAAGGGAGTTCGGGTCATCGTACAACTCGTCCTCGTAGGACAGCTCGAAGACCTGCCCCAGGATGCGAGGCGTGACCCCGACAGACGTGGAGGTAGTGCTATCCTTAACATTGCTAGAGTCTAGCGTAATGCTTGTAGTATTCTCCAGAGCCTTGATGACGTACTCCCCTGAGTACCGACCACAGGAAGCCAAGACTACCTTCTGTCCGACGACGTAGTTCGACGAGTCGACGTTCGTCACAAGAGCCTCACCGGTTAGGCCGTCGAAGGAGACTGCTACACTTGCGTCCCCAGTAGGAGTGATGTACCGGATAGTGTGTTTGCGCTCACGGTCAGAGAAGGCTAGCACGTCACCGACGACAAAACCTTCGTATGGCACGGAGGCAGGACTATTGACGTTGCGGACCTTGAGCATCTTGCCGGTTCTACGGACCGTGTAAACCTGGCCTCCGGGCATCGTGATGCGTTCGCCGACACCGTTAAGCCATGAGTGGTTACCAGACGTCGAGACGCATGCCAGCGAGCCTGAAAGACCCTGTGGGAAGGCTTCGCTTTCGAGCAGGTCTCCGTAAAGAAGTGACCACACCGAGTTCGACTCTGGGTTAAATTCTACCTTGTCTGTGAATACTCCTGCCTCGCCGATGTCTTCTTCGTCGTAGTCAGGCGTGGTAATCTCTGCATTATAAATACGAAACACAATGTAGTCCGGAGCCGAGTCGTCGAAGTACTTGATAGCCCATTCGCCACGGTGTACCTTCTGCGATGCACCCTGGATAGTCAGCCGGTCATGCTCGAGGTCCACGGGCAAGCCGGTCCCGGCATTGCTCGTCCTGTTGGGAGTCAAGACCTTGACCTCGACTACTCCTTCTGAATAGTACTTAATGTAACCAATGTTACCCCAGCCTTCGCCGCCTCCGGTAAAGCTATACGATGGCCGTGTCCGTCCGGCAGGGCCGAACAGAGGACCAATGATAACTTCGGACGCGACGGTCGTCCGGAGGAGTGGCTGGCGGGAAGGCAAGCTTACGTCGTAGGCAGCCTTGAAGAGATTCCAGCCGAGGCCTGCGATAAGGTAGTTCTCGCCTTCGGACTTGTAGGAGTCGATGTGCGAGACCCAGCCAGAGCG
>JACCDZ011267741.1_pt1 | contig 10505 bp, 8 predicted proteins | sample 7449551 | NCBI WGS metagenome assembly JACCDZ01 (sample SAMN15323452, study PRJNA562643) | freshwater metagenome | isolation source: river surface water | place: USA:Blue River Watershed | collected 2017-08-18
CACGGGCGCCCAAAGCGCGGCCGAGAACATCATCAAGTGTGTGCGCCGTTGTGGCCTGGAAGTGGATCAATTGCTGTTGAACCCACAGTCATCCAGTTTGGCAGTTTTGTCGGAAGATGAGCGCGAGCTGGGTGTGGTGTGCGTGGACATCGGTGCGGGCACCACCGATGTGGCGATCTTTGCTAACGGCTCAATCCGTCACACCGCCGTGATCCCGATTGCGGGCGACCTGATCACCAGCGACATCGCCATGGCACTGCGCACCCCCACCAAGGATGCGGAAGACATCAAGGTCGAAAGTGGTTACGCCAAGCAATTGCTGGCCGACCCGGATGCACAGGTCGAAGTGCCCGGTCTGGGTGACCGTGGTCCTCGCATGCTGAGCAAGCAGGCGCTGGCCGGTGTGATCGAGCCACGTATCGAGGAAATCTTCTCACTGGTGCACCAAGTCATCCGCGAGTCTGGCTACGAAGAAGTGTTGTCCTCGGGCATCGTGCTCACAGGTGGCAGCGCGGTCATGCCGGGCATGGTCGAGTTGGGCGAAGACATCTTTCTCAAGCCTGTGCGTCGCGGCCTGCCCAAGTACTCGGGCGGCTTGGCCGACATGGTCAGCCAGCCCCGCGCGGCCACTGTCATGGGCTTGCTTGAAGAAGCGCGCATGGCGCGTTTGCGTGGTTTCAAGGTCACGCAAAAGAAGAGTTCCGTCAACAACGCCTTTGGGCGCTTCAAAGACTTCATCGTGGGGAACTTCTGATGAACTGGAAAAAACGCTTTCTGGCCCGAGGTAGCCCCCCCATTTCGAGGCCTTGTCGATGTTGACAAACCTTGACCCTTTTTTCCAAAACAAGATTCACAAAATTCAGGCAACTGCAGATATTTAGGAGAGCACTATGTCCATTGAAATGATCCAAACCGAAGAATTCAACCAAGGCACCCAGATCAAAGTGATCGGTGTCGGCGGCGGCGGCGGCAATGCTGTCGAGCACATGATCGAGCGCAACGTCCAGGGCGTTGAGTTCGTCTGTGCCAATACCGACGCTCAGGCGTTGGCCCGCAGCGCTGCCCACCGTTTCATCCAGCTCGGTCAAACCGGCCTAGGTGCTGGCAGCAAGCCCGAAAAAGGCCGTGAAGCCGCCGAAAGCGCAGAAGCCGACATCCGTGCGGCCATCGAAGGCTCGCACATGTTGTTCATCACCGCCGGTATGGGCGGTGGCACCGGCACTGGCGCTGCACCTGTGATCGCACGCATCGCCAAAGAGATGGGCATCCTCACTGTGGGCGTGGTCACCAAGCCTTTCGAGTTTGAAGGCGGTCGTCGCATGTCCAACGCCGACATCGGCATGCAGGAACTCGAAGCGAATGTCGACTCCTTGATCGTGGTCTTGAACGAAAAGCTGCTGGAATTGCCCGGCGGTGAAGACATGACCCAGGACGAGGCGTTTGCCCACGCCAACGACGTGTTGAAGAACGCGGTGGGCGGTATCGCCGAGATCATCAACGTGCCCGGTCATGTGAACGTCGACTTTGAAGACGTGCGCACCGTGATGGGCGAGCCTGGCAAGGCCATGATGGGCACGGCAGCCGCCAGCGGCCCGGACCGTGCCCGCATTGCTGCCGAGCAGGCCGTGGCTTGCCCGCTGCTCGAAGGTGTGGATCTGTCGGGTGCCAAGGGTGTGCTGGTCTTGATCAGCGCCGCCAAAGGTTCTTTGAAACTGTCCGAGTCCAAGCAGGCGATGAACACCATCCGTGCCTACGCTTCGGAAAATGCCCACGTGATCTACGGTACAGCCTATGACGAAAGCCTGGGCGACGAAATCCGTGTGACGGTGGTGGCCACCGGCTTGTCCAAGCAAGGTGCACGTCGCACTGCCCCTCCATTGCAAGTGTTGCGCACCGGCACAGACAATGCCCCATTCATGATGGGCGGTCAGGACGCTGTGGCGCCTGCGTTGCACACAGCCTCGCCTATGGCGTCAGGTATGAACACCCCAGCCATTTGGCGCAGCAACCGCACCCATGCGGCGGCACGTGTTGACGGCATGGCCAATGCCGGCATGGACGACATCGAGATCCCCGCCTTCTTGCGCAAGCAAGCCGACTGATCTTGATCTGCTGAATCATTTCTGGTGCTTTGAAGGCCAGACGGGCGTTTGCCTGTCTGGCCTTTTTTGCGTTCGTGGCGGGTGACTGGATGGTCAAGGCTGCGCCAAAGGGCTGACCTTCTCTGAGCAGGGCAAAGCTTGCCCCTTTAAAATGCCTGAATGCTTGCACAACGCACCCTCAAAACCCTGACCAAAGCCGTTGGCGTTGGCCTGCACAGCGGCCAGCGGGTCGAGTTGACCCTGCGCCCGGCAGCACCCGACACAGGCATTGTGTTTCGGCGCGTGGACCTGCCCGAGCCCGTGGACATCGCGGTCAAAGCCGAATCGGTGACCGACACACGGCTGGCCTCGACCATTTCGGTGGGGCAAGCCAAAGTGCACACGGTGGAACATTTGATGTCTGCTTGCGCCGGTCTGGGGATCGACAACCTGTATGTGGACATCACCGCAGAAGAAGTCCCCATTCTGGACGGCTCTGCAGCTTCTTTTGTGTTCTTGCTGCAAAGCGCGGGGGTGGTTGAGCAGCAAGCGCCCAAGCGTTTCATTCGTGTCCTCAAACCTGTGCAGGTGAGCGAGGGTGAAGGCCAGAACATCAAGTGGGCGCGTTTGGAGCCCTTCCACGGATACAAGCTCAGTTTTGAAATCGAATTCCATCACCCCGCCGTGGACTCCACCGGCCAGCAGGTGGTGTTCGACATGTCCGAAGGGGTGTATGCCCGTGACATCGCGCGCGCGCGCACCTTTGGCTTTACCAAAGACGTCGAGATGATGCGTGCCAACGGCCTGGCTTTGGGCGGTGGTCTGGACAATGCCATCGTGATGGACGACTACAAAGTGCTCAATGCCGAGGGCCTGCGTTACGACGATGAGTTCGTCAAACACAAAATTCTCGATGCGATGGGCGACCTGTACATCGTGGGCCATCCTCTGCTGGCTGCCTACAGCGCCTTTCGCTCGGGTCATGCCATGAACAACCAGCTGTTGCGTGCCTTGTTGGCGCAGCCAGGCGCCTATGACATCGTGACTTTTGAAAAGTCCAGTCAGGCACCCAAGGGCTTTGCCGCCCTGCAGCCTGCCTGGTGAGGCGGGCTCCGGTGGACATCCCGCGCACGACGCATCTTCTGTATCTCCACGGTTTCAGGTCTTCACCCCAGTCGACCAAAGCCCGGACAATGGCGACCTGGCTGGCGCAAGACCATCCGACCGTGACTTGGCTGTGCCCGCAGTTGCCAGCGTCTCCCCGGCAAGCCATTCAAGACTTGCTCCGTGGGCTGGCCGATTGGCCTGTTCAGAGCATGGCTGTGGTGGGCTCATCACTGGGGGGCTTTTATGCCAGTTGGCTGGCTGAGCACCTGGCTTGTCCTGCTGTGCTCATCAATCCGGCGGTTCACCCTTCGCGTGACCTGGCGAAATACATCGGTGAACAACCCGTCTGGCACGATCCGGCGCAAAGCATCTTTTTTGACGCAGCCTATGTGCAGGAGCTGCAAGTGCTGGAGGCGCAAGCGCTCCGTGATCACCCCAATACCCTTGCTTTGATTGCCAAGGGTGACGAAGTCCTGGACTGGCGCGAAATGCTGACGCGCCATCAGGCCGGACGGGTGCACCTGATCGAAGGCAGTGACCATGCCTTGAGTGATTTCGATCTTTACAAAGCTGAAATCCTGGAATTTCTTCGCCTTGCCTGAGTCCCGGTCCTGGAAGAGCAGGCTGGCATGGGAAAATCTGAGCATGTACGTATTATTTGAAGAAGCCGGCAAATTCATGGCCGGGAGGGTCATGTCCGAAGCCGAGGCTTCCGCGCAGGTCGAGCTGGACTCGGGCAAGCGGGTCAAAGTCAAGGCGGCGCAAATGCTGCTCAAGTTTGAAAAACCCGCACCTGCGGCTTTGCTCAGCGAGGCGGCGGCTTTGAGCCCCAGCATCGAGCTGGAGCTGGCCTACGAGTTCGCCTCGGATGAAGAATTCGGTTTTGCCGATCTGGCGCAAGACTATTTCAGCAGTGCAGCCACCACGGTGCAACAGGTCGCGGCTTTGATGCGCCTGCACGAGGCACCACATTATTTCCGCCGCGCAGGTAAAGGCCGTTATCGCAAGGCCCCTGCCGAGATCGTGCAACAGGCCTTGGCTGCCATCGAAAAGAAAAAGCAAATCCAGGCGCAAATCGAAGCCTGGGCTGCCGACTTGGTGGCGGGCACTTGCCCCCAGCCGATCCGCGAGCAGCTCTACAAGATCCTGTTCCGCCCGGACAAGAACACGCCCGAATACAAAGCCGTGGTAGAGGCCAGCAAAAGCAGCCAGACGGCGCCGCTGGACTTGCTGCAAAACGCAGGGGCCATTGCATCGGCCTGGGACTTCCATTGGCAGCGCTTCTTGTTCGACCTGTTCCCCAAAGGCACAGGGTTTCCGGCTTTGCAGGCGCCGGCCATCACCGACGAGTTGCCTTTGGCACCGGTGCAGGCCTTTTCGATTGACGATTCGCACACCACTGAAATCGATGACGCCTTGTCGCTGCAAGGCTTGGGCAGCGGCACGGTCACCGTGGGCATTCACATTGCTGCACCCGGCCTGGCCCTGACGCCGGGCAGCGCCATCGACCAATTGGGCCGCGCGCGCTTGTCCACGGTCTACATGCCGGGCTACAAGATCACCATGCTGCCCGACAGCGTGGTGCAGGCCTATACCCTGATCGAAGGCCGCGCCTGTCCTGCGGTGTCTTTGTATGTGACCTTCAGTGAAGACACGCTGGAAGTGCAAAGCACCGAAACCAGGCTGGAGCGGGTGCCGATTCAGGTCAACCTGCGACATGATCAGCTGGACGACCGCATCACCCGTGAATGGCTCGAAGGTGCAGACCAGAGCGACCACGCCGATGTGCCGGTGAGCCGTGCCACGCTGGGCTTTTTCTGGCGTCTGGCGCAAACCCTCAAGGCGCGGCGCGAGGTGGTGCGGGGCAAACCTGAAACCTTCAACCGCCCGGACTACAGCTTCAAGCTCGACCGCCCCAGCAACGACACACCACCGACAGGCGAAGAAACCGTGCTGATCGGCACGCGCAAGCGGGGTGCGCCGCTCGACTTGATGGTGTCCGAGGCCATGATTTTGGCCAACAGCACCTGGGGGCAATGGCTGGCCAGTCTGGGCGTGCCGGGCATTTACCGCAGCCAGGCCAGCATGGCACCGGGCGTCAAGGTGCGCATGGGCACCAAGGCTTTGCCGCACGCCGGCATTGGCGTACCCAGCTACGCCTGGAGTACCTCGCCTTTGCGCCGCTACACCGACTTGGTGAACCAGTGGCAGATCATCGCGTGCGCCAAGCACGGCGCGACCGCCGTTTTGGCCGCGCCCTTCAAGCCCAAAGACGCCGAGCTCTTTTCCATCATCAGCGGATTTGATGCCGCTTACAGCGCCTACAACAGTGTGCAGTCCAGCATGGAGCGGTACTGGACGCTGCGCCACGTGCAACAGCAAGGCATCAGCGAGTTGGAGGCCAGCCTGGTCAAGGAGATGGGGGGCGGCATCTGGCTGGTGCGTGCCGACAGTTTGCCGCTGATGTTCAGCGTCATGGGGGCACAAGGGCTCATGCGTGGTGCCCGTGTGCGTGTGCAGCTGGGCGACATTGACCTGATGGCGCTGGACGTCAAAGGCACGGTGACGGCGCACCTGGATGCAACGGTGGCCGCAACAGACGCTGCCGATGAGTCGGAAGACGAAGAAGCCATGGGTGCTGGCCCGTTGACGATTGCGGTGGATCTGAGTGATAACACACAAAGTGATGGCGCTTGAGGCGCTGTGGCGCCTCTTCTGTTGAGAACTGACCCATGAAACGTCAAGCACCTCACCGCACCCTTTTGTGGACTTTGGGCATTTCGCTGGCCCTGCATGTGGCCTTGCTGACACTGCGTTTTGCGGCGCCGCAGACGTTCAACCGCATTTTTCAGGACACGCCTTTGGAGGTGGTCCTGGTCAATGCCCGCAGCAATGAGCGACCCAAAGACGCGCAAGCCCTGGCTCAAGTGAGTCTGGCGGGTGGGGGCAATGTGACGGAAGTGCGCATGTCCAGCTCGCCATTGCCAGCAGCCCCCAGCAACGAATCGGGTGCCGATATCACCGATGTACAGCGCAAAATTGAGGCGCTTAAAGTCCAGCAAATGCGTTTGCTGAGTCAGCTCAAGGCCGAGTTGGCCGATCTCTCGCGTGATGATGCCGGCGATCAAAAGCAGGCCCCCGATCGGCAAGCTCGGGAAGAGCGCAAGCAGCAGTTGACACGGCAGTTGGCTCAAATCGAGCAGCGGGTAGAGCAGGCCCAGGGTGCGCCGCGCAAACGCTACATCAGTCCAGCCACCAAAGAGACGGTGTATGCCCTGTATTACGACAAGCTGCGCCGTACCATCGAGACCCAGGGAACGCTGAATTTCCCGCAGGCGAGTGGGGAAAAACTGTACGGCAAATTGACCATGGTGATCACCGTTGGCAGCCAGGGTGAGTTGTTGCAAACTGAAGTTGCCAGTTCTTCGCGCAATCCTTTGCTGGACGAGCGTGCGGTGGCGATCGTGCGCAGTGCTGCACCTTTTGATCCGTTTGGCGCGAAAATGCGCCGTCAGGCCGACCAGATCGTGGTGGTTTCGCGCTTCATGTTCACGCGTGACGACACTTTGTCCACCCGCATGCTGGCGCCCGACAACTGAGTCCCATGGGGATTTGCTGAACGAAAAAAGACGAGGAATCGCATGAAGGCTTTCAGTCGGTGGTGCGTGTTGCTGGTGTGTGCCCTCTTGTGCTTGCAGGTTTTTTTCGTCTTGCGCATCGCCAGCATGGCGGTGATGGCACCCGAATCCACCAGCTTTGAGCGCTCGCAAGTCTGGCAAGTGTTCACGCACCAAGGGCGCCTGCCTTGGCGACAGGCATGGGTCGATCAAGACCGGATGTCACCATCGCTCAAACGTGCCGTGCTGGCATCCGAGGACAGTGCATTTACCCAGCACCATGGCATCTGGTGGGATTCGCTTGAAAAAGCCTGGGACAAAAATGCCCGATCGAAGGCGCAGGCCGAGCGGCGCGCACAGCGACGGGGCGACACCAAACCGGTCGAGCCCAAGATCGTCGGCGGCTCCACCATCACGCAGCAGTTGGCCAAGAACCTGTTTTTGTCGGGGGAGCGGACCTTGTTGCGCAAGGGACAGGAAATGCTGCTGACCTTGGGGCTGGAAACTTGCTTGTCCAAGCGCCGGATTCTCGAGATCTACCTCAACAGTGTGGAGTGGGGTGAGGGCGTGTTTGGGGCCGAAGCTGCCGCGCAACACTATTTTAGAAAGCCGGCATCGGCCTTGAATGCATGGGAGTCGGCTCGTTTGGCGGTCATGTTGCCTCGCCCGCGTTATTTTGAGCAGCGTCCGCAGTCCGCTTATCTGGCCAGCCGAGCCGAAGTGATCATGGCCCGCATGAACGATGTGGTGTTGCCATGAGTGCGCCTGGCACGGTGCGGATTTTGGGGATTGATCCGGGTTTGCAGACCACAGGTTTTGGTGTGCTGGATCTGAGCGGCTCGCGTTTGCAATATGTGGCCAGTGGCGTGATCCAGACCACCAAAGAAGAAATGGGGAATTTGCCCGCCCGTCTGAAGGTGATTTACGACGGTGTCCGTGAGATCCATGAGCGCTATCAGCCTGATGTGGCCTCGGTGGAAATCGTGTTCGTGAACGTCAATCCGCAAGCGACTTTGCTGCTGGGCCAGGCCCGTGGTTGCTGTGTGACGGCTCTCGTATCTTGTGGCCTGCCAGTGGCTGAGTACACCGCTTTACAAATGAAGCAGTCTGTGACAGGCCATGGGCGGGCGGCGAAATCGCAAGTGCAGGAAATGGTCAAGCGTCTGTTGCAGTTGCCTGTGGTGCCCAGGCAGGACGCCGCCGATGCTTTGGGGCTGGCCATCACCCACGCGCACGCCAGTCCGTCGATGAACAAGTTGGCCGCCCAAGGCGTTCTCAACCGAAAAACCCACGGCATGTTCCGCAGTGGCCGAAGCCATTGAGCTTGAGCTGGCCTGGCGCTGGTCAAGAGGGAAGGGGAGATAATCGCAGCATGGTTGCAGTGATTCAAAAACCCACGCTGGGTCAACGCGTTTCAGGACTGGTCGAAGGCTTTGACGGGCCTTTGGCGTTCGCCGTTTTTGTGCTCGCTTGCGTGGGGCTGATGATCATGTACTCATCGGGCTATGACCATGGCAGCCGTTTTATCGACCACACCCGCAACATGGTGCTGGCCGGGTTCATCATGCTGGTGGTGGCCCAAGTGCCTCCCCAAAAGCTCATGGCCTGGGCGGTGCCGCTGTATGCGGTGGGGGTGACCTTGTTGATCGCGGTGGCGCTGTTTGGTTTGACCAAAAAAGGGGCGCGTCGCTGGCTGAACATCGGGGTGGTGATCCAGCCCAGTGAAATTTTGAAAATCGCCATGCCGCTGATGCTGGCAGCCTGGTTCCAAAAGCGTGAAGGACATTTGAGGCCACTGGACTTCGCGATGGCGATGCTGATCCTGGGGGTGCCCGTGGGCCTGATCATGAAGCAGCCTGACTTGGGTACCGCTTTGCTGGTGTTGTCAGCGGGCTTGTCGGTGATTTTCTTTGCGGGCCTGAAATGGCGCTGGATCCTGCCCCCCGTGTTGTTGGCCTTGATGGGGGTCGTGACCTTGATCATCATGGAGCCCACTTTGTGCCAGGCCGATGTGGATTGGCGCGTGCTGCATGAATACCAGCGGCAAAGGGTGTGCACTTTGCTGGATCCGGCCCGCGATCCTTTGGGCAAAGGCTTTCACATCATTCAAGGCATGATCGCGATTGGCTCGGGCGGCTTTTGGGGCAAGGGTTTCATGCAGGGCACGCAAACCCACCTGGAGTTCATACCGGAGCGCACCACCGACTTTATTTTTGCAGCCTTTGGCGAAGAGTTCGGTTTCGTCGGTGGCCTGGTCCTGGTTTCCGGTTTCTTCTTTCTGGTTTATCGGGGGCTGGTCATTGCTTCACAAGCCCCCACCATGTTCAGCCGCTTGCTGGCGGCCAGTGTGTCCATGATTTTCTTCACTTATGCCTTTGTGAACATGGGCATGGTCAGTGGCATTTTGCCGGTTGTGGGCGTGCCTTTGCCCTTTGTCAGTTACGGTGGTACGGCCATGGTGACTTTGGGCTTCGCTTTGGGCCTTCTGATGTCGATTGCCAAATCCAAGCAGCTGGTTCAAAGTTGATTCAGGCGGCGCTGCAAAGAGACTGCGCAATCCCTACAATGCCTTCATGATTTCACGCGAACCCACCATTGAACGCCTGGCCACGGCCAAGTCCCTGCTGCTTGACCCGTTTGGTCTGAACGAAACCCACTTGAGCCAGGCCCTGAACGCCATCAAAGCGCATGCGGTCGATGATGCCGATCTGTACTTCCAATACACCCGCTCTGAAGGCTGGAGCCTGGAAGAAGGCATCGTCAAAACCGGCAGCTTCAGCATCGACCAAGGGGTGGGTGTGCGGGCCGTGTCGGGTGAGAAAACCGCGTTTGCCTATTCGGACGACATTTCTGAAGCCTCTTTGATGGACGCGGCCATGACGGTGCGCTCGATCGGGGCGGCGGCGCAAAACAAACGCATCAAAGTCCCTGCGCGCAAGATTTCCGCCAGCCGCTCGCTGTACCCGTCACTCGACCCGATGTCCACCCTGGACAGCACCGCCAAAGTCAATTTGCTGGGCCGTGTGGAGAAAATCGCCCGCGCCAAGGACCCGCGCATCGTGCAGGTCATGGCGGGCCTGGCCACCGAATACGACGTGGTGATGGTGGCGCGCGCCGACGGCACGCTGGCCGCCGATGTGCGGCCCTTGATTCGCCTGTCGGTCACAGTGATCGCCGAGCAAAACGGTCGCCGTGAAGTTGGCAGCAGTGGCGGCGGTGGCCGTTTTGGGCTGGCCTACTTTGACGACGCGATGGTCGAGAGCTATGTGCAGGAAGCTGTGTCGGCCGCGCTCATCAACCTCGATGCCCGTCCCGCGCCTGCTGGCGAGATGACGGTTGTGTTGGGCAATGGTTGGCCCGGCGTGCTGCTGCACGAAGCGGTGGGCCACGGTCTGGAAGGTGACTTCAACCGCAAGGGCTCCAGCGCTTTCAGTGGTCGCATCGGCCAGCGCGTGGCTGCCAAGGGCGTGACGGTGCTGGACGACGGCACCATTGCTGACCGCCGTGGCTCGCTCAATGTCGACGACGAGGGCCACGCCAGCCAGAAGAACGTGCTGATCGAAGACGGCATCCTGCGCGGCTACATCCAGGACGCGATGAACGCGCGCCTGATGGGCGTCAAGCCCACGGGCAACGGCCGCCGCGAAAGCTACGCCCATGTGCCCATGCCGCGCATGACCAACACCTACATGCTGGGCGG
>JACCDZ010112463.1_pt1 | contig 10502 bp, 10 predicted proteins | sample 7449551 | NCBI WGS metagenome assembly JACCDZ01 (sample SAMN15323452, study PRJNA562643) | freshwater metagenome | isolation source: river surface water | place: USA:Blue River Watershed | collected 2017-08-18
ACTACAAACAAATAAAGTAGCCTAATTTTAGTTTTATCAAACTGACCATTAAGGGCTTTAGAAAGTTGGGTTTTAAATGTCTCTGGATTATCATCGAGACTTTTAAGTTTGATGGCTTTAATTTCATTTACTACAATTTCATGTAATGCCGGAACTAAAACACTTTCTTTAAACGCATCAACTGAACTATATCCTTTTGCAATGTGTGCAAATTCAGAAGGGTTTATTTTAATACTTAAGTTAACTTTGACAGCCAAGTCTTGATTATCAAGTGTTTTACCATGTATGATGTTATCAATAGATATCGGCGTTGTTTGGTAATGGTTGATAGTTTCAATAAATGGATTATAGAAATGCCATCCTGGATAACTAATAGAAGGAGTAGAGTTAAAATCTCCACTTACAACTGTTACAGTATCTTTAGGTGTATAAAAACTAAAGCACCATATCAAGCACAAATACAAAATAAGTGTAAGGATAAAAGACGATTTTTTATCAAACACCACATTAACTAAAAAGGGTTTCTTCTTAGTATTTAAAAAGTCTTTTTCAAACATTTCTTTTATCCTTACATTTTTCACTTTAATTTAGTCAAATAGTTTATGTTCTACCATAAACGGAATAACAAATTTCTTGATACCAGCAATCCAGTGCGTTTCGCTAACATGACAATCAATAAGCGCCATGCGTGCTTCGAAACTATTCGGGACATTATTAAGCATTAATCGAAGTGCTCTATTAATCAATACTTGCTGGTGTTTCACATTATCAGGCTTAAGCGGATCATCAGGATAATCTTGAAACTTATCTTCAAGATATTTAACCCACGCAGCTGTGTTGCTAACACTTGCTTCTTCTAGTGCGGTAAAAAGAAGCGCTGCTTGGCTAAAAATAAGTTCATTAGTTTCAGTATTCATAATTTTAATTTCCTATTACTCAATAAAATGTTACAAAATAATTAAGTCATCCAATAAGGCTTATAAAGCCCTTTACGCATTTCTAGAAGGTCCATGGTACTAAGGAAAGGTTTAAAGCGATCGTCGCTCTCAAGCACCCAGAAACCCCTTGTATCCAGCAGAACATTCCAATCATAACCCAAAGCCTTTAAATCATCATAAAGTTCTTTAGGCGTGCAAAGCAAATCTTCATAACGACTCCGATGATACTCAAATAGTTGACAAAGTTCTGCCGTAATATTTAGTGCTCTTTGAAGTTTCTCATCATTATCAATCTTTTCACGAACAGTCGTTCGACTAAGATTTACATCCGGAAGAAGTTCGAGATAGTAGTTAATGTTGTTACCACCCAAACCAAAGTTTTCCGATGTCTTAATGTAATGAAATTCAGTAAGACTAGGAAGAACACCTTCGTTTTGAGAAACTACTAGTTCAACATAAGCGCCCGCTTTACCGGATTTACTACGAAGTTGCAAAAGACTGACCACATTAAGATCGGTGTCACCTGTTTGGCGATCTTCTTTATTTCGAGGATAAAGAGGTGTTTTAGTTTCTTTGTGAACAAGTGGTGTAGCATTATGCGCCCACCAACAATTATTCATAAGGAAAGTAAACTTATCCGGAACACCCTTAATCTTCATTCCCTTAAGGTACTGGAGTTTCTTAGCGGGTGGACTATACGGGTCCATCGAAATTTGTTCACCAATGTGTGCAGTAAACAATGTGTAGTTATAAGCGCCACCAGCCAGACCAGGAATTTCTTGCAAGAAACGATTCTTCTGAAGACCTTGACGCATTTGAACAGTGTTGGCACCTGAATCACCCAACAGATTTGCATCTTGCATTTTCACTACGTCTTCAGTAATGAACTCGCTCAAACTATCCACTAGTGTAAACGTCGGGATAATGATCTTAAGAAAATCAGTTTTTTCTCGATTAATAAATGGAGTAAAAACTTCTAGTTGTTTGTTGTTTTTAATCTTCTCTTGCAGGAAACCTTTGAGCTTGTCCCACCATGCCCCACCAAACTGAATGGTTTTGTCGGTAATCTCAAATCGCCCACTATCAATAATGTCTTCATTAAAGAACTCTTTAATTGCGAGTAGAAGTTCTCTAACGTGCCACTCATGAACGTTGATCTCAGTATCGTATTCGTTCGCAGAAGAATTAAGAATACGCGCCATGGCCACAAACATCATGTAAAGAGCAATGGTGGTTTTAAAATTATTACCAATACCCACTACACCTGTAAGACTTCCTAGTCCCCCATTTAGAATGTTCTCACCGCGCTTACCCTTAATGTAGGTACCAACTGGGATATCAAGACACGCGCCAATATTGATCATAGCCTTAACTGGCGGAATAACCGTAAAACCTGCTTTGGGTGCAAAAACAACTTTGGTCATTATTAGGTTTACCTTTGTGAGTTAAACAGTACAGATAATTCAAGATACAGGTTTAATTTTATGTTAAGTGAACTCTACTTTTAGAAAGAATAGATTATGATTGATAACTTGAAAAAACAGCGAGACATTATTGCTTTTGAAGCCAGTATTGAAACCCAAATAACTGACTTCATGAAAAGTGGTTTTGAACGAGTTTATGGTGACGTAAGAGGATTTCTGTCTGGTTTTGCAACACCACCTACTTACCCTAAGATCACTAAAGAAAATAAAGATTTCCTAAACATTGTTGCTAAAACAAGTTTTGTTGAGTTAATGGATCTGCCAGCCTTTGTTCCAGAAGGTGTTGTTGTTGATTACCTGACGTATATTAATGTGCTTCATGATGCAACAACTAAACTCCAGAGACTGGTTCCTAATCTCCTTAATAATTATGCTTCTTTTCTAGGCACTATTATTAACTTTGAAGATAAAGCTAAAGGTAGCTGGGTAAGTTTTGAAGCGCTTCTTAAAAAAGAAGAAATCGAGTTTGAACGAATTGTTGCTCGACTTAAGAGTTGTTCTAAAGAAGGACGTGATGAAACGCGCGTTACTATCGATAAAGTAGTGGGACGCAACGCTGATTGGACTTCTGTTTTTAAAGAACTGGGCGACCTTAATTCAGATTTTTACCGAATCAATCATAAAGACATCAAGAAAGCTATTGAGCAATGTGTAGTTAATCTTGATATCATTAAAAAGAATATTAATAACGGCAAATACGGTGATGCTTCTCATGAGACCGTTAAAACGCTTTCTGATATGGCATATTCAGTTGCAACCGAACTAGAGTTTTATGCCATTATCTATTACAAGATAGAATCGCTCAACAAGTCGATTAAAGATACTTGTAACGGTATTGTTGAAATTTATAGCCACAAATAAAACGTTTTCTACTAGACGAGCAAATAAGCTCGTCTAGTAGAAAAACATACTTCTTATCGCCCGTACATGTTTAGATTCAAAAACATCTGTTTTAAATCTTGCTCCATTCCAGCTTCAGAATCATACTTAAGCCAGTTTGGTGCTGAACTAACAATTTGTTTAATGTACTTTGAAAAGTCGCTTTGTTTTTCACTGTTTAAAATATCTTCAGCGTTTACATAAACAACATCTTTACCTCTCCAAATTGCATGTGAGAGTAGTACAGGAAACCCTAATGCATTTTCACTACTAGCCAACTGCATTACCAAATTAAGCCGTTTTAACGTTTCGGTATTAACAGTTTCCTTTGTAGTATTTCCAAAAACAGAAGAAATGAAAATAAGCCTCTTAATGCGTAAAGGTAGTTTATTACCCATTAGGTGGCCAATGATTCTCCTAAGCGGTTTCATGGTTTCAATTCCAGGTTAAGCGTAACTAAACTTATCCCTTAGGTTTAACAAAGTGTGTATTGCTATACACGCCAGCCCAGATACCAACACCTACACTAGACTGAATCAAAGTAGCGTACTTAAAGACACCCGGAGAAACACACCACGTAACAACGGAGACACGGGGTTGATGTTTTTCAAGGCGTTTAAATGTGTTGCGATCGGGAAGATCAATGGTAAACGTGAGCGCAATAGATGTTGAACAAATCTCGTCATTATCGTAGTAGCCTACGTTTGTAGTAAAGCACGGAATACCGGGCTTGTACTCAGGTTTAAGAACGAGTTCAGTCACAACCTCTTTACGCGTCTTTTTTTCCACTGTCTCATAGATTAACGGAGTAATATCGGTCTGGACGTAATCCTTCATTCCAGCCAAAATCTCAAGAAGCTTATTGTAAAGAGACTCTAGTTCACCAATGGCCCTAGAAGCAATGAGCGGAGGATAAAGTTCTTTGGTAATGGATTCTTTATCTACCGTGTAAAGATCATTCTGACCTTTCTTTGGATCAACATAAACAGCATTCCCACCATACGTCATAAGTTCTTTATGAATGTTGGGTTTAAATGCACGATCCAGTTTAAGAAGAATGATGGATTCTAGTTCAGGTTTATTAGTCTCGTAATAAGACAGCATCTTCTCAAGAACTGGTTCTGGCTCATCAAGAAAGATAACCGAGAACGCGCCATCCGATACCCGTTTCCCAATGAGTTCGGTTTCTTTTGTTTGATCGCACAAAAAGTAAATGCCTGAGTTACTCGTAATTCGCTCAGTATTAAAAATCATTCCTTTTTGCGAAACCAGAGGATTCTTATTAACTTCTGATTTCCAATAGCCTTCAGCAATGCTTTTGCTAACATCTACTGTGGTGGTCGTTGTAACATTGTTAAAGCCATTAAGAGATTTAATCGTCCCAATAGTGGCTAGCCGATCAGCTAGAATGTTACCAAGAATATCCGACTCGCCATCAATCTCATCTGTATGTGCTTTAACCCAATCAAAGGTTACACAAATGCATTTACCAATAAGATTCTGAATTACAGCATCCAGTTCTTTCCAAACCTCAACGTTTGCAATTGGACCATCATCAGCTTTACGCCAGCCATTACGCTTCCAGTTTTTGACATTTTTATTAATGCCATCAACCACATAACGACTGTCAGCCAGAATTGCAACAGAGTCAATGGTTTCTTCTTCAGAAAGAACCATTTCATCTACAAGTTTAAGAGCAGCAACAGCGGCTTTAAGTTCTGAGTAATTGTTTGTCTGATATTGATCAAACGAACCCATGATGTCAAAATAATAATGCGGTGTAACAACTTGTGTGTTGTTATTTACTTTTTTCTTACATACGTAGCCTTTGTCTGTAAGAATGTAATCAGGATTACCAGAACCCTTTTTAGGAGTAATAGACGTAAACTGATAACCATGAATACCAATACCAGCAGGACCTGGATTAGTGGGTGCAGCACCACCATCGGTATAAAAAACAAAACCATAAGCTTTGTTAGAACTGTCTTCTTTTTTCTCAACGCTCATTTTAGCCTCAAATTCTTAGATGGTGTTTTCTTGTACACACTATCTTTATGTTGATGAAAAAAGATTAAATCCCGCAGCGCTTAGCGTATTCTCTATAATGCGTGTCTAGCTTATCTTTGATGACACGAATGTGTTCTCTTAAAGCACCAATGTGTCTAATATTGATTGCATCAACCATTACTAAACTATGTGAGTTTTTAGAAAGCTCTTCAAGTGGTATCTTGGGAGTTGGTGGAAGTGGTGGTGGTATATAAGGTTCACACTTTCTAATATCTGTAGTTCCAGTCACATGAGGTTTAGTGCTTTCAGATGAACCATTAATAACAAAGTTGTTAGTCTGATTATAATGGTTAAAACTTTGGCAGCTAACTAAAATAAAAGAAAATAAAAGAAATAAAGTTAATCGCATTACTTACTTCCCAAATTGGTGAATGTGTTGATCTTCATATTCTTTCATTCTAGTCAATGCTCTAACCGCATCTTCACCGCTGTAATCTTGCGTTTCATTCTTACTATCTCTTTGTTTTTTATTACGATGAGTTCTGGTGCGCTCACCTTCGTAAATGTTTTCGGTAACCCCAATACTTGCTGGTGGTTCTTTTTCCACTATCGTAATTGGTGGACAAGGTTTCTCTATCTTTTTAACTTGTTTTGCTTGATCAATGTGTTTTCTACCTAGCACGACCAATCTTTGTACAAGAATAAAGTTTAGAAAAATAGAAAGTAAACCAATAATTATTAATAGTGTTTTTATTTTGTTGGCGTGTACAGTTTCAGCAACTGTTTTATCGCCTAAGATCATCTCCTTAATAAATGGCCAAATAAATCCAATGACTTTAATTATCCACATGCTATGCCTTTATTGTTCATTTTATAGCTAATTAATTCCCTCTATGGAGAGTTTTATGTTTATTGTAAAGAGTTTTTGCAGTAGTGATGTAATGACCAATAACACTCCAGGAGTGGTTTCGTCATTTGGTGAGATTAGTACTCACAGTCTTACTTATGCAAAAGAAGTTAATAGTTACGTTATTCAAACGCAGCCTACATACACGCTTCACACATTTAAAACCACTGACAATGGTGCACCTGTGAGTCTTCCCGATACTGTACGGGATCACATGATTGCTGTTGGTGCGTACGTATATTCTCTAATGAGTTCCAGTAACGGACTCACTAGTGCGCAATTTGCTTCTGCTGTGTTTGCACAGTTTAGCAGCAGCATTCGTAATGTTGTTTGTGGTGAAATGGTTCCAAATGGTACATTGTTTGTTCCAAGTTGGATTTCTTGGGAAAACACTAATATTCCCGACATTACAAATAATTTCTTAAAAATCTGGTTCTCAGATAATGCTTTTAAATCTCAATACGACGAATATGAGATTGTAGTGGTTCCACCCATTACGCCTATCGATGATTTTTTTAAAAGCGCAACAGCTGTTTCTCTTGCAGTGAGTGCCGTAAGTGTTTCTGACTTTATTAACAAACTACAAGTTGCAAGAGGGACAAGTCCGGAGACTGTCCAGTTTTCACTGCCTTTTAATTACATTGATCCCGTTAACCCAGCTAATAAGATCCTGACTAACTGGGGTGGTCTTATTTATGGTGCTGCGGGTAATAACCCAGATGCAATTTCTGATGCAATCATTAAATACATTCTGGATAATTCTAGTCACACGCGTGCAGAATGGGTAGTGATTTTTCCAGATATTTTTAAGCGCACTGAGTTTATCATGACACCGCTTTGGGATCAATACGCGATTCCAAACTTACAAGTACAGACGGGTGTTTACTCACCCCTAGCGAGTATTGGTAGAATCACCACGCTCTATAAGACAATTGCATCAGACTATACGTCTGCTCACATTGATAACTATATTCAAGTGTTTGGGCATCCTTACAAGTCTCTTCAAATCGTTTCGTGTGGTGGACCCGATAATCGAAACAATATTTTTAAAATCGAAGACGTTTGTAGCGATTACATTAACGTGCAGACAACCAGTAACGATTTTTCTAGAATGACGCAACCCACGCAAAACTGGGTGCTGGCAATAATGGATCTTGTTCTTGCTGCTGAAGCAATGACTGAATATACGGCAATCCCAGCTGGGATTTCTAGAGTTGTTCGTAACGGTAAAATCTTTGCTTCTAGGCGCATTAATAACATTGTGTATTTGGTACTTTCTAAAGCAAGTATGGGTCCTGGCACTCTAGTGGGTACTTAAGGAGTAATTTATGTTTCTTCCTCAAGTCGGTGTTCGTGGACTTTACACGCTAACAGGTCCGTTTAGTGGAAAGTTGATTGAAGGTGTTCAATATACGTGTAGCGCTGTAAGACTTATCAGTGATTTGATTAATAAGGGAGAAGCTCCATATGAGACTTACTACAAACCTTATTCGATTACTGAGTTAGATTACACAAATGATTTAAAAAACAACATAGCAATCATTACGCTTGAAGCTAATGAGCAACATGTTGTGTACGTTCCGGCTACTTATATTTCTGGTTATCCTGAAATAGGTGGGGTAAGCTATGTTTCTTTAATGTTGGGTGCTCAATTAGGTCCCATTAAAGAGGGTTCTGATTTAACACTTGTAAAAAACAAAGTTAAAGAAGTGATTCTTCAATACGTAGGTGTTGATGTAGAAGTTAAAATCATTGCAGCCTCACTTCCAAAACTTATAAGTAACACAAGTTCTGATGCATTAGAATCAGCTAGAGAAGCCAACAAAGATTTAGCTAATACTGATGAATCAAACTTAGTCAGATTGCAAACTGAAAACACAATCTTGCTTCAAAAAATTGCTTTACTTGAAACGTATATTAAAGAGAATCTTTAATGCCTCTAAGAGTGCTTGGCAAAAGCCAAGCACTCTTAGAGTTTAACCATTAAGGAGTATAAGAACCAATAACCAAATTCGATGCGCTAGTAATACTTTGGCAGTTAATTTGATTAGATCTAAACGTACCATTAATTACAAAATCGCCCGTAAAGAGCGTACCACTTCTCCCAACAGTCATCTGACCCCCTAAAGCTCCAGTTAATGTAAAGTTACCTTTTTGAGCGTAGGGTCCATTATGTGTCTTAGCAACTGCAGTGGTTTCCATAGTCTTAAACTCACCTATGAAACTTTTAGCTTTCATTGTAATTGTTTCAGGTGCTTCAATAGAAATATTCTTCTTATTGATGCTAATGCTAGAACCATCAGTATTAATGTATTTAAGTTCTCTACCTTTAGCATCAAGATAAAACTTATTACCAAAACCATCTTGAATAATTAAATAACCTTCACCGGTGTTAAGCTGAATATCGAACTCAGTAGTTTCCTTATTAGCTGTACTAGTGTGTAGGTGAATCAATCTTTTATGTGAAGAGATTTCAACATAATACATGTTCTCATTTGTGTTGGCTTCCTTGTCATCAGGATTAGCACTATAAGCGTAAATAACAGTTTCTAATCGTCTGAGTTCACTCCAATCATGAAGTGTTGTCCAGTAGTATTTATCCGAATCAGAAAACTGTAAAATCTGAACAGTTTCACCGCGTCTCACATCGGGTGCGGTTTTTCTATTAGTGTTTCCAGCAGGTAACCACTTAGCACTAATAGTTACTGTATTTTGAAGATTCTCGGAGTAAGCTGCGCCATTTGCATCTTTTGCACTGGTGTTAAAGTCATTAACGTTATCAGTAATCTCCCCACTCATCAGTGGAACTTTTTCAGTAGGCGTTACTTCAATTGTATCACTACTGGGTTTTTTATTTACTGCAACAATACCTAAGGAATACGGTTTTAATTCGCTCATAATGGATAAAATATCTTAGTAGGTAATATTCTAGAGACAGACTTTTTAGAGGTAAAAAGTTGTGAAGATTACATATTTGGAAATTGTAGGGTTTAAGCGTTTCAGACTAAACGGTATTAAAAAGTTTGTCATGAAACCCAATCAACCTGTTCAACTTATTCTTGGTACGAATGGCTCAGGTAAAAGCTCATTAATGGGTGAACTGACTCCACTTCCTGCCGAGCAATCTAACTATCATAAAGATGGTTATAAAATCATTCATATCACAAAGGGTAACAATAAGTATATACTAAAAAGTGAGCTTGGTGTGAGCCATCCTCACAGTTTTATCTTAAATGATCAAGAACTTAATGACGGTGGAACTATTACTGTTCAGAGAGAATTTGTTAGACAGCATTTTGGCATTACACCAGAAATACAAAACCTTCTTCTAGGTTTAGAAACATTTACAGGAATGTCACCTGCGCGGCGACGTGAGTGGTTCACTACACTAAGTGAAGTTTCATACGATTATGCCCTTGGTGTTTACGCTAAGCTAAGAGAAAAGTATCGTGATACATCCGGTGCTCTTAAACACGCAAAGAAAAGACTCGTACAAGAAAAAAGTAAAATCATCTCGTCCAGTGAACTTGATAAAATCAAAGCTGAAGTAGATCAAATTCATAAAGAACTGGATTTGCTTTTTCAAAACAGAAACGCAGTAACACGAAGCGAAGAACAAGTTAAACGTGATATCACTACGAGCCAGCAAGAACTACAAACACTACTAAACCAGTTTAATCGAATTAGACTTCAGCCCCCTAACACAAATCTGGTTTTAAATAATGAACTTATTCGAAATGAGTGGGGGGAACTTGTTCCTGTTTCTTTTAAGGGAAAAGATGATATTGATTATGCGATTAGTCAAAATAAAGCCAGCATCTCATTTAAAGAGCAACTCATTCAAGAAAGAGAAAGTCGATTTAGTGAAATTAGTAAAAAAATAGCTATCTTAGAAAAAACGGGTGAGGAAGGTGTTAGGTCAATTAGAGAAAAAATAAAGGTTAATGAAATCAAACTAAAAGACCTTAAGACTAAACTGAGAATAGGATTAGAGAGTTTTTACACCCCTACTGTAAGTGATACCTTTAATGCTATTTCAGATACGCTTTTTGAAATATTTTCAATACTACCTAGTAATGCAGATCGCCGCTTAAGTTCTCAAAAACTTAGAGAGCTTACCGAAGAGCTCACTCAATTAAATCAGGTTATACGCAAATTTGAATTACAGATTGAAAAAATACGAAATGAAGTAGAACATTTAAAGAAACACAAGGATGCAGGTAACATTGTTTGCCCTGCTTGCAAACACACTTGGAATCCAAAATTTACTTTGTCTGATCTTCCAAG
>JACCDZ011009858.1_pt1 | contig 10502 bp, 11 predicted proteins | sample 7449551 | NCBI WGS metagenome assembly JACCDZ01 (sample SAMN15323452, study PRJNA562643) | freshwater metagenome | isolation source: river surface water | place: USA:Blue River Watershed | collected 2017-08-18
AACTGCCGAGTATGGAGACCCGTTACCCGATGGCGGGCTTACCGTAACTGTATCCCCCATTACCATGGTAGTTGACACGGACAACCTGTAAGCTATCCTTACAACATGACTCCCTGCCATGGATGGCAAACCGAATTGCTCCAAGCCTGATGGGTAGCAATGTAAAACTGAAATGCAGGCCGCATGACCGGCGTAACCGGTCATCACACGCATGGGTTCTGTAAATCCTGTAGGCCACAGGAGCAAATAGAAGGGACACAGCAGGGCGCACGGCCGTGCCGCTTGCTTGACCGACTAGCAGAACCCAGCCGTGTGGTGTAGCGCAGTGGCGAGGCGCTGAACGGTCGTGAGAAGTCAGGTTGCTGGTGGAAACGTACTACGCCGGGATTACTCGGCTGCTATGAAAAATCACCGTATGCCAGCCCAAGCCGGGGATACACGCCTCCCGGCCACCACAACTCACACGCATGGGTTATTTGTCGGCAAAGCGTGGTAGCCAAGTCGAGCGCACACCAAGCGCGATGATGGAACGAGAGCCGGGCAACTGCCCATGTGCCGCTGTAGCCGAAAGGGGAGCCGCAAGGCCCACACTATGACGCACAGTCCATCTACGGGATAATCCAGCCGTGTGAGTGGTGCAGCACCGAAAGGCAACGGGGCCGCGATTCAGTTCGCGGAGTGGCCAGACCGCAGTAGGGGCCGGACTTCTGGGGAGATCCTGGGGACGCGCAACCGGCCACCACTCACTAGCAGCGCAGGAAAGTAACGGAGCCGAGTGCCTGCGCCACTGTGACGCTCCAGCCTCTCCCTCCGCCACCAGGTGAACATCGGCCCTGATGGTTTTGCCCGTACCACCGGGCTTTTTTATTGTTTTCCCCATGGATTCAGCCGTGGTATCATCGAATTACCGCAGGCAGGGCCTGCATCTTGAAAGCCAGGGGCTGACAAGTGAGTGACACGCCTAAAATAGGCGCTGATAGGCAGTATGGCCCAAAAGGCACAGCCGGAATGGGCAGGCCAAAAGGCGCTAGCAACAAATCAACGAAAGCTGTCAAAGAAGCCTTGCAAGAGGCATTCGATGGGCTTGGTGGCGTTCCTTCCCTGATAGACTGGGCTAAGTCTGAGCCAACCGAATTCTACAAGTTGTGGACAAAGCTGCTCCCCGCCGAAGTGAAGGCGGAGGTAACTCAGGTTGGCGAGTCGCCTGTCGGAAAGATTCAGATCGAGGTAATCAGTGCGAACCCTGCAAATCAGGGCGACTGAGCCACAAGCGCGATTCCTGAGACTTCCACATAAGTACCGGCTATTCTGTGCCGGCTTTGGGGCTGGCAAGTCTGAGGCTATGGCTAACGCGGCCATGATTGATGCCTGCGAGTCATCCGATATCCTGCTCGCACTGTACGCGCCAACCTATGACCTGATTCGACTTATCACTGCCCCACGCATCACCAGCAAGCTAGATCAGCACGGCATCAGCTATACCTACAACAAGTCAGAGAACATCATCTACACCAGCGCCCCACGGTTCGGTGACTTCATTCTCAGGACGCTTGATAATCCCGAGCGCATTGTCGGATATGAGTCCTACAAGGCGCACTGTGACGAGCTTGACACGCTGCAAAAGGAACACGCACGTCACGCATGGAACCAGGTTATCGCACGAAACCGGCAAGTCCCTAAAGGCGTGACAGACCCTTTCAATCAAGCCAGCGCTTATACCACGCCTGAAGGCTTCAGGTTCTGTCACGAGCGATGGGTGGCGAAGGCTACAGACGCCTATGGCATGGTCCAGGCTCCCAGCTACTCCAACCCGTTCCTGCCGGCTGACTACATCGACAGCCTCAGAGAATCCTACCCGGAGGCGCTGGTTAACGCCTACATCGAGGGCCGGTTCGTCAACCTGACAACAGGGACGATATACAACGCCTACGACCGCGAACGATGCAGGTCAACAGAGGCTATCAGGGAGCTTGAGCCGCTGTTCATCGGGCAGGACTTCAACGTCGGAGCGATGGCGAGCACAGTCTACGTCAAGCGACCGAATGGCTGGCACGCTGTCGATGAGTTGACCGGCATATACGACACGCCAGCCTTGATAGACACACTGAACGAGCGGTACGCAGGCCATAAGCTAACTATCTACCCTGATGCCAGCGGGAACAGCCGCAAGACGGTAAACGCGAGCGAGTCGGACATCAGCCTGCTGAAACAAGCCGGCTTCATCGTCAAGGTGAACCAGACTAACCCACGAGTAAAAGACCGCATCCTGTCCGTCAATTCGGCCTTGACCAATGGTAAGATGTGGGTTAATGACAGAAAATGCCCATCTGTTGTATCATGCTTGGAACAACAGGCATACGACAAGAACGGCGAGCCGGACAAGTCGGGCGGATTCGACCATCAGAATGACGCGACCGGATATCCTATTGTGTTCGAGATGCCAGTAATCAAGCCGGCAACCCCCATCGGAATCAGCCTCAAGAGAGCTTACTAATGGCAGACGTATCCTACCAGCGGCCAGAATACGATGAAGCACTGCCAGAATGGGAGGCTGTCGATACGCTTTGCGAGGGCGAGGCCGCCGTAAAGCGCGCAGGCGAGAAGCTGCTCCCTAATCCTGTCGTGGCCAGCGGAGAGACGCGCCAGGAACTCGATGCCATCTATGCACGATACAAGCAGCGCGCAATGTACATGAACGTCGTGGGCCGCACCCGTCAGTCACTAATCGGCATGGCCTACATGACGCCACCATCGCTGACCGTCCCTGCTAACCTGGCGTACATGGCAGAGGACGCCGACGGGAAAGGTCTATCCATCTATCAGCAGTCACAAAAAAGCCTTGAGGACGTGCTGACCACGGGCCGCGCTGGGTTGCTGGTGGACTTCCCGAAGGTGGAAGGCGCTGTCTCTGTCGCTGACATGCAGTCAGGCATCATCAGGGCGAACATCTGCCACTATGACGCTCAAGACATCATCAATTGGCAGCATACGCGCGTAGGCGGTAAGTCCGTGTTGTCTCTTGTCGTGCTGTCAGAGAAGGCCAGCGAGGCCGGCGACTTCGCTAACGAGGAAGTGCGGCAACTCCGAGAGCTTCGGCTGGATGGTGTGTACCAGGTTCGCCTCTGGCGCAAGAACAAGGTAACCGGATTCTGGGAGGTGGTGGACGAATCCATCCCGCTCGATGCTTCCGGTAATCCGTGGTCGGCCATACCGTTCACATTCATCGGGGCAGTGAACAACGACAGCGGCATCGATATGGCCCCGCTGTTCGATCTTGCTGCTGTCAACCGCAAGCACTATCAGCTAGGGGCCGACTGGTACAACGCGCTGTACTACGCTGGCCAGCCGCAGCCGGTCATCACGGGCCTTGACGCAGACTGGCGCGACTGGCTTGAAAAGAACGGCATCGTGGTAGGCTCCCGCGCCCCGTTCCTGCTTCCGGCTGGTGGCAATTTCACCTACGCCACGGTGACCGCAGACACGGCAATTCAGAAAGAGCTTGCAGACCTTGAGCAGCGTATGATTGCGCTCGGCGCTCGACTCATTACCCCTGGCGAGGCTGTCAAGACGGCAACGCAGGCAAGTGGCGAGCAAGCCGTATCCCATTCTGTTGTCTCGCTTTCTGCCAGCAACGTCTCCGAAGCCTACACGCTGGCGCTCAAGTGGGCGCAAGCCTTCATGGGTGGCGCTGGTGACTGCGCGTTTACACTGTCTACTGATTACGTCGTGCCGTCTCTTGACCCGGCCATGGTGTCGGCTCTTGTCGCGTCGTGGCAGTCTGGTACCGTCCCGAAGCAAGACGTGCAGGAATACTTTAAGCGCGCCGGCCTCATCAAGGCCGAGCGCACGCAAGAAGAAATTGACGAACTAACCAATGCCGGCGGTATTGAGTTGTGACATCCATCACGTCGCTAGCCACACGGCAGCAGGTGATGCTGGAACGTCTCAAGGCTGGCGAGGTCAAGAAGCTGACTGCGTTCCTGAAACAGGCTGCCGATGTCATACGTCGCCGATTGAGTCAGGGCGAGCTAACCGACATGGAGCGCGGCCGCGCTGAGCTACAGTTGCAGACCATCCGAACGGAACTTACTGCAATTTATGGGAAGGCTGGACAGACCATGACAGACGGCATGAAGGACTACGCCGACTTCGCTGGCGGATACGAGACGCGGGCGCTTGATGCTGTTTTGATTCAGGGCGTGGATGTCGTAACACCATCCGCGAACCAGATATACGCGGCAGCTATCGCACGACCAATGACATCGGGCAATACCGCTACACTGCTGGAGCCTTTTATTTCCGAGTGGTCTAGCCGTTCGGTGACAGCCATCGAGAACACGGTCAGGCAAGGCTTTTTCGAGGGCCGGACAAATCAGCAGATTGTAAAAGACATCATAGGCACGAAAGCGAACGGCTACCAGGATGGCATCATTGATGTGACGCGCCGCTCTGCGGAGACGGTCGTTCGCACATCAATCCAGCACTTGGCACAAGTGGCGCGTAATGAAGTGTACTCGGCGAACGCCGACATAGTGGCGCGTTATGAGTGGGTATCAACCCTAGACGCCAGAACAACGCCGCAATGCCAGGCTTTGGATTCGCGAGAGTTTGAAATCGGCAAAGGCCCCCTACCGCCGCTTCACCCTAATTGCCGATCTAGCACTGTCCCCGTCATCAACAACAAGTACATCCGCGAGACATTGCGGCAAGGCGAAACCCGCGCTAGTGCAGACGGGCCAGTTCCGGCGAACATGAGCTATTACGAATGGCTAAAGACGCAGCCAGTAGACTTCCAGAACGAAGCTATCGGTCCTGTCCGTGCGCAATTGCTCCGCGATGGCGGGCTGTCGGCGCAGCGATTCCAAGAACTACAGCTAGGGCGTAACTTCGAGCCGCTGACGCTGGATGAAATGAAGAAACTAGAGCCGGTCGCGTTTAATCGCGCAGGCTTGTAACCGTGGCTGGTGGCCACACAAACGCCCGGAGGGCACTGCTATGCTGAAACTTGAACTTGACACAATCGAAGGTCTGGAAGATGGCGTTAAGGGGTTGTACGAAGAAAAGGACGGGAAGTTCCGGTTAAAGGTTGACGGCCTGCCTGATGTATCCGGCCTGAAAAAGAAGCTTGACGAACTGATGGACGAATCTAAGGCCGCGAAGCGCAAGGCCAAGGAAATCGAAGAAGCTGCCGAGCGCGAACGTGCTGAAGCATTGGCAAAGTCGGGAGATGTCGAGTCGCTTCGCAAGAGCTACGACGAGAAGTTCGGCAAGACGAAAACCGAGTACGAGACGCAAATCCAGAACTATCAGCAGCAGTTGCAGCGGCTAACGGTAGGCCAGACCGCTACCACACTGGCGGCAGAGCTTGCAATCCCTGGCTCCGCTCCGGTACTATTGCCACATATTCAGGCGCGTCTGTCTATGGAAATCAGAGACGGGCAGCCTGTAACGGTTGTGATGAGCGCAGACGGCAAGCCGTCGGCCATGACAATTGAAGAACTAAAGACCGAGCTTTCAGCAAATCCGGCGTTCGCGCCGATCATTGCAGCAAGCAAGGCAGCCGGGGGCGGGGCCTCTGGTGGTGGTAATGGCGGCGGGGCCGCAAAGAAAGCAGTAACCCGTGCGCAATTCGACAGCATGAATGCGGTGCAACGCACTGAGCATCTCAAGGCTGGCGGCACCATCACCAATTGAGGTAACAAACCATGAGCAACACCCTGACTAACCTTGTCCCCGATCTGTATGCCGCGCTCGACGTGGTGTCCCGCGAACTGACCGGCCTTATTCCTGCCTCGACTGTTGACGCTTCCGTCAACCGTGCAGCCGTTGGCCAGGCTGTCCGAGTCCCTGTTGCGCCGACCAGCAACACCATGGTCGATACTACTCCGGCAATGGCTGTTCCAGCCGCTGCTGACCAGACCATCGGCAATGTAGCCATCACCATCAGCAAGTCCAAGGCTGTTCCGTTTTCCTGGGAAGGCAACGAGCAGGTCGGCCTGAATAGCGGCCCCGGCTACATGGGCATCCGCGCTAACCAGATTGCGCAGGCCATGCGCACGCTGGTTAACGACATCGAGCTTGACCTTGCTGGCCTGCACGCCACGTTCAGCCGCGCTATCGGCACCCCGACCACGACCCCGTTCGCTTCCGACATGTCTGGCGCTGCTAACGCTCGCAAGATCCTGGTGGATAACGGCGCTCCGGGTTCCGACCTGCAACTCGTTGTTGATACCGCCGCTGGTGCCAAGCTGCACACGCTGTTCGGTGTTCAGACTGGCCGTGATGCTGTGTCGCTGGCCGAGCAGGGCATCCTGACCCGCTCCGCACAGTTGGACATCCGCGAGTCTGGCCAGATTCTGACCCGGACCGCCGGAGCGATGGCTAATGCCACCACGACCAATGCCGTGCTGTCTGTCGGTCAGACTGTACTGCCGCTGGCGACTGCCGGTACTGGTGTCGTTGCAGCTGGCGACATCATCACCATTGCCAACGACACCAACCAGTACGTCGTGACTTCGGTGACGTTCGCTGGCGTTAACCCTGCCGCTGGCGACACCATCACCATCGCGGCCCCAGGCCTGCGCAAGGGCCAGTCGGCTGCCGCTCGCACCATCACTGTGGTGGCTACTGCCGCTCGCAACATGGCGTTCAGCCGCTCGGCCATCGTGCTGGCGACCCGTATGCCGCAGCGTCCGGAAGAAGGCGACATGGCCATCGACGTGATGACCATCACCGACCCGCGCACTGGCCTGTCCTTCGAAGTGTCGATGTACCCAGGCTACCGCAAGGTGCGCTATGAGGTGGCACTGGCATGGGGCGTCAAGAACATCAAGCCGGAACACACAGCAATCCTGCTGGGCTGATGATCTGAAACGGGGGGAGGTTCGCCTCCCCCTTGTTTTAACTTGACGGGGGATACCATGGCGCTGACTGTCGAAACAGGTGCAATTGTCACAGGCGCTAACAGCTACGTCTCCCGCGCTGATGCTATCGCATACGCTTCTGACCGTGGCGTTACGCTCGCTGATTCAACGGCGACCGATGCCATGCTAATCAAGGCAGCCGCCTATCTGGAATCCTACCGCAACAAATTCAAGGGCGAGCTTGTCAGTCGAGATCAGCCACTTGCATGGCCGCGATATAACGCTGTCATTGAAGGCTTTGCATGGGGCCATAACGAGATACCGCGTCACGTCATCAACGCGCAGCTTGCCGTCGCGCTTGAAATCAATGCAGGTGACGACCCGTTCAACCCGACGCAACAGCAAGGGCCGGTTACGCAAGAGTCCGTCGCTGGTGCTGTATCCGTTTCCTATGCGGCTGGTTCGTCCAGTAGCATAAAGGTGCAGAAAGACCGCGAGTCTGCCGCGCTGGTAAACCTGTTGCTTGCTCGCTCCGGCTTATTCCTTGTGAGGGCGTGATGGCCTTTTATGACCGAATGGCCGATACAGCGACACGACTGCTGACAAAGTTCGGCAAGTCGGTCACGTTCCAGCGTGTCACGTCTGTATTCAATCCGATCACCGGCATGGATACGAGTCGAACAACGGAAACGATCGATACTGTCGGCGTGGAAATCCCTATCAATCAAGCATTGATTGACGGCACTCGCGTTCAGTCTGATGACAAGTTCATAGTAATAGACGCATCGTTTGAGCCGATGATGAGTGATAGGCTTATGGTTGGGCTTAATCCTCCGGTTGTATCTTGCGCCTATCCGATGGACGCATCTCTTGCGGAGATACAGGCCATTCTCCCGATGATTGACGCCGTTCCTGTGATGACGGACGACTTCCAGACGGCGACATACACGCTCACAGGCTCCGCTCCTGCTGGCGACTGGGAAGTATTATGCGCTCCGACAATAACGCCACCCGGCCCTGCTACTGTTGATTTTAGCTCAGGCGTCAAGGCTTTTGAGTGGGCGTATTCAATACCAACCCTAACGGTACCGGCAGCGCAACAGGTTGTTATGTCTTCCATACTTAAGCTGGTCTACGCGAACAACTTTAGTAACGGACTCATAGATATACATATTGATACGGAAATCAGCGGTGGTGTGCAAATCACGCGGATGCAAGTTCGCAGGCTCGGTACGGCGGTTTCAAGCTATATAGACGTGCCGAACACAGGGCGTATCTCCGTAGTGATGGATGCAGACACGGGCACGTTCTCGGTCATTTCGCATGAGGTTGGAATCATCCCTCTGTCTGACAATAGTTATAACCCTGCAACCCCTTGTATTTTCTCGCTCCTTTTTAATGAGTATTACGGGGTCGATCCAGTACATATAGGGAAAGAAGCTACCGTTAGCCTAGTCACCAACGCCTCCGACATGACCGGCACATACCCGCCCGGCACTACTGACATTTGCGGGAATCCACTGGCGAAAGATGTTAGTGAGTCCTGGGCTATCGTAGCCATCGAGCCTATCAACCCTGCCGGTACGCCGGTCGCCTATCGTGTGCAGGTGCGCAAATGAAGTGGGCAGACATCTACTCTGCGCTTGCAACGCATTATCAGACTGGCAATTTCGATGTGCCTACCTACTGGCCAAACAAGGACGAGACACCGACAGCCGGGCAGCATCATGCGCGAGTCTGGTTCATCCCTGCCGACAATGACGCGGCATCGCTTGGCGGAACCGGCCTAGACCGTCTGTCTGGCATCATGCAGGTTGACTTGATGTGCCCGACGAACATCGGAATCGGCACAGCAATGCGGAAGGCGGACGAGATTGCTACAGCATTTCAGCGAGGGGACTCCGAGACAATCAATACAACTTGTGTCGTGTTCACCGGAACCAGGATTGACGGCCCGCGCAATGAGGACGGATGGTTGCGCACCATTATCAGTATCGGGTGGTATGCCCATGTTGCGCGGAGTGTAGCGTGAGCTTTTCGGCTGACATAGCGGCATTTGCCAACAAGGCTGGCGCGTCGCTCGATAAGACGGTACGCATGGTGACGCTTGAGTTGTTCGGCAGCGTCATCAGGGCAACACCAGTTGATACCGGACGCGCTAGAGGAAACTGGCAGACGACAGTCGGCTCAGCCGCTAGCGGGGAGCTAGACAACCGAAGCGAGTCGTCTGCGCTGTCAGAGCTTCAACAGAACGCTGGTGGCGTAGGGACGGTAACGTATCTGTCAAACAACCTTCCGTACATCAAGCGACTGGAAGAAGGCTGGTCTACACAGTCGCCGCCCTACGCCATGGTGCGGAAGAACTTCACCCGCATTGAATCCATCGTGGCTAACGCGGCACGACGAAACAAGGTATAATCGACCCGGCAACCTTGCCGACTGAAGGAGAAACAACATGGCAATCGCATCCGGCAGCCGGCATCGTCTCGCTGCAATCGCCGAAGTAACCTACGGCACCACTCCGGCCACTCCGGCATTCAAGTCGTTGCGTCACAATTCCTGTAACATCGGCTTGAGCAAGGACGCTGTAGAGTCTGAAGAAATCCGAGGCGACCGGCAGATCACCTGCTTTCGTCACGGCAACAAGTCCGTCGGCGGCGACATCGAGGGCGAGCTGGTATACGGCGTGTATGACAGCCTCATCGAGGCCGCATTGTGCGGGACGTGGACTGCCGATGTCCTGAAGGCAGGCACTACTCGCCGTTCGTTCACAGTTGAACGCACGTTCCAGGACATCACGCAGTACATCAGGTACACCGGCTGTGAAGTGAATACGCTGTCTATCAGCATCGCACCGAACAGCATGGTCGGGGTGTCGTTCGGATTCATCGGCAAAGATCAGTTGATTGCGCAGGCGGCTATCGCGTCGTCTACTTACTCGGTTCTGACTGACACCTGCCAGTTCGATTCCTTCACGGCCACTATCAGAGAGGGCGGTTCGCCTATCGCGCTGGTAACTGAGGCAGAGATCACGCTGGAAAACGGCATCGAGCCTCAGTTCGTGGTCGGCTCGTCTACCACGCTGCGTCCTTCGATTGGTCGCTGCAACGTGACCGGCAGCATCACCGTCTATCTTGAAGATCAGGCGATGCTTACCAAGTTCCAGAACGAAACGGAATCGAGCCTCGACATGACCTTGACGGACCCGGATGGCAACACTTTCCAGATCGAGATTCCGAAGCTGAAGTACACCAGCGGGCAGCCAGACGTATCCGGAGAAGGTAGCGTGACTATCAGCATGGATTTCCAAGCCATCTACGACAGCGTTGACGCAAGCAACATTGTCATCACTCGCAACCCGATCTAAGGCTTACCCGACAGGCCACGGAAGGCCATACAACGAGGTGCACCGATGAAGTTTAACGACATGCTCACCGCAGATGCTCACGAGGCAGGCGCGGAAATGGAAGTGATGCACCCAGCTACCGGAGAAGCTCCCGGCGTGTTTATTCGCGTCCGTGGCATCGACTCCAAGAGCTACCGCGCTGCGGCTACCGAATACAATCGGAAGGCAGCGAAGGCAAAGAGCGATGATGAGAAGGAGCAGGCAGCGCTTGACCTTGATGTGGCCATTACTGC
>JACCDZ011877528.1_pt1 | contig 10502 bp, 5 predicted proteins | sample 7449551 | NCBI WGS metagenome assembly JACCDZ01 (sample SAMN15323452, study PRJNA562643) | freshwater metagenome | isolation source: river surface water | place: USA:Blue River Watershed | collected 2017-08-18
CCGCTGAGCTGCCATTAGCTACGGTGCGTGAGCTCTCGTCGATCCAGGAAGACGGTAAGCTCCAGTGCAGTGTTTCGGTTCGGCACTCTGATCCAGCGAAGCTTCGCAGCGTCTACGGTGAGCTGGTCAACAAGGCTGGCGACGATCCCGATTTGCCGGTGGTGAGCGAGACCAGTGACAACTTTATCTCGAAGCTGCGCATCTCGGTCACGCCCATCTCCGCGACGCCAAGCGAAAGCGCGCAGGGATTCAAAGCCTTCGACGTGGCGTTCTTGCACGACGTTGTCTCGCGGGCTGCGCAGTCAGAATGGCTCCCTGTGCCGTGGACAAACGATCGACCAAACCTTGAGCACGCCCCTTCGCGTTGGTCTTACCGCAGTGTTTCTGGCGAGAACGAGTTGAAGTCAACTACGTTCTTGACCTGCCCTTGGCAAACCGCATCGGGATGGGCCTATGTGTCTGCCGTAGCGGCGGTTTGTCGACAGACCGACGCCTTGCCGGAGGAGCGCTATTTGCCTGCTCGACGCATCTCGCTGCAAAGTCCTGCGTTGGTAGACATGATCAAGGACGCGCATAACCTCGCCGAATGGGTCGCGACCTACGACGAGTTGCTCGATAAGCGCCAGCTCCAACATAACGATATAACGGTGGTTCGTTATCGCCGCGGCTCGACCAATGGTCGAAACATGATCGTGAGTTCGACCTCTGAGCTGCGCCTGCTAAGTGTGCTCGTACGCCGCCGTTTGGATGAGTTGAATTTGCAACTTGAGGGCACCGAACTTCAAGCGGCGGTGGACAAGGCCAAGCACGATGCGCTTTCGATTTCGGGCGACATTGTGCTGCGCGCGGCCAAGCGTGGTGTTTCTGCAGGCGAGATGATTGGTTTGGTGCTCAGCCGCCATCTGCTCGCCGAGGAGTTCAGAGCATCCGCAGGCGGTGGTCAGGTATTGACTGCGTACTTCCTACTCGATGACTACGCAAGTTGGCTTTCGCAACCTGAGAGCCGAATTGCTGACATCCTCGCTCTCAACGTTGAGGAGCGCGAAGAGTCAGTGCGTGTCGTGATCTCGATTGTCGAATCGAAGTACGTCGCCGCAGATGGTTTGGCCAAGGCGCGTAGAGATTCAAAGGATCAGCTGTTGGCCACGCTCGGCTTGTTCCAGGAAGCACTCTTTGGGGATCCCGGGCGGTTAGATCGCGACGTGTGGCTGGCTCGATTGGCCGACATGCTTATCGACGCGGACATCCCGCCCGGCATGACCGGGTTGATGGAGCGCGCACGTGCGAAGCTACGCGAGGGCGAAGTCGAGATATCGCTGCGCGGTTACTCGCATGTGTACGTTCATACTTCTGATGCCGGATCCACGACCGCTTCAGATCAGGAACTCTTGGAGGAGTCTGAAGGTCTGCGGGCTTGGCAAGAAGTGTTCGATCGCCCTGATCTACGCAAGCTCGTTGAGGCCTATGCAAAGGGAATCGGTGGTCTCGACGCTCGCGCTGGGCTTGGGGCTCACCAACCCTGGGCAGGTCACGGCTTTAAGAAGCCCGCTCCACGCGTGCCTTGGCTCGCGGAAATCGGGCAACTTCCGAGTGCTGGGGGTAACGCCCCGTTGGAAGATTCCTCCAGGCCGCTAGAAATCTTCACTCAGGTCCCGGCGAGCAAGCCTGACCAGGCGGCTGCAGCGCCGGCAAATGCACAAATCGAAGTCGGTGCTGCTGCGCCAGCTTCGATAACAAGCGCGGCGTCGGCCGGTCTCCACGGCGCTGCACTATCCGAACTGGTTGCGACCAAATACGCAGGCGCCGCCCAGTCCGATGCTGAGCGCGAAGAATGGGCACAGGATGTCACCAAGAAGCTGAAAACGGCGCTCAATAGCTACGGGCTACAGGCAGCAATTCTGGGCACACGTTTGACCCCCAATGGTTGTTTGGTTCGCTTGGCTGGCTCCGACAGGTTGCGCGTCGAAGACATCGAGAACAAGCGGACTCAGCTGCTGACTACACACGCAATCAACCTCGTTACGGTCCAGCCTAAACCAGGTGAGATCGTGATCACTGTTGCTGGCGCAAAGCGGCAGGCCGTTTCGCTGTGGGAGCTCTGGTCGCGTCGCGAGCTCAATCGCAACGTCGCTGGAATTAATACGTCTTTCCTCTTGGGACTTCAAGAAATCAATGGTGCATTGCTGTATTTAAACCTTGGCGCGGAGTTCGGTGGGCTCTCATCTCATGAGCCGCATTCACTGGTAGCGGGCGCGACAGGCAGCGGCAAGTCGGTGTTGATACAAGCTCTGCTTTTGGACATCGCCGCTACCAACCCCAAAGAGCTGGCGCAGATCATCTTGATCGATCCGAAGATGGGTGTGGATTACGCCCCCTTGGCTGACTTGCCGCACATGAGAGATGAGATCGTCACCACCAAGGAGAAGGCCGGCGAGGTGCTAGAGGCGTTGGTCCACGAGATGGAGGATCGCTATCGCGCTTTCGCAAAGGCTAGGGCACGCGATCTTCCGACCTACAACACCAAGGTCACGGCTGCTGAGCGGCTACCGATACTGTTCTTGGTCCACGATGAGTTCGCCGATTGGATGCTTGATGATGCGTATAAGGCGGCTGTTGGTGCAGCAGTGCAAAGACTCGGTGTGAAGGCCAGGGCGGCCGGCATCCACCTCATTTTCGCGGCTCAGCGCCCTGATAAGGACGTGATGCCGATGCAGCTTCGCGAGAACTTGGGTAATCGGCTGATTTTGAAGGTGTCTAGCGAAGCAACTTCTAAGATTGCCCTCGATAGGCCAGGTGCTGAGTTGCTGCTTGGCCGAGGTCACCTAGCCGCTAAACTTAATGGCGAGCAAGGACTGCTCTTCGCTCAAGCCCCTTTTCTATCTGATCAAGATATCGAAGCTGCAGTTATCGCAATCCGGGCAGACAATAGAGAAAATATCGGTTAAGCAATGGCAACTTACGCTGAAATTCAAGATGATATAAACGATCTTGCCTTTGCGCAGAGTCATACTGTGCCAATGAAGTTTTATCCGGAAGCATGGCGCGCTGCGATTAACTCTGTCCATAATTGGCAATCAGTCACGTTCCCCCCGCCAAAGAGATCTGATATTCCGGCGGAGCCGGGGGTATATGCTTTTGTTGTGAAGTCTGATCTTTTTGATTTTCCGTTTGCTGCGGGGTTGTTTTACGTAGGAAAGGCAACATGCCTTTATGATCGAGTTGGGGCATACATTGGAGAGCAAAATAGACGAATTGCTGAATCAAACAGGCCTCAGGTTTGGAGAATGATTAACCAATGGAGGGGTCACCTCCTCTACCTTTATACGATCACCGCCGATGTTGCCGCGGCTGAATCGCTGGAGGAGAAGATGCTGAGCGCGTTTAGACCCCATTTCAATAGAAGATTTGAAGCAACTGTTAGCCGGACCATGAGGGCATTTTGATGAGCGACCCAACACTGCTGCCCGCCATTCGCTCGAAAGTCGGCGATTGGGCTTATTATGTAACCACGATTGGATTTGGCGATGTGGTCAGATTAATTAAGGCGCCTGACGAAGTGCACGAGAGAAAAGCGCTTTCTGACTGGATTCAGCGCGAGGCGATAGAATCTCATGCTGAAGGAATATCGAGGTATATTATCGAGAATCCGCAGAGATTTCTCGGCTCGCTTATCGTTGGCGTATATGGTGGCGCACCAGACTGGACCCCTCTAGACGTCAAAATACCGGATGATGAAATGATATCTGAAGTGCAGCGGGCCAATATTGACGGTCGTCTCGGTTTGCTAAGATTGAGTGGCGGGGAGAGGCTCTTTGCGATTGATGGGCAGCATCGGGTTGCTGGAATAAAGCTGGCCATGGCGAAAGCAGAAAATGTGGAAGAGCTTCAGGCGGATAGTGTGAGTGCAATTTTTGTTGCGCACAATGCATCAACTGATGCGGGAAAGGAGCGCACTAGGCGTTTATTTACTACTGTTAACAAACGCTCAAAGGCAATCGCAAAGGCTGCAAACATAGCCCTTGACGAAGACAACGGTTTTGCAATTGTTACAAGACGCTTAATCGACTCACATTGGCTGTTCGAAGATGAGCGGAAGCATATCCTCTATGCAAGTGGGGGTTCAATACCTGTCGGGGATGAATACTCAATTACCAGCGTTGTTGGGCTGTATGAGATAGTTAAAGATTTATATGTCGGGCGCAAAAGTTTCGATCAAGAACGCCCCAAGGAGTCGGAGCTTGAATTTCATTTAACACGCTGCAAAGAGTTCTTCGATTCCATCCTGGAGTTGCCGGAATTGAAAAAAGTATTAGTCGATGGTGTGGGGAAGCCAGGGGATCTAAGAGCTGCTGATCGTAACCATTTGCTTTTCCGGCCGGCCGGGCAAAAGGTCTTCGCGCGGGCGACCCAACTTCTTGTCTCACGCAAAATGGGCGTTAAGGACTCAGTAGTTGCGTTATCAAAAGCAACCATGTGGCTGCACGAAATGCCTTGGCATCATATTCTGTGGGACCCTGTTGCTAAGGTTATGATTACAGGAAAGACGCCATTGGCAGAGGCTCAACTCCTTACACTGGCAGGACAAGAGCCAAGGAATAGAGCCTCTGCGGCGAAACTGGAGAAAATTCTGTCTTCAGCGCGTGCCAACGGGTAGTTATGAAAATGCTTCTGATGGTTATTTATGGCAAATAGCACATGAGCCATTGCCCTCGTCATCCCCGTAGACTTCGTCGATATCTTCAGGGCGAGATTTCACAGGTCGAAGTGGATTGATAGGGATCGCCTTGCGCATGCGGGCCCGGCGGATCTCGTACTCCGCCTCGATTTCGGCGATGCGCGCTGGCCGCTCCATGTCGGCCAGCGCCTCACCCTTTGACCAAGTGAAGGGTGAGCCGTGCTCCAAGGCATCTTTTTCCAACGCCTTCGCAGCCGCATAGGCCTCGGGGTGGCGCTCCCGCAGCCGCACCCATTCGATCTTCTGCTGGAAGAAGCAGAACGTGCAGCCGCTGCGCGAACGCCATTCGTAGTACTTGGGGTAGCCAACGCCCGAGTTCTCCAAGATGTCGATCACGCCTATCTTGTCAATGCCTGCCTCACGGAAAGGTAGCTTCACGAACAAGTTGTCCGCCTTGGCCGCATAGCCTTCGCGATAGTCCTCGTCGGCACGGATGGCCACATAGGATGTGACCTTGTCACCTGCCGCGAGCATGGGCCGCACCCAGTTCTCAAAGGGGGCGAGTTTCAACTTCCGAGTGCACCAACGCGTGTTGGGATTGGGCAAGAAGTGGTTGTACTGACGCAGCCAAAACTTGAAATCTCGATCGGGGTTCAGTCGCAAAATGGGCTTGCCCAACTTGCCTTCGAGCTTGCCAAGAAACTCGTAAACCTCGGGTAGTTCTTCTCCGGTGTCGGTGTAGAAGTATTCAATGTCGAGCTCTGGGTGGTGCTCACGCATGTAAACCGCGAGCGCGGCGCTGTCCTTGCCGCCCGAGATCCCTAGAACGTGTCGCTCAGCCATTGGCGGGCTCCTTGTCGATGGATGCCAGCTTCATCCCGGCCTTGGCCAGGATCGCCAGTAATACGTCTGTTTCCAACCCTTGGCCTTCCAGAAAAGAAGCAACCTCCTCTGCTTTGGCCTCCACCGTCTTGCGATGGCGATCGGAAATCGCAAAGGAGCGAGAAATCGTCTTGGTTTCCGATCCCGCACCGATGACGACAGCAATGGCTTCGCTATGTGCTTGACGACCTTGCACAGAGACAAAGGCCTCCGCCTCGCGGAACCGGCGGGCGAACTTGGCAAGCTCCAAGGTGGCCGCGTCGATATGGCGGTCCACCCAGTCGCGCGGGGGCCTTTCGGCGGCCATGCTCAGAATGCCTTCCAGAGCTGCTCGGGAGCCATCAAAGTTGGCCAGGCGTGTCGCGAAGCCGTCCATTTGCAAGTCACCTGAGATGCCTGAGACTGCCCGAGCCCGATCGCGCAATGCTTGCAGGTCATCCCGAGTGGCATCAAGCGCAGTAAGCATCTTGGCTTCGACTACAGCGAGCATCGCGCTGTAGGCGCCAGCGAGTTCATGCAGCGGGGCACGCAAGGCCTTGACATAGGCCCTGCCGTTTGCCGCACCTAGCAGCGCTGCAAGGTCGACGAACAGAACCTTATGCGGGTCGCTGGCTTTCAATAGCATGTCCCGCATGTCCTTTGCCGCCTGGCTTAGGCGCGAAGTTCGACGAGCCCACTCGGGCAGATTGAAGACCATAGCAACCAAGCCTCGCGCTGCTTCCAGTGGATCGGCTGCACCAGCGCGCTCGCCGATTTCACTCAAGAGCTTCGCGATGCCTTCGAGAATCTGAGTCTTGTCTTCGTCTATAGCCACCCAGCGCAGTGAGAAGCGGTCGGGATCTTGCAGGCACTCGTCGATGTCGAAGTCGGTCAGACGGGGCACGAACATCCCATCCTTATAGACGGCGATGTTGGCTTTGTGGGCAAGCAGGAATGCCGTAAGGACGATGGGCTGGATGCCCTGTTTCATGCCGAATGGTGGTGCACTCCACAAGGCGTAGATGTCGTGTGCGCCTACGCGCGACTCGGCGTCGGAGAACAGATTGCACGTGGCTTTCCAGAGCCGCTCAAAGCCACGGGCTTCACCTTCGGCAGGAGGCATGAAGCGCCATGCCCCGGAGGTATCTTGGCGGTACAGTCCGGTGCGGCGAAGCAGTGTTTCATAGAGCCCGCGCTCTGCAGGGAAACCTTCGAATCCCAAGAGCTCTTGCCCTTCTGCATTGATCATTGCATGTAGCAACTCACGTCGCGCCTTAACGCTATTGCTTGAAATGCTGTCGCGGTTGACGAGCTCACTCCACACAGGTGGCGAATCGCTGAACAGCTCTTCGGCGAGGCTTGAGGCCACTGGAGACAGCTTCGAGCCACGGTCGACGACTTGATCAGTGCCATCGTGCCACTTTGCCTGTGACACAGCGGCTTGCAGTTGATCTTCAAGGTTGGCGAGAGTCGCCGCCAGGCGCGCATAGACCTCACGGCGGGCGACCGCATCCCCCGAGAGTTCATGGCGATCCTTGACTTGCTCCAAAGCCACGACCTCTGCGGAGAGATCGTTGATGCGCGCATGGTTGTCGGGAATGCCTACCATCACCGGCCAAGGGCGAAGCTTAGAGCAGTCCTGTGCACGGAGTCGAGCTGCTCTGGGGCTCATGCCTTTACTCGGCAGCGCGAGAATAAACGCTCCGAACTCACCCTTCTTTGGGTGGAAGTTGGCGGCGATCTTCTCGGCCTGCTCAATGCTGCAGAGCGAAAGCTCCATCCAACGCAGGGCACCTGTCTCGTGATAATGCCTCTTGGCCACGACAGGGTGCTGGCCCATGAGTTGTGCGAGCCGGGCGTAATCGATGCCAGGCGAAGCAAGCAAGGCTTGGGCGATGGCCGCATCGATGTCGAAGTCGCTTCCCTCGAAGACTGACCAAGCGCCTGTGTAGTTTTTGAAGATCGCTATCTTGAGCGAACTTAGCTTCTGAAGCGCGGCATCAAGTTCCTCGCGAGTCTTGTCGTAAAAGAGTGTCGCGATGACAGCTGCGTCTGCCGCCAGTCCAGATCCATTGCGGAACAGGTCGATGACAGCGATGTTCTTGATCAGTGAAACGAGCAAGGCATCGCCTGTTTTGGCTTCAGCGCGTTCAACTGCCTCGACGGCCTGCGACCAGCGATGTCCATCCGGTGAGGCTAGGATGGCTGGCTCCAAGTTAGACCTTAGGTAGTCCCAGTAATCGCTCGGGCGATACCAGCTAGCCTCGCTTTTTAGCGTCGCGTTTAGGTAGGACCGGAAGCCATAGGGCTCTACAGATGACAGGAAGCCAAAAGTGCTGCGCTCGTTCTGGCCAAACTGCCGCTTGGAGATCGGACCCAACAGTGCAGCCATGGCCGGGTGCAGAGGCCAGCAGCGCTCCAAGGCGTTGGCAAAGTTATTTCCTACGGCGGGCCGGCGCAAGCGAATGGCCTCCGCGATGGCCACGGATGCATCATGCATCCATGGCGGCCGCTCTTTAGCCTCTATCGCTCGGCCGATAAGTTCGACGACTTCATCGCTCGCGGCTACAAAGGGCATGTCGACATATCGACCTTGGACCTTGGCCCAGTCATCGCGGGTATCAATGCCTTGCCGTGCTGCATACTGTGCAAACGATTGGTGCAAGACGCCGACGACCACCAGGCGACCTTCGGATCGCGCAGCGGCCTCGGCAAGCTCTTGGAAGAAGTACACATCGTCACCGGAGCCTAGAGCTGAGGCTTCCAGGAACTTGCCCATTTCATCGATGATGACCAGAGCGCCATCATGTGGACGACACTTGGCCTCTTCAAGAAGTTCGGTAATCAGAGATTGGGCGTTGGGCTTGCTGCGACCGTCGACATTTCGCCCTTGTGCACGCCTGAGTGACGCATGCAAATCAGCGATGACGCTCCCCCGTCTGCCGACCGCGGGTACGAGCAGCCAACCTTTGCGAACGGGAAACGACTCATCGAAAGCCGGCTTGGAGTCCAGGTGAAGTGCTTTGCGTGCCTTTGTCCGCAGGTTTTTGTCTGGATGCAATGCGCTGGCCAAAGCCACCGCCAACGAGCTCTTGCCACCGCCGAAAGGCCCGGTCCAAGTGAAGCAGCGTTGGTTTGTTCCTGAAAGCTGCTTGCACATGCCATCAATAACGGCTGTCGCGGTTGCGTGGCAGATGTAGCCCGACAGGGCGTCTGCACGACCGATGTCAGCATCGACGCGAATGGAGCGCTGGTATTGATGAGAGATTTGGACGATCTCCGATAGCGCCTGTTGCTTCATATCACTCATACGCGCGCCTGATCATGTTTTTGATGTCTTCCTTGGACAGATCTTTTCGGTGAACCTGCCGAAGGCCGGCAGAGTCCGTCCACTCAAGCTTGCGTTTGGTGAAGTCAGACAGACCTATGAGCCGTTGAGCAATCGATTCCTCGTCAAGCTTGAACACTCGCCCCGGTGACCCTTCAGCGTAGGCAATGGTCTCGAAGGCGAGCGAGCTTTGCCCTTCAGCTTCGCGATTCCAAAAATCGACGAGGGCATACGCGAAGAGGCCGTCATGCAGCGACGCTTTAGGCCCGCGACGGAACGCGTACTGGCCCTTGTGCACCTCTTGTAGCAGTCCCAACTCGCCGAGTAGCGGTTCTGCGAAATCCTCAGGGGAGCCGCCTGCTGCGCGGGGGGCATAACTTCTCAGGCACGTCTCTAGGTCACGTGAGAGCGTTGCCGGTGAAAGTCGGTGCTTGGGGTCAAGTGTTCGAGCGTAGTGAGCCAACGGCTCTTCGAGTTCTTGGCGAGTAAAGGTAGGCGCTGTCACATGGTTGAACAGCCAGTACCAAGTGGTAGAGCGGAAGCAATGCCCGGCGAGCTGCCAATGGGCAAGCCATGCCGTTGACGGGTTCTCTGCATAGGGATCAAGCCCATCATCGCTCAGTATCTCAGTGGCGAGGCCACCCACACGGAATCCCTCATCAGTCTCACGAATGACACCGCAAGCCAAGGCCCAATGGCGGATTGACGCGACCATGTTTTTGCCCACGCCAAACTCGGCGATCGCGGTTTCGTTGGCAAAGGTCTTCTTGGGGATCAGGCCGCCATTGACGGCTTGGTTGAAGGCCTTCTTTAGCCACATTTGACGCAGGGGGAAGGTCTCGTGCCCTGAAAAATGGACAGGTGTTTTGCCACTGAGTTTTGTTGTGGATTTCATCAGGTCATTCTATAGGCCAACTGGTGGGAGTCACCAGTTGGCGACGCAGCGGCAATGAATCAAACGTATTTTGCCCCAACATCGCTCGAGTGCTGGATGCCCATACAGCACTCTTGGGTGCTCAATCGGTCGTTTGGCGTGACTTGAAGATGATGTCTCTTTGGCGATGTGTTTCGCCTTTCTCGCGCCACTGTGGGGTTGGTGTACTGTTTCTCCCAATGTCAGAGCTCATGAGGGGCACATGAGCTTCTTCAAGAAATCCGGAAAGATCCTGGGCAGTGCAGCCAAGCTCACGGGCCAGCTCGGCGCCCAGGCCGTCAAGCTGTCGGGCGACGCCCTGCACGGCACCACCCAGATCGTGAAGGCGCATGAGCATGAGATCGGCGCGGTCGCTAAGGCGGCGGTGGCCTTGAGCGGGCGTGCGCTGCAGGCCTCCGGGCAGGCTCTGGCGGCCGGCGCGGGTTCGGTGGCGGCGCGTGCGCATCAGGCGGGCGCGCAGTCTGGGGGCGCTTTGGGCAAGGTGGCGGGCCATGTGGCGGGCTACACCGCCGATGCGGTGGGTGTGGTCGGCCGGGCGGCGGGCAGCATCGGCTCGTCGGCGCAGAAGGCGGCACCCACCGTGGGCAGCGCCACGGCCAGCGCGATGAGTGGTGTGGTGGGCACGGTGTCGGGCGCGGTGGACACGGTGGCCCTCACCGAGCGCGATTTTGAGAAGCTGCGACGTCGCTTGCAGCACGCGAGCA